>Ga0070761_10000806_pt1 | contig 19883 bp, 20 predicted proteins | sample HubBroMetageREF1_FD_66724 | JGI IMG/M metagenome (GOLD analysis project Ga0070761, IMG submission 66724) | Reference soil microbial communities from the Hubbard Brook experimental Forest, New Hampshire, USA - Hubbard Brook CCASE Soil... | ecosystem: Environmental > Terrestrial > Soil >... | reverse complement strand
GGGTTTGTTCACATCTGTTGCTCAATCCATTTCCCTGCCCGTCTCGTAAATCGTTTGGTAGTCCCAAATCACTCGAGAGAGGTGCAAATTGAAAATGACCGGAAGACACATCGCGGTTGTTCTTGCCGCGTTCATGATGGCGCAACCAGGATCTGTTTTTGGCGCGAGCCATCGTGAGGCGCCCATCACCGCCCTGGACAGGGCCGCTGATATCGCAGACTTTTTCGCCTTCGTCAGTTACGACGACCCGACGAAGGTAACCTTCATTTTGGACGTAGACCCGTTGCTGGACGCCAGCAACGGCCCCAACTATTTTCCGTTCGATTCCGGCATTCGGTATGCCATCAATATCGACAACAACCAAAGCGCGCTGGCGGAAATCTCATTTGAGTTCCAATTCGCTGCGCCGTCCGGCGGGCTGCCGAGATACTACACCGGCTTCCTGGGCGCGCTTAATGGAATCGACGCCCCCGCCGATTCACCTTCGCCAGTGCCTCCCGGGACTCCGATCATACCGCCGGCCATCACCGCCTTGAACGGGGCCGGCTCGACCGGACTCAATCTCAGCCAAACCTACACGGTCACGATGGTGGTGAATGGAAAGCGCACGGTGTTGACCAACCAGAACGGCGGCAACTTTTATGCGGTTCCGGCCAACGTCGGCCCGCGTACCATGCCCAACTATGCCGCCCTGGCTGCGCAAGGCATCTACACCACCAACAATGGAATCCAGGTGTTCGCCGGCACTGCCGACGATCCGTTCTATATCGATCTGGGCGCCGTATTCGACACGTTCAATCTACGGTCGGGCGGATTCCCGTCCGGCGTTCCGGGCGTGTTGACCCCTGCCCAGGATGCCGACGATACCCAAAACTTTTCGCCGGACAACGTGGCGGGTTACAACGTCAACGTGATCGCGATCCAAGTGCCCATCACCATGTTGACCAGCACCGGGCAATTGGAGCCGCCCACCAGTCCCGCAGCCACCATCGGCTCTTGGGGAACCACTTCCCGGCCGGCCATTACCATCCGCAAGTCGCCTGCCCCCATCAGCTATGAGGGGACTTACCAACAGGTGCAGCGCATGGGCAATCCGCTAATCAACGAAGTAATCATCGGCACGGGCTTCAAAGATTTCTGGAGCATGAGCCAGCCGGTGAACGATTCGCAGTTCGCCAGCTTCGACCTGGATCCGGAGCTCGCACGCGTACTGAACGCCGCCTATGAAGCGCTGTTTGGCGCTGGAGCGTTCCCCATTCCGCCGCCGCCACGCACCGATTTGCTGCCGCTGGTGACCTATGCGCCGCCCATCGCTGCGTCGGGCACGCCGGCCGGTCCGGTTGCCGATCTGTTGCGGCTCAACACCGGGGTTCCACCCACGGCGCAAGCCAGCCGCAGCCGCTTGGGCCTGCTGGGCGGCGATCCCGCAGGGTACCCGAATGGACGCCGCATATCCGACGATGTCACCGATATCTCGCTGCGGGCCGTGCAGGGCATCCTGGCAGACAGCACGAAGTATAACTTGCTGCTGGGAGACGGCGTCAATGTCAACGACGTGCCGCTCCAGGAGACGTTCCCCTATGTGGGCTGGGCGCAGAGCGGATACAGTGCACAGCACGTGAATCCAGGCGGGCCTGGCTGCACGGGAGATACCGGCGGAATTTGTCCGTCTAACTAACTCACAACGCTTGCCGACGGGCGCGGCTCTGTTCTCCAAGCTGCGACCGTCAGGAAGCGGAGGCAACTACTTATGACACAAATATTCAAAACCGCCGGACTGGCGTTGCTCTCTGGGCTGACCCTATTCGCCGCCCAACCGCCGAACAAACACATCGCCGAAGTCGACAGCCTAAACCTGCGCGCGCGCACATCGCTGAAACAGGCCCGCGCCACCGATTCGGCCACCAGCCTGGCAGACGCCGAAGACGCCGTCCACAAAGCCCTGCAGCTCGCGCCGGGTGACTTTGAGGCCCGCAAGCTGGAGGTGAGAGTGCTTCTGGCTCGACACCAATTCCGCGAGGCGCTGGAAAAAGCGCGTCCGCTCAACCACGGCACACCCGACGATGTAGAAGCCTGGGGCCTCGTATCGGATGCCGCGCTGGGCCTGGGAGACTATACCGAAGCTGAGCGCTGCGCGCAATGGATGCTGAATCTGCGGTCGACCAATGTGGGCGGCCTGGAGCGCGGCGCGCGGCTGCGCGAATTGTTTGGAGACAACGACGGCGCGCGCGAGTTCTGGGAATCCGCGATGCGGCTTACGCTCGCGGACGAAGAACAGCGCGCCTGGCTGGCCACCCAAATGGCCTCGCTGCTCCGCCGCACCGGCCGCGCCGCCCAGGCGGAAACGCTGCTCCACCAGATCCTGGGAGCCATTCCCACCTATCAGCCGGCTCTCGCCGAAATGGCGCGTGTACGCATGCAGCAGCATCGGTACGACGATGCCGCCGCCATGTTGCAGGAACGTTACAGCAAAGTTCCGCGTCCCGACGTGCAGTTCGAACTGGCCCGCGCCCTCCAAATGGCCGGGCGGGAAACCGAAGCCCAAACCGCGTACACCAATTTCGAGCGAGACGCACGCGCCGCGATCGATGCGCCGGACAATTACAATAGCGACCTGGTCCTTTATTATACGGATAGCGCTCCCCATCCGGCCGAGGCGCTGCGCGTGGCCAAGATCGAAATCGCGCGCCGTCAGGATGTGCGAACCCTGGATGCTTACGCCTGGGCCCTCTACGCATCCGGCGATCTGGCGGAAGCGCAAAAGCAGATGGACAAGGCCTTGGCCGTAGGCTTGCGCGATGCATCGTTCTTCTACCACGCGGGCGCTATCGCTTCAAAGCTTAAAGACGCATCCGCCGCGGCCCGTTATTTCAACGATTCGCTGTCGGTTTCTCCGGAATCTGACGCGGCCAACGCCGCGCGCGGTGCATTGAAGGAGTTGAATCCCCATGCGGACTAGGCTGGTTTGCGCGTTACTCGCCGCCGCGGCCATCGCCTCGGCGGGAGATCTTCGTCAAGCCATTCCGGATATCGCAGGCCGCACTGCGATCCCGGAAACCGCCACCACCGACCAGCGCATCGCATCGCTCGACAAGCTGATCGCGCAGAATCCCAAAAGCGTCCCTTATCAGAATCAGCTTGCCGCCGCCTACATGCAGAAGGTGCGGGAAACCGTGGACTTCGGCTACCTCGACCGCGCCGAACGCATCTTGAACGGCGTGCTCCTCGCCGACGACGGCAACTATGAAGCCCTGCGCATGCGCGAGATGGTGGAATTGGAACGGCATCATTTCCAGGCCGCGGCGGACCTCGCGGAAGCCATCATTGGCTTGCATCCCGGCGATCCTTGGAGCTACGGCGTTCTCGGCGACGCTTCCATGGAGATGGGCGAATACGGCCGCGCCGCCGCCGCTTATCAACGCATGCTGGTGTTGCGGCCCGACCAGTCCAGCCTGAATCGCGCCTCTTGGTATGAATTCGTCTCGGGGCGGCCCCAACAAGCCATCGCGCTAATGAAGCAGGCCATCGATTCCGGCGCACGCTCTCCCGAGAACACCGCCTGGTGCCTGGTGGATCTTGGCAACATCTACTTCAAGACCGGCGCTATCGACCAGGCGGCCCAGAGCTATGCGCAAGCCGCCCAGACTTTTCCCGGATATCACGCGGCGCAAGCCGGATTGGGCCGCGTGCGCGCCGCTCGCGGCGATTATGCCGAAGCCATCGCGTCTTACCTGAAGGCGCAAAGCTCCGTGCCGATGCCGGAATACGCCGCCGCCCTCGAGCAGCTTTACACCATCTCGCATCAGCCGGAGGAGGCCCGCAAGCAGCGCGAGTTGATCGATTTCGTGGACCGCATGGCGCGCCTGGCATCCGAGAAGACCAACCGCAACCTGGCGCTCATCTACGCGGATGAAAGCCGCAACCTGGACCGCGCGCTCGAGCTCGTCCAGGAAGAACTCAAGGTGCGTAACGACATTTATACGCACGATGCGCTGGCCTGGGTCCTGTTTCAGAGGAAAGACTACACCCACGCCGAAGAATCCGCGCGCGTGGCTTTGCAATTGGGCACGCCGGAGCCGGCGTTCTACTACCACGCCGCGCGCATCGCCGAAGCCCTGGGCAAGCCGGACGAAGCCCGCAAGTTGCTGACCCGCGCCCTGGAGTTGAATCCGAAGTTCAGGCTGGAGGGCGGACTATAGCCCGCGCGGGACTTCAGTCCCGCATGCTAAAAACAATAGTGGATGCTGGTTCGAGAACTAAGGCAGCGGCCGCACTCTTGGTCGGAATACAAAGAGAATTGTTCGTTCCCGACGCTGCCGTTCCACGCCGTGGAATGGGTCCTGCAATGGACCGCATACTATCTAAGCCGTTGGGCCTTGCTGGAGGTGCTGGAGTATTTGAGCGTTCTCTCCGTGCTGGTCGCGGTGATCTTTTATTTCACGGAGTCGGGCGACCGGCAAAAGCAAAAACACTACCAGGCGTGGCAGGTTATTAACACTGCGCAGGGCAAGGGCGGCAGCGGAGGCCGCATCGAAGCTCTCCAGGAGCTGAACCGGGACCACGTTCCGTTAGTCGGCGTAAATGCCGCTGGCGCATTTCTGCAAGGCGTCCAACTCCCGGGCGCGAATCTGCTTCGCGCCGGCCTGGAAGCATCCGATCTGCGCGACTCGAACTTACAAGCGGTCAATCTCGAGTACGCCAGCCTAAGTTGGGCCAATTTCCGCGAAGCCAATCTAAGCCGCGCAAAACTACTTGCCGCCGACTTATCCAACGCCGATCTGGCGAATGCCGACCTAAGCGGAGCGGACTTGCGCAACGCGAATCTCAAAGACGTCGAGTGGAAGGAGATCCGCAGCATAGAAGGGGCCAATATTCAAGGAGTGCGCAACGCGCCGCAAGGCTTCACCGCCTGGGCTCTGCAGCACAAAGCTGTGAATTCCCCACCGTCTCTTCCCTAAATTCCACAAACGTAAAAACCTCCGGAATATGCGAGTCGTAATGCCCGTGCCGATTCCAGGTCCAACCCGCGCTGGGCTCCAGCTTCCGCCCCGCGCGATCGAATTGCTGGAACCGCGAACAGTCGATGCGCCACACATCCCCGTCGCGCGGCGGCAGCACGCGCCCATCCGCGAGCCCGCGCAGTCCTACCCACGGCAACGCTAGCTCGACGGTCCAGCCCGGGGGCTCCACGTGCACCGCGTGGCGCAGCCCTGGAAAATCCCAATCGAGAAAACCCCAGCGCTCGCCCCGCGGATGCACATGTCCGCCGACTCCGTCCAGAACCATGGTCCGCTGCGTCGCCGGATCGAACTCCGCGCGCCCATCATACGGACTCCCCGGCGCCAGCGCATCCTTCCAGATCCAGAAGACCTCGTAGATCGTGTTCAGCGCGTTGATCTCAAATTCGTAATACGCGTTCTCGCCCGCGATGAAGACCTCCACATCGTTGTCTTCGTAAATGCGCGAATCGCGTTCCGTCAGATAGCCGTGCACTTCCGGTTCTTCGGCCGCGAAGCCGAAGTATAAACACTCGTCGTCCCACAGCAGCGCCACGCGCGTATCGAACCACGCCGGCTCCCCGGTTACGATGTCGACGAACGGCTCGGATTTGGGCGCCATGCGCCAGGAAGGCTCGTCGAGTTTACCGTCGATCCGGATCGGTCCCGCTGTCCGGTAGCATGTGTAATGCGCCAGATCGGTCCGCATAAGTTACCCGTTCACATTGTCAGGACGCGCAAGGCCAGCGCGGCGGCGCATCTCGCCGTCCCCATGCCGGAATCCACATTTTCACACACCTCCGCAAAGAAGGGGTTTATCCGCACATTCTGGCTGCCGCAAAGTGGGCAATATGAAACACAATACTACGTCGCACCGATCTTGGGAAGTCAACGTGCAAAGGATAGTAGGCATGAAGACTGTCGCTGGCGTTTTTCGGTCTTACCTGACGGCTCGCGGGGCTGCGGACGATTTGATGCGTGCCGGATTCTCGCGGAATCAGGTCAGTCTGCTATGTCCGGGTTCTTCCGAAGAGCAGATCCATAGTGTTCCGACGTCGGATAGCGAACAGCCGGGCGTTGGCGGCGCGATTGGAGGCATGCTGGGTGGCGCGCTGGGTGTGGCCGGGGGACTCGAATTGGGAATGGCCGCGACTGCGCTGATTCCTGGCGTCGGACCGATACTGGCGTTTGGCCTCGCCGGAGCGGCTTTGCTCGGAGTGGGCGGCGCGGTAGGCGGGGCCGCCCTAGGCGAGGCGGCCGATGACCAGGCCACTGAGGGGGTCCCCGCGGATGAAATTTTCTTTTATGAGGATGCCTTGCGGCAGGGGAGGTCGGTGGTCCTGGTGCTCGCCGCGGATAATTCCGAAGAACAGCGCGCACAAAAGTTGTTAGGGGATGACGGCGCGGAGAGCCTCGATGCGGCGCGCAGGGATTGGTGGCTGGGGCTGCGCGACGAAGAAGAAGAACATTACCGGGCTATGGGATACAACTTCGAGTTGGACGAGGATGTCTATCGCGCCGGCTTTGAATCGGCCCTGCGCCGCGAATGCCGGGGTAAGTCGATCGACGAGGAAACCGACTGCCTAAAGTGGTGGTACCCACATGTCTGGAATTCCGAGCCATTCCAGAAGGGGTATGAGCGCGGCCGGAAGTACTGGGAACGGCAAGGAATCCGCGAGGCCATCAGTAGCCGCTCCCCATCGCTCACGGACCTTGGTCATGATGCAACTGCTTAAGACACAACATACAAAGGAGATTACACAATGTTTCTAGGGCTATTTGTCATTTTGCTGGTTCTCTGGCTGTTGGGATTTCTTGCATTCCACATTGCCGGAGGCCTTATTCACCTTTTGCTGATCGTAGCGGTGATTTCGTTGGTTGTACACCTTTTCGCGGGGCGGAGCGCGGCCTGAAGACAGGACGTGCCGTGCAGAATCCGCCGCAACGAGTGCAGTCTTTACTCCATTGGCGCAGTCGTGGAAAGCTGCACTCGTAAGGCGGTGCGTTTTGTCACAGTTTTCACTTGAATGGTAACGCGGGTGCTGTACCATTCAAGACGTCACGAGGAAATTATGAGGAAACATTCAACTACTGCGATTGCCGGTGCCGTCTTGGCGGCCCTCCTGATTGCATTCTCCGCTTTTGCGCGGGAACACACCGCCCTGAACGGGACCTGGACGCTGGTGCCCGCCAAAAGCGATTTTGCCGGCCAGCCCGTCGTTCAAACCGGAACAGTGACGATCGACGAGCGGCAGGGTAACATCACCGTGTCTCGGAATTTCATATACGAAGGCGCCACCGAGACATTCTTCTACAAGGACATGACCGACAGCCAGAACAACGCTACGATTCACAGCGGCAAAGACCTTAAGAGCAAGGCCCGGTGGGATCACGATGTCCTGAAGGTGACGACCACGCAATCCGGCGCAACTACTCTCGAAAGCTACGCCCTGGCCGCGGACGGCAGCATGCTGGTCACCGTCGCAAGTCCGGGGCACGCCCCATTCACGCTCGTCTTCCAGCGCCAATAGAGTTGTGCGGGAGAATCGTAGATGACTACGCACAAACGATTCGGCGGCCGGGCTGGCGGAGTTAAGGTTTTGCCCATCGCGATCTGCGCACTCGTGTTTTTCAGTGGGTGCCGCGCGAAACCAGTTGACGATGCGGCTATTACGAAAGGTGTGAAAGCCAAGTTAGCCGCCGCGTTTGGGCAAATTGAAGACAGGCAAGTTCGCCAATTCGACCGGGGGGCCAATCAAGAGACTATAACCTATATCTCGGTGAGCTCAGTCAACGGAGTCGTCACTCTCACCGGCGAAGTGGGTAGTAAAAATGCCAAGGCCAAGGCAGGTGAACTTGCCCGTAGCGTCAAGCAGGTAGCCCGCGTAAATAATAACATATCGCTCGCACCAGGCTACTCCGACGACGCCGTAGACGGCAAACCGTGATTTTCCCGTTGGATGTAAAGACAAGAGCTTTGAGAATTTGGCGGTAATTCAAAATTTCATAAGGAGTTAACATGGCGAAAACTGCAGTTGGTTTGTTTGAGAGCCAGGGCCTGGCGGACCAAGTGGTCCACGATCTCGCTGCCGGTGGTTTCCCTCGGAAGGAGATCCGCATTCTAAGAGAACCGCTGGATATGGCGGTGGCCGAGGTCACGAGTATCCCACACACCGACTTCGAGGTGGGTTTAGACCGGGAGCTTAAGGCCATTGGCGCAAGCGAAGGGGAAGCCAACGCTTACGTCCAACAAGTGCGGCGTGGAGGAGTCCTCGTTTTCGCGACTGGATCAAGCCAAGAGGTGGACAATGCGGCTGAGATCATGAACCATCACGGGCCGATAAAGGTTGAAGAGCTGATCGGCTGCGAACCAAGCAGTAGCAGGATGACGGGCCAGAGCCTGCCTCTTTCGCGCGACGCGAACACGCCTCCAGCACACGATACCACCCAAACCGGGCGGGTCCGGCAATCGGGCGACGGCGTCCGGATGTTTGTGTGGTAGCTGGTCAAGCGTATCCGAGTAGGACAGGCATGCGAGCGCAGCTCGCCTTGGACAGGCCGGGAGCCCTGTCCTACAACTTCGGCGCGTAATAGCCCTTGCGGCAGCGTACCACCAGATCCTTGCGGCCCTTCACCTTCAGATCCACGGTATGATAACGGCCATCCGTGCTCAATGGCTCGGGGCGGTAGAAGACGTTGTACTGGTGCCGCAATTCGTTGGCGATATTCTCGAACGACTGCTCCAAGTCTTCCACCTTGAACGGGAAGAAGGCCTGCCCGCCGGTTTCCGCCGTCAGATATTTCAGGATCTTGTCGCCGTCCGTTTCGCCGCGCACCACGTTGGTCGAAATCGCGTAGATCACTACGTCAGCCTTCTGTGCCATCTCGAGCGCCTGGTCGCGCGAGACCTGGCTCTGGTTGTCGTCGCCATCCGAGACGATCACGATGGCGCGCCGAAACTTGTGCCGCGGCTGGTCTTTGGAGAGCTTGTCGCGGCAGGCGAAGTAGATGGCGTCGAACAACGCCGTGCCGCCGCCCGGGCGCAGTCCGCGTATGGCCGCCTCCAATTTCTCGGTATCGTCGATGAGGTCCGCCACCAGTTCGGCCGAAGTATCGAAGCTGACCACCATGGCCTTATCGTGGCCCCTGTGGACCACGCTCTGGATAAACGAAACCGCGGCTTCCTGCTCGAACTTGAAGCGCTCCCGGATGCTGTTGCTGGTGTCGATCAGGATGCCGAGGCGCAACGGAAGGTCGGTCTCGGCGGTGAACTCCGCGATGGTTTGCGGCTTTTTGTTTTCGAAAACCTGGAAGTCGTCCTTTACCAGGTCGGTGACGAAACGGCCCTTCTTGTCGGTGACCGTGAAGAGCATGTTGACACGGGTGACGTCCAGAATGATGCGGGTGCCGGGATCGTCGACAATCTCGGGCTTTTGCGCGGCCGGCGCAACCGCCTGTTGCGCCCAGACAGCGGCGCAGCACATGGCGCTGGCCGTCGGGAAAAATAAGGCTTTCATTTGGATTAATTATAACTGTTCCATCCAGCGGCGGAGGTCGTCGGGCAAGGGCGACTCGATTTCGAGCGGCTGGCCAGTGAACGGGTGTTGAAAACGGATGCGGTGGGCGTGCAGAAAAAAGCGTTCGCGCGGCGGTTGGATTTCGCGCCGGATTTCTTTCTTGGCGGGCGCGCCATAGAGACGGTCGCCCGCCACCGGATGGCCGATGCTGGAGAGATGTACGCGGATCTGGTGCGTACGACCGGTGCCGATGCGAACCTCCAGCAACGTGAAGCCGGCGAAGCGCTGAAGGACACGATATTCGGTGGAGGCGGCGCGGCCGTGGCCCAAGCGGGCGGTCATGCGCGTGCGGTGGCGGGGATCGCGCGCGATGGGCTTTTCGATGCGGCCATCCGCTTGCAAGTTGCCGTGCACCAGCGCCAGATAGGTCTTCTGCACCTGACGGCCGGCGAAAAGCGCGGCCAGCGCGCGGTGCGCGGCATCGTTCTTGGCCACCAGAATCGCGCCGCTGGTGAAGCGGTCCAGGCGGTGCACGATGCCGGGCCGCAGATCGCCGCCCAGCGCGGAAAGCGACTGGAAACGGCTGAGTAGCGCATTCACCAGCGTGCCGGTATGTACTCCAGCGCCGGCGTGGACCACCATGCCCGCCGGTTTGTCGATGGCCACCAGGTGCTGGTCTTCGTAGAGCACGCGCAACGGGATAGCTTCGGGTTCGGCGCGCAGTGGCGGCAGTTCGGCGGGTTCCACGTCGATGCGGTCGCCTTCGCGGAGTACGCGGGAGGAGCGCGCGGGCGCGCCGTTCACCAGCACGCGCTCTTGTTTGATCCAATCCTGCAGACGCGCGCGGCTGTATTCGGGAAGATGTTCGTGGAGCGCCTGGTCCAGGCGCATGCCGGCGTTTTCGGTGGTGGCGGAGAATTGCAACGTTACGAAAAGCGGGGATAAATCCCCGCGCGGGCTCAAGCCCGCCCTCCATTCAGTCTAGCCAAGCGGGTGTGGCGTTGGAGACCGCTGCCAGCGTCGGGATGGCGCCGAAACGCCGCTGGCGAGAATGGAACTGGCGGACGGCCGCTTCCAGATCGGATGCCGCGAAATCCGGCCACATGCGCCGCGAGAATATCAGTTCCGCGTAGGCGCACTCCCACAGCAGGAAATCGCTGAGGCGCTGTTCGCCTCCGGTGCGGACCAGCAAGTCCACCGGCGGACCCAATTGCTCGTCCAGGCACTCGCGGCAAACCAGTCCGGCGTGCGCGGCCTGCCGCACCGCCTCGGCGATCGCATCGCGCCCGGAGTAGTCCACCGCGATGCGAAGTTGGAGTTTCTCACCGGCGGCGGTGACCGATTCGGCCTGCGCTATGGCGGCGGGCAGTTCGCCGCCCAGGCGATCGCGCCGCCCGATGACTTCGATACGCACGCCGTTCTCCAGGCAGCGGCTGGTTTCGGAGCGGAGATGCTCGGCCAGCAGTTGCATCAGGCCGGAGACTTCCTCGGGCGGGCGCCGCCAATTATCCGACGAGAAAGCGAACAGCGTGAGCACGCCGATGCCAAAGTCCGGCGCGGATTCCACGGTGCGGCGTAAAGCTTCCGCGCCCGCGCGGTGTCCCGCCAGGCGAGGCAAGCCGCGCGCCAGGGCCCAGCGGCCGTTACCGTCCATGATGATGGCCGCGTGCAGCCGGCCTGGGTTGGCATGAGTACTTTGTATCATAAAGTATAGTCGCAAAAAAGGGGCTTACCGCTCCCGCATGGTGCCGATGAGGGCCTCCATGTGATCCAGATAGCGCTCCAGCGCGCGGCGCCCAACCGCAGTCAGGCGATACTCGGTCTTGGGGAGCCGGTTCTCGAACGACTTGCTGCAGCCGATATACTGCGCGTCTTCGAGCTTGCGCGCGTGCACGCTGAGATTGCCGTCGGTAGTCTCCAGCAGCTTCTTCAACTCGTTGAAGGTCAGCGATTCATTCACGGCTAAGGCGCTGAGAATGCCGAGACGCAGGCGCTCGTGAATCAGCCGGTCGAGCTTGGGCGCGCCGCCCAGGATTTCAGCGGGGCGCATTCTTTTGTCCCGTACGCGCGTGAGCGCGTTTTGCTTAGCCACCGTATTTCACCTTAATTAGAATGCCAAACATGATATGCAGGCCGCCAAAGCCCGCGGCCAGAAGCGCGTTGCCCCAGGCCGCCGGCGCAAACAGGGCCGCCGCGCCAATGGTCATGAAACAGATGCCCATCACCGGCACCACTTTCACGGAAGCCGCGCCGCCGCACAGCACACCGGTCCCATAAAGCAGCAGCCAGATTCCTGGAAGCGCCGCGACAAAGCCGGCGCGATAAAGCACCAGGGTGAGCAGCGCGCCAGCCAGCAGCGGTGGCGCGAAGCCCAGCAGGAATTTGCGGCCCGGCCCGGATAGCAGCGGCATGCCGACCTTGTGCGACTTGTGCGCAGCGGCGGCAACGCCGATCAGGCACGCCAGCACGGCCTCGCCCAGCCAAGCGGTGAGCCAGGAGTCCGCGTTCCACATGCGCCGCGCCAGCGCCGCCACGGCCAGGGCTGAGCATCCGAGGGCGATTCCGCCTACGCCCGGCACGGCCGTGAAAGCCCCGGCCCGCTCCATCGCGGAGCGGATGTACTGCAGGTTATCGAGGGCGTGCGCGTGCAGCGCTACAGGTTCGGGGCGCGGCTGGCGAATGGGACGGACAACGGCCACGAACCGATTATAGAACGAAGGAGCGCGTAGCGCAAGTACTTTTTGTGGCAAAGTCACGGCAGCTTGGACGGCGTGCGTGCATGAGTACTTACGCCGCGGCGGTAGCCGTCTGCGGCTTCGCGCCGGCGCGCGCGGCCAGCCACAGCCACCCGAGCGACACCGCCTGAAAAGCCGCCACCGCTATCACGACGCGCGGATCGCGCACGCCGCCAAACCACGCCCCGCTCAATAGCACGACCAACGCCGTCGCCGTGAGCCGCGCTCCTTCCGCTATCAGGAACGTGCGCCGGTTCTCCAGCACGCCGCCCAGACACACCAGCGATCCCAGGATAAAGAGGAAATACGCGACGTTCAGCGCGGCCGCCTGCCTGGGCAGCAGCGCCAGGAACTGGCTGTTGGCGGCGATGAGCGCCACAAACTGCGCCAGACCGTAAACACTGAGCCCCACGTTGCGGGGCGGATCGAACTTTACGAAATCCACGCGCGGATTGTATGGGCGCTTGGGGAAACGCGCGGCCACATCCGGCGGACGCCATCCGGGCGGTGCGAACCAAACCTTGACTTTGTCGGACCAGGACGCGGCGTGCCACGAGTCCTTCGCCATGGCCGCGTAGTAATGCAGGTTGGCCCACACCGGATTCCAACTGTTCAACTGCCCGCGGATGCCGAAGATGCACGGCTCCTCATCGAGCTCTTCCTGGAAGCTGCCGAACAGGCGATCCCAAATCATGAACACGCCCACGTAGTTCTTATCGAGATATATGTCGTTCTGCGCGTGATGCACGCGATGGTTCGAGGGCGTCTGAATCCAGCGGTCCAGGAAACCCAGCCGGCCAATGAGCTGCGTATGCGGCCAGAACTGGTAGAAGAGCTGGACCACTCCGACCATCAGCATGACCGTCACGGGTACGCCGCACAGCGCCATGGGCAGATAAAAAATCCAGCCCAGGAAGGAACTGGTGCCGGGTTGCCGCAAGGCGGTAGTCAGATTAAACTCCTCGCTCTGGTGATGCACCACGTGAGACGCCCAGAACAGCCCCACGGTATGCCCCCAGCGGTGGTTCCAGTAGTAGCAGAGATCGAAAAAGACGAAGGCGAATGCCCAAGTGCCCCAATGCGTGGCCGGCAGATGAATTGGGGCCCAGTGCAGCAGCACCCATTCGTAGAAGAAGATGCCCAGGAAACCGAAGAAGACGCGCACGCCCGTCGAAACGACGCCGCAACTCAGACTGTTGATGGCATCCGCCAGGTGATAGTAGCGCGTACGCTTGACGCGGTCTACCGTGAATTCCAGGGCGATGAGCGCGAGAAAGACGGGCACTGCCAGAGACACGGCTTTCGAGTAGGTGGTGTCCATACTTCGGAGAGTTGCCTAAAGAGATCTTACCGCATCCGGCGCAGCCTCGCACTTTTCAGGCAGTACCCGCTGGCGGTATTGCGGGACAGAACGGCGCGTATTACCCTATCCTCATGCCCTTAGGCGAACCATTTCGCTGAAATTGCCGGACGATCTCCTGGCCCAACTCGATCGCGAGGCCAAGGCGAGGAGGGTGACGAAATCCTGGCTCGTGCGGGAAGGCCTGGAGAAGGCATTGTCCAATAAGTCGACGGGCGGCACGGTCTCGTGTTTCGACGCGGCCCACGACCTGGCCGGTTCCGGGAGCGGACTCCCCGAGGATCTCGCAGTGAATCCGGATTGCATGAAAGGTTTCGGCGAGTGAACCAAGGCGCTTGCCTCCTCGATACCAGGCCCCCTGGTCAGCTTCGTGGCGTTCGGCGTGTCCTTACCGAGGCGGCATTCCTCCTGAAACGCGATGGGCGCGATGCCGATGCGCTGTTTGAATTGCTGGAACGCGGCGTGATTCGCATCGCGCTGGCTGTGCAGGAGGAGCACGCGGATGTGAGGGCGCTAATGCATCGATATCGCAACAGGCCAATGTCGTTGGCGGATGCCTGTCTGGTGCGCCTCTCGGAGATCCACCCGGCCGGAGAGGTTTTCACCCTGAACTCCGATTTTCATATCTACCGCGGCCACGGGAACAGGGTTATCCCGGTGCTGAAGCCTGCATGAAATCGCAATGCCAGCGGCATGGGACTCGATGCATGCCCAAGCGATACACAAGCCGGGAACTGGTAAAGCCGGCCGAGGAATTTGGATGGAAATTGGCCAGGGGCGAGCGGTGGATACTGTGATGGTGTTCGATCGGAGGTAGCCGGACAAATCGAAGTGGTCACGGTGGTTCCGCTTAACGCGGTTTCCACCTTCGCCGGCCGCTCTTCGACAGAGCGAATCTGCTGTTCCTGCGCCCGCACCAGGTGTTCCTGCGTCCCGGATCTGCTCCGTCTGTGCCGCAATCGTGGCGTTCGCTTCTGCAATTCGTTAAGCAGCATGGAGTCGGGCACTTGATACTTTACCGTCTCGAGTTGCCAGTCCGCTGAGCGGGCCATCAGATCCGGATCGGATTTCTTCCCTGACCTGCGCGGCGCCGCCTGCTGGATGAACTCAGGCCCGAGCCATCCGCCCTACAGCTTGGACACCGTGTTGCTGCCCGAGTTCGTCACCCATATGTTCGCCCCGTCGAAGGCCACACCCCAGGGGTTGGCGCCCACGCTGAACGTGTCGAATGCCGTTTCGCCCGTCACTTCAGGCCAAGCCTTCAGGATGTCGGGCAGGAAACGAATCCGGCCGGAAATTCAAAATCTGGAAACAAAAGTGTGATAATATTCCATCTGACAAAAGAAAGGCGAATAATGATCCGTCTTCAATCCACTCCATTAAACACGGTCAAAGATGCTCAAACCCGACTGCAACTCGCAATAGGCGTGGAATTCGGAACACTTCCGCCGTACTTATACGCCCTCTACTCCATTCGCCCAGGCACGAATGCCGCCGCGCGGAAAAACCTCCTCGCGATTGTGCTGCAGGAAATGATCCATATGTGCCTCGACTGTAACGTCCTCAACGCCATCGGAGGCAACCCCGTCATCCGAGTCCAGCCTTACCCCGGCCCCCTCCCCGGCGACATTGGACCCGACCATACTCCGCTCACCCTTCACCTGTTTCCCTTCTCTCCGGACGCAATGCAACAGGGCATGAACATTGAGGAACCCGAGGACGCGCCCGACTTCCCGGTCCGCAAGACTCTCGCACTCGCCGCCGCTCCGGCAGCCGTCACCATCGGCCAGTTCTACCGCGAACTCGACGACTTTCTCAAAGCACTTCCCTCCACTGCCTGGACTCCCAACCGTAACCAAATCGCCGACGATCAATTTTTCGTCGGCCAGATAATCCCGATCAATCGTTACGATGATGCTCACAAGGCGATTTCCGAAATCATCTCCGAAGGCGAAGGAACGCAATCCGGCACCACTCATGATCCGCTCGATTTTCAGGATGAAGTCGCTCATTTCTTCCGCTTCGGCGAGATTTTCCACGACCGCGTCCTCACCAAATCGAACGATCCCGAGGGCTACGCATTCGGCCCCGACAAATTTGGCGTCGATTGGAACGGCGCCTACCCAGCCATCACCGACCCTGGTACCCACGACTTCTCTCACGAGCCTGCCGCCCAGGCCGCTCAAAACGCCTGCAATCGGGCTTTCACCAATTTGATCGACACCCTCCAGCGGGGCGTCTCCGGAACCCCCGGAGCCCTCGGCGAAGCGGTCCAAGCCATGTTCGCCCTGCGGATGGCTGCGCTCCACGCCTTGACCGTCCCACTCGCCGACCCCACCAAAGTCGCGGGCCCGGCGTTCCTTTATCAGCCCCACCCTACAGGAGGCGCCGCATGAGCGTGCTCGAACTGCCACGGATCTACTTCAAAGGCAAAGTCTCCTGGGATCCGATCACCACTAATAACTACAGCACCAACTACGACGAAGACCAAGGCGAGACGATTTACCCCAACGCCTCCGATAAAGTGAAGGCGTTTCGCCAGCAGGCCATCAACGAGGTCACCTCCGATGGCAACTGGAACCCGCAAGGTACCCACCGCGTCGCCTTCTACGAGACCGCCGTCAATGGCTTCGACCTCGACGGCGCCCTCGAAACCGAGGATCCGTTCGTCTCCGCCGCCGTCAACCTCCAGGGAATGCTTGTGGACCTGGAGCCGTTCGGCGCCTTCACTTCCCAGCTCTTCTTCGACTCCATGCTCTTCGGCGTAGACGGCGGATATCGTATCAAACTGCCGCGCACCATGCGCTTCGTCGACCGCTATCTCAACTTCTCCCGCAACCGCGTCAACGCCATGATTGCCGGGCGCGCTTCCGTGGTCTGGCAGTCTTCGTTTGGCAAGTCCGACGGTCTCCGGATCGATGCTTTCGACTCCCACGCCCTTCAGCAACTCGACCGAGCCCTGCAATCGAACGACATTCTTGGCCTCACCGTCCGGTTCAACTCCTACCGCACCATTTACTACGACGATCCCTCCCTGACCGACGCACCGCCCGCCACCAAGTACGCTGCCGCCGCGAAGGCCCAGCAAGCGATCCTCAACGCCGGAGGATTTCAGCCCAACCCGGCCCGCGGCCTTGTGGTCGGTGTCGTCGGACTGTGGCGCGCGCACGAACCGGCCCAGGAACCTGGCGACCGCACGCTCATCCCGGCCGCTTCGGCCCTCGGCTCGATCTGGGCCCGCGCCGAGGGTTCCAAACTAGTACTCGACCTTTCGAATTCCGTGCCCGAAGTCGATCAGGATCTCAAGAAGAAAGATCTCGGCATACTCGAGGTCGGCACGGTCGACCCCGATGGCACAAACTTCACCCACCTTGCTTCCGTCGACTATAGCCAATACGACCGCCAGTCCTATGAAGCGACCGCCGGCCTCGCGACTCTCGACCTCCCCGCGGGCACGGACCTCACGAAAGACCTTCAGGTCCGCAACTCATCTAAACAACCCCAGTTCCAGGAGCTCGCTCTCCGTGCCATCCCCGTTGAGCCGAATATCTATCTCAACGAAGGGGACCAAATCACCGCCTCCATCCAGGTCTACCAGCGCGGCGAACCACTCAAAGCGCAGGTGCCTGTCACTCTTTTCGAGATGGACTCAAGCGGCGGCGTCATCGTCAACACAACCTTGACAAAGACCGATTCCAGCGGTGTATTGTCGCTGCCCCTGCCATCATCTAAAGGGCAAGTCGTCGCCTACGTCCCTTCGGTAAACTCAAGTGACCAACCGGCCGCTCAAAACGGCATCAACCCGCAGACCTGCACCTATCAATACATCCGCGTCCACCCCGCCGACCAGGACATCGCGAGCCTCCCCCCCACCTGGGCCAACGTCTATGAGAAGGTTCTCGCCAACTGGAACGCGATGGCGCCCTGCATGGATAATTGGCTCGATCTCAAGGATCCCGACCAAATCAAGGCCTACGCGCCGATCATCAAGCGCCTCACTGACCCGGCGAACTTTGAGCACTACCGCTATATGCCCATCGTGCGCGATTTGAGCCCCGGCCAACGGACGCTCCTCTATAAGTTCCTCGATGGCCCTGTCGTGGCTGAATCCCCCCAGCCGAGCTTCGCCGACCTCAGTCGCTCGTATCGCCGTCCGCTAAGATTCTGATGCTGGGGTTTTCAAGTTTACTTACGGGAAAATTGTATGAGCAACACTGTTCCAACAGAACCGAAAGTCGTGTACCCGACCTACGGCGTCCACAATCCGCCGAAATACAGTCCATGCGCGAGCCCGGACTGCCTCTACTCTCGCGCTCCAAGCGAGCCCTCCGATCCCCTGCTACCTTTGTACTGGACCGCCAAGTGGACCATGTACCGCGTCTTCAATCACTATGCCGAATACCCGCCGCCCTATGGCGATAAGCCTCCCTCCCCGTTAGTAAAAGGTGTCGACTACCAGGCATCTTTTGGAATCTCCTATTACGACAGCACTTGGCAAGGGCCGAACGGCGAGGAGGGCGCGATGATGGAGTATTACGAAGACTGGAGCCTCCCTATTTTCCCGATCGACAACCACTTCAGTTCAGCGTTCATCTCTATCGGCGATAACGCATACTTCCTGACCTACGAAAAGGACCGGCCGAAAGGCATGCCGCCGATTTGCATGTTTTCCGACCTGAATCATCCGCCCCGCCGGGATTTTATCAAACACTTGCCGTACAGCATTGGAGACAGTCTACGCCTCGGCGGCAGAGTGCAGGGCTATTCCTTCTGGACCAATCCCGATCCGACGAAGCCGCCGATTCAAGTTGGAGCAAGTCCCGACCGCACCGCAGATCGGGCGATCCTCTTTGGCTACGCCTTTCACAGCGCCTGGGAACCGGACGCAGCGGAGAAATCGGCTGCACCCTATCGCCATCCGCATTCTTTCTACTTTTCGGGGTACCCGCTCACTCCGCCGGATGCGCCGATTGTCAGCCAGAATTTCACGGAGTTCGCGATGATCCGGCCTGACCCGGCTGAGACTTGGGATTTGGTGGCGAAGTTCTCCGGCGGCAATGCTATTCCCTCAGCGTGCAATCTATTTGGTTCGCAGAAAGCCGAAGCGGCGCTGGCCGACAAAACGCCAACATGGGAAGGATACCGGCGGCGCAGTTAACCATCTCCTCACGCCGCCTCCCACGTCGAAATACTCGAAGCCTGGACCCAGACTGTCGCCGGTTCCGTCGCCGGCATCGGTTTGAAAAGTTGTTACCGCGTGGCGTGGCCTCTCCGGAAACTGCCCCACGTGCTACTTGGCCGAGAAAACGCCAGGCGAGCGGATGTACCAGCCGAGGCGGTCGCCAATTCTCTTCTGGGAAGCGTCGAGGCGACCGTAGATCCTGAGTCACGGCACATCGGAATCCGCCCGTGGGACAACGGCATTATGGCCACATATCGGCATCTATCGCGCGGGCGGAGGCGCGGCCCTGTAATGTCGGCCGAAGGCAGGAAATGCATTGAAATCTGGCCCGTTGACATTCCCCTTCGAGGGCCACACTATAAGCATTGATGGGAGTTCGTCTCGTCGGTGCACGGCGAAGGTGGCGAAAAAGGGGATTTGTCAACAGGAATGCTTTGGGCGGTAGCGCGGGCGTACTTCCCCCAGGCGCCGTCTGGGAGCCATTCTCCGAGTGGCCGACGACCCGCCCGGAGCTGGCGAGGCCACATCTGCGGTTAAGGCGTTTCTGCGCCCAAAGTGGCCTCAACCTCCCCCCAGCGCGACTGCGGCCCCACGGTGACGCTCATCCGGGGATGGGCTCTTTTCAGGTGAAATGACGCCACTGTGCGCCGCGAACCGATGTGTGGGTGATCCGTTGGCGAGCTGCAGTCATCCTCCCGTTTTGGCATTTTGCGGCCAAATGAGCGCCGCTACGGGCCAGAAAATCTGAGATGATTTTAGGTAGGCGCGCTGAGATGGCCCGAAAGCCAAAAATGACCGTAACGAGCCGCTTTCTCGACGAGCAGCCTCCGCTCGCGGCAAGGCACGTCCCTTCTCCATTCCCCAACCCTCCGCCCAATCGAACGCCGATCGGAAGGCTCTCCTTTCTTGGGCCTTCGCCGAAGTTGGACTGGTCCGCTGCTGACCTGGTTCACGCAATAAGCGTGGCCGCTCTCCAAGACGCGCTCGTCTTCTTGGATACAAGCATCTTCACTACCGAGTTGGACAAGTCTGTATGGGATGCCCTATGTACGAGGCGGATCCTCGTTACGCCTGGTGTGTGGAAGGAATTAT
>Ga0070761_10000804_pt1 | contig 19893 bp, 18 predicted proteins | sample HubBroMetageREF1_FD_66724 | JGI IMG/M metagenome (GOLD analysis project Ga0070761, IMG submission 66724) | Reference soil microbial communities from the Hubbard Brook experimental Forest, New Hampshire, USA - Hubbard Brook CCASE Soil... | ecosystem: Environmental > Terrestrial > Soil >... | reverse complement strand
CCCGGCTTCGCGAACACTGCCCAGCAATTCTTCAAACATCTGTCTTTTCACTGGCCGAACTACTCCTTGCGTCGGAGTCAGATCCGCCGTGGCGTTCTTCGGATACGCGTAGAGCAGGAGGATCGCGTATCCCACCGCCGCCCTTGATGAGAGCGCCGAGATCCGGATTCGCGGCGATCCGGGATTGGAATTCACCGTACGCCTCATCATCCAGCAGAGCGGTGATCTGCTTCGTGAAGGTAGAGGTCTCAACCAACTCCACTCATCACATTATCCGCCAATGGCGGATAGGAATCAAATGCTACCGCGAAAGGCGTCCCCATGAGTGGGGACACGGCACGCAAGAGTGCGTGCGCCACGCCCCTAATTCAGCAAGCGCCCCTGGCGCAGATAGGCCGGCGTGTCCAGGTCGTCCGGATCGAAGGGCGGCTCCGGCTCTCCATTCACTACCGGTTCCGGCTCCGGTTCGGGCGGCGCTGCTGCGACGGCCACTGGCTCGGACCAAACTACCTGTGGCTGCGGCGCGGGCGGCTGTTCCGCGGCGGGCGCGTACTGCGGCTGGAAGCCGGTGGCGATCACGGTGATCTTCACGGCGTCGGCCAGGGATTCGTCCATGGTCACGCCGAAGTTGATCTGCACGTCGTCGCAATCGGCGGCTTCGCGGATGATGGAACAGGCCTCGTTCACCTCGTGCAGACCCAGGCGGCTGGATCCCGTGATGTTGATCAGCACGCCGCGCGCTCCGCTGATGCGCGAGTCTTCGAGCAGTGGGGAATTAATGGCCTGGCGGGCGGCGTCCACGGCGGCGTTTTCGCCGCGTCCCGTGGCGGTGCCCATCATGGCGTAGCCCATGCCCAGCATGGTGGCCTTCACGTCGGCGAAATCGCGGTTGATGATGCCGGGCGTGTTGATGATGTCGCTGATGCCTTGCACGGCCTGGCGCAGCAGATCGTCGGCCAGCTTGAAGGCTTCGAAAAAGCTGGTGCCGCGCGGCACCAGTTTCAGCAGCCGGTCGTTGGGAATGGCGATCACGGTATCCACCGTGGAGGCCAGCTTGGTGAGGCCATGGTCGGCCAAGCGCATGCGGCGTGCGCCCTCGAAGGTAAACGGCTTGGTGACCACGGCGATGGTGAGCGCCTCCAACTCTTTAGCCAGCGAGGCGATAACAGGCGCCGCGCCGGTGCCGGTGCCGCCGCCCAGTCCGGCGCTGACAAAGACCATGTCCGCGCCTTGCAGCAACTCGACGATTTTGTCGGTGTTCTCCAAGGCGGCCTGGCGGCCGATCTCGGCGTTAAAGCCGGCGCCGAGACCGTTAGTGATCTTGGCGCCAAGCTGCAACTTGCTGGGCACCTCGCAAGCTGCCAACGCCTGGGCGTCCGTGTTCATGGCGCAGAACTCCACGCCGGCCATGCCCTCGCGATACAGCCGCGCTACGGCGTTGCAGCCGCCGCCGCCTACGCCAATAACCTTAATGCGCGCGCCGCCCGCGGCTTCTTCTTGAATCTCGTATTTCAAATCGTCGTTTTTGGAATCGATCAACTCCATGCTTGCCTCCTTCAAAAACCTCTTTTAACCGCCGATGCACGCCGATGCACGCCGATAAAACCAAAAACACGGCCACACCCGTGCGTCGTATTTGTTCTTGCTTTTATCGGCGTGCATCGGCGTGCATCGGCGGTTAATTTCATTTCAGAATTTTGCCCAGCAGCCCATAGGACTGCCGTTGCATCTCGTGCTTCGATTTCAGCTTGGCCGAGTACATGGCCAGGCCTGCCACAGTGGTCCAGGTTGGGTCGCAGATCTCGTCCGGCCAATCTTGGATCCCCACGGGCAGCGCCTTCGAGACCCCGCATCTGAAAACCTCTTCGGCGATTTCGCACATGCCATCGAGGCGCGCGCCGCCGCCGCACAGGAACATGCCGCCCATCAGCGCGCCTTCCATGCCCACGCGGGCCAACTCACCCTGCACCATTTGGAGCAGATCCAACGCGCGGGATTCCAAAATGCAATTCAACATTCGCCGGGGCACCTCGCGATCCTCGCGGGATGCCAACTCGACGACGCAATTCTCCGCCGTGGCGTCTGCCTTGGCGTACCCGAATTCGTGCTTGAGGATGGCGGCGTCCTCGAAGCCGATGCACAGCCCGCGCGCCACGTCGCGCGTGAAGTGGCCGCCCGAAATGGGCAGGCTCACCGCCAATTGCAGCGCATCGCCGTAATACACGGCCAACTCCGAGGATTGCGCGCCGATGTTCAGCACGGCGGCGCCTTGCCGGCGGTCCTCCGGCAACACTGCGGCGTAGCAGGCGGCCAGCCCCTCGGAAACGGTTTCCTCCACCGCCAGATGCGCATGGTTCACCGCGGTCACCAGACATTCGTGCTCCCTTTGCGAGGTCATCACCAGGTGCACATTGGCTTCAATCCGGCCGGCGATCATTTGGCGCGGATCGCGGTGGCCGGGGTGGCCATCCACCACGAAGTCCTGTGGGAGCATCTGCAGGATCATGAGGCCTTCCGGCAGACGCACGCGCCGGGCCCGCTCCACGGCACGGTTGACGTCTTTCTGTTCGACGGTGCGGGTACGCCCGAGATCGTGCAGTCCAGCGCAGTTGGCTCCGCGGACAGCCGCGCCCACTCCCACCACGGCGCTTTCCACGGAATGCTGCGCGTTGCGCTCGGCCTCCCGCAGCGCGGCTAGCATGCATTCCGAAACCGCGTTTTGGTCGGCGATCAGTCCCTTGAGCCAGCCCTGGGAAGGCGCCGATCCGCAGCCCAAGAAGCGCATGCGGTTATCCTCCAGGCGGCAAATGACGCACCGCGTCCAGGCGCTTCCCGCGTCCAGACCTACGGCGTCGAATGTGTTCGTCGTGCTCATTATTGATTCGACTGCTCCTTCGCGGTGATACGGTCGTCCAGACGCAAGTCGAACGTCGTGACGTTGGCCGCGTGCTTGCGAATCTCCGGGTAGTGGAGCAGGAAATTCTGTAAGCGTCTTGCATAATTACCGTCGCCGAGCTTGAGTTCGAGGGGGCGGCCCTCCACTTGGGCAACTACCGTGAGGTCGTCGGGAACGGCGGCGTCGATTTCGGAAATGTTTTGTCCGGCAGGCCCCAAATCGTCCATGAGGCTCTGCATGGCGCGCACACGGTCGCGGCGCTCGGCGTCCGTCTGATCGTCGCTCAGGCCGGTGAGCACAGGGAAAGCGAACTGCGCGCGCAACGGCGGATCGAGCAAGACACCCTGCGCATCCACCAGCAGGAACCGTGCGGCCGATCCGGAGCTGCCATGCAGCGGCAGGCTGACGAACGCCACCGGCTGGCGCTCCGTGATGCGCACCAACAGGCGGTTCGGCCAGATGCGCGAAACCGCGGCGTCTTCCACCCAGTCGATCGCCAGCAGCCGGCGGCGGCGCTCGTCCAGCGGAACGGCGAAAATGCTGCGGCCATAGTCGACGGCGAAAACGCGCAGCAGCTTGGCGCGCGCAGCATAAGCGCCGCCCTGGATGGTTAGCGCTTTATGATCTTCGCTGGAGAGAATGAACTGTGGATCGCGGAGCAGGTACTGGTGCGCCTGGCGGGCCGCCATCGCGCTGGAGACGAAGATCGCGCACCAAGCCAGGACGGACAACCACAGCCGCCAGCGAAATTGCGGACGTGCCTTCTCGCGTGCCATCAGTTGCGCCTGCCTTCCTGCTTCAAACGCGCCAACAGCAGATCCCCCGCCTGCCAGACGTTGCCGGCGCCCAAGGTCAGCACCAAGTCGCCTTCCTGCGCCGCCTGCAGCAGCGCCTCGACGCCGCGATCGATCGAACCCACGTATTCCACGCCGCGGTGTCCAAACTGGCGGATGCGCTCCGCCACGGCCTCGGCGGTCACGCCTTCAATGGGACGCTCGGAAGCGGCGTAGATGTCCAGGATCAGCACCATGTCGGCCTGATGGAACGCACTGCCAAATTCGTCGAGCAGGTGAAACGTACGTGTATAGCGGTGCGGCTGAAACAACACGTAGATGCGGCGGAAGCCGCACAGCCGCGCCGCCGCCAGCGTGGCGCGAATCTCCGTGGGGTGATGTCCGTAGTCGTCGATTACGGTGATGCCGCGCTCCTGTCCGCGCGTCTGGAAACGGCGGTCCACGCCGCTGAAACTGGCCAGGGCCTCGCGAATCCTATCGGGCGCGACTTCGAGTTCGAGGGCCACGGCCGCGGCTGCGGTGGCGTTCAGCACGTTGTGCCGCCCGGGGATGCGCAAATGGAAGCGGCCCAGATCGTTCTGCCGGTAACGCAAGCTGAAATCGCTGGCGAACGGGCCACAGCAGATTTCGCCGGCTTCCAGATCGGCCTGGGTGCTAGCGCCGTAAGCGATGGTGCGCCGGCGGATGGCGGGCAGGATGGTCTTCACATTATCGTCGTCCACGCAGACGATCGCCGCGCCATAAAACGGAACTTTGTTGACGAACTCTATAAACGCGGCCCGGATATCGTCGAGCGAGGCGTAGTGATCCAGGTGCTCGCGGTCGATGTTGGTGACGATCGCCAGGATGGGCGCGAGCTTGAGGAAGGAGCCGTCGCTTTCGTCCGATTCGACCACCAGAAAGTCGCTGTGGCCGACGCGCGCGTTGGAACCGCCCATGGTGGCGACGCGGCCGCCCACCATGACGGTGGGGTCCAGGCCGGCGTGGTTCAAAATGGTGGCGGTGAGGGAGGTGGTGGTCGTCTTGCCGTGGCTGCCGGCGATGGCGATGCCGTATTTCAGGCGCATCAGCTCGGCCAGCAGTTCGCCGCGCGGGATCACCGGAATTTGCAGACGGCGGGCTTCCTGCACTTCGGGATTCTGCTCGTCGACGGCCGAACTGACTACCAGGGCGCGCGCGCCGCCCACGTTCGACGCGGCATGCCCCTCGTGGATGGCTGCGCCCATGGCGGACAGACGCTCGGTGATGGGGGTCAGCTTGAGGTCCGATCCGCTGATGGTGTAGCCGAGATTGAGCAGCACTTCGGCGATTCCGCTCATGCCAATACCGCCGATCCCCGTGAAGTGCAGGTGCTGCCGTCTAAAAAACATTATCTTCTCGTATTGTTTCGGCTTTTTAGGGCTGGTGTCAATGAAAATCGTACTGTTCTAGGCACGCGCCACCTCTTCCAACACTTCGGCGGCGCGGCGGGCGGCTCCGGGATGCGCCAGCGCCCGCGCGGCGTTTCCCATACGTTCCAGTACACCGGGATTGGCGGACAACTCCGCGATGGTTCGAAACAGCTTGTCGCCGGCCATCTCGCGATCTTCGACCAGACGCGCAGCGCCCGCCCGTGCGAACGCTTCCGCGTTCCGCAACTGATGCTGGTCGGCCGCAAATGGAAATGGCGAAAGAATCGACGGCTTGCCTGCGGCCGCGAGTTCGGCGACCGCTCCCGCGCCCGAGCGGCATACGACCAGATCGGCCTGCGCGAAGGCGCCCGGCATATCGGCGATGAACGGCAGCACTTCGCCATCCAGGCCGGATTCCGAGAAGGCCACGCGCAATTCGTCGCACGCGGCGGGTCCGCTCTGATGGACGATGTGCACGGGCAGCCCCGCTTCGCGAAACAGCGGCCAACTTTGGCGCGCTGCTTGGTTCAGCGTGCGCGAACCTTGGCTGCCGCCGGTGATGAGCACCGTAAACCGCTCGCCGCGCGGCTTAGGCCGAATAGCAAAGAACTCTTCGCGCACTGGCAATCCGATTAGTTCGGTACGGCCGTATGGGAAATAGCGGGCCGTCTCGGGGAAGCCGATCAGTGCACGGCGCACAAATCTCGCGATACGGCGATTGGTGAACCCCGGCACGGCATTGGGCTCCATCACGACCACGGGCACCCGGGCCACCAACGCGGCAAGCACCGGCGGTCCGGCGACATAGCCGCCCATGCTGAAGACCGCCGATACGCGCCGGCTCCTCAAGAGCCGTCTGGAATACATCGTGCTGACGGGCAGTTGCATTAGGGTCGCCACCCTCTGCCGAAAACCGACGCGTTTGAGCCCGCCGATTTGAATCAACTCCAAGGGGAAGCCCTCGCGCGGCACCAGGTTGCTTTCGAGGCCCCGTTCGGTCCCGACGAAGAAAGCGCTGTGTCCGCGCTGGCGGAGCTCGCGGGCGACTGCGAGAGCCGGGATGATGTGGCCGCCTGTGCCGCCGCCCGCGAAGAGGAAGGCGCGGGCGCCTGCGGTGCCGTGGCTGGTGGCTGGTGGCTGGTGGCTGGTGTTTAGCTCGCCTCGGTCGCTCATTTGCGCGCCTCCAGTGCCGACCGCAGGGCGTGAATCTGCTTGCCGAGTTTTTGGATGGCTTGGGCTGTGATGGCGACCTGTTCCTCCACAAGGTATTTGAGCCGCACGGAGATTTCGATCTGCGTTTCGACTTCCGCCAAAGACGCCTGCGCGATTGATAGGTGGTTGAGGAATTCCTTTGTCGAAGCGCGCGATTGGCCTTCCGCGATATTCGAAGGGATCGAGACGGCCGCCCGGCGTATCTGCGATTTCAGACAATAGTTCTCCTCGGGCGGGAATGCCGCAGACAACCGATACACACTCTCGACCAAATCCATAGCGCCTTGCCAAACGCGAAGCTCCTTATAATTCCGGACCGTTTCCGCCACTAAACCACCAGCCACCAGCCACCAACCACCAGCCACGGCTTGCGAAGCAAGCCTCACCCAGCATGTTCCGATACGTTCATCAAGATCCCTAAAGACGCTAACGTCGACAGCAGCGAGCTGCCTCCGGAACTGATCATCGGCAGCGGGATTCCTTTCGTCGGCATCATGCCCAGCACTACGCTGATGTTCATCAAACCTTGCACCACCACCACGGTCGTAATGCCCAGCGCCAAGTAGCGGCCGAAATCGTCGGGCATGCGCACGGCGGCGCGCAGGCCGCGCCAGAGAATCAGGACGAAGGCCAGCAGCACTCCCAGCGATCCCACCATGCCCATCTCTTCGCTCACTACCGCATAGATGAAATCGGTGTGCGCCTCCGGCAGATACAGCAGCTTCTGCTTCCCCTGCATAAGCCCCGCGCCCACCACTCCGCCCGCCCCCACCGCGATTTTGGATTGCTCCAACTGATAGCTGGTGTCGCGCGAAGTGAGCGATTGATGCATGTATTGCTCGATGTGGCCGGCGGGATCGATTTGCGAAATGATCTTGGAGCCGGGGTCCAGATATCCGGCGATGCGCGCCAAACGGTAAGGCTTGAGGGCGATGAAGACGAGCAAGCCCACCAACGCGATCCCCGCGGCGATCGCGCAGAAACGCCATCGCAAGCCCGCCACAAAGAACACCACGGTTGCCGTGACGCCCAGCACTACGGCTGTGCCAAGATCCGCCACCACCACCGCCAGAATCACCAGTCCGGTGGCCAGCGCGGCCGGGTAGAGCGTGAAGCGCGTGTTAATGGCCTGCGCGCGCCACGCCACGAAATACGCCAGAAAGATAACCAGGGCAGGCTTGGCGAATTCCGACGGCTGCAAACCGAAAGGGCCCATGCGCAGCCAGCGATGGTGCGCCGAATCCACGAAGAACACCAGGCCAAGGAGCATCAGCACCAGCCCGATGGCGCAGAATGCCACCGTCGAATTCCGCAGCTTCAGGTAGTGTGTCCGCTTGAGGAACATCATCAGCAGGAGCGAAGGCGCCAACCACAAGCCTTGCCGCCAAACGAAGTGCCAGGAGGAGCCGAACTTCAGCTCGGCGATCACGGAGGATGCGCTATAGAGGATGACCACGCCAAATGCGGCCATGCCAATGGTAGTGCCGAAGAGGGTCCAATCGGTTTTGAGTTTTTGCGCCATATCTATTGTCCGGGTTCCAGTTGTTGTACGAGGCTTTTGAAAACCTGACCGCGATGCTCGTAGCTTGTGAATTGGTCGAAGCTGGCGCAGGCCGGCGCCAGCAGGACCGTATCGCCGGGTTGCGCGTGCGCGTAAGCGAATCGCACGGCTTGCTCCAGCGTACCGGTGTTCTCCAGCGGGACCGCACTTTGAAGTTGTTCCGCGATCTTGGCGGCAGCCGCGCCGATCAGCAGCGCGGCATGCGCTTTGGCCGCGAGCGGCGCGCGCAGGACCGTGTAGTCCAAGCCTTTGTCCTTGCCGCCCAGGATCACCCAAAGGCCGCCGGAAAAGGCGTCCAGGGCTTTCAGCGTGGCATCCACGCTCGTGGCTTTCGAATCGTTATAGAAATCGACGCCCTTCAGATTGCGCACAAACTCCAGGCGGTGTTCCACGGCCTTGAAGGTGCGCACGGCGGCGGCGATGGACGTGAGCGGCGCACCTGCCAGCCGGGCAGCCGCGGCGGCGGCCATGGTGTCTTCGATATTGTGGCGTCCGCGTATAGGAATCTCGCGCGCGTCCATCAGGAGTTCGCCGTCGAACCAGAGGTTGTTATCAGCCAGCCAGATGCCCGGCGTCACCGCGCGCGTACTGCTGAACCAGAGCGGCGATCCGGCGGTGAGCGAAGCATAGCTCACGCACGTGGGGTCGTCCGCGTTGAGAACGGCGAAAGCGCCTGAACGCTGCGTTTCGAACAAGCGTGCCTTGGCAGCGGCATAATTGGCGAATGTGCGATGCCGGTCCAGATGGTTCTGCGTGACGTTGAGGGCCACCGCGATATCGGCGTGAAACTCGGCGATAGTTTCAAGCTGGAAGCTCGATAGTTCAAGGACATTCCACTGGTCCGGCCGCGAGGTTTCGACCATGGCGCTGACCGGCGTGCCGATATTGCCGCCGACCTGAGCGGAGATGCCGGATTCCCGCAGAATGTGTCCGACCAGGGCGGTGGTGGTGGTTTTGCCGTTGGTGCCGGTGATGCCGATAGTGCGTCCCCGGAGGTACGGCGCAGCCAACTCCACTTCGCCAATGACTCGCGCACCTCGTGCGCGCGCGGTTTCGAGCGCTACGAGATCGGCAGGAACGCCTGGGGAAATGACGATCAGCTCGGAATCTTCGAAGACCGCATCCGACTGCTGGGCGAATTGAACTCCGAGACGCTCCAGCATTGCCCCGGCCTCGGGCATCTGCGAGAGCGGCTTCAGGTCGGTGGCGCGCACGACAGCGCCTTGGCGCAGGAGCAGTTGGATCGACGCCAGCCCCGACTTCTCCATCCCGACGACGAGCGCCCGCGAGCCGGCCGGAGTTATTTGTGGTCGCCGGCTGCTTGATCCTTTTTCCGTTGGGCTGCTCGCGACAGGTTGCGCATGGCCTGCTGGACCAGTTGGTCGCCGCGCTCGTCCATAGTCAGTTCCCTGGGCGGCTTGGAAGATATATTCGGGGATTTGGGCGCGGCGAGATTCGAGGATACCATAAAGTTGCTCACTAGGGGAGAAAGCGGGGCTAGGGGCTAGGGGTTGGGGGCTAGAGGCCAGTGTCCAGCGCGTATCCGACATATCAGTTCCTAGGAGCCTTGGCTTGGACGGCAATCCTCTTGGCTAGAACTTCACGCAGTGCCCGCACTTGCTTCGCGAGTCCGGCGATTTGGACCATGAGCCCGTTGAATTGCTGAGTGGGCTCGTACCCTAGACGCGTGGCGATCTCAAGCTCCGTCTCCAATTCGGAGATCGATCCCTGCGCCATTGAGAGAAAGTTGCGAAACTCCTTGGTGTGTTCACGGCTGTGCCCTTCCGCAATGTTGGCCGGTATTGAAACAGCCGCCCTGCGCACCTGACTGGAAAGACCGTACATTTCTTGCTTTGGAAAGGATTGCGTGATGACATAGATGGCTTCCACGAGTTCCATTCCCCGTTGCCACACTCGAAGATCCCGATAGCTGCGAATCACGTCGGTAGGCATGCTCTAATCCCTAGTCCCCAGCCCCCAGCCCCTCTACCTAAGCTTTAACGTCGTCAACGCGAACAGCGCCAGCACCAGCCCTGCGATCCAAAACCGCGCGATAATCTTCGCTTCCGTCCAGCCCAGCGCCTCAAAATGATGATGCAGCGGAGCCATCTTGAAGATCCGCTTGCCGCGCAGCTTGAAGCTGCCCACCTGCAGGATCACCGATAGCGTCTCCAACACGAAAATGCCGCCGATGAACAACAGCAGAATCTCCTGCTTGATCAGGATGGCCACTATCGCCAGCGCGGCCCCCAGGCCCAGCGAGCCCACATCGCCCATAAAGATTTCCGCCGGGTGCGCGTTGTACCAGAGAAAGCCCAGGCTGGCGCCCGTCATCGAGCCGCAGAAGATGGTCAGCTCCGAAGTGCGCGCGTTTCTCGCGATCTGGAGGTATTCGGCCAGCGTGGCGTGCCCGCCGGCGTAGGTCAGGACCGTCAGCGCGCCCGAGGCGACCACCATCAGGCCGATCGCCAAGCCATCCAGACCGTCGGTGAGGTTCACGCCATTCGACGATCCGACAATTACAACAGCCACGAAGATGAAGAACGGCAGCACGCCTAGCGCGTAAGTCCAGTCGCTCGCCAACAGCGAAGAGATCAGCAGGGTCGGTTTGAAGCGCTTCAGAAAGGGAACGTTCATGACGGTGGAATAACCCCCGAACGTGCGCATAAACATCAGCACCGCAGCCACTACAAAAGCAACTCCGACCTGATACAGCATCTTGCGGCGCGCGGTCAGTCCCAGATTGCGGTGTTGGGCGACTTTGGAATAGTCGTCCACGAAACCGATGGCGCCGTAGGCCAGCAGCGTCAGGACCGCGATCCACACGTAGGAATTGCGCAGGTCCGCCCACAGCAAGGTGGGGATGACGATGGACACGATGATCAGCACACCGCCCATGGTGGGGGTACCCGCCTTCTTCTGGTGCGAGGCGGGACCTTCCTCGCGGATATACTGGCCGATCTGGAACTGGCGCAGCTTGCCGATCAGCCAGGGACCTAGGGCGATACAGAGAAAGAGCGCGGTCAGGCTGGCGAACGCGGTTCGGGAGGTGACGTACCGGAAGACGCGGAACCCCGAGACGAGCGGCGATAGCTTTTCGTAGAGCAGGAAATACAGCATGGTTACGCCAGGACTTTCTCCATGGTCCGCTCGATTTGGACGCCGCGCGATCCTTTGAACAGGATGGCGTCGCCGGGCTGGACCAGTTGGCGGACGAGTTCGCCGGCGTCTTCGGAACGTTCAAAAAAGTGCACGGACTGTGGCGGCATACCCGCGCGCCTCGCTTCTTCGGCCATAAAGCGGGCCGCTCCCTGCACGGCGACGAGCGCGTCGATGCCGCTTTCCGCAGCGCGGCGACCTGCTTGGCGGTGCAGGGATTCGGCGACGTGTCCCAATTCGAGCATCTCGCCCAGCACCGCGATATGGCGGCGCGCGGGCGTCGACCGGAGCACTTCCAGCATGGCCTCGACGGCCTCAGGATTGGAATTGTAGCAATCGTTCCAGACGATCGCGCCATTGTGCTCCAGGCGCTCGCCGCGCATTTTGCCGATGGTGAAGCTCGCTACGGCGTCCCGCAGGTGCTCCGGCGGAATCTCAAACGCGCGCGCCACCGCGATGGCCGCCAGCAGGTTCAGGACGCCGTGCCGGCCGGCTAGAGTGGTATAGAAATCGATGCCATCGGCGCCATCCAGATGGAAAAACGTGCCATCGGGCTTGAATGCGAGGTCCGTTGCGCGCACTTCCGCTTCGTCCGAAAGGCCAAACGTAATGGCGCGGCCGGGATGAACCTCGCGGAAGCGCAGCACGCGCGGATCGTCGGCATTGAGCACGGCGACGCCTGTCTGGGGATCGAGCGCTTCAATTAGCTCGCGCTTGGCCAGCGCCACGCCATCGATTGAATCGAAAGCCTCCACGTGCGCGTACCCCACGTTGGTGACCACCCCGATATCCGGCTTGGCGATGGCCGCCAGCGCGCGGATCTCGCCCGCGTGATTCATGCCCATTTCGAGCACGCCCACGCGGGATTCGTCCGGCAGGCGCAGAATTGACAGCGGCACGCCCACGTGGTTGTTGAGGTTGCCCACCGTTTTACCAACCGGCAATTCGACGGCCAGCAGATGGGCGATAGCGTCCTTGACGGTGGTTTTGCCCGCACTGCCTGTTACACCGACGATGCGGCCACCCCAGTTCCCGCGAGCCCAAGTGGCCAGTTTTTGCAGGGCGACGAGAGAATCCTCCACCACCAGGACGTTCGCTCCCGGCATGTGCCGCTCGACTACCACTGCTGCCGCGCCCTTTTCAAGAGCCGCCGCGACATAGGCGTGACCGTCGTGATTCGGCCCGCGCAGGGCGAAGAAGAGATCGCCCGGCGACAGGGTGCGGGTGTCCACGGACCAGCCGGTGCAGAGCGAGGCCTGGAGGCCTCGCGCAGGCGTGGACGCCCGCCCCACCAACACTGCAGCCACGGCGCTCAATGCCAGGATCATTTCGGCTCCCGATGGTAACCGAAACCACGCAGCACTCCGCGGGCCACCTCGCGATCGTCGAAAGCGATGGTCTTGTCTTTCAGTACCTGATAAGTTTCGTGTCCCTTGCCGGCAAGAATTACCATATCGCCGGGACGCGCTTCCTTAATGGCGCGGGCGATGGCGGTGGCACGGTCCGGCTCGACAATGTGCGGCACGTCCGTGCGGCGAATGCCCACCAGCGCATCGTTCATGATGGTGAGCGGATCTTCCGAGCGCGGGTTGTCGCTGGTGAGCACCACGAAATCGCTGTTTGCGGCCGCCGCCTGGCCCATCAGTGGACGCTTGGCGCGATCGCGGTCGCCGCCGCAGCCGAATAGAGTAATGATGCGCTTCGGCGCCAAACCGCGGGCCACCGCGATGGTGTTCTTCAGCGCGTCGTCGGTATGCGCATAATCCACCACCACGCCAAACGGCTGCCCTTCGTCGACCCGCTCGAAACGTCCCGGCACGGACCGGCATTGCGCGATGCCCGCCACGATGGTCTCTGGCGCGAAGCCGTAAGTCAGGCCGGCGCAGCAAGCCGCCAGGATATTGTAAACGTTGATCTTCCCCAACAGCGGCGATTCCACCATAAATCGCGCCTTGCGATGCTGCACCTCGAAGCGCAGGCCTTGCAGGCTGGAAGAGATATGCCGCGCGCGCACCGTGGCGCCCTGACCGAGTCCGAACCATAGGGCTTCGCTTTGCCGCGAGACTTGCACGCGGCGGCACCATTCGTCGTCCCGGTTCAGCACCGCCCAGGCGGGCGGCGGAGCGCCTGCGCCGGAGAACAGCAGTTGCTTGGCGGCGAAATACTCCTCCATCGTCTCGTGGAAATCCAGGTGGTCGCGCGTTAGATTGGTGAAGATGGCAGTGTGGAAAGCCAGGCCGTATACGCGGCCCAGAGCCAGCGCGTGCGACGACACTTCCATTACCGCGTGCCGGACCGCATGCGAGCCGCCGGCTTCTTCCAATTCCGCGAAGAGACGGAGCAGGTCGAGCGATTCCGGTGTGGTGTTGACGGCCGGCAGGACTCGCCCGGCCAGATGGTATTCGATGGTCCCGATCAGTGCGGTGGTCTTGCCGGCGGCACGCAGGATGGCATCTATTAAATAGGATGTGGTGGTTTTTCCGTTGGTGCCGGTGATGCCGGTCAGCGCGATGCGCTCGTCCGGACGGCGATAGAAGTTGCGGCCCGCCAGCGCCAGAGCGTGGCGGCCGTGTTCGACTTCAATCCAGGGGGCCCGAAAGCCGTCCGGGGCGGCGGATTCGCTGGCCACCGCAAGCGCGCCGCGATCCACCGCATCGCGCGCGAACTGGCGGCCGTCGGCGCGGCTGCCGGGAAAAGCGAAGAATAGGAAGCCGGGTCGCACGCGGCGCGAGTCGTAATCGAGGCCCTGCACTTCCAGTTGGGAAAGCAGCGGCGAGAGTGGCGCCTGCAGCCGAACTCCCGTCAGTATCTCCCCCAGGGTCATCTGGCAAGATCGACTCGAATCCTTTCTCCGCCATGCAGAACGGCGCCGGGCGGCGGGTCCTGCGCGCGAACGATGCCGGTGCCCGCCAGCACTACCGGCAATCCCTGCGCTTGCGCCATGGTGACTACCGACCGCATCGACAATCCAATGAAATTCGGCGCCTTGGGGCCGCTTGGCCCTGTTGACGCCGGCGCGGGTGGCAACGCCGGCCCATACACCGGGGTTGCATTGGGTATCTCGGGATCCCGCGCTTCCGCCTCTTCCAGGACGGGCGGTTCGGTCGAACCTTCCAAGATAGGTGCGTCATCCAGATCCGCCATCCGGGTTTCGGGCGTGTCCGGAGTGCTGTCCGGCAGGTCTCGGGGCACGTCCAACACGCGCAACGCTTCGGTGGCCACGTCGTGGAAGACCGGCGCCGCGACGGCTCCCCCGAAGCCAGCGGTCCCGTGCGTGCCATTCAGCGTGACGACCACCACGATAGCCGGATTCGCGACCGGCGCAAAACCCATGAACGAGGCGTTGTAACTATGTGTATACCGGCCCGCGGCGTAATCGAAGATCTGGGCCGAGCCGGTCTTGCCGGCAGTTGAATATCCGCTGAGCTTGGCTTTCTTGCCCGTGCCGACCAGTACCACGCCCTCCATCATTTTGCGCATCGTGATGGCGGTTTCCGGCTTCAAAATCCGGTGTGGAGGAACCACCGGCAGGGCTTCAGTCCCCTTCTTCAGAATCAAGCGAGCCGGCACCAACAGACCGCCATTAGCCACCGCGGAGCAAGCCTGCGCGAGTTGCAGAGTGGTGACGCCCACTTCATGACCCATGGACACCGACATCAGAGAAGTGGTTCGCCATTTCGAAAGCTTGCGGACCATTCCGGGAGACTCCGCCGGCAGCGGGACACCGGTGCGCGTGCCGAGTCCGAAACGCCGGACATATTCATACAGCTTGGCCGAACCGACCTTCAACCCAATCTGGATAGCGCCGATATTGCTGGATTTGGCCAGCACCATTTCCATGGGCATGGTTCCGTAGCCGTGGTGGGCTTCATGCACTGTACGGCCAGCCATGGTGAAGCTGCCATTGCCGCAATTGATCATGGACGACGGCCCCAACCCCGTGGTTTCCAGAGCGGCCGAAAGCGTGATGACCTTGAAGACCGAGCCTGGCTCGAAGGGTACCGAAACAGCGTGATTGAATCGTGCGGTGGGGCTTTCGCCGCGTCCGGGCGGCTGGTTCGGATCGAACGGCGGATAACTGGCGATGGCTAGAATATCGCCACGATAGGGGTCCATCACCACCACACTGCCGCTTTCGGCGTGCGCCTCCTGGACGGCGCGCGCGATGGCGTCCTGGGCCGGCAACTGGATGCGCTCGTCGATGGTAATGGTCACATCGGCGCCTGGCCGCGGCTCGGTTTCCCGATGGGAATCGATGCCGCGCCCCTTGGCATCGGTGAGTACGCGAACGCTGCCCGGCAAGCCGCGCAAGTCCTCTTCCAGGCTTTTCTCCAGGCCCCACTGGCCGGTTTCTTCGCTATCGACAGATCCGATCACGTGCGCGGCCAGCGTATTTCGCGGATAGTTGCGCCGGCTTTCATCCTCGAACCGGATCCAATCCAGGTGCAGGCTGCGCAACCGCTCATACTGCTCCAGGTCGACGGCGCGCGCCACCCACATGAAACCTCTCTGGTTGTCGCGATACCACTGCATGCGGCCATAGAGCGAAGCCCGGTCGATTTGGAGCACGCCCGATAAAATGGCGGAAGCGACCTGTAAATCCGGCACTTGTAGTGGATCGATGTAGACGGAGTCCCGCTTCACGCTGCCAGCCAGCAAATATCCGGAGCGATCGAAGATGGAGCCGCGCGGCGCGGCAATCTCCACCGTCTCCTCCTGTTGCCTTTGGGCCGCGCGCAGGTAATCGGCGTGGTGCACGATCTGCAGGCGAAACAACTGAATCAGGATCAGGGATCCCCAAAGCAGGATCAAGCCGCCGAACCACTTCAGGCGTTTGTCGGCTCTATCTCTCGCGACAGGTTCCATAACATCCACTCTTTATGGGATTGAGATCAGTGCCGGTTCAAAGCCAGCTTGCTATCGCCCTTGGGATCGAGGCGCATGATTTGTCCGGGCGCGGGGATGCTCAGATCGCGGCGCTTGGCGAGAACCTCGAGATTCTCCTGCCGCGACAACCGCGCTTCCACGATGTCCAGATCGCGCTGTTCGTCGAGCAACCGCTGTTGCTCTTGCTTGAGGGATTCCAACTGGTAGCCCGCGAAAATGTTGGCCACCCTAGGTGTCAACAAGCCCATGAACAGAACGGCCAGCAAACCAGCCGTGCCGATCATCGACCATTCGCCGCGCGCCGTGGTATCGGGCTCGCGGACTACGCGCGAATTGTCGATGGTCTTCGAGTACAGGACGATGTCCTCGTTGGGTAGCGCCCGCAAGCGGCAGCGGTCGTCCATCGGGACAAATCCGGATTGTGCGGCGCCGCTTGCGGCGTCGGGCGCGGCCAAGGGCCTCCGAAAAAACATTGCCAGCGTTGCCATGATTGGTTACCTCTCTATCTCTCCGCTACTGCATCTCGAGCGCGCGCAGCTTGGCGCTGCGCGACGCCGGATTCAAATCCGTTTCCTCGTCCGTAGGCGTCAGGGGACGCTTGGTCAGGATCGTGGCGCGGCCTTCCTGCGCCAGGCCGCGGAACCGCTGCTTCACTTTGCGGTCTTCCAGCGACATGAAGGAGATCACTACCATGCGGCCGCCGCTCGCCAGCAGCTCCGGTCCGATTTCCAGCAAGCGGTCGAGTTCGCCCTGCTCGTCGTTCACAAACATGCGTAAGGCCATAAAGGTTCGGGTCGCGGGATGCAGATGACTCGTTCGAGGCACGACCCGCTCCACTAACCCGGCCAGGTGTAGTGAGCTCCGTATGGGCCGTGCCCGAACGATGGCTCTGGCTATCTTCCGCGCCCTCCTTTCTTCGCCTAGCTGATAGATCAGGTCGGCGATCGCCTTTTCGGCGTACTGATTGACCACGTCCGCCGCCGTCATGCCCGTGGATCGATCCATGCGCATGTCCAGCGGCCCCTCGGCCATAAACGAAAATCCCCTGGCCGGCTCGGTCAATTGATACCGGCTCACGCCCAGGTCGGCCAGCAGCCCGTTCACCTGCTCCGCACCGCATGCCGGCAACGCCGCGGCAAGCCGGGAGAAGGTCCCCTGGTGATAACAAATCCGATCGGCCCATGCGGCCGTATTGCGTCTCGCCATCTCGAGCGACTCCGCGTCGCGGTCGTTGGCGATCGCCCTGCCCGTGGTCAAGCGCCGCGCGATCTCGCCCGTATGCCCGCCCAGCCCCGCGGTGGCATCCAAATACGTGCCCGCTGGCCGGACCGCCAGCCACTCGATCGCTTCGGCCGCCATCACGGCAAAATGCATAAGCCATTTACTTGAACCCAGCCCGTTGCAAGCTTTCCAGATCGTCCTCGGACGACTGCGCGGCTTCCGCCCGTTGCACCTGGAACGTCTCTTCGCTCATAACCTGGATCGCGCCATTAACCACCAACACCTTCACCGGCTTGTTCTCTATGTTCAGCTCCCTGCGCAGCTCGGGCGAAAACAGAACCCGCCCCTGCGCATCCATTTCGGCTTCCGACCCCAATTCCATGGCGGTGAACCATACCCGCTTCGAGGCCTTCGGATTGTCGCGGAAATTGGCGAGCAGCTTTTCGTTCTCCTTCCAGATCGCGATCGGGTATACTGTGGCCATGCACCGCTCCGTGCTCGTTACAAAGAGCTTCTTCTCGGGCAACCCGCCCAGGTACCTCTGGAACCTTTCTGGTAGCTTGAGGCGACCTTTTTCGTCCAGGCGGGCGGGATACATTCCAAGGGGTGGTTCCACCGGGACAGTGCCTTGAGGTATTTCATCCGCCACGTTTTGGCTACTTTCTAACCACTTTTAGACCACAACAAATTGTGGCATGAAAGGTTCGCCTAATGCAAGAGAAATCTTTAAGAAAGTGTTGATTGGATTTGGGTTAGTGAGATACTAGACGATCCACCGGCGCGGCCCCACACCCCAACATCTTGATTTCGTGGCGAATATACGGCGAAGATGTATAATGAGAAGGTCCGGTTCCGGTGATCGTGCGAGGCAAAGAAAAGGCGTGACGCCGTTTTTCCCGCAGCGGCCTGCCATCCGGCCGATTCCCATCGCACCACACGTACCGGTCCAGGCAGCCAAAAGAGTTAGTTAATGTTGTCTATCCAAAGACATGATTGAGGAATCGGCGCCTGCGATGCTATTTTCTGAATACCGAAAGGCCCGCCGCAGAGGGCACACCAACTATGGCAAAACGGAAAAAGCAAGATGAGAATGTCGATCGGCGTACCAAGCGCCGTTTTGGTATCGAGCAGGGGCTGCGATACAAACTCCTCTACGGGAGCCGCGTCGCAGAAGCCGGGAATGGACGGACAGTCAATATCAGCAGCAGCGGCGTCTGGTTCACAACCGAAAACATTCTGGGCACGGGGCTGCCAGTAGAGTTGTCGATGACATGGCCGGCCCGGCTCAACGACGTCTGTCCGATGAAGCTGATGATCTACGGATGCGTCGTGCGCAGCGATCGTGACGGCGCGGCATTGGCCATCGAGCGCTACGAATTCCGCACGCAAGGCACGGCCCCCGTGCCGCTGTATGAAGAAACCGGCATCCGGCTGCCCACTTAGCGCGCCGGTCGCCTCCAAGCGCCTGCATCCCGGTTCAACTGGCGGATGAGAAAAATACCGCGAGTGCGCCACCCTTATCAGTGCAGGAATACGACGTCGCCCTAAAGTTGCTGTTACAAGGTTCGGCCACGATGACGGTCCGCGAATTGACCGGGACGGCGATCGCCAAATGGTTGGATGTGGAACTGCCAAAGGTGCGGAACCTGCGGTTGGACCTTCTGGGCGAGACTGTCGGCGGCGATCTCATCCACCTGGAGTTGCAAAGCGGCAACGATGCGGCGATGCCCTTCCGTATGCTCGAATATTATCTCGGCGTGCAGCGGTTGTACGGACAGTTCCCGCGGCAGGTTTTGCTCTACGTGGGTGAAGCGCCCATGTACATGCAAAACGAACTGCGGAGCCCGGATTTGTTCTTTCAATACCGTCTGATCGACATCCGCACGTTAAATGGCGACCGTCTGCTGGAGAGCGTGGACGTGGGCGACAATGTGATTGCGATCCTGGCGCAATTGCGGGACGATAAAGAGGCGGTCCACAGGATCGTGGAGCGGATCGTGGGGCTGGCGGCGGCGGAAAGGGAAACCGCCTTGGCCCAGTTAACCATCCTAGCCGGATTGCGGCACTTGGCAAAAACGGTCGAACAGGAGACGCGGAATATGCCGATTGATTTAGATATTCGGGATCATGAGACCTTGGGACCTATAATTAGAGAAGCGCGCAAGGAAGGCCGACAAGAGGGCCGCCAGGAAGGCGAACTCACCATCCTTCGCCGTCAGATCGAGAAGCGTTTCGGCGCCCTGCCACGTTGGGCTGGCGAGAAACTGGCGATGCTGTCCGTGTCCGAACTGGAAGATCTGAGTGAGCGGGTGCTGGATGCCACGAGTCTGGAGGAATTGCTGAGGTAAGCCCCGAGCCGCGCGATATACTTGGCTTGTTGGACACCCGCCGGTACTTCCCGATCCTGGCGATCCTTTCCGCCATTCTGGTCCTCGCGCCGCTTCGCACCGGAGATTTGACCGGCTATGACGACGCGCAGTACGCGCACATCGCCAAGGACATCCTGCGCACCGGGGACTGGCTGGTATTACACAGCAACGGCGAACCCGCGCTGGAGAATCCGCCGCTCATCGAGTGGATGGAAGCCTCGCTGTTCGCGGCCTTCGGCTTCTCGGATGCACTTGCCAGGCTGCCCTCCGCCTTGTGTGGACTGGGCGTCATTCTGTTGGTCTACTGGTTGGCGCGCAAGCTGACGGCCGACCCGTGGACGGCTGTGCTGGCGATGTTTGTCATGGCGACCAGCCTCTATTTTCTGAAATACACGGCGCGCGG
>Ga0070761_10000802_pt1 | contig 19899 bp, 15 predicted proteins | sample HubBroMetageREF1_FD_66724 | JGI IMG/M metagenome (GOLD analysis project Ga0070761, IMG submission 66724) | Reference soil microbial communities from the Hubbard Brook experimental Forest, New Hampshire, USA - Hubbard Brook CCASE Soil... | ecosystem: Environmental > Terrestrial > Soil >... | reverse complement strand
AGTGACGACCGCGCGTCCGCAGAGGTTCGCGGCGTGGCTTCGCTCAAGCTCGACGAACTCAAAAAATGGATCGGCACGCAGTCGCCGTTGCCAAAGTACGAGGGCATGCGAGCACAATTCTTTTTCGCCCAAAGCCAAATCGATCGCTTTCAAAGGAACCCAGCAGAGATCCACCTGACCACGCCGGCTCCTCCCCCAGACGGCGATCCGATCGGTTCTGACGACTGGGAATGAATCTGGGTTTGTTTTCTCGTTGAGAAGGGACTAAGAGTTAGTCGCCTCGCCGGACATCGCCAAGGGCGATCCGGGACATGGGAAGCATTAGCACTGAGGATTTTCGCCCAACAGCACGTTTCTACCAAATCCGCGCGTTTTTGTCTCATTCCTTTTTTAGATACCTGAGAATTGAACTTTCAATCACCTTGGCGATGTTGTTTCTGTACCATTGCCGCCGATCACGAACGCGTACTAGACAAAAAGTGTCGACGGTTCTTGGCGCAAGAGAGCTAGGGGGTTCGCTGTATTCCCTAATCTCTGGAAGAGCACTTATCGTTGGTTTTTCCGTAATTCCGAAGGTCCGAGGCAGGCGCAACTTTTTTCAGACACCGTGTTGTTAAGGCACGAGGCGGCAGGAGGTGGAATTCTCGGAAGCCAAAGAAGAAAAATGGCAAACGCGAGAAACAGCGCGGCGCCGAGCTCGTTCCAGACGCCGGCGGACGTGACGGATACGCTCAGTATCCCGGCGCTCGCATCGATGCCCAAGAAGGCGGCTTAGCTCGTATGTTTTTGGATTACTACAAACTCACAGAGCAACCGTTCGGAGTGACTCCGGATTCGCGTTTCCTCTACCTCGGCTCCAAGCACCGAGAGGCGATGGCCTCGCTCATCTACGGTACAGAAACCAATCGGGGATTCCTGGCGCTGATTGCGAAGCCGGGCATGGGGAAGACGTCTTTGCTCTACCAATATCTCGCATACTGGCGCGACAAGGCCCGGACGGCCTTTGTATTTCGCACGGACTGCGACTCACAGGATTTCATTCGTCATGTTCTTCTGGACTTGGGCGTGAACGTTTCGGGAATGAATCTGCCCGCCATGCACGACACCTTGAATGGACTCCTCACGGAAGAAATGCGCGCGGGAAGGCGCTTTGTCCTGGTAATTGACGAAGCGCAGAACCTGGAGGAAAAAGTTCTCGAGTCGGTGCGTTTGCTGTCGAACTTCGAGACGCCTTGGCTAAAGCTGATGCAGATCGTCCTGGCTGGCCAGCCCCAGCTTGCGGACCGCTTGGCCAGTCCCTCGATGTCTCAGCTCCGCCAGCGGATTTCCATGGTCATTCGACTCGAACCGCTGGACTACGAAGAGGTCAATGCTTACATCAACCACAGACTCTGGATGGCGGGTTGCGAGAAGCCAGCAACCTTCACTGTGGGGGCGCGCAGGTTAATCGCCGAGCACAGTGAGGGTATTCCGCGCAACATCAACAACCTCTGCTTCAATGCGATGTCTCTGGGTTGTGCGCTGAGACGAAACACGATCGATCGCGACATTATTTTGAATGTCATTGCCGACCTCGACCTTGAACCGTTGCGCGACCAAAATCGAGTGACGAAAAAATCGGCTGAACTGCAGGGCGTGAATCCGCGCGTTCCTGGCTCTGAGACGAGACGATCTACCTTCGGCCGTCGGTTCGCCAAACTTGCGCTTACAGGTGCGCTTCTGCTGAGCCTGGGGTGGCTTACGGTGCAGGTCAACCGAGACGAGCCGCGGGTGATTGCGGCGCCTGCGACGAGTCAAGTTTCCGCTTCCAGGAACTTGGTTCCGACGAACTCCGCGGCGGAGCCGACTGCGGCGGCCCAGGCACCCGAGGCAATCCGCGCGATGCCCGGTCAAACACTCCGTGAAATCAGCAGGCAGACCTTCGGGAAATATGACGATGAAGTGCTCGACAAAATCCGTCAACTCAATCCTTGGCTAACTGATCCGAACCAAATCCGGGCCGGCCAGAAGATTGTTATTTCGTCAGGGACGGCAGTCCCAAACCAAGTGCGGCGCGTGGCTGAGCGATCCTCGAATCCTTTGACCTCAGAAGCGGGAAAACAGTGAGCAAGAATTTTGAATCGATGCAGCGGGCTGGTCTCGGGCGCGCAATTCGGGTTTCGCCTGCGCTCGCCGAACCCGCTCTAGGTGGCCGCGACCAGAATGGCGCGCAGTGGGACCTCGATAAAATCAGATGGGAGGAATCTCTCAAACTTGTTCAACGCGTCTTCTTGCAGGGTGGCGTGGAATCTCCGCGCGTGGTCGTATTCGCCGGAATCAGTCCTGGGAGCGGCTGCAGCCAGATATGCGCGCAAACGGCAGACATACTCGCTGGCAATGTTTCGGGGTCCGTGTGTCTGGTAGAGGCGAACCTGCGTACGCCCTCGCTTCCTGCCTTTTTTGGCACGACGAATCATTACGGGCTCACCGATGCCCTGCTGGCAGAGGACTCCATCCGCGATTATGCAACGCAGGTGAGCACCGAAAACCTCTGGCTTCTTTCGAGTGGTTCGATGCCCTCAGGCAGCGGCGTCGTGCTGAATTCGGAACGAATGAGATCGCGCCTCGCAGAATTGCGCAGAGAGTTTGAGTTCGTGTTGATCGACGCGCCGCCGTTGGGCGAGTACTCCGATGCAGTGGGTCTTGGGCAACTCGCGGATGGGCTGGTATTGGTTCTCGAAGCGAATTCGACGCGACGCGAAGCGGCTCTCCGAATCGCGGAGAATTTGAATGCGGCTCACGTCCAGATTCTGGGCGCCGTTCTTAACAAGCGCACGTTTCCGATTCCGGGATCGTTGTATAGCCGGTTGTAAGGACTCGACCTGATTGCAAAATCGTTGGAGGAGCGTTTAGGCCTCCGTCGGGCGAGGGGCATCTCAAAGGTACAGGGCTTGTCACGCTCCTGGGAGCTGGCAAGGTCCCAGTAGATGTGCTTGCTTGGGATCCGAGGCGACGGACTCTCAAGTGAGATTAGAAAAGGATGCTGTGACTCGATATGGCGGAGCCTTGTCCATGAGCGCTGTTCAACGGAGCACTGAAGAACTGCTGCTGGCCAGTCCCGGAATCATGCCGGAACGGTCGTTTTGGTTTGCGATTCAGACCAGGCCGCGCTACGAAAAAAAGGTAACCGCCGAGCTGGAGGAGAAAGGCGTTGAAGCGTTCCTCCCCCTGCATTCGGCCACGCACCAGTGGAGCGACCGGCGCCGCGTGGTGAACCTGCCTCTCTTTCCAGGTTACGTGTTCGTGCGGATCGCTCCCCTGCTTCATGCTCGTGTCTCGGTGCTCCGGACACATGGCGTGATCAGTTTTGTGGGTGTTCGCAACGTGGGCGTTCCGATTCCTGATACCGAGATCGAGGGCATACAGGCCGTACTTCAGGGAGGGGTTGCTTGCGAGCCCTACGCGTATTTGAAGGTCGGGCAATCGGTCCGCCTCCGTGGAGGATGCCTCGACGGGGTTGGCGGCATCCTCATGGGGGTGAATGGCGATCGAAGCTTGATCATTTCCGTCAACCTAATTCAAAGATCGATCGCGGTGCGCGTCGAAGGATACAAAGTCGAGGCGATATAAACAGGTTGTTGGCGCGATCCGAGGAGGTTCGTATGAGAAAGTTGGAATCATTTGTGATTCGATTGCTGGCTCTTCTTATGATCGTGGCGGCCGCCACGTTTGCTCAGAAAGGTCAATCGGCTCCGAGTTCTGCTTCGGAAACGGCGCAAGCCGCGCCACAATCTGACAACACGCAGGCGAGCCCGGACAGGCCTGCCCTTCAGCACCGGAACCCACGCTATCAAGTCATGCGGGATGACATCCTCAGCATCTCGTTTCCCCTCTCTCCAGAATTGAGTCAGATGTCAGTTATGGTTCAGCCGGACGGATACATCGCGATGCCAAATATCGGAAGCGTGTACGTTCAAGGAATGACGGTACCGGAAATCGTCGAGGCGCTGAAGAAGGCGTACGCGAAAGTTCTCCGCGATCCGATCATTGATGTGGACCTGATTGATTTTCAGAAGCCTTTCTTTGTCGCTCTCGGGCAAGTGGGCAAACCGGGGCAGTACGATCTCCGCGCCGACATTACCGTAACCGAAGGGATCGCTATTGCCGGCGGTTTTACCTCTGGCGCAAAAACGCAGGTGTTTCTCTATCATCGCGTTTCCGATGGATGGATGGAGGTTAAGGAATTGAAGCTCAAAGACATCCTGCACGGCAAGAATGTAAATGAGGACGCTCACTTGATGCCCGGCGACATGATATTCGTGCCCGAGAAAGCGATAACCAATTTCCGGAAATACGTTCCTTATACCCTTGGAGCTGCTGTTTACCCATCGATGCCGTAAATTAACGATGTAAACCTTTGAAGAATTTAGGCGTGCCGCGGCGGAGGCAGGAAAACAATGAGCAAGAACTTTGAATTGATGCAGCAGGTTGGTAGGAACTTCGAGGCCACTGCCATACCCCAACCAAGGCGTATGCTTCCTAAGGTGCACGAGAGGGCTCGCCGGAATGGAACTCGTCTCGAACTGGGTCAAGTGGCTCGGGAAGAGACGCAGAGGCTTGTACAGCGGATTTTCCTGCTGCAGACGCAAAAGGCTCCGCGCGCGGTTTTGTTCGCTGGAATCGACGAGGGCACTGGCTGCAGTCACATCTGCTTGCTGGTTGCCGAAGCTCTGAGAAGTTCTGTGAGCGGATCTATCTGTTTAGTGGAAGCGAATGTTAGATCGCCCTCTCTTCCCAGCCTAGTCGGAACGACTAATCATCACGGGTTAACCGATGCCTTGTTGCAGACCGGCCCTATTCGGTCATTCGCGAAGCCACTCGAGATTGACGATGTCTGGTTATTGTCGTGCGGTTCGCTCGCCAGTGACTCGCACAATCTTCTGAATAGTGACCGTATGAAGGCTCGGTTCGACGAGCTACGGAGCGAATTTGACTACCTGCTCGTCGATACACCGTCTCTGACCCGATATGCGGACGCTACAGCCCTTGGCCGACTGGCGGATGGTTTGGTCGTGGTTTTGCAAGCGAACTCGACTCGAAAAGAAACAGCTCTCAGGGTAATGGAAGACTTGCGTGCCGCCCAAATTCAAGTGCTCGCTGCCGTGTTGAACAAGCGTAGGTTCCCAATACCAGATTCGATTTACCACAGGCTGTAGAGCAGGCCTGCGTTCGCAAGACGCCGGGCTTCTGCAACTTCTTCGGGCTGTTCCTTTCAATCAACCAAAGATTTCCGAAGAGAAAATCGACGAGGTCAACTTTTCCTCAGACGCGTCAGCTAGCAAAGCAATCCACAGGAAGCCATTCACTCGGGACTCCGCAAATGAACGAAGCTAAGCGCCGTTTCTTTTTGGGCGGCCTCAAATTACTCGATGTTTCTCAGCTAATTGTGTCCTTCGGCCTGGCGACGATACTCGTCGCGCGCTGGGAGCGGGGGGTGAGCCTCGAACATTTTCTCTCCGTCAGGGTCAAACTATCGAATTGCATCGCTTTCGCTGCCATTGTTCTGGCGTGGCACATCATTTTTTCGATGTGCGGCCTTTACGAGTCAAAGCGTTTATCTGCAAGGCGGGCCGAAATTGTTGATGTGTTGAAAGCGATTGCGCTCTCAAGCGTCCTTTTGGCTCTGCTGGCGATCTTGATGCGAATCACGATGATAACGCCCCGTTTCCTGGTGTCGTTTTGGCTCATAGGCTCGTCTCTGCTTGTGACGTCGCGACTCGCGCTTCGGCCGCTGCTGGCGAGTTTGCGGAGGCACGGTCGAAATCTACGCCATATCCTCGTTTTGGGAACCAATTCGCGAGCGATCGACTTTGCCCGCAAGATTCTGGAGAAACCGGAACTAGGATATCGGCTCGTGGGTTTCGTGGATGACGATTGGCAGAGAATGACGGAGTTCAAGCAGACGGGCTTCCCCTTGGTTTCTGACTATGCAGGTTTGGCCGAATTTCTGCGCCGTAACGTAGTCGATGAAGTCGCTATGTATCTTCCTTTGCGCTCATTCTACGAGAGTTCTCTTGGAGCTGCCGCACTGTGCGAACAGCACGGCATTATTATGAGATTTGACGGTGATATTTTTGGGCTAAAGAAATCACGAGCAATCCCAGATGAATTTGACGGCGACCATTATGTGGCCACTTATACGGGGGTTCGCGACTGGTGGCCGTTAGTGGCAAAACGAGTCTTGGACATCGCGGTTTCCTTCATCCTTCTAATTTTGCTGGCTCCTGTGTTCGTCATCATCGCATTACTGATCAAGTTCTCGTCGGACGGACCTATCCTTTTTCGGCAGGAGCGCGTGGGTCTGAATAAGCGCAGGTTCCGAATCTTGAAATTCCGGACCATGGTTCCGAACGCGGAGAAGATATTGGCCGAACTGGAGGGGCAGAACGAGGTTTCCGGTCCCGTTTTCAAGATTAGGGAGGACCCACGAATCACGCCGATCGGTAAAGTGCTCCGGCGAACGAGCATCGACGAACTGCCGCAACTCTTCAACGTTCTCAAGGGTGACATGAGTCTGGTGGGACCGCGCCCTCTGCCGGTTCGGGACTACGAAGGATTCAATGAAGACTGGCAGCGGCGTCGTTTTAGCGTGCGTCCTGGTATCACGTGTCTATGGCAAGTGAGCGGCCGGAGTTCAATTCCTTTTGAGCAGTGGATGAGAATGGATCTGCAATATATGGACGAATGGTCGTTATGGCTCGACGTGAAAATTCTGGCGCAGACCGTCTCGGCAGTACTGAAGGGGTCGGGCGCGGCATGAGTTGGTGAATGGCACGAGATTCGTTCGAAGTGAAGACTTCCGCAAATATGTACCACATTCGGTGACTACGGGAACCTATCCGCAAAGAGGAGATGTCAGCCAATGAGAGAGACGAATGTTCAAATGGTGGTGGCGAATAGGGGGTTGGCCGATTTATCGGTGCGCGACTTTGTCATGCCCGCATTTCGCCGAAAGCGGCTGCTAATTCTGACTTTTGTCTCGGTGTTAGGAGCCGTGATTCTGCTGGCCCTAGTGCTGGGACCCGCATACTCCTCGCGTATGGAAATCCTGGTCAATCGGGAGCGGCTCGATCCGCTCGTATCTACTGAACAGACCACACAGCTCATTACGAGCGGCGACAACCCCGTAACGCCAGAGGAGATCAATTCTGAAGTAGAGTTGCTGAGCAGTCGCGATGTACTCGAGCAGGTTGTTCTTGCAAACGGACTGGAGAAGCCACAAGGATTCTCACTCGTAGATCTGCTGAGGCCTGGGCAGACGAAAGAGGATCGAATCGCAAGAGCGGTGAAGAACCTAGCGAAGAAGCTCAGCATAGACAACATCAAGAATTCGAATCTTATCGAGATTACGTACAAGTCCCCCGATCCGCAGCTTTCCTACGGCGTCCTTAAGTCACTGGGAGATCTGTATGTGGCTAAGCACGTAGCGGTCCATCGTCCAGCCGGATCCTACGAGTTCTTTGCCGAGGAGACGCAGAAGTATCACGATGAGCTGGAAAATGCGGAACAAAAGCTAAGAGAATTCGGACTGCAAAATGCGGTTGCAGCTCCCGACGAGCAGCGAACGGATTTATCCACGCAGGTCGCAGATTCAGTTGGATTGGTGCATTTGGCGGAGCAGTCAATCGCGGCTGACGAAGAGCGCATCAAGGACGATAGGGAACAGATGACCAGCACGCCGCAGCGTTTGACCACGCTTCAGGCCTCCGCAGCAAACGAAAAGCTAATATCTGATTCCCGCGCTGCACTGCTCGCAGCGCAAAACAAGCGCACGCAGCTGGCCTTGAAATATGACGACGACTATCCATTAGTTCGAGAAGTAGACCAGGAAATTGCCGAGGACCAGGCTGCCGTTGCCCAAGCCGAGCAGAAGAGGTATGTCAGCGAGACAACGAATTACGATCCTACCTACGAACTCCTGCGTGAGGATATAGCCAAGTCAGAGGCGGATCTCTCCGCGCAGCGCGCGACTCTCGCCGCCACGAAGCGCAGCGTTCAAAACATACGAGGAGAAATGGTCAAGCTGGACCAACTGTCGCTTTCGCAGCAGGATCTTCAGCGCGAAGCCAAAGCTGCTGAGACCAACTACCTGCTTTATTTGGCCAAAAGAGAACAGGAGCGCACATCGAATGCGCTGGACGTGACCAGAATTGCCAACGTCGCGATCGCTGTGCCCCCTTCGATCCCAGCGCTGCCTGTGTTTAGTTGGCCGATGATCGTGCTAATCGGGCTCGGCTCGGCGACGGTGCTTGGCCTTGGCGCCGCATACACGGCGGATTACTTGGATCCGTCTTTCCACACTCCCTCACAGGTAATCGAGATTTTAGGGATTCAAGTGGTCGCAGCAATTCCGGAGAGGACGGCGTAGGGAAAACCGATGATCTCGACACCAAATCGGGCGTACGCAGAAAGGATCGTTCCACTTCAAGCTGCGCGCCCCCTATGCGTAGACCTGGACGGCACCCTAGTCAAGAGCGATACGCTGGTTGACTCTTTGCTGCTCCTTGCGCGCACACATCCATTAGAAGCTTTGAAGGTTCCGCTGTGGGTTTTGAAGGGTAAGGCAGCGCTGAAGGCAAAGGTCGCTTCGATCGTCTCGTTGGATGTCGGGAGCCTGCCCTACAATCGGACGCTCCTTAGCTATCTGCACGAGCAGTACGGCGAGGGGCGCGAAATCTACCTGACTACGGGTGCCGACCGCAAGATCGCGACGCGCGTCGCCGATCATCTCGGGATTTTCAGCGACGTACTCGCCTCTGACGGAAGCAGGAATCTTATTGGAGGTAATAAGCTCGCCAGCCTGAAGCATCGTTTTGAGACGGGATTTGATTACGTTGGCAATTCGGGTGATGACTTGCCCCTACTTGCTGCCGCAGGCGAACCGATGCTTGCCCGTCCTAATCCCTCAACGACTGCGTTGCTTAGAGAACGAAAGATTGCGATTAGCCGTACCTTCGAGGACCGCAAGCCCATACTCAAAACCATCTTGAAGGCGCTCCGGCCGCATCAGTGGGCGAAAAACCTTCTCATCTTTGTCCCGTTGCTGCTGGCCCACACCCTGAAGGTGCATGCCATTGCTGATGTTGTCCTGGCTTTTATCTGTTTCAGCCTCTGCGCGTCAGCAAGTTACGTCGTGAACGACTTATTCGACGTAGACGCCGACCGCCGGCATCCCAAGAAGCGATTTCGTCCCTTCGCGGCAGGTGACTTGCAAGCCAGCACCGGTCTCGCGATGGCCCTGATCTTCTTGGCGGCTGCTTTCATTGGAGCTCATTTTCTTCCTCCTGCATTTCTGGGTTGGTTGCTGTTTTATACGGCCTCGACGCTCGCCTATTCGCTCTATCTGAAGCGCGTAGTTTTGGTTGATGTCGTTGTGCTGTCAGGGCTCTACACACTAAGGTTGCTAGCGGGAGGGGCTGCCGCTCAGGTGAAGATTTCTCCGTGGCTAGCCGGATTTTCCATTTTTCTTTTCCTTAGCCTGGCTATAGTTAAGCGCTTCAGCGAGTTGCAGAACAATCGCCTGCAGGGCAATGCTCCCTTAAATGGCCGTGGTTACTTGCTGGCTGACATCGAGCAACTTCGCAGTTTCGGGACGGCCAGCGCCTACGCTGGGATGGTCGTGTTTTCGATGTACATCAGCGGCCACGAAGTGATCACGCTTTACAAACATGCCGCGCGCATGTGGTTGATTGTGCCCTTGATGATTCTGTGGATCAGCCGTGTTTGGCTGCTTGCCGGACGCGGTCATTTGGACGAGGATCCTGTCATCTTCGCAGTTACAGATCGCATGAGCCTCGTGATAGGTTTTTGCGTAGGCATGATTGTCCTGCTGGCGATCTAAGTCGCTATCGAAACGGCCGAAACAATTAGAGGTAGTTGCGCACGCTCATGGCAAACAACCAACCAAGATTTGAATCTTGGGGCAGATATCCGACCTTGCAAGCCGATCTGCTCCCTTTGCACTGGACGACGGACTTCCCGCCGAAGTCCCTACCACCAACCGCGATGCTGCCCGTGGGTGCTGGACGCAGCTATGGCGATGTCTGTCTGCTCGATCGAGGAACTCTACTCACCACGCGGGGGCTCGACAGGCTGCTCCACTTCGACCCTGAAACCGGTGTTCTCCGGTGCGAAGCGGGCGCAACGTTGGCAGAGATTCTGGAATTCGCCGTCCCTCGCGGCTTCTTCCTTACCGTGACCCCTGGTACCAAGTACGTGACGGTGGGCGGCGCAATCGCCAACGACATTCACGGCAAGAATCATCATATTGTAGGGACCTTTGGCAGCCATCTCCTCCGCTTTGAACTGATCCGATCCGACGGGAGCCCTTTGCTCTGTAGCCCGACAGAGAATCGGGACTGGTACTCCGCGACCATTGGTGGCATGGGACTCACCGGGCTGATTACCTGGGCGGAGATTTGTTTGCGCCCGATAGTGAGCCGCAAGATTCAGTACCAGGGCATCAAGTTCGTCGGCATCGACGAGTTTGTCGCTCTCTCCCAGGCGAGTACCCATGTCGAATACACGGTCGCGTGGATCGATTGCGTCGCCCGTGGACGCAACTTCGCCCGCGGCATCTTCATGCAAGGCGATCACTCCGATCAACCAGAGCCGCTGAACCCGAGCAAAGCTCCGCGGCTGACCTTTCCCATGGATCTGCCCGAGTTCGCTCTCAATCATTTCTCAGTCGGCATTTTCAATGCCCTTTACTACAACAAGCAGATGGGAAAGCGTAAGACTGACTTAGTGGATTACGAGCCTTTCTTTTATCCGCTCGACAGCGTTCTGCAATGGAATCGGGTATATGGCAAGAGCGGACTGCTACAGTTTCAGTGCGTTATTCCCTGGGAGCACGGAACTCAGTCGGGCATAGTTCGCATACTTGAAGCAGTCACGGCATCCGGACTTGCGTCCTTCCTGGCGGTCATGAAGGTCTTCGGCGATAAGCCTTCGCCGGGGTTGCTTTCTTTCCCGAAACCCGGGATCACTTTGTCGCTCGATTTTCCGATTCGGCAGCAGGTCAGCTTCGATCTCTTCGACCGCTTGGCCAGCATCGCCCTGGAGCACAGTGGTAGAATATATCCAGCAAAGGATGCCCGAATGACGGCGGCGCAATACCAGGCTTCCTACCCCGAGTGGCGGCGGTTCGTCGAGTACGTCGATCCTCGCTTCAGCTCCGCTTTTTGGCAGAGAGTAACGAAGCTTGCCTGACCGCTCGTCTCCATTTCCATCGAGAGTCTTGATCTTGGGAGCGACCTCGGCAATCGCCATCGCCACATCCCGTCTGTTGGCCGCCAGAAAAGCCAGTTTTTATCTGGTGGCGCGCAGCGGGGCCAAGCTTGAGGCAGTTGCCAGCGACCTGCGCACCCGGGGAGCTACCTCCGTCACGCTGAAGCTGATGGACCTGGATGACACCGCGCAGCATCCGCAAATGCTGGAATCGGCCGCGGCGGCGTTGGGTGAGATCGACCTGGCCCTGATCGCGCACGGGGTGCTCGGCGATCAGGAGCAAGCGCAGGCAGATTATTCGGTCACGGAGGCAATTCTCAGGACCAATCTGCTGTCCCCGGTTTCCCTGTGTACCTGGCTCGGCAATTACTTCGAGGCTCAGCGCCGGGGCGTCCTGGCCGTAATCTCCTCAGTGGCTGGAGACCGGGGCCGCAAGAGCAATTACATTTACGGCACGACCAAGGGCGCTCTCAACATTTTCCTCGACGGTCTGCGCAACCGCATCGACCGGCACGGGGTACATGTACTCACGATTCGCCCCGGATTTGTGGCCACACCGATGACCGCGCATCTCCGCCGCAACGCGCTTTTCGCAGACCCCAACACCGTCGCGCGTGGCATCGTAAAGGCGATCGAGCGCCGGAAAGATGTGGTCTATCTTCCTGCCGTGTGGGCTCCCATCATGCTGATCGTCAGAAGCATTCCACGATCGATCTTCAAGCGACTCAACATGTAGCTGCAATTCATAGTTGCAATTCAGCGGAATCGATCCCGTCAAACTGTAAGCAGAGCATGAACCCAACACCTACCAGGAGTTCGATCGAATGATGCGTGCACGTAACCTTGCTCTCTGCGGGGTATCCCAATGAGCGCGGCGCTGACATTTATTAATACGGCGCCATCAAGGACCCATGCGACCTATGCGGAGGGTGAGGATCCATTTCTGTTCCGGCGTGCCCGGACGTGGTGGACGCTCGCTGCTATCTGCCTGATTGTCGACGGAAATAGCTTCTTGTCAAGGCAGGATGATACGTATTATCACCGAAGCGTGGCCGAACGCTACTCATCAGATCCCATACTTCGGCTTATAACGATTGCGATGTGGGTGATTTGCGCTGGGCTCATGGCTGGGCACCTTGCGCCCACGCTGCGAACCATGCGGAAACAGAAGCCTTTGCTAGCCGTCGCAGTCTTCGCGGTTGTATCAACCTTGTGGTCTGAGGTTCCCTTCGTGACCTTCCGGGGCGCGATCTTCCTCTCTCTTACATTTGTTTTTGCGTGGTTCTTTGCTACCTACTACTCGCCGGCGGACCAGAGGCGCATGCTGCTGGCCACCGGCGCCATCCTGGGAATCGCCAGCATTGCCTGGGTAATGCTGCTTCCGCAGTACGGTGTCGCAACCACCGGTGAATGGAAAGGCGTCTTCGGTCAAAAGAACGAATTAGGGATAGCGATGGTTGCATTTTTTTCAGTTCTTCCATTTTGCCGCATTCCTGACCGACGCCGACTGCTGGCTCTGGCCTTGCAGGCGATCTTGCCCCTCTTGCTGATTGTCAAGTCCCATGCGAGGGAATCTTTAATAATGGCTGTCCTATTCGTTGGAGTCAGAGTCTTCGGACCCATAATCGCCAGGAGTCGAAGAGAGCAACTCCCGTTCATCCTATATGCAACTGTCTCGGGTATCGTCGGGATCATCTTGGGATGGGGTGCGGTCCTGTCTTTCCTCGGGAAGGACGCCGTGGCGAGCTGGTCCGGGCGACTTACCGAATGGTCCGCCGTTGTTCCATATATAGTCCGACACGTGTGGTTAGGCTATGGCTATGGGGGGTTCTGGACCGGGCAAGGAGATTCCCTCAAGGTCATGAAGAGCCTGCACGTGGCCTTGCTGGGGTCGGACAGCGGTTATACGGACAATATGTTGTCGTTCGGTCTTGTGGGTATGAGTATATTGCTTATAGTTCTGCTGGTGTCCGTGCGTGACTTCTTGAGACTCCTTCGGTCCCCTGCGGTGCCGCTCACAGCCTTCTGGTATGTGGGCTTTATTCTTCTCACGTGGGTAGAGGCCATCGCCGGCGACACGTTCCCTGTCCCTGGTTTCGCCCCAACCTTCATCTTTGTTGTTGCGTGCTGCGGATTAACGAACCTGCGGGAAACCCTTCAGCCTTCCACGTTCTCTACAAGGTGCGGGTTTAAGCGATGTCCTCCTTCTCATCCGTGAGTCTTGAATGGAGAAGTGTTTCGAAGTAAAGGATTGAACATTGGGACTTCTGCGTATCCTATTGGCGATCTGTGTCCTCTCTGGTCACTCAGCCAGCCCTCTCGCTCATTTGCGCTGGCTAGACGCGGACTTGGCGGTTGAGATTTTCTTCGTCATCTCCGGCTTTTACATGCAGCTGATCCTAAGTACCAAGTATACGAAGGAGAAACTGGGGGCGGCATGGGCGTCCCAGTTCTACAAAGCTCGGTACTTCCGGTTGTTGCCTACGTACCTGGCATGGAGTGTGATCGTTGCGGTTGCCGGATTGATTCTACCTACTTCCACACCGTATTCGATATGGCGTTACGTCTGGGAACTGCCTAATACAGCCGGCAATTTCCTTTTCAAAATATACCTCTGCTTCACGAATACGACGATGCTCTTCCAAGATATAGTACATTTCTTGGCGGTTCATAATGGGCTGATCCACTGGTCGGATAACTTCCGGAATTCGGACGCACTTCTATATCGGGGACTAACCGTTCCTCCGGCCTGGTCTCTTGGGATAGAGCTTAGTTTTTACTTCATCGCCCCGTATTTGCTGAGACTGCGCTCCCGTTGGCTGCTGATTGGGTCATGCTTGGGTTTAGCAACGAAGGCGATTGCGGTGTGGGCATCGCACCTCGGTGACCCATGGACGTACCGTTTTTTCCCGTTTGAGCTTGGATACTTCTTGTTGGGGGCTCTGGCGTTCAGGTATCGGCACTCGCTGGATGGCATAGTGCCAAAGCATATTGCAAAGTATTGTGTATACCCGTTCGTGATAGTGTTTGCCGCAGTACAGGCACCCGTCCCCCTTCCCGCCTTGGTGTATCCAGTCGCGCTTGCCTGCGTTTTGCCGCTTCTGTTTCGAATGACGTCGGGCCTAAAAACAGATCGCTGGATTGGAGAGCTTTCATATCCATTCTATCTTTTCCATTATTTTCTGATTGGGTGTGCCAGGTTCATAGCGGGGCATTCGTTGCACACATCGGGGAATTCGGTAGCCTGGATAGGGCTGGCGCTGACGTTGCCGTTATCGGTAATTGCATTGGCCCTCGAAACTCGTTTTGTAGAGCCGTGGAGAGCCAGGTTAGCAGCCCCGGCGACAAAACCAGAGCCAGCAGAGCTCACGATGAAACTCGCTTCGGGATAGCGAGTATCTCTGTTGGCATAGTTTTATTCACAAACAAAAGGTTGCGCTATGACTGTCGCTACTTATCCGGCGCAGGTCGATGCCGTCAGGCGCTCGGGTGCCTACACGGCGCTCTTGCGCATTTCTCTGCCGATACTAATGCTCGTAAGTGTTTACGGGGCAAGCCGGCAGCTGACGCCCAATGAGTCGGTATTTAGCATGCGCAATGGCTTTGGCCCCGTGATACAAAGTATCGTTCAGCAGCACCGATTGGGGGCGATCAACAGGACCTATGGCTGGTGGTGTTACGCAGGTCGGATGCCGATTGTCCCTGTCCTAGGGGCCGCCAGCTACTGGCTGTCACCGAGGATGGCAGTCTTTTTGTTTCTGAAGAATTTAGTCTTTTGGACCGTCTGGATATATGCCTTCTTTCGTCTGAAGCGTCACTACAGTATTCCTGACAAGTGGGCCCTCGTGGCAGTGCTTTTATTGCTCCTAGCACCATACAACCTCAGCACCGCCGGCCAGCTGGAGGTGGAGGAGGGTTTCCTGTTCGCATTAATGGCATTGTTATTTTCCCTGATATTGACCATAGAGGGGTCACTCACCGCACTAGCGGCAGGGCTAATAATGGCCACGATCTATTTGACGAAGAGCTCTATGCTACCGCTCTGCTTAGCCACAGCCGCGTGGATTGTGATCCGTTGTTGGAAGAAAGGTGCAAGGATAGTCCTGATCCCGCTTTTGGTTCTGGCGTTGGCAATCCTCGGTTGGGGCAGCTACGTCCGGGCTGTGACCGGTGTCTTTGCCGTCGGAGCTGATACGTCATCGTGGAACGGATGGAATTTCTACAAGGGAAATAATCCGTATGCTAACTCCCTGTATCCCCGTGTAATTCTGGATGTTCTCGATCATGAAAGCTACGCGCACGACCTATTGCCGTTTGTCCCGGTCCATAACGAGTGGGAGCTAAGCCATGCCCAGTTGGCGCTGGGAGAGAAGTACGTTCGCGACAACCCCAGCGCAGTATTAACAATGGACCTGAAGAAACTATATGTTGCTTGTTGCGATTTGGGGGAGTCCCCTGAGGCTACAGTGGGTCATACTAGGGTCGGCATCATTCTGAGTAACGGCATCAATCATCTTTCATTGGCCTGCGTTCTCGTTGTTGTGCTAGTCAACGCGGTACGTCGACGCGTGAGTGACGCGGAGATCTTAGCCATACTGCTCGCGTTCGCGTACGTTCTGCCGTACTTCGCTGGTTTCCTATACATGCGGCATATGGTGCCAGTCTATGGTTTAATGGCCTTGACCGCGTCAGTCCAAGTGTCACGCTGGAACACTCAGATGCTAGGCCCTCATACGCTCCTCATCAGGTTTTCCTCTTCAGGTTGATCGAACCGGCGGCATGGTGGCTGCATCCGCCGCCTCGTCGAGTGTAGCCTGAAGCCTTTCCCACGTTAGTGTTGACACGCTGGTGGACTCCAGGGATTGCCTCAAACGGTTGGAGTTGCCGATGAGAAAGCTTGAAAGTCTTCAGTTGGGCCGGGCCGCTGCGGTCCTGAGTGTGCTGTTTTTCCACATCACAGGGCTCAGCGTCGAATATCAACACGGATGCTTCTACAACCCTTGGACCCGGGTTCTACGGGCCGGCGTCGATGTATTCTTTGTGATAAGCGGCGTAGTAATGGTCGTGACAACTTACCGAAGACTTGAACAGACGGGTACAGGCAAGCGATTTGTGATCCATCGCATTAGCCGAATATACCCGCCCTATCTTTTCCTAACGGCAATTCTCACGGTCTACTGGATTGCGCGGCCGAACGCAACGATCAACTCCCACTCCGGAGGCGTGGATTTGTTGGGTTCGTATACTCTATGGCCTTCAGTGAAGGGGCTGCCGTTCGTGCAGGTGAGCTGGAGCCTCTCGTACGAGATGATGTTTTACCTTGTGTTTTTTTGCACGATCATTTTTGTGACGAAGTCATGGTTCCCCCGCGCCCTGATATTATGGTCGCTCGCTGTTTTTGCAGGCTGCGCAACAATCGCCCTCGATTCTTCGGGAGCACTGCTCAGAGCTTTCCCGAGAGCCGCATTCCTTTTCAGCCCACTCGTGCTCGAGTTTGTTGCCGGCTGCTTTATCGGCCTCGCTTTTCTGAAGGTCAAGTTTGTCGCTGGAAGGATCAGCGTGATTGTCGCTGCCGGGCTTTTCACTCTCGAGGCTGCGGTATTCCAGATAGGCAATTACGAGACAATCAACGGACCAATCTTCCGCGTACTGCTTTTTGGCCCTCCCGCTGCATTCCTTGTCTACGGCCTTCTAGCGTGGGAAGGCGAGACGCGTTCGCTGCAGGTACCTCGTTGGGTAATTCGATGCGGAGACATGTCGTACTCCATCTATCTGGTCCATCTTCTTGTAGTCCATTTCGCCTATCGCTATACCTGGGGAGTCTTTGATCACACCGGACTGCGCCCGTTATTTATGGTCTTCGCGGCGGCCGTAGCCATTGGAGCCAGCGTGATCTTTTACAAGTTGATCGAGAAGCCGTTCTCCCTGTGGACACGCCTGCGGCTTGAAGAGATATTCAAAGTTCCAACCAAGATTGCAATCGCACAGCCGTCGACTGACGCCGCACTTTAGCTGTGAGAAGCTCCATATGAGAGATTCTCAGCCTCAACGATTTCTCGGAATTCAAGCGTTGCGGATGATCGCGGCGTGCCTGGTGGTCTTCACTCATTCAACCTTTTATGCTTTCGAGCGCCTGGACCGGCAGTTCTTTGTTTGGCAGCGAGGCACAAGAGGCGTTGACGTATTCTTCGTTATCAGTGGATTTGTAATGATCTATGCTTCGCAAAAGCTGTTTGCGTTATCCGGAGGATGGAAGACGTTCACGGAACACCGCATCATGAGAATCGTTCCGCTGTACTGGCTGGTGACCACCTTGAAAGTGCTTATCGTGCTCTTCACCGCGGGATTTGCTCTGCACACTATATTGAGTCCTGTAACCGCGGTGTGCTCCTATTTGTTTCTCCCGGCCAGAGATTTGGACGGCAGGCTCGAACCGCTGGTGGGGGTGGGCTGGACGCTAAACTTCGAGATGCTCTTCTATTTTGTCTTTGCCCTGGCATTGTTCTTGCGCGCGAATGTGTTCAAGTTTATTGGTGTGATCCTGGCCGTGCTCTCTATCGGTGCCGCGTTTCGCCAGCCCTCCTGGCCTCCCGCCGCCTTCTATCTCAATTCGATCGTGCTCGAGTTTTTGCTCGGCATGCTAATCGCCAAGGCGTGTATCGCCGGGATTTACTTTCCGAGAAAGCTTGCCTATGCCCTGGTAGCCTGCGGATTTGTTCTCTTGCTGCTTCCCCCAGAGAACAATTGGATGTTGCCAAAGGCCTTGATAAACGGCGTGCCCGCAGCTCTCATCGTGTGGTCAACGGCTTCGCTAAGGAAGGTGGAGGATTTCATTCCACGCTTCATCCTCTATCTAGGCGATGCGTCGTACGCAATTTATCTTATTCACCCCTTCGTATGTCCGCTTCCGCCGGCAGTATTAAGTCGATTGCATATGGTTCACCCCTGGCTTTCCGTAGTCCTTAGCGTGGTGCTCGGTGTGTCCGCCGGCTGCGTTTTGCATCAGCTAGTGGAAATTCCTATGACAGCTTGGCTCAAGGGTTACCTCAGAGTGCATCGTCAGCCGGTCCAGGCAGTTGCATGACCTGCTGGATACTCAGACGGGGACACGGTCAATCGAACACTTCACCTGGCGGCAGTGAATTCAATTGCCGTCATGGAGTGAGGCGGGAAGACGTGAGTCGAGGTGGTGGCGCTGCTCAGCGAAAGTGGTGCACCTGTTTGGGTGATGCTCACGCCACTCGTGGCGTCCAGGCTGGGGCCACTCACTTCCCAATACTGCGCTTTAGCCGCCGAGAAGCCTACAAGTTGCATGTCCATCGGGATCAAGTCATTCGCGCTCTTGTTGAAGACGATCAGGTAGAGCTTTTTGCCGTCCGAAGAGGTGCTCGCCGAGCTGGTCACCAAGGGATACGCGGCGTCGTGGGCGGAAACAAAGGCCGCCACCTGCAAGTTTTGGACCTGCAAGGTGCCGGAGACATTCTTTCCGTCTGCCATGAGACGGGCGGACAGGTCCACGCTGGGTGTCTGCGCCGTGAGCTGGTACGAGCCGTCGAAGTGATGCGAGTCGGCGGTGATCGCATCCAAGCCGATGCCGGAGTGGGTTTGGTTCCAGCCGCGGGAATCGATGAGGCCGATGCCCGTCGGCGCGGTGTCGCTGCCAGGTTCGGGCGTGAATTTGGCGTCAAAACTCATCGTGAATTCCAGGGGTGTTCCAGGAGGCAGATCCGGCCGCGGAATTCGCGCCAGCAGGGGATAGATGCTGTGGGTCAGGTTTTGAAGATGGATCGTAAAGTCCGAATTCTGACGTTGAATCTGGACGTTCAGCAGTTTGGGCCAAAGCGAGCCAACCAGGGAGCTGTATTGGTCGAGATCGATTTGCTGAAGCTGGCGGCGCGGCTCGGCGGCGTCGCCCCGCGCGGCGAGTTCACTGCCGGCTCCGAGAAACTCCGCGCGCGGCGATTGCACGTCCACCCTCACGAGTTGCGAGCCAAAGTGCTGCGCCCAAAGTTCGTAGAGCGAGAAGGCCGGTTCTTCGGCGGGCTTGTTCTTCGTGGACGGCAGGGCGGTCCACACCATTCCAAAATAGCCGTTCAGGAAATTAAAGTAGTTGGCGAACGCCACATGCGACTCGGGCTTCAGAAACACGCGAAGCAAGTCCGCGCACTCCAGCGCGTCGCCAAGGCTAAAGCGGTAAGCACTGCCGAACGTATCCAGGCCACCATTGAATTCGGTGATGGCGAGGGGCAGATCGTGGCCCAGTTGCTGCTGAATCATCAGGTGGTAGTCGAGCAGACGCTCCTCGACGTGCTGTCCGGCTACCATCATGGCCTGCATTTGCAGATCAGTGGAAACGCCGGTTTTGGGCTCCTCCGGCGCGTACATATGAATAACAACGAAATCCGCGCTACCGCCCGCGAGGTGAACGACGGTGCGGTTCCAGTCGGAGTTCACGTCGGTGCCAGGACCGGGGACCATGACAATGCCCAGCTTGATTTTCGGGTCCACTTTGCGCATGGCCGCAGCCGTAGCGTTGGCGTAAGCAGCGTATTGCTCGGCGGAATATTGACGATGCGGAAGAATGCGGTGATTCCCGTGGATGCTTTCGTTGCCCAGCTCAAACCAAATTAC
>Ga0070761_10000801_pt1 | contig 19959 bp, 15 predicted proteins | sample HubBroMetageREF1_FD_66724 | JGI IMG/M metagenome (GOLD analysis project Ga0070761, IMG submission 66724) | Reference soil microbial communities from the Hubbard Brook experimental Forest, New Hampshire, USA - Hubbard Brook CCASE Soil... | ecosystem: Environmental > Terrestrial > Soil >... | reverse complement strand
ATTCCACCTCGCCCGGCACGACCTGGAAGCGGCCGGCGAGCCGCACCGCCGGGAGTGCGCGACTTACCGCGGCCGCATCCAGCGGTCCGAGCCTCCCGGCGAGGGCGCGCACCGCAGGCCGCACCGCTGGCTTCGGCGCCTCGAGCGCCTCGAGCGCCGCGAGCGCGGTGGCGGCGTTGCGGTACTGGATGGAGCCGGCAAGTGCCGATGGCGGCAGATCTCGCAGCGTGCGATTCAGGCCCAGGTAGTCCCAGCGCTCGCCGCTCACACGCCAGCTGAAATCGCGTTCGGCGATGTAGCCGCTCGCGCCCACGGCGCTGATCGCGGCGTACACGCTCGCGGGCATGTCGGGGGTGCCGAGCACGGCGGGCCGGCCGGCGCGCAGGATGCCGGCCTTCTCGGCGCCGATCAGCTCCAGCGTATCTCCCAGCCACTCGCGATGATCAAAACCGACGGAGGCCAGCACCGCGACGTCCGCGGCCACGAGGTTGGTGGCGTCGAGGCGACCGCCGAGACCGACCTCGAGGACCGCCACATCCACCGCGCGGGCGGTGAAAACCAGCAAGGCTGCGAGCGTGTTGAACTCGAAGAAGCTTAAGGTGATTGCGGCGCGCGCCGCCTCGATGCGCTCGAATGCGCCGATGAGCTGCGCGTCATCCACATCGGCGCCGTCCACCCGGATACGCTCGTTGTAGCGCAGGAAGTGCGGCGATGTGAAGAGGCCGGTTGAGGCGCCGCGGGCACGCAGCAGCGCCTCCAGGTGGGCGGCAACCGAACCCTTGCCGTTGGTGCCGCCGACTGTAATCACGGGGAAAGCCGGCGCCGCAACGGCGAGGGCGCGCGCCACCGGCGTGACGCGCGTCAGCTCCATGTCGATGGTTTTCGGGTGCACCGACTCGTGCAGAGTCAGCCACTCGGCGAGCGTGCGCATCGGCGCTGCGGCCTTAAGGCGGCTTCAGGCCGCAGCGGTGTCGGTGTCGGTGGCGGTGGCGAGGGCGGCCGGGAGTTTCAGCAGGATCCGCAGCAGCGCCGCAATCCGATCGCGCATCTCGCGCCGATCCACGATCATGTCGATGGCGCCGTGATCGAGCAGGAACTCGCTGCGCTGGAACCCTTCCGGCAGCGTCTCGCGCACGGTCTGCTGGATGACGCGCGGGCCGGCGAAGCCGATGAGGGCACGCGGCTCGGCAACATTCACGTCCCCAAGCAGCGCCAGACTCGCCGACACGCCGCCGGTCGTCGGATCGGTCAGCACCGAAACGTAGGGCAGATGCGCCTGCGCCAGGCGCGACAGCGCCGCCGCAGTCTTCGCCATCTGCAGCAGCGAATACAGCGCCTCCTGCATGCGCGCGCCGCCACTGGCGGAAAAGCACACGAACGGCCGGCGCTCCTGGATACAGTAATCCACGCCGCGCTTGAAGCGCTCGCCGACCACCGAACCCATGGAGCCACCGAGAAACTGAAACTCGAAGGCGCAGGCGACGATCGGCAGCGCGTTGAGGGTGCCCGCGAGCACGATCAGTGCATCGCTCTCGCCGGTGGCCTTCTGTGCCTGGGTAAGGCGGTCGCGGTAGCGCTTGCTGTCGCGGAACTTCAGCGGATCCTCGGGCGTGATGGCGGCGCCGATCTCACCGGTGCTGCCGGGATCCAGAAACCGGTCCAGCCGCTCGCGCGCACCCAGGCGCATGTGGTGGCTGCACTTGGGACAGACGTGCAGATTGCGCTCGAGCTCGGCGCGGTACAGCACCGCATCACATGCCGGGCACTTGATCCACAACCCTTCCGGAACCGAGCGCGTACGCCGCTCGGTCTTGATGCGGGAAGGCATGATCTTTTCGAACCAGGACATGGAATGCCGGTGCTCTTTGCCCAGGAGGCGCCGATCATAGCCGATCGGGCGTACAGCCTTCCGGCGCCCCCGCGGCCGGCAAGCCAAACGCCGCCGGATAGCGCACCGCCAGAAGGTAGAGCCCCGCGGCCGGGGCGGTGGCGGCCCCCAGGCGCCGATCGCCGCTCGTGAGCACCGCCTGTGCCCACTGCGGGGGTTCCTCGCCCTTGCCTACGGCGATGAGAAGGCCCGCGATATTGCGCACCATGTGATGCAGAAACGCGTTAGCGGTCGCCTCGATGATCACACAGTCCGCCCGCCGCTCCACGGTCAGACGCTCCAGACGCCGGATGGGGGACTTGGCCTGGCATGCGGACGAGCGGAAGGCGCTGAAGTCATGCTCGCCCTGGAGCATGAGCGCCGCTTGCGCCATGGCGGCAGCATCCAGCGGCTGGTGGATCCAGGTGGCGCGGCGGGCGAGCAGCGCCGAGCGCACCTCGCGGTTGAGGATCAGGTACCGGTAGATGCGCGCGCAGGCCGAATAGCGTGCGTGAAAATGCGCGGGCACGGGCAGCGCCCATGACACGTTCAGATCCTTCGGCAGCTCGCTGTTCGCGCCCAGCACCCAGCTGCGCATGCTGCGTGTGGCGCCGGTGTCGAAGTGCGCAACCTGTCCCCAGGCATGGACACCGGCGTCGGTGCGCCCCGCGCACACCAGACTCACAGGCGCTGCGGCGACGACGCCCAGGGCCTTTTCGACCAACTGCTGGATGGTTGTCACGCCGGGCTGCGACTGCCAGCCGGCGTAGGCGGAGCCGTCGTACTCAATGCCGACGGCGATGCGGCTCATCCGTGGCACCTCCGGTGCGAAACGAAGGCGCTGTCCGCTGAAATCGCCGCAGGCGATTTTCCGCCAATGGACTAAGGAAGCGACTCCATCAGGCGCTGGGCTTCCTGCTTCTGAGCGGCGGACCCCTCGGTGAGCACCTCCTCGAGAATATTGCGCGCTCCGTCCGGATCACCCATGTCCATGTAAGCACGCGCCAGATCGAGCTTGGTGCCGACCTCACTCATCGTCACCGGCTCCAGATCCGGCAGCGCGAGGTCTTCGGATGGCAGGCGCTGCGTGGCGGCGAACGCCGTGTCAGGCACGGTGGCGGTTCCCACATCCAGGTCCAGGCCGTGCCCGTTACTCGCCACATGCGTGCCGGTGCTTGCGCCGACGTCCAGATCCAGTGCGCCGGGGGCAGCATGCGTACCAGTGGCGTCCCCGACGTCCACGTCCACATCCTCCGGTGACCCCAGGGCCCTCAGGCGCGAGGTCGCGGAGGAATCCTTCAGCCCTCCTGCCTGGGTCGCCGCCGAATCAAGTTCGTTAGGATCAAAATTCCAGGCGCCAGTGGTTGAGGTCTTCTCATGCTGCCCGGTGGCCTGCTGGTGCGCGTCCTCCATGGCGCGGCGCGTCTGATCATCAAGCCCGGCGACCATGGTCGGTGCGTCCGCGCCAGCCAGTCCCGGCTGATCCACCGTATCCGCGTGTCCAAGGTCGAGGCCAAGATCATCGATGGCAAGTTCCGCGGTCTGGTCGGTGCCGCTCTGCCTGAGCGCGGTCTCGACCTTCTGGCGAACGGTTGGGCTGCCCGGACGCGACAGCGCCGGCTGCTCGACCGTCGGCCCCTCGCCCTCGCCGCCGAGCTGGCGGTTGGGCGTGGTCATCTGCCGGGTGGTGCCGGTGGTTCCTTCGAGGAAAGTGGTGTCGAGAAGTGCGTTACGGTCCGTGACGTTGGTAGTCGCTTCGCTGGGCGCGTGGCCCACGGCAGCGCCGATATCCAGGTCAACGCCCTGGGGCGCAGCGTCCCCCTCCGGCTCGCCCAGCAGGTCGAAGTCGACGCGACTCTGCCCGCCCTCAAGGTCCAGATCCACGCCCCCGGCCGCAGCGCCGCTCACCGCGCCACTGCCCGAGAACAGCGGATCTTCCGGGGCAAGCTGCTTACCCATGATCAGGATCTTTTCCCACTCACCGGGCGCGGAGTCGTTGCGCGTGGCAGCCAGCTCGCGCGCGCTCTGCAGGAACTGCTCCTTGTTGCCCCATACGAAGAACACTTCCAGTAGTTTCAGCTTCAGGTCGCGCCGCGCCGGCTCGCGGCTGATGGCGATGCGGATCAGATCCGCGGCCTGGTCGTACAGACCGTAGGCCATGTGGAAATCAGCCTCGGCAAGCGGATCGCCCTGGTCGAGGTTGATGGCAGTCTCGCTGCTGATGGTGTCGTCGGCGGTCGTCGCCGGGCGCGCCGGTGGTGCAGCGGCCACAGGTTCCGTCGCCACGCGCGGACGCGGGCGGTTGCCGGTGTCCTCGACCAGGAAACTGTCCTCGGTCAGGGAGGGCGCCGCCGCGCGCGCCGGGGCCTCCGCGAACCCGCGGCTGACCGCGGCTCCGGTAGCCGCGGCTGCGCCGCCTGCGACCGCGAGGCGCCCGAGCGAATCATCGAATTCCGCAGTGCGCCGCGAGCGCAGGAAGTTCAGGGCAAACCAGGCGAGCAGTGCCACGGCGAGCACCACGAGCACCCACCAGTAACCCTTGAGCGTGTCGAAAATGGAACCGCCCTGGGGCTGCACCAGCGCGGTGGGCCGCTTCGCGAGCGGCGGTTTAGCGGCCGCCGGAGGCGCCGCGGCAGGCTCCGGAGCTTGCTCGGTTGGCGCAGCTTCCACGGGTGGCTTCTGTTCGGTCGCGGCCGCTGGCGGAGTCTGCACAGCAGCAGCGGGGGGCGTCGCAGGCGGAGGCGTCGGTACGGCCTCCACGGCGGCGGGGTTGCCTTGCTTGCTGGCGAGCTGCGCCTGCAGGCGCGCGAGATCCGCGTCGCGCATGGCCAGCAGTCGCTTCTGCTCGGCGACCTGCCCTTCGAGTTGCTGCACGCGATCCTGCAGCTGGCCAACTTCCGCGCCTGCCGCACCGGGCGTCGCGCCCGCCGCAGCCGACTGCGACGGCGTCACCAGATGCAAGCGTCCCGGCTGCTCGCCCGCCGCAGCGGGGCCGCCAGCGCCACCGCGCCACGCGGCGTACTGACGTCGAATCTCGGCGTTCGCATCCGCTCCCGAAACCGCCGCAGCCGCGGCCCCATCGGGAATTCGCAGTACCGCGCCGGAGCGCAGCAGGTTCATGTTCTGATCGAAGGCGCGCGGGTTTGCCTGGTAGATGGCGACCATCCAGCTGCGCGTACGCGCGGAAGCCGCGCTGGCGCCCGCCGTGGCGGCGGCAATTCCCGAGAGCGTCTCCCCGCGTGTGACGAGGTGCGTCGAGCCCGCGCTCTCCGCGGTGCTCGCGGCCGCCGCCGGCGCCGGCGCCTCTGCCGGGGCCGAAGTCGGCGCGGCCGGCGCGGCCGGCGCTGCGGACGGCGGTTCCGCGGCGCGCTCGATGGCACCCTCGCGCGTCGCAGCACCGGTCGTCGGTGCGCTGACCGGCGCACTCGCGGCCGCCGGCTGTGCCGGCGCGTACACCGGCGGATCAAGCAGCATGGTGTACTCGCGCACCAGGCGGCCGTGCGACCAGTTCACCTCGACGAGCAAGGTGACGAAGGGTTCGGAAATGGGGTCGGTGGACTTGAGTCGGACGACCTGCCGGCCGTCAGTCGTTTGCTCGGCGTGCACCTGCACGCCGGACAGGAAAGCCGGCCAGTCGAGTCCGTAGCGCGCGAAGGTGTCGCGCGATGCCAGTTGCGCCGACACGGTGTTCGCTTCGTCGGGCGCGACGTCGACGAGCTCAATCTCCGCGTTGAGCGGCGCGTTGAGCGGCGACAGGAGATGGACATCTCCCAGACCTAAGGCAAACGCCGCTGACGGCAATGCCAGCAGCAATGCCACCGCCCGGCTTGAACATTTGGCGACCATCAAGGCACCCCGGCAGGCATCATTGGCTAAAATATCTTTTTAAAACAGAAAGATGGAACGCAAGTTGCAAGTCCACCACGAATCCGGCGGCAATATAACTTAAATAGGCCCATGGACCAAAGCGAACTGTGTCGCGGTTCGTGGTCGGCGCAGGCGCGAACTGTGGCGTGGTTCGCGCTCTTGCACGCTCGCAGCGGCGTGGATGCCGTATCCCTCAGCCGTCAGGCACGGCAGTAATGACCGGGGTGGGTGACTTCACATCGGCATTCTGAGCGCGCTGCCGCAGGTAGTGGTCCATGAGCACGATGGCGAGCATCGCTTCGGCAATGGGCGTCGCCCGCAGGCCGACACAGGGGTCGTGGCGGCCCGTCGTGACGATCTCGACCGCCTCGCCCGCGGTGTCAATGGTGCTGCCCGGCACCTGGATGCTCGAGGTGGGCTTGAAAGTCAGGTGGGCGATGACATCCTGCCCGGACGAGATGCCGCCCAGCACGCCGCCGGCGTGATTGCTGCGAAAGCCCGCCGGCGTCAGTTCATCGCGGTGCTCGCTGCCGCGCTGCGCCGCCGCCTGCGTCCCTGAGCCGATCTCCACCGCCTTTACGGCGTTGATGCTCATGAGCGCGTGCGCGAGGTCCGCGTCCAGGCGGTCAAACACCGGCTCGCCCAGGCCCGGGGGCACGCCGCTCGCGACCACGGTCACGCGCGCGCCGATCGAATCGCCCGCTTCCCGCACCTTCCAGATCAGTGCTTCGAGTTCAGCGATGCGCTGCGGGTCCGGACAAAAGAACGGATTCTGGTAGGCGAAGGCCGGATCCACCGCCTCCAGCAGCAGCGATCCGACCTGGCTGAGATAGCCGTAGATGCGTACCCCGAGTCGCGCGGCGAGATAGCGGCGCGCGATGGCCCCCGCCGCGCAGCGCATGACAGTTTCCCGCGCCGAGGAACGCCCGCCGCCGCGGTAATCGCGCACGCCATATTTCTGCTGGTAGGTGTAATCGGCGTGACCGGGACGGAAGCGGTCCTTGATCCGCTCGTAGTCGCGCGAGCGCGCGTCGGTGTTTTCGATGAGGATGCCGATCGGGGTGCCGGTGGTGTGTCCTTCGAACACTCCTGACAGGATGCGCACCTGGTCGCCCTCGCGGCGCTGACTGACGAAATGCGACGTGCCGGTGCGCCGCCGGTCGACATCAGCCTGCAGGTCGGCTTCAGTCAACGGCAGTCCCGGCGGGCAGCCGTCGACGATGCAACCCATGGCCGGCCCGTGGCTCTCGCCGCAGGTGGTGACCGTGAAGAGTTTGCCGATGGTGTTGCCAGACATGCTGGTGCCGCGCCTTCTAACTAACCAGTTGCTCTAAAGCAGTTGCTCGCGTGTCAGGAGGAATACGCCACCCCCGCCGCGCTCGAACTCAAGCCACACGAACGGCAGTCGCCTGAACGCGCGCCGCAGCGCGCCCTGCGTGTTACCCACCTCGACAATCAACAGTCCCCCCGGCCGCAGGTGCCGGCGCGCCTGGCGCAGGATGATCCGCACCGAATCAAGCCCCGTGCGGCCGGCGGCCAGTCCGACGCGCGGCTCGTGCCGGTACTCGGGCGGCAGCGCCCGCAACTCGCGGCTTCCCACGTAGGGGGGATTGGACACGATGATATCGTAGGTCGCCCCCGCGAGCCCCGCGAAGTGGTCGGACCTCACCAGCCGCACGCGGCGCGCGAGGCGCTGACGGCGCACGTTAACGCCGGCCACCTGCAGCGCCGCTGCCGAGATGTCCACCGCGTCCACCCGCGCGCGCGGCAAGGCCAGCGCGCAGGCGATGGCGATGCAGCCCGAGCCGGTGCCGAGGTCGAGCACGCGCCGCACGCGGCGCGCCTCGATCCACGGCGCGAAACGCCGTTCGATGAGTTCGGCGATGGGCGAGCGCGGCACCAGCACGCGCGGGTCAACCTGCAAGGCGACGCCTGCGAACCATGCAACGCCGGTCAGGTAGGCCGCCGGGATGCGCTCGCGGATGCGGCGCGTGAGGAGTTCACGCGCGCGCCGCTGCCCTGCCGGCCCCACCCGCCGCCGCCCGAGGCCAGCGCCGCCGGTTGACGGCAGTCCAAGCGCGTGCAGGGTCAGCGCCGCCGCCTCATCCCAGGCATTGTCGGTACCGTGCCCGTAGAACAGGCGCGCCCGGTGCAAGCGCCGCGCGCCGCGCGCGATGAGTTCGCGCACCGTGATCGTCGGCGGCGCGCGTACGGCACGCAGACGGGTGTGAAATAATTCGCTCATGACAGCACGTGCCCGTCTGCTCCTGGCCGCCGCCGCCGTGTGCGCGGCGCTCGCCGGCTTCTGGCTCGCGCACCAACTTGACAGGGAAGCGCCGCAGCTTGCAAGCGGGACGTGGCTGCCGCAGGCAAAGCCGGTCGCCGATTTCCGCCTGACGGATGTCAGCGGGCGGCCCTTCAGCCGCGCGGATCTCATCGGCGCGCCGGCCCTGGTGTACTTCGGTTTCACCCATTGCCCGGATGTGTGTCCGGCAACGCTGTTGAAACTGGCGCGCATCAGGCGGCAGGCTGAAGTGCCGGACCTGCGGGTGCTGTTCGTCAGCATCGATCCGCAGCGCGACACCCCGCCGGTGTTGGGTATGTATGTACACGCGTTCGATGCCGGGTTCGAAGGCCTCACCGGCGATGAGGCCGCTATCGCTAAGCTGGCGGCGAACTTCAGTGTCGCCGTCAACCGCGTCGAGCTGCCGGGCGGGGACTACACCATGGATCACTCGGCGGTGGTGTTCCTGCTGGATCGGCAGGCGCGCGAGGTCGCCGTTTTCACGCCGCCCTTCGCAGTGCAGCCGTTCGCCGCCGACCTGAAGCGCGCCGCTTCGTACCTGGGCCGCGCATCCTGAGGTGGCGACATGAGCGAGCCGGATCCGGACAGCCTGCAGGCGCGCCTGTTCGTCGCGCTGCAGTACCTGCTGCCGCAGCATCTGCTTTCGCAGCTGGTGCACTGGGCGACACGCAGTCGCGTGCGCTGGGTTAAGAACGCTCTCATCGACAATTTCGTCGTCAACTTCCGCCCCGACATGAGTGACGCGGTGCAGAGCCAGCCGCTCGAGTTCGCGAGCTTCAACGAGTTCTTCACCCGCGCGCTGCGTGCCGATGCCCGCACCCCGGATCCGGATCCCAACACGCTGGTGTCGCCGGTGGACGGCACGATCAGCCAGGTCGGCGCCCTCGATGGCTCGTGGCTCGTGCAGGCCAAGGGGCTGGCGTACACGCTCGAGTCACTGCTGGCGGGGGAGGCCCGGTGGTCGGCGCTCTTCCAGGGCGGCGCCTTCGCGACCCTCTACCTTGCTCCTTACAACTATCACCGTGTCCACATGCCGCGCGCCGCCACACTGCGTGCGGCGTGGTACATCCCGGGAGCGCTCTTCAGCGTCAACGCCACCACTGCCGCCAGTGTCCCCGGCCTCTTCGCCCGTAACGAAAGGATCGTGTGCGTGTTCGAGGACGGGCCGCTGCAATTTGCGCTGGTGATGGTGGGCGCGCTGTTCGTCGGCAGCATGTCCACCGTATGGCACGGGGATGTCACCCCGCGCAGCCCGCGGCGCGGCGCACAGCTGCCGCTCGAGGGCGCCTTGAGTCCCCTGACCCTGGCGCGCGGCGCGGAACTCGGGCGTTTCAACATGGGCTCCACCGTCATCCTGCTGCTGCCGCCCGGACGCACTGCCTGGCTGCCGACTGTGGCGGCCGGCGGCACGCTGCGCGTCGGTCAGGCGCTCGCGCACCTGACATGAGCCGCGGCGGCACGGACTGGCGTCCCAGCGCGACGCCGGCGCGCCTGCAGGCACGCGCGGCCCTGTTGGCACGCACGCGCGCGTTCTTCGCCGCGCGCGGCGTGCTGGAAGTCGACACACCACTGCTCGTGAACGCAGCGGTGAGCGATGTGCACATTCACTCGGCGACGGCGCGGCTCGGCGCACAGCGCGGTGCAAGCGCTCAGTTCTTTCTGCACACCTCGCCCGAGTACGCCATGAAGCGTCTGCTCGCGGCCGGCAGCGGCGACATCTACCAGGTGTGTCACGTGATGCGGGGCCTCGAATACGGCCGGCTGCATAACCCGGAGTTCACGCTGATCGAGTGGTACCGCAGCGGTGCGACTCTCGAGGCACTCATGGACGAAGTTGCGACGCTGGTGCGGGAGTTGCTGGGAAGCGCGGCGACGCAACGTGCGGACGAACGCCTGAGCTACCGCGATGCATTCCTGCGCGAGCTGGCGCTGGACCCCTTTGCGGCATCGGTCAGCGAGCTTGCGCAGGTGGCGGCAGGAGTTGGCTTCGACGCCGCCAGGCCGCACACCGCAGGTGGCAACGCTGCGCAACGCGATGAGCTGCTGGAGCTCCTCATGGGCGCACTGGTGGGTCCGCGGCTTGGGGCTGGCGCGCTGACCTTCGTCTACGGCTATCCGGCGACCCAGGCGGCGCTCGCGCGCCTCGATACGCGCGATCCACGCACCGCGCGCCGCTTCGAACTGTATTGCGACGGCATCGAGCTTGCGAACGGCTTCCATGAGCTTGCACAGGCGGCCGAGCAACGCGCGCGCTTCGAGCAGGACAACGCCGAGCGGCGCCGATTAGGTCTGCCGGTGCACGCGCTCGATGAGCGCCTGCTCGCGGCGCTTACCGCCGGCCTGCCGGATTGCGCCGGCGTCGCGCTGGGCTTTGACCGTACCGTGATGCTCGCCACTGGAGCTACGCATATCGATGAGGTACTGGCGTTCCCGACCGGGCGCGCGTGAGCGCTGCTGGCGGCGCGCGTGCAGCGTGTGACGCACCGGTCTTAAACCGTCACAATGTGGCCCCAACCCTAGTCCCGTGACGCATCGATGAGCTACCCGGCCAAACGCTACGACTTCAAGGACAAGCCTGCGGACTACGCGCGCCTGCGCGCGGAACTCGCGGCGCTGCTCGCCGGGGAGAGCGACCTGATTGCCAATGCGGCCAACACCTCCGCACTCATCTTCGATGCCCTGCCCGACGTCAACTGGACAGGCTTTTATTTTCTCAAAGGCGGCGAACTCGTCGTCGGGCCCTTCCAGGGCAAGCCCGCCTGTGTGCGCATTGCCATGGGCCGGGGCGTGTGCGGCACGGCCGCCGAGCGGCGGCGCACGCTGCTGGTGCCTGACGTGCATGACTTTCCGGGGCATATCGCCTGCGACACCGCCTCGCGCTCGGAGATCGTCGTGCCGCTCATCGCCGCCGGGACGCTCCTCGGCGTGCTTGATATCGACAGTCCGCGCCCAGGTCGCTTCGATGAGGCCGACGCCCGCGGCCTCGAGTCACTGGCTGCGCTGTTTGTGGCGGCCGCCGGACAGTCTGCGCAGGCGTCACAGCTTTGACGGCATCGGCAGTGACCCCCGCACGGCTCTCGCCGCGCGGGCTGGCGGCGGCGACCGCCGCGTTTGTGATCTGGGGACTGTTCCCGATCTACCTGCATCCCCTGTACCAGGTGGGGGCGGTGCAGGTGATCGCGCATCGCGTCACCTGGTCGTGTCTGTTCATCTTCGTGTGGCTGGTGGCGCGCGGCGAGCTCGGGCGGCTGACACTCACACTGACTAACCCGGCGCTGCTGGCGCGGCTTACGGTCACGGCGCTCCTGATCAGCTGCAACTGGCTGGTCTATGTCTGGAGCGTTACCCACGATCACATCGTCGACACCAGTCTCGGTTACTACATCAACCCGCTCATGAATGTGGTGCTGGGAGTGTTCGTGCTCAAGGAGCGCCTTAACCGTGCGCAGTGGGTTGCCGTGGCCCTGGCCGCCGCCGCGGTGCTGTACCTCGCGGCGCTCGCCGGACGTCCGCCATGGATTGCGCTCACCCTGGCGGTGAGCTTTTCGCTCTACGGCCTGTTGCGCAAGGTCATCAGGGTGGATGCGCTGCCGGGGCTTGCGACCGAGACGCTGCTGCTCCTGCCGATCGCCGCGGCTTACCTTGCATGGTGCCAGGTAACTGGCAGCGGCGCGCTGAGCAACGCCGGTCCGGCCATCGCCGCGCTCCTCATCGGCAGCGGGCTCGTGACCGCGATCCCGTTGTTTCTGTTTGCCTATGGGGCGCGGGCGCTGCCTTACTCAACCGTGGGTGTGTTGCAGTACATCGCGCCGAGCCTGCAGCTGGTGTGCGGCGTGTATGTGTTCCACGAAAGTTTCGGGATGGCGCGCGCCGCCGGCTTCGCCGTCATCTGGCTGGCGCTGTTGGTTTACGCCGCTGACGGCCTGTGGCGCGCGCGCGGCGCGTGGCGGACAGCGGCAACCTGAGCGCCCGCTCCCGCGGCGCTACTGCCTGGCGCGCGAGATGTATTCGCCGGTGCGCGTGTCGATGCGGATCACTTCGCCTTCGTTGATGAACAACGGCACACGCACCACCGCTCCGGTCTCGAGCTTCGCCGGCTTCTGGCCGCCGGTAGCGGTGTCACCGCGCAATCCCGGGTCGGTTTCCACGATCTTCAACTCGATGTGCGCCGGCGGCGTGACCGTGAGCGGCACGTTGTTCCACATGGTGACGACGCACACCACGCCGTCCTTGAGCCACTGCGCAGCCTCGCCCACCGCCGCCTTGCCGGCGGTGTGTTGCTCGAAGTTCTCGGGCACCATGAAGTGCCAGAACTCGCCATCCTGGTAGAGGTACTGCATGTCCATGTCGAGGACGTCGGCCGCCTCGACCGACTCGCCCGAGCGGAAAGTGCGTTCGATAGTGCGCGCGGTCTTGAGGTTGCGAATCTTGATGCGGTTGAACGCCTGACCCTTGCCCGGCTTGACGAACTCGTTGTCGATCACGGTATACGGATCGCCGTCGATCAGGAGTTTCATCCCGCCGCGGATCTCGCTGGTGGTATAGCTGGCCATTTCTTTCTCGTGGTTTGGGCTGCAGAATGCGCGGCCCACACAAAGGGCCGCGTATAATAGCGGCATCCCTCCACCCCCGCCAGAGCGGGCGCCGCCGCCGGCAGTACTGAAGATGGCCGACTCCATCACCACGCCCGAAGCGCTCAGCGCCGCGGCGGCCCTGCCGCGCCGGCACCTGGCGTCCGCACACATCGCTGGCGCGGGCTTCCCGCTGAAGGTCCCGCGCAGCTTCGTCGCGCGCATGACTCCCGGGGACCGGCGCGATCCTTTGCTGCGCCAGGTGTTGCCGACGGCGGCGGAGCTCGCGAGTGTGCCTGGCTTCGGTCCTGATCCGGTGGGCGAGCACGCGCTGGCACGCGCGCCGGGCCTGTTGCAGAAGTACCAGGGGCGGGCGCTCCTCATCACGACCGCGGCCTGCGCAGTGCATTGCCGCTACTGTTTCCGCCGCGCCTTCCCGTACTCCGAACAGAGCGCGGCCCCCGCGCGCCTGCGCGCCGCGCTCACCGAAATCGCCGCCGATGAGTCGCTCGAGGAGATCATCCTTAGCGGTGGCGACCCGCTGTCGCTTTCCAACAGCAGGCTCACCGCGCTCACCGACTCCCTGAGCGCCATTGCGCATGTGCGACGCCTGCGCGTGCATACCCGCACCCCGGTGGTACTGCCGTCGCGAATTGACGCGGGGTGCATCGCCTGGCTGCAGGGCCTGAAGCTGCCGACCGTGTTGGTCCTGCACGCCAACCACCCTAACGAGATCGACGCCGAAGTGCTGGCGGTGTGCGCGCGGCTGCGCACCACCGGTGTCACGCTCCTCAATCAGTCGGTGCTGCTCAGGGGCGTAAACGACGCCGTGCCGGTGCTGGCGCAGTTGTCGCGGCGCCTGTTTGGCGCCGGCGTCCTGCCTTACTACCTCCACGCCCTCGACCCGGTGAGCGGGGCGGCGCACTTCGCGGTCGCCGACCGGCGCGCGCGGCGGCTGCTGGGCGAACTCGCCGCCCAGCTGCCCGGCTACCTGGTACCGCGCCTGGTGCGCGAGATCCAGGGCGCACCCGCGAAGGTGCATCTCGCGCCGCTGCGCTCCGTTCCGCGAGCAGCCTCACACGGCGGCTCCGCCCGCGGGTGCTAGAATCGGCAGGCATCACCCGTGGAGGCGACTTTGACCGGGCAGAACGCCGTTCCGCTCATCGTGCTGAGCGCCACGCGCGACTCCGCCGAGGCCATCAATAGCGCGCTGCGGCGGGTCGGGCAGGCGGTGCAATGCACCTGGTTGCCAACGCTGCGCGACCTGGGTGATGCCCTCACCCAGATCAACCCACAACTCGTGATCCAGGCGGCGCCCAGCGACGAGGAGCTGACGGCGGCGATCGGCATTCGCAACCAGCTGGCCCCCGAGGTGCCACTGCTGCTGCTGGCGAGCGACGCGAGCGAGGCGCGCATCGCCGCGGCGATGGCGCTCGGCGCCCGCGACGTCATCACGCTGGCCAGCCCGCAGCGCCTGCAGGCGGTGGTGCTGCGCGAACTGGGAGCGGCGGGCACGCAACGCACGCTGGCGGCGAGTGTCAGGTCGGAGCGCACCGCGCGCATCCAGCTGGATACCGTACTGGAGCGCTCCAACGACGCGATTATCCAGGTGCAGGAAGGCATCGTCATCGAGGCCAATCCCGCCTGGCTCGAACTGTGCGGTGTCGTGGAAGGCGTCGCCGGACAGCCGGTGATGGATCTGTTCGAAGAGTCGACGCATGCGGCACTACGCGGGGCGCTGGCGGCGTGTCTGCAGGGTCGCTGGAACAATCACCCGTTACGCGCCAACGCACAGCTTGCCGACGGCACCGTATTGCCAGTGGAGATTTCCCTGGCGCTCGGAGAACACGAAGGCGAACCGTGCGTGCGCCTGGTGGTGCCGGCGCGCCCCCGGCAAGAGCTCATCCTGCCCGCAGCGCGCGCGCCCGTGCACGCGGCCAGCGACGGCATGCTGGCGCGCACTGAGCTGCTGGCAGCGCTGGCCGAACGGCTGGCGCGGCCCTCCCCCGGCGGCATGCGCTGCATCGCCGTGATCCGGGTCGACAAATTTGCCGCCCTCGAGCGCCTCCTCGGTCTCACGGCGAGCGAAGAGGTGCTGCGCGTGCAGGCACGCCTCATCCGCGAGACGCTGCATCCGAAGGAACTCGCGGGACGCCTCGGCGGCGTGCGCTTCCTTGCGCTTCTGGAGCGCGGCAACGAGAACGACATCACGGCCTGGGCGGAACAGCTGCTGGCGCGGGTTCAGAAGCACCTTATGCGGGTCGACGAAAAGGAGGTGTCGGCGACCTGCAGCATCGGGCTGTCAGTCGTGACACCCGGCAAGAACGATCTCGACGCGGTGATCCTTGACGCGCTCGAGTGCTGCCGCAAGGCGGTCACCCGCGGCGGCAACCAGAGCCTCATGTCGGACCACGCCGATACCGAAAACCGCGTGATGTCCTACGACAAGGTGTGGGTGAAGCACATCAAGGCGGCTCTCATGGAGAACCGCTTCCGGCTCGTGCAGCAGCCGATTGCAAGCCTGCAGGGCGAGGGCCACAGCATGTTCGATGTGCTGGTGCGCATGATCGACACCCAGGGCAAGGAAGTGCTGCCTTCGGAGTTCATGGCGGCCGCCGCTCGTAACGACCTCATGAAGAACATCGATCGCTGGGTGGTGGGCGCCTCACTGTCGTTCGCAGCGCAGAAGAAGCCCGAATGCCTGTTCGTGCGCCTCTCGCGCGAGACGGCGCGCGACCCGAGCTTTCTTGAGTGGCTCGATAATCATCTGCGCTCAAGCCGTGCCGAGCCGCGGCGGCTGTGCTTCCAGGTGAGTGAGGAGACTGCGGCCAGCCACCTGAGCGACATCAAGACGCTCGCCGCGAGCCTGCGCGAGCGCAAGTTCCGTTTCGCGCTCGAAAGCTTCGGCTCCGGCCGCGACAGCCCGGGGCTGCTCGAGGCGGTGCCGCTCGACTTCGTGAAGATCGACGGCACGCTGGTGCAGGGACTGCGGGGCGATCCGAAACTGCAGTTGCGCGCGCGCGCCCTCATCGACGCGGCCACCAGGCGCTCGATCCAGACGATCGGCGAGCGCGTCGAGGATGCCAACACCATGGCGGTGCTGTGGCAGCTCGGCGTGCAGTACATCCAGGGCTACTTCGTCAATCAGCCCGAGGAAGTGGTGCTGCGCGCGGAAAGCTGAACAAGCCGCCGGCCATGTCATCTACCCCGAGCGCCGGCCCCGGCATTCTGTTCGCCCACCGGCCGTTCCGGGTGTTTCTGTGGGCCCGCGGCTGCTCCGAATTTTCCTACCAGATTGCCGCCGTGGCTGTGGGTTGGCAGATCTATGCCCTGACCAACAGCGCGTTTTATCTGGGCCTGGCGGGGCTGGTGGAATTCATCCCCACGCTGGTGCTGATTTTTGTCGCCGGCCACGTCGCGGACCGTTACGACCGACGGCGCGTGGTGCAGCTGTGTCAGATTGCCGCAGGACTGACGGCGGCATTCCTGGCCTGGGGTAGCTTTGGCGGATGGCTGAACGTCGGGGAGATTTTTGCCGCCGTGGCGGTGTTCGGCGCGGCTACGGCGTTCGAAAGTCCGGCGGCCGCGGCGCTGCTCCCCGGCGTGGTGCCGGAGGGGATGCTGCAGAGGGGCACGGCACTTACCACCGGGGCATTCCAGATCGCGATGATCAGCGGTCCGGCACTTGGCGGGCTCGCCTATGCGGTGGCGCCCGCCGTGCCCTACGCAGTGATGGCGGTGTTCTGGCTGCTCGCCGCGCTGATGAACGCGGCTCTCAGGCTGCAGCGGCCGGTGGACGCGCAGGAACCACCGACGTTTGCTGCTTTATTCGCGGGCGTGGGATTCGTGCGCCGCAACCGGGCAGTTTTCGGGACCATATCGCTCGACCTGTTCGCCGTGCTGCTGGGAGGCGCAACGACGCTGCTGCCGATCTACGCCCGTGACATTCTTCATACCGGGCCGTGGGGACTGGGATTGCTGCGTAGCGCGCCGGCCGTCGGCGCGCTGCTCATGACAGCCGCCCTCGCCCGCCACCCGCTCGCCCGCCGTGTGGGGCTGCGGATGTTCCAGGCCGTCATCGTCTTCGGGCTGGCGACGGTGGTGTTCGCGCTCTCGCACTTGATCTGGCTGTCGCTGCTGGCGCTGGCCATTCTGGGTGCGGCAGACACGGTCAGCATGGTGATTCGCATCTCCCTGGTGCAGCTGGCCACTCCTGAGCGGATGCGCGGCCGGGTGGGTGCGGTGAATTACCTGTTCGTCAACGCCTCCAACGAGCTGGGTGGCTTTGAGAGCGGCATGACCGCGGCGCTGTTCGGAGCGATGCCGGCAGCCGTGCTCGGCGGGTTGGGAACCATCGCCGTGGCACTGCTGTGGATGAAGCTATTTCCGACGCTACGCGATTTCGAACGACTGGAGTAAGGGCCTTCAGGGTGGCTCGCGCCCGCAGGCGCCTCACTCCGACGACGGCGGCACCTCACACCGACGACGGCGGCAACAGCGCTTCCATGCGCTCGATCTTGCGTGGCCAGCCACGCCGCAGCACCGCACCGCGCTGCGCGCGCTCCCCGAGGTAGTCACGCAGGTCGCTCCACTCAAGCACCTTCCTCTGCTCCCCCGACCACAGCACCAGACTCGCCTTGGGCGGAACCACCGCCACGGCTGTCATGAGTTCGGTGCGCGCCGCGGCCTTCTTGCCGGGAATGTCATAGAGCTTGTTGCCTTTGCCGCGTGGCATCTCCGGGACCTCACCCACCGCGAAGGTGAGGAGTTTGCCCTCGCTGCTGACCACGGCCACCAGTGAGTCCGCCGACAGCACCGGCGCGGGCGCCAGCACCTGGGCGTTCTCGGGCACGTTGAGCACGGTCTTGCCCGCGCGCCGGTCGCTGACGAGATCCTTCAGGCGCGCTGTGAAGCCGTAACCCGCATCACTCGCGAGCAGCCACAGGTCTTCCGGTTCTCCAATCATGACGCCGGCGAACTTCGCCCCGTCCGGAGGGTCCAGCCGCCCGGACAAAGGCTCGCCATAGCCACGCGCGGAGGGTAACGAATGCGCCGGCAGCGTGTAGGTGCGCCCGGTGCTGTCGATGAACACCGCGCTCTGCAGACTCCGACCCCGGGCCAGCGCCTGAAACGCATCGCCGCCTTTGTACGACAGCGCACCGGGCTCGACCTCATGGCCCTTCGCCGAGCGCACCCAGCCGCCGGTGGAGAGCACCACCGTGACCGGCTCGTTCGGGATCAGCGTCGTTGCATCGATCGCCTGCGCAGCTTCGCGCTCGATGATCTTGGTGCGCCGCTCGTCGCCGTACTTATCCGCATCGGCGCGGATCTCAGCCGCAATGAGTTTCTTCAGCTTCGCCTTGCTCTTGAGCAGCGCCTCGATCTCCTCGCGCTCGGCCGCGAGGGCCTTCTGCTCCTCGCGAATCTTCATCTCCTCGAGCTTCGCGAGGTGCCGCAGGCGCGTGTTGAGGATCTCCTCGGTCTGCTCGTCGGAGAGTTTGAAGCGCTTCATCAGCACCGGCTTCGGCTCATCCTCGCGGCGGATGATGCGAATCACCTCATCCAGGTTCAGGAACGCGATCAGCAGGCCCTCGAGGATGTGCAGCCTCTTTGCCACCTTGGACAGGCGGTACTGCAGACGCCGCGTGACGGTGCGCGTGCGGAACTCCAGCCATTCGCTCAGCACTTCGCGCAGATTCATCACCCGCGGCCGGCCATCGAGGGCGATGATGTTCAGGTTGACGCGGTAGCTGCGCTCAAGATCCGTGGTTGCGAACAGATGGTTCATGAGCTCGGTGAGGTCAACGCGGTTGGAGCGCGGCACGATAACCACACGCGTCGGGTTCTCGTGATCCGACTCGTCGTTGAGCGCATCCACCATCGGCAGCTTCTTGGCGCGCATCTGCTCGGCGATCTGCTCCTGCACCTTGGTCGGGGAGACCTGGTACGGGAAGGCGGTGATGACGATGCTGCCCTCCTCTATCTCCCAGGTGGCGCGCGCCTTGAACGTGCCGACGCCCTTCTCGTAGAACTCCTTGAGATCCGCGCGCGGGGAGATGATCTCGGCCCCCGTGGGCAGGTCAGGCCCCTTCACGAACTTCATGAGCTGCGCGGTGGTGGCTGCGGGCTCCTCGAGCAGGTGGATGCAGGCAGTGGCCACCTCGCGCAGGTTGTGCGGCGGGATGTCCGTTGCCATGCCGACGGCGATCCCCGAGGTGCCGTTCAGCAACAGGTTGGGCAGGCGCGCCGGCAGGAACACCGGCTCCTCGAGCGTGCCGTCGAAGTTGGCGGTCCAGTCGACCGTACCATCCGAGAGCTCCCCGAGCAGCACGTCAGCGTACTTGGTGAGCTTCGCCTCGGTGTAGCGCATGGCGGCGAAGGACTTCGGATCATCCTGCGAGCCCCAGTTGCCCTGCCCGTCGATGAGCGGGTAGCGATAGGCGAACGGCTGCGCCATGAGCACCATCGCCTCGTAGCAGGCGGTGTCACCATGCGGATGGAATTTGCCCAGCACATCGCCCACGGTGCGCGCGGACTTCTTCGCCTTGTTGACCGCCGAGAGCCCGAGCTCGCTCATCGCATAGGTGATACGCCGCTGCACCGGCTTAAGCCCGTCCCCCAGAAAGGGCAGCGCGCGGTCGAGGATCACGTACATCGAGTAGTCGAGGTACGCCTTCTCGGTGAAGGTGGAGAGCGGCTGGCGCTCGACACCCTCGAAGTTCAGCTCCTGGTTCTGCGGCGGTTGGCTCATACCTGCACTTCCGCGAGGTTGCCCTTCTCCTCGAGCCATTCGCGGCGGTCGGCAGCGCGCTTCTTGGCGAGCAGCATGTCCATCAGCTGGTCGGTGTTGTCCTTGCCCTGGATGGTCAACTGCACCAGCCGCCGGGTGCGCGGGTCGATGGTGGTCTCGCGCAGCTGCGAGGGGTTCATCTCACCCAGGCCCTTGAAGCGCGTTACGGTGGGCCTGGTGCGCGCGTTCTCCTTCTCGATCTTCTTGAGAAGCTGATCGCGTTCGCCATCATCCAGCGCGTAGTACACCTGCTTTCCCGCATCGACGCGGTACAGCGGCGGCATGGCTACGTACACGTGGCCGTTCGCCACCAGCGGGCGAAAGTGTCGCAGGAATAGCGCGCACAGCAGGGTCGCGATGTGCTGGCCGTCGGAATCCGCGTCGGCGAGGATGCAGACCTTGTGGTAGCGCAGCTGCCCTAAGTCCGCGGAGCCCGGGTCGATCCCCAAGGCGATGCTGATGTTGTGGACTTCCTCGCTGGCGGCGATCTGCTGCGCGTCCAGCTCCCAGGTGTTCAGGATCTTGCCGCGCAAGGGCATGATGGCCTGGAAGTCCTTAT
>Ga0070761_10000800_pt1 | contig 19963 bp, 21 predicted proteins | sample HubBroMetageREF1_FD_66724 | JGI IMG/M metagenome (GOLD analysis project Ga0070761, IMG submission 66724) | Reference soil microbial communities from the Hubbard Brook experimental Forest, New Hampshire, USA - Hubbard Brook CCASE Soil... | ecosystem: Environmental > Terrestrial > Soil >... | reverse complement strand
CGGCGCCGGCATCGAAGGAGCGGTCGATCGCTATGTCGCGATGACCAGAGCGGCCCAGTGACTGGTCATCCTCACGAGTGCCTGACACCGGGCTTACCCCCACGTCCGGGCGGCCGGGGTAACGGTACGCGGTCCGCCCGGACGGCTGACGTCAGTCAGCCGGGGTCACGCCGTCAGCTGCTGCGCTCCCAGGTGTCGGTGAACGAGGTGCCGGCGCCGTTGAGCGCACTGGGCTCAGCCTCGACGTTGCCGGAGGAGTCGACCATCGTGATCTCATCGTCGGTGAACGATGTGATCGTCCCGATCCCGCCGCTGGCAGCGACATCGGCCGCGGTCAGCTTCCAGGGAGGGCTGTAGCGGGCCAGGGGGTAGACGCCGCTAGATCCGCTTGGCGCCTCGACAATCCACTCGGCGCTGCTGTTCGCGCAGCCGACGCAGGTCTGTTCCGTGCTGAAGCTGTTGGCCGGATGGGTCGTGTCGGTAATCTTTAGCGTGTAGTCGGAGCCACTCCTGGTGATCAGGGCCACGATGGCATCGCCCGAGGCAACGGTCGTGCCGACCACCTGGATGTCGTTGGTCGGGTACATCTCCCACCAGGTGTACTGGTAGGCCGTCTTCTCGTAGCACTCGATCAAAGTGCCCGCCTGCTCGACGGAATCGCTGGAATAGCCATCGATGCCGATCCAGAACGCGACCAGGGCCGTGGTGGCGGTACAGGTCGGGGTCGGCTCGGTCCAGTCCCCCGACACCTGGGTGAAGCCGGTACCTGTCACGACGTAGCCGGACCAGTTGGTGCTTTCTACCTGGGTCAGCCCGGAAACAGACCGGACTTCACCGGTGGCCCGCTGGTCGGTGGCGTGCTGGCCGATCGACAGGTGCCTGATGGCCTCGCGGGCGATCGCGGCGGCCCGCGCCGCCGGCGAGGCGCTGGCGGCGGCTGAGGCGGCCGTCGCCGGTACCAGGGCGACCGCCAGGCCAGCGACGAGGCCGACGGCAGCTAAAGACTTGATCAATACTCCGGAGATACGATGCATGCGAGTCACCTCTCGGGTTCGTCCCGGCGCATGAGATCCGCGCCCGGCTCGCCCCCGAGCCTAACTTCGCTTTATTTGGCCCGGCAATGACCACGGTCCTGACTTTCAACGGCAACAGCACGCACGTTCAGCAGCGATGGTCAGCCTGCTCAAGCGCGGGCCATAGGGGAGCAGAAGCGCCTTTCGCGGCTCGGAAAGCCAGGTATATGGTATCGACCAGGTCGGTTTTCCCGCTTAACTTGAGGTTTTAATGCGATTTATCAGTAGAGCATCCATAGCAGTCCTGGCGACTGGATTGTGCGTGGGCACCATGCTGCTGCCTGCGGGCATCGCTCAGGCCGACGGCAGCGCCTAGCTACCGATCTCGAGCTTCTTCCAGATGGCGGTTGACGTAGCGCACGGCCACATCTTCATCAGCCAGGGCAGCACTACCCAGGACACGATCCTCGTCACCAATCTTTCCGGCCAGAAGGTCGCGGCTATTCCCGGCCAGGACGGGGTGATGGGCATCGTGCTCTCCCCCGACGGAAGCACGCTCTATGCGGCACTGTCTTCGAGCGACGCGGTCAGCGCCATCAGCACGGCGACACTCAAGCCGATCGCCACGTACCCGCTCGGGACGGGCGACAGCCCCCAGGACGTCGCGGTACAGAGCGGCGATGTCTGGGTCAGTTACAACACGGCCACGCCGGGAGCGGCGGCGATCGGCGACATAGACCTGACAGCTTCCTCGCCGGCTTTTCAGGCCCAGTCCGTCATGGGCACCTGGGCATCGGTGCCAGACCTCGCCGCGGATCCCAGTAACAGCGGAACACTCGTTGCCGTCGAGACCGGCATGGATTCAGGTGACCTGGCTACGTTCAACACGGCCAGCAGCCCAGTCACGGTACTGGCTCAGGGGGGGATATCCCGGCCAATGCGAGAACCCAGGCGACGTCGCGGTTGTGCCGGGCGGCTCGGACTTCATTCTCGCCTGCGGATTCCCAAGCGCCGGGGGTATCTACAGCACCGCTGACGCAAGCCCGCAAGGGTCGTACCCCGCCAGCCTCTACCCTGACGCCGTCGCGATCGACACCAGCGGCGACGTGGCCGTGGGCGGCAGCGCGCCCAACAACGGCGGGCCGTACGCCCCCGACGTCTACGTCTATCACCAAGGCGGCTCGACCCCGCTCAACGCCTTCGGCGTCAACATCCCCTACAACGGAGAATTGCTTGGCCGAGGCCTGGCCTGGTCCCCAGACGGTTCCGAGCTCTATGCCGTCGTGACGGCGACCTTCTCCGGGCCGACGACCTACACGCTGGAAACCGTGAGCAACCCAACGCTCACGAGATCAGCTCGCCGATGGATATTCGAGTGCCATGAACATTCTCAGCTTCGAGCGCGGCAAGTGCCCGGAGTTCGCCGATATCTGTGCGCGGGTGCATGAGATGCCGGAATTGCTCTAGGCGCGGACCGCCCCAGACCCGGAACCCTCCTGGCCACAGCTGGGCTAAGCCGATCGCTGCTGACGGGTACTGGCCCGGCCGATGACCAGGCTGACGTTGTGACCGCCGAACCCGAAAGAGTTGGACAGCGCATAGTCGATCTCGACGCCTCGGGGCTCGTCTCTGATGTGATCCAGGTCGCACGCCGGGTCAGGGTCAGCCAGGTTCCAGGCCGGCGGTAACAGTCCCCGGTTCAGCGCCGCCGCGGTGACCGCCGCCTCCACGGCGCCGGACGCGCCCAGCATGTGGCCGGTCAGGCTCTTGATCGAGCTCACCGGCGGGCTTGCACCGAAGGCCGCCTTGATGGCCATCGACTCCGAGGCATCGCCGAGTTTCGTGCCGGTGCCGTGCGCGTTGAGGTAGCCCACGTCCGGTCCGGTGATGGCGGCGTCAGCCAGCCCTCGGCGCATGCACTCCGCGGAGTTCGCCCCGTCGGGCTGGGGGGTCGTCGGGTGATGAGCGTCGGTGGTCGCGGCCCAGCCGACCACGTCGGCGTAACCCGCCGCGCCGCGCGCGTCAGCATGAGCCGGGCTTTCGATGACCAGGATCCCGGCCCCCTCGCTCAGCACGAAGCCGTTGCGCCTGCGATCGAACGGGCGGCTGGCGGCAGCGGGATCGTCCCAGTCGTGGGCCAGCGCCCAGGCGTTGCCGAACGCGTCATAGAACGTCGGGAACAGATGGCACTCACTCGACCCGCAGACGACGACGTCGGCTTCGCCGCCGCGGATGAGGCGCAGGGCCTCGCCGATGGACTGCGCTCCGGCGGCGCAGGCCGTCCCGATCGCTGAGCTGTATCCCCGAATATCATGTTTTATGGCAATATACGCAGCACCCATGCCCGGCAGCATGCCAGCGAGCAGGTAGGGACTCACGCCGACCCGGCCACGGCGGGACCTGGCCACGGCGTTCTTCTCCAGCAGGGCCAGGTCGCCCACCCCTGACACGATGACGCCGACCCGGTAAGGATCGACGTCCCGGCCTACCACGAGGCCCGCGTCGGCCAGCGCGCTATCCGCCGCGGTCACGGCCAGCACCACGAAACGGCCGGCCGTGCGGGCCTGCGCCCTGGGCAGTACCGTGGCCGCGTCGATCTCCGGCCCGATGCCTGCCACCTGCGCGACCTCGTAGAGCGGATGGCCAGGGGGCGGCTCGCGCAGCCCTGACCGGCCAGAGCACACGGCGTCGAACACGCTGGGCAAGTCGCTGCCGACCGGCGTGACCAGCCCGATGCCCGTGATCACGGCACTGCGGCGCGGACCAGCGGTCACGGCGCGGCCGTCGCGGCGAGGTGACGCTGGCGCATCAGGAACTTGCGCACCTTGCCGGTCGGCCCCACCACGATGTCATCCTCGGGCACCGCGACGACGCGGCGGAGGGTGGCCGCGGCCGGCTTCCCGAGCGCATCGGCGATGGCCTGGGCGCGATCCGCACCAGGGTCGGCCCCGGGCGCGAGCAGCAGCAGGACATCGGTCACGATCTGGCCGGCGGCCCGGCCGGCGACCACGGTGCAGTCGCGCACGTCCGGGCACCGCATCAGGATGCGCTCCTCGGACATAGCCGTGTAGAGCCAGTGACCGCCGCCCAGGTCGACCGCGTCGACGGCCCGGTCGACGTGGTAGTAGTAGCCCTCAGCGTCGCGGTACATCAGGTCGCCGGTGAGGTAGTAGCCGCGCAGCCGGGACCGGTACGTACTGGCCGAGTCGTTCCAGTAACCGGGCGCCAGGGTCGGGGATTTCAGCCCGAGGTGGCCGACCTGGCCGTCTGGCACCTCCTCCCCCGACTCGGTGTCGAGTAACGCTACCTCGGCGAACGCATAGGGCTTTCCGACGCAGCGGCCGTACCGATCGCTCGTCATCCGGTGGACGGCACGGAACGCCGAGTGCCCCATCTCGGTGGAGCCGATGCCGTCGATGAACTTCGACCCGGGGACGCGGGTCACGCCGTCGCGCGTGTACGTGAGGTGACTGCCGCAGGTCACCAGCCGCCGCACGTGCGCCTCGTGGGCGCAGTCACCAGTGTTGAACCATAGCCCGACCGAACTCAGGTCACGCTGGCTGAGGTCGAAGCGCGCGAGTTCAGCCCAGGTCACCGCGAACCCGTACACGCTGGTGGGATGCCAGCGCTCGATGACGTCGAGCACGGCCGCGCCGCTGCGCTCGAAGCGCCCGCCCTGCGCCGAGAGGAAGAGGAGCTCATGACGATTGCACAGGGCCTGCTGGGTACTGATGATCCCGGCCGCGTGCGGGGCAGGCAGTACGCACAGCATCCGCTCCTGGTCACCGGTACGCGGGGCGGCGAGGTGCTCCTCCCTGGTCGCGGCGAACAGGCTGGCGTGCGAGTGGACCACGGCCGCCGGCATCCGGGTAGTGCCTGAGGAATGCGTAATGGCAACCGGGTCGTCGTCATGATGGCGGTAATGCGCGGGCGCGTCCGCCGGATCGCCTGTGCCGGCCTGGGAAACGTCAGGGAGAATAGGCACGTCCAGCCCGGCGTCCTCGATCTGCCCGCGGTGCGCCGCATCGGCGAGCACGCCGGCGCCGCGCAGCCGCCGGATGTACTCGACGGCGATGTCGCCGGGCAGATTGCCGTTCATCAGCGCCGGAATCGCGCCCAGCCAGGTCATGGCCATGAAATTGAGCAGGCAATCGGCCGATGAGGTGACATAGATGGCCACCGGGTCCCGCGCCCTGATTCCGGCCGCGTGCAGCCAGGCGGCCCGCGCCGCCACGCGCTCGCGCAGCACCCCGAGCGTCAGCGGCGTCCACGCGGGGTACCCATCGACCGCGACGTCGAAGCTGATGCCCGGGCCGTCCAGCGCCGCGCCGTGCTCAACCAGCTTGGCCAGGACGTTCCCGGCCCCGATCTCAGGGTCAGTCGCGAGCGCGGCCCGTAACCTGGAGGGATGACGCATGCCGCTACTCCGCAGCCGGTGCGGCGGACGCGGCCGACGCGGCCGACGCGCCGGCGGTCATGCGCTCGCGCACGACGGCGCAGAACTCGGCTACCGTCGCCCCCGCCAGTTCCTCGGCTTCTTCCTCGTTGAACTTGACGCCGAATTCATCCTCTACCCGTATGGCAAGCTCAGCGAGCCCTAACGAGTCCAGGTCGGCGCCTCGGGGACCGAGCTGCGTGTTTTCATCAATTTGCTCGACGTCATAATCCATTTCACGTAACGAAGCAAAGATGAACAGCTGGATGGGGTCGTCCATCGGACGGATTCCCTTCGCGGAGAGCAACGCGAATTAAGCTACCGGCCTGAACGGCGACGGTCGCAACAAATCAATGCCAGCTTATCACTTGCCTTGCTGAGTTCCTAGATCCAGGCGCGGCCAACAGGCATTGCCGACGCCCAGCTCTAGCCTGTGCCGTGAGCGACCTTGCGCACGGCCGTGGCCAGCTGCCCACGGGACGGTTGCAGGGCCAGGTCAAGCTCAGGCACGCAGCCGAGAACCGCGCTGTCGGGCCTGGTCACCCGTTTGGGCGGCGCGACCAGGCGCATCTGCTCGGCGGCGGTCGCCAGGATTTCCGCGCCCAGGCCGCAGAACAGGTTGGAATCGTCTATGACGACCAGCCTGCCGGTCTTGTCCAGTGAGGCCGCGAGACCGGCCCAGTCGAAGGGGTAGATCGTGCGGGGATCAAACACCTCGACCGAGATCTCGCCCGCCAGCTCGTCAGCGACGGCCAGCGCGTCCTGAACGAGATGCCCGGTCGCGACCACGGTCACATCGGTCCCGGCCCGGTGAATCCGGCCCACGCCGAGCGGCGCAGGCACGAGATCGGCCGGCGCGATGTTTTCCCTGAGCCCGTGAGCAGCGATCGGAGCGAAGACCACGACCGGATCGTCGTCCCTGATGGCGCCGGCGAGCAGGCCGTAGGCGTCAGTGGGCGTGGCCGGCAGCACGGTTTTGACGCCGAAGTGGGCAAACACGCTGTAGGGCTGGTCGGAATGCTGCGCGCCCCAGCCGGGACGCCAGCCCGCGGCCGGCAGCAGGTAGGTCACAGGCACGCGGGCCTGCCCGCCGCTCATCAGGGCTACCTTGTTGGCCTGGTTGGCGATCTGCTCGATCACCAGGAGCAGCAGGAAGGGAATCTGGTACTCGACCACGGGACGACGGCCGGCGAGTGCCGCGCCCGTGGCGAAGTTGGTGAACGCCTGCTCGGACAGTGGCGTTTCGACCACGCGCTGCTCCCCGAACCGGTCAAGCAACCCGATCGTGGTGTTGGTCAGGGCCTGCCTGATGTCCTCGCCCATCACGAACACCGCCGGGTCCCTTTCCATCTCATCGCCGAGCGCCCGGTTGATCGCCCTCAGATACGACAGCTTAGGCATGAGTCCGCCGATTCTTCTCGCTAGCCAGCCGCGCTGGCGCGTGGCCGCAGCCCGGTCGAGTACAGGTAAGCGAGCGCGTCACCCGGGTCCGGTGCCGGGCTGTCAAGCGCGAACTTCACCGCGGCGTCCAGGGTGACCTCGACCTCCGCGTCGATACTTTCCCGCTGTGCCGCCGGGACCCGGCCGCTCTGCGCGAGCATCGGGTCGCTGGCCCGCCACCTGGCCACCTCGGCCGGGTCGCGGTAGTGCAGCCCGGCGGTGCGCTCGAACGTGTGATGGCCCTCGTACCTGTAGGTGCTGAACTCAAGGAACTCTGGACCCTGCCCACCGCGGGCCCGCGCCACAGCGGCGGCGGTCGCCGCGAGCACAACCTGGGCATCCATACCGTCGTAGGTGGCCGCCGGAATCCCGAAGGCCGCCGCCCTGGCCGTGATCGACCCGGCGACTGCCGTCTGCACCGGCAGCGTGGTGGCATAGAGGTTGTTCTCGCAGACGAACAGCACGGGCACCCGCCACAGGGCGGCCAGATTGAACGACTCAAGCAGCGCGCCCTGGTTCACGGCGCCGTCGCCGAAAATGCTGATCGCCACCCGGTCGGTGCCGGCTTGCGCGAGCGCCCAGGCCACGCCGACGGCCAGCGGCGCGCCGTGGCCCACGGTGCCCGTGCTGCCGAACACCCCGACGCTGAAGTCGGAGGGGTGAAAGGAGCCGCCGCGCCCCCTGGCGACTCCGGTCACGCGTCCGGCCAGCTCGGCGAGCAGCCGGCCGGGGTCGCTGCCCTTGGCCAGCAAGTGACCATGGCCCCGGTGGTTGGCCATCATGACATCGTCGGCGCGCAGCGCGGCGCCGATCCCGGCGGCTACCGCCTCCTGACCGATGCACGGATGAATACCGCTCACGATGTCGCCCGACTTGACCAGGTCGATCGCCCGTTCCTCGAACCGGCGGATCAGCCGGATTGTCCGGTACAGCTCCGCCGGCGTCGAGCCCGCCTGTTCAGCGGATACCGGCTCAGTCTCCTGCATCCCGGCCTCCCTTCGCCTCTGGCTATTGCGCGCTGCGCTGGAACGACCGCACCGACCACGTCAGCGCGAGCACCGCCAGCCCGACGACGATGATCATGCTGATCCACACCGAGGAGGCGCCGACGTGCCCGGAGAACAATGCGCGCATTCCGTTTGTCGACCAGTAGAAGGGATTCCACTGCGCGATGCGCAGCAGCCACAAAGGCGCCAGGGTCAGCGGCAGCAGCACTCCGGCGAGCAGCATCAGCGGGTTGCTCATCGTATTGATCATCGGACCGAGCGCGGCTTCGTTACGTACCTTCAGCGTCAGGCCGTAGGAGAAGTTCACCGCCATCACCGAAAGCAGCGCCAGCAGCAGGTAAGCCAGCAGCAGGTCAGCGATCGGCACCCGCAGTCCGAATGGGAGCGCGAGCAGCGTGATGATCACCGCCTGCACGAGGAGCATGACCACCTCGCGCAAGGCCCGGCCGAGCATCAGCGCCAGCCGGCTGACCGGGGTGACCCTGGCCCGCTCGATGATGCCGGCCCGCACCTCAGCCAGCAGCCCGAAGCCGGCGTAACAGCCACCGAGGATGGCCATGACGGTGAGCAGACCAGGCACGTAAACACGGTAGGCCTGGGTGTAGGTGGTAACGCCCTCGGCCTTCAGCGCGAGCTTGAGCATGGGCGCGAAGAGCAGGACGTAGGTAACCGGCTGGGCGAGCGCGAAGCCGATCCAGACGGGCGAGCGCCAGACCAGCAGAAACTGCCGCTGGAAGATCAGCCAGGTATCGCGGGCAAGTTTCACCGGCTATGCTCCCCTGCCCTGGTCACTTTTCCCGCAGCGAGCGGCCGGTCTTGGTCAGGAACACGTCATCCAGGCTCGGCCGGTGCAGCTCGATAGCGCCAAGCTCGACCCCCGAGCCCTCAAGCACGCGCAGGACCATCGGGATGGCGGTCGCGCCCGAGTCGACGTAGAGGCGCAGCCCGGTCTCGTCTCCGATCTCAAGCTTGTGCACGTACGGCTGGCCGCTCAGCAGCTCGGCCGCCAGCGGGCCTGAGCCGCTGACGGTCACGGCCAGCACGTCACCGGAGATCTCGTGCTTGAGGTCATCCGGCGTGCCCTCGGCGACGATCTCACCGTGATCTATGATCGCGATCCGGTCGCACAGCGCGTCGGCCTCCTCCAGGTAGTGCGTGGTGACGAAGACCGTCATGCCCTCCTTGCGTAACCGGCGGACCTCGTCCCACATGTGCGCGCGGCTCTGCGGGTCAAGGCCGGCCGTCGGCTCGTCAAGGAACAGCACCTTCGGGGAATGGACCACTCCGAGCGCGATGTCGACGCGGCGGCGCTGGCCGCCTGAGTACGTCTTGCACCGGCGGTCAGCGAAGTCAGTGAGCTCGAATGCCTCCACCGCCGCCGAAGCGCGGCGCCACGCCTCCGCCTTGCCGATGCCGTACATCCGCGCCTGCAGCGCCAGTTCCTCGCGGGCAGTGACCTCGTCCCAGGTAGCGCCGCCCTGGGCGACGTATCCCACCACGCGGCGGACCTGCGCCGGGTCCTTCAGCAGGTCAGCCCCCGCGATAGTCGCCTGACCGCCGTCGGGCACGATCAGGGTCGCGAGCATCCGCAACGTGGTCGTTTTCCCGGCGCCGTTCGGGCCGAGAAAGCCGAAGATCTCGCCTTCGCCCACGGAGAGGCTGACGCCCCTGACCGCCTCGACAGTCGCGCCCTTGCGGCCTCTCGCGGGCGGGAAAGACTTTCGCAGATCCCTGGTCTCGATCACTGGTGACTCCCTGCCAGCTGTGCCAGCCGCTGCGCGGCGGCCCGTGCTCCGCCCGCGGCCACGAATGAGTCACGGATACGGGCGGCGGCGACCGCGTACCCGGGATCGTCAAGCACGGTCGTCAGCGCGTACCGCAACTGGGCAGGCGTGACCCGGCCGAAGCTCACCCGCAGGCCCGCGCCGGCCGCGACGACCTGAGCCGCGTTGATCGGCTGGTCGCGGGTAAGCGGGGCGACGACGAGCGGGACAGCGCAGCTCAGTGCCTCGCAGACGGTGTTCAGCCCGCCGTGGCAGATCACCGCGTCCAGGTGCGGCATCAGTTCAAGTAACGGGACACGGGGCACGACCAGTACATGCCCGGGCGGAGCGGGGATCGCGTCGGGCGGGGCGATCACGATACCTTGCAGGCGGTCACCGAGGGGGGCCAGCGCCTCGGCGGCCCGGCGGTAGAAGTTCGCCGAATCGGTGGCATTGCTCTCAGCCATCGTGCCCACAGTCACCAGCACGTGCGAACGGCCGGAATCCAGCCAGTCCCACGGAAACCCGGCTCTGGCCGGCCGGGCCGACAGCGCCGGCCCGACCAGGGCGTAATGGCCGGGAAAAGCCAGCCCGCCCGATAGCGCCGTGCTGGTGAGGGCGATCACCAGGTGGGGAGAGAAGCGCAGGTCAGGGACCTCGCCACCGGGTAGGCCGGCATCTGCCCACACCGTCGCCAGGTGGCCTCGGATCCAGCATTCGATCTTCGGCAGCTCGCGGAAGGGCTGGCCAAGCTCCATCGACGAGCTGCAGAGCGTGGCCCACCGCAGCCCGTGGCGCTCAGCCGCCAGCGCTCCCGCGAGCGCGTGCTGGTCTACCACCAGGATGTCAGGGCGGTAGTCCTGCACCGCCTTCTCGACGCTGGGGAGCGTGAAGCGAGTGAACGGGACTACGAAGTCCTCCCACAGCGATTTCACCGACTGCAGGCCGGTATCGGCGAGGCCGCGGTACGGGCGCAGGCCGGTCCCGTAGACCGTGGCCTCGTCACCGATCAGCGGCAGCAGGCGGGCCCGGGAGCCAACCCAGGCCACCTCGTGACCGCCAGCGGACAGTTGACTGGCAATGGCGCTGGCCGGGTAGACATGCCCGGTCAGCGGCAGCGTGATGAACAGGAACCTGCTCATCTCCGCGTCCTGGTCATCCTGGCATTCCGGCCGGCCTCGCGGTCTGGGCCGCGCCGACGTAGGCGGCGATGTCCCCGACCGTCAGGCCGATGATCTCGTCGATTTCCAGCCCGGCCAGGTAAGCGGCGATGTCCGCCTGGTCGCCGTAAACCCGCCTGAGCCGTTCCCCGAGGGCGGCTAACTCCAGGCTGTCCAGGCCCAGATCACGCTCCAGCCGGCTGGCCGCGGTCACTCCGGCCGCCCACCGCTCGTCCTCGCCGGTCACCTCGCGAAGCATTCCGATCAGCTCGGGCACGAGACTGCGGGCGGTTAACCCGCCGCACGTCGGCTCTGCCGTCATCCCGGTCCTCCTTGGCCGACCAGCCGAGATGTCGCGGCCGTCCGCACCTCGCCAGGTGGCACGTGAGGCGTATCAGCTGCTATGTAAGCACAATGGCCGCTGCTTGGGAAGGGTACTTTGTGCTATTGTGCACGAAGATTATGATCCGCTTATCTGGCGCGGAGCTACATCTGAGCGCATGGCGGTGGTGCAGCGGCATGAGGAACAGCGGCATGAGGAAGCGCGGAAGTTCCTCTTTAGACATCGGCGGCGCCTTCCCGCTCTTGCTTGCCACCGCGTTCTTCGGTTGCGATAAGGCAAAGATCTTCCGCCATTTCAGTGAATGGTGCCGCTGGGAGGCGGCGGCCTGCGACCCGGGCATCCGGGCGTCATGACCGCGATCGAGGCTGTAGCGACCTACCTGCCGGACCAGCGAGTGCCCATCGAAGACCGCATCGCGCGGCTAGACCTGAAGCCGATGCAGGCAAAGCTGTTCCGGCGTTTCCTTGGACTCTCCGAGGTCCGCCTGGACCCGGACGGGACCCTGCTCGACCTGCTGCTGGCCGGAGTCGCCAGGCTCGGTGCCCTGCGCGGCCGCGAGCACCAGGTCAGCTACGTGCTGTACGCCCGCACCATGCCGGTGGTGGTGCCCTACCCGCTGAATCCGCTGCACGAGCTGTGCCGCCTGCGCGGGCTCGACCACGCGGTCGCGTTCACCGTGACTCACCATGCCTGCGCCACCGGCCTGCTCGCCATTGACATCGCAGGCCGGCTGCTGGCCGCCGACGGGGAGCCCGGCGCGCTCGCACTCGTACTGACGGGAGAAAAGACGTTCACTCGCGACGCGCAACTCGTGCCGGGGACGTCGGTGTTCGGCGAAGGGGCGGCGGCGTGCCTGGTGCGTGCCGACGGGGACCGTAACCGGCTGCTCGCCTACGCCACCAATACCCAGGGCCAGTTCAACGGGCGCCTGGAGGACCTGCCTGAGCTCTCGGCCAGCTACGAGGAGGAGTACCCTGACTTGCTCGCCGGGGTGATCCTCGCGGCCGTCGCGCAAGCCGGGCTCACGCTCGACGAGATCAGCCTCATCCTGCCGCACAACGTCAACGTGGTGTCCTGGCAGCGACTCAGCCGCAGGATGGGATTCCCGGTCGGCCGCGTCCTGCTGGAGAACGTGCCGGTCACCGGCCACGTGTTCAGCGCGGACTCGTTCCTCAACTACGCGACGGCCGTGGAGCGGCACCGCCTGCGGCCAGGCGACCGCTTCCTTATCGCCGCGGCCGGGCTCGGCGCCACATTTTCGGCCATGGTCTTCGAGCACTAGCTCCTGAGACGATCAACCAGATGGGACTGACGATGGACGAGGGAACCGGGACCGGCCACCTGGACACCGCACTCCGGCAGCGGGTCTTTGACAGCATTGGCTTCCTGCTGCCGAAGGTGCTTGACCGGGAGACCGGGCCGGTCAGCGACGGCACGCAGCTGATGCGCGAGCTTGGCCTGCGCTCGGCCACCATGCTCGAGCTCCTGCTCGAGCTTGAGGAGGAGCTGGAAGTCCAGATCGATGTCGAAGACATCGACCAGAGCGACATGAGCACGGTCGGCCAGCTGGCCGATTTCGTCGCCGGCCACGCCACGACGGACGGCTGAGCCGGTGTACCGCACCGGGCCGCCGGCCGCCGGCGAGGCGAGCGAGGCCAGCGGAGCGAGCGAGGCCAGCGGCGGGCCGCTGCGGATAGCCAGGGCCGGGCGGCAGGCGTTCACTGGATCATCGCCAGCGGCGCTGGATCCGATGCTTGGCGTCTACCTGTCCGACCTCGCCGCGCCGTTCGGGCTCACGCTGCGAGCTGATCTGCTCGCCGAGGGCCGCGGGCAATCCTACGGAGAGATGGCGGGCGCGCTGGTGGCCAGGACGGTGCCCCCGGGCAGCCCCGTGGACCTCCTCGTGCTCGCATTCGCGATCCACGACGTGATTCCCGGCCGCTCCACCGCCGCTCACCTCAGCCGCCTGTGCCCGGGTGAGCCGATGGCCTTCGCCATCTGCGACCAGGGAACCGCCGCGCCGTTCGCCGGGCTGCGGCTCATTCGCGAGTACTCAAGGACGCCGCAGTGCCACCGGGCCCTGCTGGCGATCGTCGAGCAAGACACGCTGCACTACGATCTGGCCGGCCCCGGCCCCGTGCCGGCTCGCAGCGCTGCCGTGATGCTGCTCTGCGACCAGGAGGGACCCGGCGGCCTGAGGGCCGTGCGCCAGTACCCTGGCACGTCAGCGGACCGCGCCGGTGACCTGCTCGCGGCGCGGCTCACGGTACTGACCGCCGGGCGCGATGACGTAACCCTGATCGTCGGCCGCGCCCTCGCGCGACCGGGGACCGGCACCAGGACGACCCCGCTGAGCGCAGCCCTCCCGGCCGGCAGCGAGGTCATTGTCGCGCCCGATGGCCAGCCGGTCACCGGAGTGTGGTGGGAACTCGCGGGCGGGCTGGCGGACTGGACCGCCCGGGGACGCCGGGTGCTGCTGGCCGACTACGAGCCTGCCCTGCGCTATCTGTGCGTGTCGGCGATCGACCTGGCACCTGGCCCGCCGGCTGCCGCGCCGCGCCGGCCGGCGCATGCGGTGCCGTGACCGCCGACATCGTCGAGGTGTGGCTGATCAGCACCGATCTTCCCGATCCGGTCCTGGCGGGCCTGGAACCGCTGCTCGACGAGACCGAGCGGCAGCGGGCAGGCACGCTGCTAAGGACCGCTGACCGTGGCCGCTTCGTCGCCGCGCACGGTGCCGCCCGACTGATCATCGGCCGCCGACTGGGCGCGCCGCCCGCGCAGCTGTCCTGGCGGTACGGGCCGCACGGCAAACCCGAGCTCTCCGGGCCGTGGACCGGCACGCAAGTCAGCCTCTCGCACTCAGGGAACCTCGCCACGCTGGCGATGACCGGCGGGCGGCCGGTCGGGATGGATGTGCAGCAGCTACCGCGCGGCGTCGACGTGACCAGGATGGCTGAGCGGTTCTACCCGCCATCGGAGGCGCGGTACGTCACGGCCGGCGCGGGAAACGCCGATCGGGTCAGCCGCTTTGTCAGGCTGTGGACGCGGAAGGAGGCGTGCGTCAAGGTGCACGGCGGACGGCTTGTCCCCGGGCTGCGGCGGACGGTCAGCGGCACCGATCAGATCGTCGCTGGCCATCTCGCCCCGTGCCTGGTCAGGGACGTACCGGTACCGCCTGGCTGCTACGCGGCGGTAGCGCTGGAGGGCACAAGCCCCTACCAGGTCGTCCGGTGCTGGTGGCCAGGCGACCTGGCCAGTGGGTAGGGAGGACGCGTTGCCCGAGCTTCGTCTCCTGGCCGTGGGCGCCCATCCTGACGATATCGAGATCGGCGCGGCCGCCCTTGTCAGCAAGGCCGTCGGCCTCGGGATCCAGACGCACTTCCTGGTCCTCACCGACGACCGAGGGCCGCGGCGCGCCGAGGCGACGCTGGCTGCCGAGGCTCTGGGCGTGCCGCGCGAGCACGTCCTGTTCGCCGGGCTCCGCGATGGCAGGCTCAGGGCCGAGTCGAGGTCGGTCAGCCGGGTACGCAAGCTGGTGGCGGACGCCGGGCTGAACCCCAGCCTGATCGTGACCCACACCACCGCCGACAGCCACAACGATCACGTGGAGGCCAACCGGATCGCCCACGCCGCGTTCAGGGAATGTGTTTTCCTGCACTATTCGGTTCACCTGTCACGCGAGCAGCAGCCATTCGCGCCGCGGATATTCGTCGAGGTATCACGCGAGAAGCTGGAACGGAAGAGCCGGGCGCTTGCCCTGCATAACTCGCAGCGGGCCCGGCTGGACCGGCGCGATCTGGCCGCTTACGAGGCCAGCCTCGGCAAGCTGGCGCGCATGGACCGCGCGGAGGCTTTCGAGATCAGCCCGCAGGAAGGCGCAGACAGCCATCTCGACGAGATACTCGCCCTGAGCGAATCGCCATTCCATCGCTTCTGGAGCCGGATCATCAAGGACAAGGACATTATGCTCTTCTACGAGGCATATTCCACGCCTGGCGCTCCCATCGACTGGCCGACCAGTCATGAGAATGCCGGCCGTGACCAGCTGAGGCAGGCGTTCCGCGACAAATGGCTGCCCTGCTCACCGCTGGGCGAGGCGCCGTCGAACAGTCCTTCTGTGCAGCAGGTAATCCAGCGGCAGAGCGTCATCCTGGCCGGGGGCGCCGTGAGCAATCTCGTGGTACGCGACCTCTACAACCGCTTCAGAGGCACCTACTGGGCTATTGACTATGAAATGCCGCGCCTAGAGCCTGCTTATCTGTACAGCAGGTCAACAGGACAGCGGTTCTACCCTGAGTACGACTCCAGTAATAACCTGATAAAAGACTTCGGTATCATCGCAAGGGTCGCCAATCCTTTCGCCACAGGGGAATACATCATCTGTGCGGCCGGCGCCTCAGGGCTCGCCACTAAAGTGGCCCTGTGGTTTCTGGCCGATCCCGGTTCCGACCATGAAGTCGCCCGCAACTTCGATAAGCAGGGAAATATTCAGCTGGCGTTCTCAGTCCGGGCCGGCGACCGCACGATCGAGGTCGTGGACGTGTGCGTTGAGTAACCGATACGGGCATGAGCGGACGTTACTGGTCCTGGTGACCGGCCACGCATTCGGCGTCCGCGCCTTCGAGGGAATTTTGTCTTCTCGTGCTTTTCTTGCCGGGCAGCTCGAGGTGCCGCTGGCGATCGGTCTGGATGCCAGCCGCGCCGGGGCCACGGTCGGCTACCAGTCGCTGGAACCGCTGGCGGCCGAGCACGGATTACCGTTCCTCAGCACCTCCGACGGACGGCTGGCGTCTCTGACTGGCCGGATCAGGGACGCGTCGCCGACGTTCATCCTGGTGATCGGCTGGTCGCGGCTCGTGGCCGATGAGGTGCTGGCGATCCCGGCGGGCGGATGCGTCGGCATGCACCCCACTCGGCTTCCCGATGGCCGAGGGCAGGCGCCCATTCCGTGGACCATCATCAAGGGCTACCGCCAGACGGCGCTGACCGTGTTCTTACTGGAAAGCGACGCCGACACGGGGCCGATTATCGCGCAGTACGAGCTGGACCTCGCCGAACGGGAGACCGCGGCCTCTTTGTTCTACCGGATGGCACACGCTCACTTCACCGCCGGGCGCGACCTGGCGGAAACTCTGGCCGGCCGCTCGGTGCGGGCCAGTGCCCAGGCGGACGCGGCCGCGACCAGGTGGCCCCGCCGGCGTCCGCAGGACGGCCAGATCAGCCCGAGCATGACCGGCGCCGAGATCGACGCGCTGGTGCGGGCGCTGCTTGGTCCCTACCCGAGAGCGTTCATCGTCGCTGACGGCCGGCCGCTGCCGATCAGGGGCGTGGCGGCCGCTGCCCAGGGCCTGGCCGGCTGGGTCAGATATCCCTGCGCGGACGGCGTGGTGCACCTGCTGCCGGAACCAGAGCGCGAATGAGCACTGCCTTACTGGCACTGCCCTTACTGAGCACTGCGCGCGAACAACCGCACCGACCAGGTCAGGGCGAAAGCGGCCAGCACGGCCATGATGACCAGGCTGAGCCACACCGACGTGGCGCCGAGGTCACCGCGGAACAGCGACCGCAGTCCGTTGGTCGCCCAGTAGAACGGATTGACATAGGCAATCCGGCGCAGCCAGAGCGGCGCGAGCGTGAGCGGCAGCAGGACCCCAGACGCCAGCATGATCGGCTGGCTGATCGTGGTCATCATCGGCCCAAGTGCCGCCTCGTTGCGCGTGCGGAGCGTCAGGCCGTACGACAGCGCAACCGCGAAGATCGTCAGCAGGCCAAGCAGCACGTACGCGAGCAGCAGGTCCCCAATCGGCACGTCAAGCCCGAAAGGCAGTGCGAGCAAGGTGATCACCACGGACTGCAGGAGCAGCATGACCACCTCGCGCAGGGCCCGGCCGAGGATGAGGGCCAGCCTGCTGACCGGGGTGACCCTGGCCCGCTCGATGATGCCAGAGCGGATCTCGGCCATCAGCCCGAAGCCGGTGAACAGGCCGCCGAGCACGACCGTGAGCGCGAGCAGACCAGGCACGTAGACGCGGTAGGCCTGGGCATAGCTGGTCACGCCCTCGGCGCTCAGCGCGAGCTTGAGCAGCGGCGCGAAAAGCAGGAGATAGGTAACAGGCTGCGCGAGGGCGAAGCCGATCCAGGACGGCGAGCGCCAGACGAGCAGCATCTGCCGCTGAAAAATGAGCCAGGTGTCGCGGGCGAGCTTCACGGTCTGCGCCTCCAGACGGGCGCGTCAAGCCGGCCCGTATCAGTAAGGCTAGACCGGCCAGGGGCTATGGACAACAGCCGGCCAATCGGCGGCCTTTATCCGCGCCCCGCCCGGTGCGATGCTGTTGGCGTAACCGGTGCGCGGGAAAGGCAGGCAAGCATGTCGGTGGCCAAGCTGCTTGAGTTTGACGATGGCCTGAAAGTATTCGCGTCAAGCAGGATGGAGGCCAGGTTCATCTACGACGAGATCTTCCGCCTTGGCTGCTATGACAGAATCCGGCTGCCAGAGCACTCCCTGGTCATTGACGCTGGTGCGAATATCGGCCTGTTCGCGCTCTTCGTCAAGCTGCGCCACCCGGACGCGGAAATCCTCGCCTTCGAGCCGGCCCCAGAATCGGCACGCATATTACGGCAGAACATCGACCTGCATGGCCTCGACGGGGTGCGGGTCACCGAGATCGCCCTCGGCAGCACGCCCCACCCGGCCGCGCCATTCACCTATTACCCGGCGATTCCCGGCAACTCAACCAGGTACCCGCAGCGGAAGGGACCGGCGAAAGCCGTGCTGGCCGGGATCTTGTCTCCCCGGGTGGCCGAGCGGCTGTACAAGGGCGTCGATATTACCGTGCCCGTCGAGCGGCTATCTGCCTTCCTGCGCGCCGACCGGCCGGTGGACCTGCTCAAGATCGACGTGGAGGGCGGCGAGGCCGACGTGCTGCGCGGCATCGATCCCGGGCACTGGCCGCTGATCCGGCAGGTAATCATCGAAGTCGATGCCGACGGCACCCAGCTGGCCACCGTGTGCGAACTGCTCACCACGCACGGCTTCGACCCGTCGGTCGGACCCGAACCGCCCGAGAGCGCCGCGCCCACCCGCGTCGTGCATGCCCTCCGGCCAGACTGACGACCAAGACCGGCACGTGATCACCAGAACCCGCCCGCCCCGCGTATGATCCAGCTAGCTCTGGCCACCTGGAAGGGGCGACGTGAACGGCGCGGAGTCGGTCATCCGCACGCTGGCAGGCTGCGGCGTCACTACCTGCTTCGCCAACGCGGGAACGACGGAGATATATCTGGTCGCGGCGCTCGATGCGGTACCGGAAATGCGACCGGTGCTTTGCCTGTTCGAGGGCGTGGCCACCGGGGCCGCCGACGGCTACGGCCGGATGACCGGGCGACCCGCTGCCGCGCTGCTGCATCTCGGTCCCGGGCTGGCCAACGGCCTTGCCAACCTGCACAACGCCCGCCGGGCGCGGACTCCGCTGGTCGGCGTAATCGGTGACCACGCCACGTACCACAAGCGCTTCGACGCGCCGCTGGAGTCCGACATCGAGGCCCTCGCCGGGCCGGTGTCCGGCTGGGTGCGGCGGTGCGCGCGCACCGCCGACGCCGGTGCCGACGCGGCCGACGCGGTGGCTGCGGCCATGATCCCGCCCGGCCAGATCGCCACGCTGATCCTGCCCGCCGACATCTCGTGGACCGACGACGCCCAGTCAGCGGCCAGCCAGTCAGCGGCCAGCCCCCCGGGCGCCCGCCCGCCCGCGCCGGTCCCTGACCAGGTCATCGATCAGGTGGCCGCCGCTATTCGCAGCGGCGAGCCAGGCACGATCCTTCTCGGCGGCTACGGGCTGCGCCGGCCGGCGCTGGAAGCGGCCAGCCGGCTGGCCAGCGGTACGGGCACCATCCGGCTGCTGGCCGAAACCTTCTCGGCCCGCCACGAACGCGGCGCGGGCATCCCGCTGGTTGAGCGTCTCGCCTACCGAGGGCAGGCCGCCGCCGCCCAGCTCAAAGGCACGCGCCACCTGATCCTGGCCGGCGCCCGCGCCCCGGTCAGCTTCTTCGCCTACCCGGGCCAGCCAAGCTCCCTGATGCCGCCCGGCTGCGAGCCGCACCTCCTAGCCGGGCCAGGCGACGACATCGCCGGCGTACTGACCGCACTGGCCGATCTCCTTACCCCCGATGCGACGCCATCCCCCGCCCAGCCCGCTCGGCCCGGGCTACCCGAGGGCGACCTCACCGGCAAGGCGGCCGCGGCAGTGATCGGCGCGCTGATGCCCGAAGGCGCTATCGTCTGCGACGAAGCCAATACCTCCGGGCAATCACTGCCCGACACCACGGCCGGCGCGCCACCGCATGACTGGCTGTCCCTGACCGGCGGCGCGATCGGCCAAGGACTGCCGCTAGCCACCGGAGCCGCCATAGCGTGCCCAGACCGGCCCGTTCTTGCCCTTGAGGCTGATGGCAGTGCCATGTACACCATCTCCGCCCTCTGGACCCACGCCCGCGAGCAGCTCAACATCACGACCATCATTTTCGCCAACCGCGCCTACGCCATCCTTGCCATGGAACTCGCACAGGCAAGCACCGCAGCCGCCGGCCAGGCCGCGCAGAACCTGCTCGACCTTTCCCGGCCTACCCTGAATTTCACGGCCCTGGCCGAAGGCATGGGTGTCCCGGCCAGCCGCGCGCTCACCTCGGGCGGCCTGGCCGCCCAGCTACGGCGAGCGCTCGCCGAACCCGGCCCGCACCTCATCGAAGCTGTCATCCCGCCCTTCAGCTAGGAAGGTTGGCGAAACCCGCCTTCTGCGGCCG
>Ga0070761_10000798_pt1 | contig 19992 bp, 18 predicted proteins | sample HubBroMetageREF1_FD_66724 | JGI IMG/M metagenome (GOLD analysis project Ga0070761, IMG submission 66724) | Reference soil microbial communities from the Hubbard Brook experimental Forest, New Hampshire, USA - Hubbard Brook CCASE Soil... | ecosystem: Environmental > Terrestrial > Soil >... | reverse complement strand
AATCGGTCCCGTTCTCGTTGGCTCAACGCGATTCGCTCCGTTTCCATAGGGCCCTCGGCCATCCATGAAAGCGGACATTTCTACTTTGCACAAACCGGACATTCTCACTTTGCGGCGACAGCTGGCGCGCTGGCGTTGACTTGGGCATGGCGCGGCCATAAGATGGCGCGCAGCTGGCATCGTGCCCGCCTGCCATGAAAGCACCGCCACCTGTGAACGAATCGGCACGACTCGAAGCACTGCAGCGTTACGCCATCCTGGATACATTTCCCGAGCAGGAGTTTGACGATCTCTCGCGCCTTGCCGCGATGATCTGCGGCACGCCGATCGCGTTGGTCAGTTTGGTGGATTCCCACCGGCAGTGGTTCAAATCACGAATTGGGGTCGAGCAGACGGAAACGTCGCGGGACGTTGCTTTCTGCGCGTACGCGATTCTGCAGCCGGACGTGATGGTGGTGCCGGACGCGCTGGAGGATGAGAGATTTCGCGCGAACCCGCTGGTTACGGAAAATCCCAAGGTTCGTTTTTACGCCGGCGCGCCACTGATTTCGCAGGAAGGGTACGCGCTGGGAACACTGTGCGTGATTGACCGTGTGCCGCGCGAATTATCGGCGGAGCAGAAGGAGGCACTGAAGGCGTTGAGCCGGCTGGTGGTGACGCAGATGGAGCTGCGGCGCAGCGTGTCGGATTTGTCGCGAGCCATACGCGAGCGGCGCATGACGGAAGAAGAGCTCGACCAACTTTTCACGGTTTCGCTGGACATGCTGTGCATAGCGGGATTCGATGGATATTTCAAGCGCATTAATCCGGCGTGGGAGAAGATGCTGGGAATCCCGATCAAGGAATTGCTGGCCAAACCTTTTAACGAATTTGTGCACCCGGATGATCGCGACCGCACGGCGGCCGAGTCCGAGAGGCTGAACGAAGGCGAACAAGTAATTTCGTTCGAGAACCGATATCGCTGCGACGACGGAAGTTATCGCTGGCTGCTCTGGAACGCGACTCCCAGCCTGGACAACAAATTGATTTTTGCAGTGGCGCGCGACGTTACGCAGCGCAAGGAAGCGGAGCGCAGGCTTTCGACCGGCTATGCGGTGACGCGGGTGCTGGCGGAAGCAGAATCCCTGGAAGCGGCGGCGCCATTGATACTGATGGCGATTTGCGAGGGCTTAAGCTGGGATTTAGGAGTTTTGTGGCGCGTGGACGAAGAAGCTGGGGTTTTGCGCTGTATGAATGTGTGGCATCCCCCGAGCCTGAGTTTTCCGCAGTTCGTCAAAGCCACGCGAGAATCCGCGTATCAGAGGTCCGTGGGCGTGCCGGGGCAGGTGTGGGAAACGTCGCAGCCGATGTGGCTGGCGGATTTGCCGCAGGTGGAAAATTTTCCGCGGGTGCCGTTCGCGATCGCCGAGGGACTGCACGCATCGTTTGCGTTTCCGATACGTGTCAGCGAGCACGTGGCGGGAGTGATCGAGTTTTCGAGCCGGCAGATACGCAAGCTGGAGCCGGACTTGATGGAAATGTTCGATTCCATCGGCAGCCAGATTGGGCAATTTATCGAGAGGCGCCGGGCGGAAATGGAATTGAAGCTGTATGCCGATTTTCTGGAAGCGGCGCGCAACGCGCAGCAAGCGGATGCGCGACGGCTGGCGCAGCTGGTGAAAGAGCTGGAGGCCGCGAAGGAAAAGGCCGAAGAAGCCACGCGCGCGAAGAGCGAATTTCTGGCGAACATGAGCCACGAAATACGCACCCCGATGAACGCCATCATCGGCATGACCGAGCTGGCGCTGGAAACGAAAATGTCGGCGGAGCAGCGGGAATTTCTGGGCACGGTGAAAAGTTCGGCGGCGTCGCTGCTGAACTTGATCAACGACATACTGGATTTTTCGAAGGCGGAAGCCGGGAAAGAGCAGCTGGAGCACGTGGAATTCGCGCTGCGCGAGACACTCGAGGAAACGCTGAAATCGCTGGCGTCGCGCGCGCAGGAGAAGGAAATCGAGCTGGCTTCGCGTTTTGCGCCGGAGGTGCCGGACGTATTGATCGGCGATCCCGACCGGCTGCGGCGGATCGTGGTGAATTTGGTGGGGAACGCGATCAAATTCACCGAGCACGGGGAAGTGGTGGTGCAGGTGAACGTGGAGACGCACGGTGAGCCGGATATTCTGCTGCATTTTTCGGTGACGGACACCGGGATCGGAATTCCCACCGAGAAGCAGCAGCATATTTTCGAAGCGTTCGCGCAAGCCGATTCGTCCACGACGCGCAAGTACGGCGGCACCGGACTGGGTCTGGCGATCTCCGCGCGGCTTTGCGAATTGATGAACGGCGTGATGTGGGTGGAAAGCGAAGAAGGGCGCGGCAGCACGTTTCATTTCACCGCGCATTTTGGGCGGCCGGAAACGTCCGCGAAGCAGGCGGGCAAATCCGAGCCGGTGAAGTTGCGGGATTTGCCGGTGCTGGTGGTGGACGATAATTCGACAAACCGGAAAATTCTGGAGGAGATGATCGCGAATTGGCGGATGAAGCCGGTGGCCGCGCCGAGCGGTCCGGCGGCGATGGAGGCGCTGCAGCGAGCGCACAAGAACGGAACGCCATTTCGTCTGGTGCTGCTGGATGGGCACATGCCGGGGATGGATGGATTTGAGGTGGCGGCGCGCGTGAAACAGGATCCGCAGCTGCGTGGCGCAGAGGTGATCCTGCTGACATCTGCGGGGCGCAGCGAAGACGTGGCTCGGGCCAAGACCGTGGGAGTGGCGGCCGCGCTGAGCAAGCCGGTGAAGCAGTCGGAATTGTGGGACGCCATCGTCACGGCGCTGAACGTGCCGGGGCAGCAGAAGGCGCGAGGATCGTCGTCGTCGGCTGCGAGAACGCGGGCGCGTGCCGCTCGGCAGCCGTTGCGTGTGCTGTTGGCGGAAGACAATCCAGTGAATCAGGAAGTGGCTTTGCGTTTGCTCGAGCGGCGCGGACATTCGGTGATCGTCGCGGAAAATGGGCGCCAGGCGCTGACGGCGATCGAGCGGCACAAATTCGATCTGGTGTTGATGGACGTGCAGATGCCGGAAATGGGGGGCCTCGAAGCCACGCAGGTGATCCGCGAAAAAGAAAAATCCACGGGCGAGCATTTACCGATCCTCGCGATGACGGCGCACGCCATGCAGGGAGACCGAGAACGGTGCATCGCCGCCGGGATGGATGGATACCTGGCGAAACCGATTGACCCCAAATCATTTCTGCAGACGGTGGAAGGAATTAAGCAACGCGCGGAGCAAAGCAGCGACACAACGCCGAAGGGAGCGGTGGGGCTCGAGGAAAGCGGCGATGGCCGGCGCGCGCTGGATGGGAAGGCGCTGCTGGAATGGTTCAGCGGGAACCGCAAGCTGCTGCGCAATATCGTAAAAACATTTCGCGATGACTGCCCGCGGATGATGGCGCGCATTCGCAGCGCGCTGGCGGCGAACGACGCCAACCTGTTGGCCGAGGCCGCGCACGCGTTGAAAGGCTCGGTGGGAAACTTTGGCCCCACGGCGGCGCTGGAATCCATTCGAGAGATGGAAAAAATCGCGCGCCAAGGTAAACTCGACGGCGCCTGGGAACTCTACGCGACGCTGGAAGATGAGATCGCGTTACTGCTGCCGGCGCTGCACGCCATCGGCGCGCAAAAAAGACCTCTGCGGCGGACCAGCCGCCCGCAACACGCACCCGGGAGGAAACGATGACGCGCATTCTAGTGGCTGATGATGACCGCACCACCCGCTTGCTGCTGACCGAAACGCTCCGGGCCCAGAAACACACGGTGGTGGCGGCCGCTGACGGCGCGGAAACGCTGAAAAAATTGAAGGACGGAAAATTCGATCTGGTCTTGCTGGACATCTGGATGCCGAAGATGAACGGCCTGGAAGTTCTGGCAAAGCTTCGCAAAGCGAAAACGCGGCCGAAAATTGTTGTGATGACCTCCGACGACACGCCGCAAACATTGCTCAGCGCGATTCGCGAAGAGGCTTACACGTATGTTGCCAAGCCGATCGACCCGCACGCGCTGGTCGTGCTGGTGAAGGAAACGCTTTCGAAAACGCCGGGGCAGCGGCCGATCGAAGTGATTTCCGCGAGTCCGAACTGGGTGGAGCTGTCGCTTTCGTGCTCGTTGGATGAAGCGGAACGCATCGAAGCGTTCATGGCGCATTTGAAGAGCGGCCTTTCGGAGGACGTGCGCCGCGCGGTGGGGCAGGCGTTCCACGAGCTGCTGTTGAACGCGGTGGAATGGGGCGGAAAGCTGGATCCCAATCGCAAGGTGCGAATTTCGTATCTGCGCGCGAAGCGTATGCTGATGTACCGCATCGCAGATCCCGGGCAGGGATTCAAATTTGCGGGGCTGGATCACGCGGCGATCTCGCACACGCCCGAAGAGCCCACCGCGCACGACCAGATCCGTCAAACCAAGGGCTTGCGGCCCGGTGGATTCGGGCTGCTGCTAACGCAGGCGAACGTGGACGAACTGCTTTACAACGAAAAGCAAAACGAAGTGGTGTTCGTGAAATATCTCGCGGAGTGAACTCCTGCCGCCGGGCGCGATATGCGTCTGGAGCGCGTTGCCCCTTTCAGTACGGTTGTGCGCTGAAGGCGGCGCGATGTGGTAAATTCGAGCCGAGTAGAGCGATGAAAAACCTGCTGATTCTCGTGATCTTCGTAATGCTTCTGCTGCTGGTGATCCTGGTCGGGTTGCCCAGACTTCCCCGGCAAGAGAGCGCGGCGCGCAAGCCGCAGCCTTCTCCGTGGAATTCCAGTGCGATTCAGAGCACGTTTGCGGGCGCGCAGGTGCAGGAAGCCGACCCGACGCATGCCACGCTGGAATTTTTCTTCGACCTGGACAACAACACCGATACGGATTTCCGGTTTGCTAAAGGCGCCGGCACGGTGGTGATGACGCGACTGAAGTCGAACGGCAGTTTGAGTTCGGAGCAGCCGATCGAATTGGACAATTCCGTCTTTCTACCGGCGCGCAATCGCACGCGCATCGCGGTGCAGGTGACGCGTCCTTTCAACTGGCCCTCCGGCCTGCCCGAAGGCCAGATTGGCCCGGTGAACCAATTGAAATTCCGGCAACTGGTGGCGGACGAAGTGGCGAACCTGAGCGGATTTGTGATGTTCGATACGGCCACGCATTTTCAGATTGAGCTTCCCGGCGCCTGGCAGGAATTGCAGACGCCGGCGAGCGCGGCGGCGTTGAATTAGAAACTGAGGGCCTACTGAGGGTTGTTGCAGGCAGCTTGGGCTCAACAAAAACGTGGCATGACTGACGAACCAGAACAAAATTCAGAGTCGAGTCCTGTTTCCGTTCCGGCGCGTGACCGGCGCGCGCATCCGCGCCAACGCATTCGCTCGCTTGCGTATGTGCACCTGGGCGAAGGGAACGGCGGAATCGTTCTGAATATCAGCGAAGGCGGAATCGGCGTGCAGGCGGCCGAGGCGTTGGATGAAGGCGAGGGCGTGCTTTCCATGCGCATCGAAATTCCGCGCTCGCGCAAGCGTCTGGAAGTGCGCGGAGAAATCATGTGGGTGGGCGAATCGCTCAAAGAGGCGGGGCTGCGCTTCGTGGATTTGCCGGAGGATGCGCTGAGGCGGATTCGTTCGTGGATGGCGCACGAGGAATCGCCCGGAACTGCGCCGGAGGAGAGCGAAGAGGAAGTCGAGCCGCCCGTCGTTCGCACTGCTGAGGATCGCGCGGAAACTGTGGTGGTCGAAGAGTCGTCGGCTCGCGAGGAAAATCCCGTCGCTGAAGCCGAAGCGTTGGCCGCGCAGGGAGACGAGCAGAGCAGCGAGGTTGAGGAGCGGGCGGACGAGGACTTGGAGCCGGTCGAATTCGACGCGGAACTCGTTGCGTTTGACGAAGAGCCTGCCGATGAGACTGCGGAAGCGCCGCGAGACGAGCCTGCTGAGGTGGGCGAGGGTGCGGGCGTCACGATGGAAGGGTCGGCCGAAGCGGCGGAAAAATTAGTCAGCGCGGGGCCGGTAACGTGGAAGGAAGAAGACCGCGCGCAAAAAATTGCGCCGCCGGCTGTAGCCCTTGCGAAGAACCCGCAAAATCCGATTGCTCCGTTCACGCCGATTAGCGGCACGCATGGAGCGCCGGCGTTTGCAATGGCTGCCGCGCCACCCGCATCTGCGCGTTATTCCAGTGGCGATGCCGCAGCGTCCTTGTTCCCGAAACCACGCGTCCCAGTCGAACCTGCTGCCGGCGAAGATGGCTGGAAAAGCTTTCGCGTGCAGCTGCAGAGCGGATGGTTTCTTGCGGCGCTGGTGCTGCTGCTCGCGACGATTTCGTTTGTGGCGGGAATGGCGGTTCGTCGCGGAGCTTTGAACGCCATGATGGGCGACGTGGACAACGTGGCGCAGCCCAAGAGCGCGCCTGCGCCGTCGGCGGGGAATCTCGCGGCGAGTCCTTACGGCAATGGCTCGAGCGCGGCGGGTTCGACTGCGTCGGCTAAGCCGCTGCAAATCGAAATTGTGGATTTGGAAAATCACCACTGGACGATTCCGGCGGCGACCGGTGCGAACCGCGGCGATGCGGGCTCCTCACGCCAGACCCAAGTGAACGAAGCTGCAAGCTCAGATGCCGCCGCGCCGTCGTCTGCTGCTTCGAATGTGACCGCGCCCAATCAATTTTCCGCGCAAGGCTCTGCATCGCACGGCGCGGCTGGCGCTACTGCGACACCGGGCGCGCCGCTGATGTTGAGTTTGCCGGAAACGCCCATCAGCGCTTCGGGCTCGGTCGCCATTCGCGCGACGGGGATGGTCGCGATTCCGGCGGGCGAAGCGGACTCTGGGCAACACGCGCGCAATCTGCAGATCGGTGAGCTCACCAACTTGGTGGAGCCCGTTTATCCGTCCGATGCGCGGCAGGCGCGCCTGGAAGGCACCGTGAAATTGCATGTGGTGGTCGGAGCAAACGGCGAAATTCAGAGTTTCCGGACTGTCAGCGGGCCCGAATCTTTGGCGCAAGCCGCGACGGCTGCGGTTCGCGAGTGGCGCTACCGTCCCACCTTGTTGAACGGAAAAGCGGTGGAGAGGCAGGAAGACGTCATCTTCGTTTTTCGCCTGCCGAATTAATTGCGCGCTTCGCTGGTGTGACCGGTATTTGAAATGCTGCGCTGTGCGAAGTGCGATATCGCGCGATCGCCTGCGTAACTTTCACATGCCACGGTTGACCTTAGCAATCGCATCACTGCGGTGATCCTGTATTGACGCTGGCACGGGCGGCGTATACGATTACGGCGCTTTCATTCGGAGGAAAAAATGGCGAAGAGCAGACTCACCAAAGTTGCGGAAAGCATCGGCGGCGCAATCGGCAAGGCCGATCGTACCGCGCACAAAGTTGCCAAGGCCGGCGTGCTGGCGAAGAAAGAGCTGGAAGCGCTGTCCAAGGAAGTGGATTCGCTGAAGAAGCGCCTGCAGAAAACCACCAAGCGCTTGAAGAACGCGCTGTCGTAAATTCGCAACACTTCACGGTTATGTAGTTTGGGCTCTCGCTTCCGCGTGGTCGCTGCCAGTGGCGCCACCGTCACGCCGCGGCGTCGAGGCGTCGTAGCGCTTCATTCGTCGTGATCGTTTCGGCTCCCAGCGCCGCCAGCTCTGCCATGGTGCGACGCGCTTCCTCTGGATTCAGAGTTTCGACCGCGTCCTTAACTATGGCCACGCGCCGGCCGCGTTCGAGCAAGCCTTTGGCGGCCAGGCGCACGCAGTATTCCGTTACTACCCCAAACACGATAAATTGCGCGTCGCGCGGCAGACGTTCGAGCAGCGCTTCGGCATGCCGGCTTTCGAAAATGTCCAGCGTCTGCTTTTCCAGCACGATCTGGTGGAATTGCTGGAGGTCGGTGGGCAGCTTCGCGCTGGCTTCGTTCGGGATCGTGATGAATTTTTCGGTTAGCGCTTCAGGGACCAGCTTCGCACCCGCTGTTCCGCTGATGCAATGCGGCGGGAATTGCGCGAATTCCGGGTCGTCTTCCGTGTGAATGCAGCCGTGCGAAACCAGAAGGACGCGGCCCTGGCGCGCAGCGTCGGTAAGCCGGCGGATGTTGGGCAGCAACTTTTCGGCGCCGGGGACGTAGAGTTTGCCGCCGGGCGTCATGAAGTCTTCCTGTGCGTCCACCTTCCAGAAGATTACTTTCTTCGAGACCATTGTGGTTCCTGTAGTTGCGCGAGCGAATCGTTTGCGCATCTCGCGCGCTTCGCCAGCATGAATAATGAGCAATTCATTTATAGCCTTGTTTGCAACAAGGTGACAAGCCCGCGATATCCGCGCATTCGCGCCCGCATTGATTAAAACAGACCGCCTTCCTTTGGATGCGGATTGATGTTAGTTTTCAGATGAAATTCGCACGATGATTTTCTGATGCGCCTTTATGCCCGAGCGATTTGTGTTTTCTGATCTTCGTGAGCTTTTTGCCAGGGCGAACGAGGAAAAGTCCGGCGACCGGTTGGCTGGGATTGCGGCTGCGTCGGAGCGCGAGCGGGTCGCCGCGAAACGCCAGCTCGCGGATTTGCCGCTCAATGAAATTGTGCAGAATCCTCTGATTGATCCGGACCAGGACGACGTCAGCCGCCTGATTCTTGATTCCTACGACCGCGAAACCTTCCGGGGGCTGAAAAGCATCACCGTTGGCGAATTCCGCGAACGGCTTCTCGACGACGCGACCACCGAAGCAGACCTCAAGAAAATCCAGCGCGCCATTATTCCGGAGATTGCAGCGGCCGTGGCGAAAATTATGAGCAACAAGGATCTGGTGCTGGCCGCGGCGCGGATTCGCAACGTCACGCGTTGCCGCAACACCATGGGCGAGCGTGGCGTCCTCGGGATTCGCGTGCAGCCCAATCATCCGGTGGACGATATCGGCGGCATTTTGCTTGCTGCATTTGAAGGTTTGCTCTATGGATGCGGCGACGCGGTGGTCGGCGTGAACCCCGCGGCGGATTCGGTGGAAACGGTTGGCGCGATTCTGCACGCGCTCGATCGTTTGGTGACTGCTTGTAAAGCCCCGACGCAAACTTGCTGCCTTGCGCACATTTCCACGCAACTTGCGGCGCTGGGCCGCGGCGCGCCGGTGGACTTGCTGTTCCAATCGGTCAGCGGCACCGAATCAGCCAACAAAAGTTTCGGCATCACGCTCGCGATGCTGCGCGAGGGACGCGAGCAGGTGCTCGAACATCACAGACAGCGCAACGACGTCGCCTGGAAAGGAACGAACGTGATGTATTTCGAGACGGGGCAGGGCAGTGCGCTCTCGGCGGAGGCGCATTGCGGCGTGGACCAACTGACGTTAGAAGCTCGCGCATATGGTGTGGCGCGCGTGTTCGATCCGTTTCTGGTGAATAGCGTGGTGGGATTCATCGGCCCGGAATATCTCTACGACGAACGGCAAATTATTCGCGCGGGTCTAGAAGATCATTTCATGGGCAAGCTGCTGGGATTGCCGATGGGCTGCGATGTTTGTTACACGAATCACGCGGAGGCCGATCAGAATTCCGCGGACAATCTTCTTCTGCTGCTGGGCGCGGCCGGTTGCAATTACTTCATGGGCGTGCCGTGCGGCGACGATGTGATGCTCAATTATCAGTCCACCAGCTATCACGACGCGATGGGCGTGCGCAAGATTTTCGGACTGCGTCCTGCGCCGGAATTTCTGGCGTGGCTGGAGAGCGCCGGAATTTGTCGCGACGGTGAATTTGTGAAGCTGGATGCGCCGGCGCGTGGGCGATTGCTGCATGGATTGGAATCGTCACTCGCAGGCATGGCTTGAATGGCCGAGGATCTGAAAAAAATCGCCGCTGATAAACTGACTGCGGATTCCGACTGGTCGGAGCTGGTGCGGAAGATTCGCGCGCGCACGCCGGCTCGGATTTTGGTGGGGCACGCGGGGCCGGCCTATCGCACAGAAACGCAGCTGCGGCTGCGTGAAGATCATGCCGCGGCGCGTGACGCGGTGCGTGGGGAACTCGATGTGAATGCGGCGTTCGGCGCGGGGTTCATTGAAAAATGGAAGTTGTTCGAAGTCGGCACGCGTGCTTCATCGAAGGATGAATATTTGCAGCACCCGTCGCTAGGGCGCGCGTTCAACGACGTGGCACGCGCGGAAATTGCGCGACGCTGCGTTACGGAGCGTGACGTGCAGATCGCGATCGGCGACGGGCTATCCGTTCCGGCGGTTGGCGCGCAAGCTCCGCGACTGCTGCCGCTGCTGATGGAGAGCGCGCGGGCGCGAGGCTGGAGCGTTGGTCAGACATTTATCATTCATCATTGCCGCGTGGGAATTGTGAACGAGATCGGCGAGCTGCTCCGGCCGCGGATTGTGCTGCTGCTGATTGGCGAACGGCCGGGCCTCGCCACTGCCGAGAGTTTGTCTGCGTACATGGCGTACCAGCCGGATCGCACTCATTCGGATGCGAATCGCAATCTTATCTCGAATATTCACAGCCGAGGGTTGAGCGCTGAGGATGCGGCGGCGCGCATCTTGAATTTGTGTGCGCAGATGATGCGGCTGCGCGTGAGCGGCGTCACGCTGAAAGAGAACTCCGGTCACGAGCCGGAGAGTTTGTCTAGATAGAGCGCCATGCCGACGGCTGCGTGTATGCCGAGCTTTTCCAGCGCGCGAACTTCTTTGTGGCTGCGAATGCCGCCTGCGGCGGTGATGGGCTCTTTGGTGATTCGTCGGAGTTCTCGAAACCACGCGAGGTCGGTGCCTTTCATCGTGCCTTCGTTGTCCACAAAAGTGCAGAGGAAGCCAGAACAATAAGGTTCGAGCTGCGGAATCACGGCTGCCGGGCGCAATTTCAGACGCTGGCGCCAGCCGCGCACGACGATTTGGCCGCGTTCGGTGTCCAGCGCTAGAATTACATTCTTGCGTCCCACGCGCGCGCACAATTTGCGCAGAAAATCGTGCGCGATTTGTCCGTCGCGGAAGGTGGCGCTGCCTACGATGATTTTCTCCGCGCCCCAGGAAAGAAGTTTCGCGGCGCGAGCGACGCTGCGGATTCCGCCGCCTGCGCGAATCTTCATTTTGCCACGGCGCAGCAAAAGTTTGATCCAGTGGCCGTTCGAGCCAGTGCCGATCGCGGCATCTAGGTCAATGACATGCAGGATTGGATAATCACGGAAGCGGTCGAGCAGGCCAAGGACGTCGTCAACGGAAAGCGCCCGCTTCCGGCCGCGAACTAGTTGAACGGCTTTGCCGCCTTGCAAATCTATGCAGGGAATGATCATCGGATCTTTTGACCGCCGAGTCGCTGGCTTATCGGCTCAGGCGCACTGCCACGCCGCGACTCGCCAAATATTTTTTCAGCGTGCCAATCGAATGTTCGGCGGCGTGAAAAATCGAAGCGGCCAGCGCCGCGTCGGCGTGGCCTTCCCCGAAGACGGCCAGAAAATCGTCAAATGTTTTCGCGCCTCCGGAAGCGATCACTGGAACCGAAACCTGCGCCGCGATCGCCGCCGTCAAGCCGCAATCGAAGCCGCTGCAGGTACCGTCGCGGTCAATCGAGGTCAGCAGAATCTCGCCGGCGCCCCGCGCGACGCCTTCACGAGCCCAGTCTGCAGCGTCGCGCCCGCTGGATTCCGCGCCTCCGCGTATAAAAACTTCCCAGCCTGCAGGTGTTTTTTTTACATCCATCGAAAGCACCACAGCTTGCGAACCAAATTGCGTGGCGAGTTCCGAAATTAATTCCGGGCGCGCTACGGCGGCGGTGTTCACGGTGACTTTATCGGCGCCGGCGCGCAGGACAGCGTTGCCATCTTCCAGACGGCGAATTCCGCCTCCGGCCGTGAACGGAATATTCAGTTGCTCCGCGACGCGGCGAACTGTTTCGAGAAATGTGCTGCGGCCGTCGCGTGACGCGGTGATATCCAGCAGGATCAATTCGTCTGCGCCTTCACGATTGTAACGGGCGGCGAGTTCTTCGGGATCGCCCATGTCGCGCAGGCCGGCGAATTCGACGCCCTTCACAACGCGGCCGGCGTCCACGTCGAGACAAGGGATGATGCGGCGCGCGAGCGTCATTGCGCCCACTCCAGAAAATTGCGGAGCACGCGCGAACCCACCTCGCCGGATTTTTCGGGATGAAACTGCACCGCCATCAGGTTGTCCTTTTCCACGACGGCGGCGAAAGGGAAACCGTGATCGCAGGCGGCGGCGGTGTGCGGCTCGCTTGCAGCCGCGGCATAGGAATGCGCGAAGTAAAAATAGGCGCCTTCCGGAATCTCGCGCAGCAGAATGTTTTTGCGCAGGCGGCGCAACTGATTCCAACCGATGTGCGGCGATTTCACATTCGAGGGCAGCGCTTGCACATTTTCATGGATCAGATCGAGGCCTTGCTCGCCGGGAGCCTCGGCGCTGGAGGAAAACATCGCCTGCAGGCCCAGGCAAATTCCGAGGATCGGAACACCGCCGGCAATCGCGTTGCGCAGCGCGGCCGTCAGGTTGCGTTTGTGCAGCCCGGTGACGAACGCGGAAAAATGTCCGACGCCGGGAAGAACCAGCGCGCTGGCCGCCGCGATTTCTTCGGGCCTGGTGACACATTCCGTTTCGGCGCCGAGGCTGCCGAGCGCGCGTTCGACCGAGGGCAGGTTCCCGGCCCCGTAATCTATGATGGAAACTTTCACAGCAGCCCCTTCGTCGTCGGCAAAACGCGGCGCAGCTGGCGATCGCGCGTGACCGCGAAGCGCAGAGCGCGCGCGAAGGCTTTGAACATTACTTCGATTTGATGGTGCGACGAACGGCCGTACACGTGTCGCAAATGCACGTTGGCGGCCGACGCTTGGGCGAACGCCTGGAAAAAATCTTCGAGCAACTCGGTTTGAAAATCGCCGACGCGGCGGGCGAGCGGGCGCCACTTACAGACGAAATGGGCGCGGCCGGAAAAATCGAGCGCGCAGGCCGCGAGCGATTCGTCCATGGGCATCAGGTAGTATCCGGCGCGCAGAATTCCGCGCTTCGAGCCGAGCGCCTGTTTCACCGCTTGGCCCAGCGCGATGCCCACGTCTTCCACGGTGTGGTGCTGGTCCACGTCCAGGTCGCCGCGCGCAATTAGGTCGAGATCGAGCGCACTGTGCCGCGCGATTTGCTCGAGCATGTGATCGAAAAAGCGGATGCCGGTGTCAATGCGCGCTTTCCCGCGGCCGTCGAGATTCAGTTTCAGCTTGATGCTGGTTTCGTTTGTGGTGCGATGCACCGCTGCTTTTCTCATAGGAGCTCTTCCAATTGCCGCAGCACGTGGCGGGTTTGCGAAAGCGTTCCGAAGGTGATGCGCACGTAACCGGCGCCGCCGAAATCGCTGGAGCGGTCGCGGATCAATGTGCCTTGGCGCGCGAGTAAGGCGACGACTTCTTTCGCGCGCGAACCGAGGAAGAGCAGAGCGAAATTTGCGGCGCTGGGGAAGAACAAAATGCCCAACTTTGTGAGCCCACGCTCGAGTTCTTTGCGACTGCTGCGAAATTCGCGGAGTGTGCTGCGCAAGAAACCTTGATCACGCACGCACGCTCGCGCCGCAGCGAGCGCTGCAACGTTCACCGGGTATGGCGACTGGGCCTTTCTGAGATGTTCCGCGATGGAGCGATTCGCGAAAATGCAGCCCAGGCGCAGACCGGCGAGTCCAGCGGCTTTGGAAAACGTGCGCGTGACCACCAGATTGTTGTGGCGGCGAATCCAGGGAAGAATCGTGATTCCGGAGAATTCAAAATATGCTTCGTCCACAACCACGAGCGTCCTTGTGGCGGCGTTCAGGATGCGCCGCAATTCCACGGGCTGCAACACGCTGCCCGTCGGATTATTTGGATTGGCGAGAAAAAAAATGCGGGGCCTTTTCCGCAGCGCAGCGAGGAGCGCCTTCATCGGAAATTGCATAGCTGCGTCGTAGCGCAATGCATGGATGCGCGCGCCGGCAAGTTCGGAATAGAAGCGGTACATCGCGAAGGTCGGTTCGACGAGCAATACTGCGTCGTCCGGTTCGACGAAGGTATCCACGATCAGATGCAACGCTTCGTCGGTGCCGTTGGTCAGCAGCAGTTCGTCATTGTGCACACCGAAGAACCGGGCCAGCTCGCGGCGCACGCTTTCCTGCTCCGGATACATGGAAACGGCGGCGGAAGTGAGATTGCGGATTACTTGGCGCGCCTTCGGCGAGCAGCCGATAACGTTTTCGTTGAAATCGAGGCGCAGCTTGCCGTCGCGGCCTTCGAGCGGCGGATGATAGGGCCGCATGCGCGCGACGGCTTTACGCACGGGGATCGGCAGCTTCATTCACGCACCTCGACGGCTCGCGCGTGCGCGAGCAGCCCTTCGGCTTTTGCAAATTGCTTGACGACAGGCGCGAGGCGCGCGAGGCCAGCGGGTGTCACTTCCTGCACGCTGATGCATTTCACAAAGTCGGCGGTGGATAATCCGCCGCGCGCGCGGGCCACGCCGCCGGTGGGCAAGACGTGATTGGTGCCAGTGGCATAATCGCCGAAAGATTGCGCGCTCCAATCGCCCAGGAAAATGCTGCCGGCGGAATCGAAGTGATCCGCAAATTTGCGGGCCGCGGCCGGCAAGCTCAAATGTTCCGGCGCGAAGCGGTTGACGAACCGTGCGGCTGCCGCAAAGTTGCGCGCGACGAGCACCGCGCCATTCTTCACGAGCGAGCGCCATGCGGGATTTGATTTCGGGAGTTGCGCGAGCTGACGCTCGATCTCAGCAGCCACGCGGCGGCCGAATTTCAATGACGTGGTCACGAACAGCGCGACTGCATCTTGATCGTGTTCCGCTTGAGCGAGCAGATCGGCCGCGATGAAGACCGGATTCCCACTGGCCGCGAAAACCACCGCCTCGGTGGGTCCGGCGAGCAGATCAATCGCGCAGTCGGCGCTAACCAGCCGCTTCGCCGCTGTGACGTAGCGATTGCCCGGCCCGAAGATTTTGTCCACACGCGGAATTGATTGCGTTCCATAGGCGAGAGCGGCGATCGCCTGCGCTCCACCCACGCGCGCAATTTGCCGCAGCCCGAGTTTTTCCGCGGCGGCCAAGAGTTCGTCGCCAGGCTGCGGACTGGCAATCACGATATTGCGCACGCCGGCTTCCTGCGCGGGAACCGCGGTCATCAATAGCGTGGAGACCAGCGAATGCCTGCCGCCCGGGAGATAACATCCCACCGTTTCGATGGGACGCACTCGCTGGCTCGCGCGCACGCCCGGTTCGATGTTCAGCGCCCACTCCGGGGGTTTCTGACGACGCGCCACGGCGCGAATATTGCGCGCGGCATGGTCCACGGCATCGAGAAACGCGGCGCAAACTCTGCGCGATGCGCTGCGCAATTCATCGCGGGAGACCCAGACTCTGCTGCGCTGCAATGGCAGTCCGTCGAAGCGCTTCGTCCAATAAAATAGCGCCGCGTCGCCACGCCGCTGCACGTCTTGAATGATTCGTGCGGCGGCGCGCTCGGCCACGCGGTCGCGGCCACGCCGCTGCGCCAGAATCTTTTCTTCGAGTGCGCCAGTGAACCGGAGTATGCGCATCAATACACGATTTTGTTGAGCGGATACTCAACAATCCCTTCGGCGCGCGCCGATTTGAGTTTCGGGATCAATTGCCGCACGGTCTGTTCTTCGACGATGGTATTGATTGCTACCCAGTCCGGATCGCTGAGCTGCGCCACGGTGGGATTCCGCAAAGCGGGCAGCGCCGCCAGCACATTCGGAAGATCCTCGCGGCGCACGTTGAGCATCAATCCCACGCGGTTGTAGGCCTTGATGGCGCCTTCGAGCAGCAAGACCATATTCTGGATTTTTTCGCGCTTCCATTGATCCTGCCAGGACGCGCGATGGGCGATAAACCACGGCGCTGATTCCAGCAGCGTATCCACCACGCGCAAATGATTGGCGCGCAGGGAAGCGCCGGTTTCGGTGACTTCGACGATGGCGTCAGCCAGTTGCGGGACTTTCACTTCCGTGGCACCCCAGGAAAATTCCACGCGCGCGTGAACGCCATGGCGCTGCAAATATTGCTCGGTCAGATGCACCGCTTCGGTGGCGATTACTTTTCCTTCCAGGTCGCTCACATTCTTCACCGGCGAATCTTCGGCGACGGCCAGCACCCAACGCACGCGGCCCAGGCTGGTCTTCGCGTACACTAGCTCGGCGATTTCTTCCACGGCGCCGCTGGTTTCGAGGATCCAATCCTTGCCGGTGATGCCGGCATCGAGCGCGCCGCTGCCGACGTAACGCGCCATTTCCTGCGCGCGGACCAGCATGCATTCGATTTCCGGGTCGTCGATCGTTGGATAGTAGCTGCGAGAATTTACGGAGACGCGCCAACCAGCACGCGCGAAAAGCTCGACGGTGGAATCCTGCAGACTGCCCTTGGGGATGCCCAGCTTCAGGCTGCTCATGGTTTTTTTCCTTCGCCATAAAGTTCCGCGGGAGAAGATACGCGCTCGGCGATCACCGCGACGTCGCCATCTTTTTCGAGGCGGCGAAAGAAGCAGCTGCGGTAGCCTTCGTGGCAAACGGCCGAGCCGGAAAGTTCCACGCGCACCAGCAGCGCGTCCTGATCGCAGTCCACGCGCAATTCGCGCAACAGCAATTTCTGGCCACTGCTTTCACCCTTGGTCCACAATTTCTGGCGCGAGCGGCTGTAGAAGGTGACGAATCCGGTGGCGCGCGTGCGTTCCAGCGCTTCGCGATTCATGAATCCCAGCATCAGCACTTCGTCGCTGGAATCGTCCTGGACGATGGCCGGGATCAACCCGTTTTCTTTGGCAAAGTCGAGGTCCATTTTTTCTCCCTAAAAACAAAAAACCCGCGGGCGGGTTAGGCGCCTGCGGGGTCGATGAGTCCAGCTTAATTTCGGGTCAGCTAGTCACGCCACCGCGGGCAGGGGTTAGCGTGATGATGGTGCTGCCGAACAGTGTGTGCCCGAAGTTTCATGACTACTAAAAACTAGCGTAAGCGAGCGGCGAAGTCAAGAGTTCGAACAAAGAGCGGCGCGAGTTATAACTGTGCCGCGGTCCCGTTGTCGGTGCCGCAATCGCTCAAGAAACAACATTTTCTGATTGGATGGATTTTTGGTACAGTGCCGTCCGAGATAACGGCCGTGTGCGCGTACCGGAGGCTTCCATGGATGCAATGGAATTGCGGCCGCTTTCCACGGGCGAAATTCTGGACCGCACCTTCACCCTCTACCGCCGAAATTTTCTGCTGTTCCTGGGAATTTCCGCGATTCCCCACGTGCTGGTGCTGATTTTGAACCTGCTGCGCGTGTCGCTCACCTTCTCGTCGCTGTCCCTGCCCACACTGCGTCCAGCGCATGCCGCGCCGCCGGCCATGCCATCGATCACCGGACTTGCGGCGGTGTTTATCATCGCAATGTTGGTGCTGGTGTTCAGCTTGATCGCCTACCTGCTGTCGCAGGGCGCCACAGTTGTCGCACTATCGGAAATTTATCTGGGCCGCAGCATCACCATCGCGGAATCTTTCCGCCGAGTGAAGGGCGAGTTGCTGAACCTCTTTGGCGTGGTGGTACTGAACGGCCTGGCGACGCTTGCGGGCTTCATTTGCCTGATCATTCCCGGTATCTATCTTCTCTGCCGGTTGATCGTGTGCGTTCCGGCGGCGCTGGTGGAAAACATCGGCGCGCGCGATTCGCTGGAACGCAGCTTTGATTTGACCAGAGACAGCGCCGGACGGGCGTTTGTGATTTTGTTGCTGTATTTTGCGGTGACCTTTGCCGCGGCGGGGCTATTTGCATGGCCGTTCCTTATCATCATGGCTGTAGTGGCGCAGAAGGACCCGTCGCAAGTGGTCTTATGGTTGCAAATCACGCAGGTGGGATCCTTCGTTGCCAACGTGCTGGTGACGCCGATCCTGACGATTGCCAGCGCCATTCTCTATTACGACCTGCGCGTGCGCAAGGAAGCATTCGACATTCAGCTGATGATGAACCCGACCGGTCGCACGGCTCCGCTTACGAACAGCTTGCCCACGATGTTCTCTTGAGAATCATCTCGTGAAGCCCATCGGCAATCGGCCCTCGGCATTCACGCGACCTTGCCGCGCAACAACTCTCAGTGTAGTGGCGCTTCTCACGATAGTGATGCTGCCGTGGCCGGCTGTCGCTCAAGCGTTGCCGCCGTCCGCACGTGCCGCTGGATCCGGTCCGTACGATGCGGCCGGCTTGGCGGCCGAACTGCGCCGACTGGGCGCCGCAATCGAAAAAAGCAGCGGTAACGCAAAAGACATCGAGGCAACACAGAAGGCGCTGCCCCCATCCTGGAAGATTGACACCTCCGAAGCACACTACGAATTTTCCAGCGAACCACTGCGCGAACTGCTTGAGTGTAACAAATGCGATGCAACGGCGCGAAAATCGCGCTGCGCTCAGGCGAAATCCTGGACGGACACGATTGCTCTTCAGGTTGTTGGATACACTGCGACGAGCCCCTCCGGTGGGCCGGACGCTCGCAGTAAGCTCGACCAAATTATGAAGCGCCGCGAATTTGGGGCGGCGCGGCCTCCCGGCCAGTGGGATCTGCTGCGCGAGCGGATCAATGCGTGGTTGCTGCGCATGCTGAGCCGACTGTTCGAGAATATCGGCAGGCATCCGCTGGGAGCCAAATTGCTTTTCTGGCTAATCTTGTTTGCCGTGGTCGGATGGCTGGCGATGATGCTGGTGCGTTTCTGGCTAGGGCGCGCGCGAATGGACGAGCTTCGATCCGTGGGAGAAGTGGCGTTCGCTTGTTCCTGGCAGGAATGGATTCGCGCGGCACGGGAAGCGGCGGCGCGCGGCGATTTTCGCGAAGCGGTGCATTCGGTTTACTGGGCGGGAATTGCGCACCTGGAGGATGACGGCACTATCAGCCGCGATCGCACTCGCACGCCGCGGGAACATTTGCAGTTGGTCGCGGAAGCGACGGCCGTAGCTGGCGCGCCGCAAACTTTGCGCCAGCGCGATTCCCTGGCAGCGCTCACAGCGCTTTTTGAACGCGTGTGGTACGGCCGCTGCCGTGCCGATGCGCGCGATTTTGATGCTTCCATGAAGCAAGCGGAAGGACTGGGATGCGATCTGCAATAGACCCTTCGGATCGCAAACTGCTGCTGATTGCCGGCGCGGTGATGCTGGTGCTGGCGGCGGTGCTGGCAGTCGTCTCGCCTCCGCCGACGGAACAAGGCAGCGGCATCCCTTCGATTTATTCGGATTCATCGGGAGGCGCGCGCGCGGCTTTTTTGCTGCTGCAGGAATTGCATCGCAACGTTCATGCGTGGGAACGGGCTCCGTCGGATTTACCGCAGGATCCCGCCGATGCGGTCCTGATACTCGCTAACCCGGAAGAGTATCCGAGCAGAGCGGATAGGGAAGCGCTGCTGCAATTTGCGCAATCCGGCGGACGAATTATTTTCACCGGCCCGCGGGTTGGAGACTTCTTCCCGAACGCCGGCCCGTCAGACGTGCCGCTCGCGAAACCTTGGGCCACGTACCAAGCCAATCTTCCGAGCAGCTACACGCGCCACGCCGCGAGAATTTCCTTGCAGAAGCAGAGCGAGTGGGTAGGGAACAACCCCTTGGCGTTCGCGCTCTATGGCGATGCGGATTCACCGGCGGTCGTGACGTGGAGCGTGGGTGACGGCGCCATCCTGTGGTGGGCCGGGCCAACACCCCTCACCAATGCCGGAATTACGGAGGAGGGGAATCTGAATTTTGTTCTGGATGCGGTGAGCGATCCGCTTGCAGGCGCCGACGAGCAGCCGGAAATTTATTGGGATGAATATTTTCACGGCCAGCGTGCCACTTTGTGGGCGTACTTTCAAAAAACTCCGGTGCCTTGGGGGCTGTTGCAGTTTGCGATGCTGGGCCTGGCGGTGCTTTTTACTTTCAGCAGGCGTAGCGGGCCGATGATGATGCCGGCGGTGGTCACGCGCCTTGCGCCGCTGGAATTTGTTGATACACTCGGCGGCCTGTACCAGCGCGCGCATGCCGAACC
>Ga0070761_10000796_pt1 | contig 19998 bp, 27 predicted proteins | sample HubBroMetageREF1_FD_66724 | JGI IMG/M metagenome (GOLD analysis project Ga0070761, IMG submission 66724) | Reference soil microbial communities from the Hubbard Brook experimental Forest, New Hampshire, USA - Hubbard Brook CCASE Soil... | ecosystem: Environmental > Terrestrial > Soil >... | reverse complement strand
GCGTACGGGAGGCGCCGGAGGGCGCGACGATGCCTTCGGCCGAACTATCGTTCATGGCGGCGCGGCGGGGAATGTACTAGCGCGACGCGGGGTCTTTAATACCTAGGCCGCACCGCGCGGCCTCCTCCGGCGGAGAAACACCCTCCGAACCACCCCATAAATACCGCGCCGCCTCCCCAAACTCGATGGACCTCGAGGAGCGGGTCGAGCGGATCACGCGCGGCACCGCCGAGGTGCTGACGGTCGAGGAGGTCCGTGCGCTGTGCGCGCGGTCGGAGAAGCCGCGTGCGTACATCGGCTTCGAGCCGTCGGGGGCGCTCACGGTCGCCCATCTGATCACCGCCCGCAAGATCCTCGACCTCGCCGAAGCCGGGTGCGACGTCACGGTGTTCCTCGCCGACTGGCACGCCTGGATCAACGACAAGCTCGGGGGTGACCTCGATCGGATCACCGCCGCCGGGAAGTACATGCAGGCGACGTTCACGGCCCTTGGCGCCGGCCCGTCCCGGGTCCGGTACCGTTGGGCCCACGAGCTCACCGGGAACTCGGACTACTGGGCGCGGGTCGTCCGCGTCGCCCGGGCGACGACGGTCGCGCGCACGCGCCGGGCGATGTCGATCATGGGCCGGGGCGAGGAGGAAGCGAACGTGGACACCGCGAAGCTGTTCTACCCGTCCATGCAGGCGGCCGACATCTTCGAGCTCCCCGTCGACCTCGCCTACGGTGGGATGGACCAGCGGCGGGCGCACGTGCTCGCCCGGGAGGTCGCCCACCACTACCACTGGACCGTCCCGGCGGCGGTCCACACCCCACTCCTCTCCTCGCTGAAAGGCGGGGGCCGGATGGACCCGACGGAGGGAACGACCGAGCGGAAGATGTCGAAGTCGGACGCGTCGTCGGCGATCGCTATCCCGGCCACGCTCGAGGAGATCAACTCCCGCATCGCCTCCGCCTTCTGCCCCGCCAAGGAGCTCGAGGGGAATCCGATCGTCGAGGCGGTCCGGTACATCGTCTTCCCCTGGGAGGGAAAGTTCGGGGTCGAGCGCGCGGAGAAGCACGGCGGCCCCGTGACGTTCGAGACGGAACCGGCGTTCACCACGGCGTGGACGGAAGGGCAGCTCCACCCTCAGGATGTGAAGGCCGGGGTCGCTGCGTCGCTCAACCGTCTGATCACTCCGGTGCGCGCGTACTTCGCCGCCCACCCCGATCTCACGACGGCGACGTTCCGCGCCGCCGAGCAGACTTAAATAGCGACCCCCCTACAGCGGCCCTACCGTGAGCCGAGGACCTCCCCTCACCCGGGGGATTCCGCTGACGCAAGGAACGAAGAATGGCGCGACCGATTTACGTGCGTTTTGAGACCCCGAGCGATATCGCCGACAAGGCCCTCCAACTCGTCCAGGTGGCGAGCGAGACCGGGAAGATCCGGGTCGGCACGAACGAAGTGACCAAATCCAGCGAGCGCGCGGAAGCGAAGCTCGTCGTCATGGCGGAGGACGTCGACCCGGTCGAGATCCTCGTCCACGTCCCGATGCTGTGCGAGGAGAAGCGGATCCCGTACCTCTACGTCGGGAAGAAGCAGCGGCTCGGCCAGGCGGCCGGCCTGTCCAAGTCCGCGGCGAGCGTAGCCGTTGTCGAGCCGGGCGAGGCGAAGGGGCTCCTGGAGGAGCTCGCTTCGACGTTCCCGACCCTGAAGAAGTAGGCGACGCGGGACCCCGAGAGGATCCATGGCGGAAGAGAAGGGATCGCCGGCCGAGGTCGTCGAGCTCGTCGGCCGGACGGGCATGGCCGGAGAGGCCACCCAGGTGAAGGTCCGCGTTCTCGCGGGCCGCGACCGCGGCAAGATCATCACGCGCAACGTGGCAGGGCCGATCCGGCTCGGCGACGTGCTCATTCTCCGCGAGACGGCGCGCGAAGCGCGCAAACTCTCGGTGCGGTAGGGGAACTCCGATGGTGGTCAAGCGACAGTGCTCGTTCTGCTCCTCCGAGATCGAGCCCGGCACGGGCGCGATGTTCGTGAAGCGCGATGGGACGATCTTCCACTTCTGCTCCGGATCGTGCCGCAAGCAGCAGCTGCACCTCGGACGCGTCGGCCACCGGTTCAAGTGGACCCGGGCCCACGCGCTCAAGAAGGCGGCCGACCGCTCGAGCGCCGCGGCGCGCGGTCAAAGTCCGGTGGCCGCCCCGAAGAAAGGGAGCGGCCGCTCGCGACCTCCGGTCGCCGTGAAACCGGCGGTACCGGCCGTCGAGACCGCGGCCCCACCCACGCCCGCGGCCAGCGAGACGCCCGCGAAGTCGCCGGCCAAGCCGCGCACTCGGGCCCCGAAGAAGGCTCCCGCACCGGACTCGAGCTAGGCGCACCGTTCCGCTGGACGGAAACCCGTAAGCGCCGCTCGGCCCCGTCGTCCCTTCGATGGGCGAGGGCGATCCGTGGGTGTCGGCGACCGACCTCGCGGACTACACGTACTGTCCCCGGTCGCACTACTATCAGGAGCACCCGCCGCCCGGCGGGCCGAGCGCCGTCTCCGAACGACGGTCGGACGCCGGGACCCGGTACCACCACCGCGTCCTCGGGGCCGAGCGCCGACGTGACGAGCACGCGGGCGCCTACTGGGCCGCGCTCGCGGTCGGATTTCTACTGCTCGTGGGAGGGATCGCGTGGTTCTTCCTCCGCTGAGCACGCTCGAGGTGCTGGCCGCGGTCGTCCTCCTCGGCATCGTGCTCGTCACCCTCGCGTTGCGAGCGCTCCTCGCGCGAAGTCGGGACCTTCGGCTCGGTACCCTCGTCGCCGTGGACGCCGGTCGGGCGGTGGTGCTCCGCTCGGCCCGCTACCGGCTATCGGGACGCCCGGACGTGCTGCGCCGGCTACCGGACGGACGCACGGTTCCGGTCGAGTTGAAGAGCCGGACCGCGCCGGCGCGCGGACCGCCCGCTTCGCACGTCGCCCAGGTGCGAGCTTACTGCTTGCTGGTCGAGGAAAGCACGGGAACGGCGCCTCCGTTCGGCGTCCTCCGCTACTCGGACGGGGTCGAGTTCCGGATCCCCTGGGACCGCGACGCCCGAGCGCAGCTTCTCCGACTTCGCGCCGAGCTCGACCGCCCGTACGACGGGCGAGCGACACCGTCCCGTGCGAAATGCGCGGGGTGCCGGTGGCGCGAGGCATGCGACGCCCGCGCCGATTGAAATTCGAACCGTCCCCTATCGGGTATGGCACCAGTAGACGTCGGTCCGGTACGGGAGTACGAGCCGGCGGCGACCCCGCGTGTCCGGGTCGGTCGCCAACATCTCTCGCACCCGGTCGGCGACCACGTGTTGCTCCCGCGGGGAAAGCACCGCGATGGAACTGATCGAGAGCGTCCGCTCGACAAACAATTCCGGCGTCCCGACCTGGACGTGCCGGAACTTCCGATACTCAAGGCGCGTGAACCCGATCTTCGGGTCGCGGAACACGGGCGAGAGCATGACACGCTGGTAGCCGGGACCGGTCCGTTCCCGCCACACCGGCGCCTCGCGCCGATACTCTTCGACCAACTCGGTCAGTTTCCGTGACCAACCGACCCGGTCGTTGCGCGTGTTCCAGACCAGCCCGAGGCCACCGCCCCGGCGCAGCACCCGGCGGATCTCCTTGAGCGCCGATCGCACGCGGAACCAGTGGAACGCCTGGGCACAGACGACCGAGTCCGCGAATCCGGTCGGCAGGGGGATCCTCTCCGCGGTGCCGTCCAGGACCGGGACCTCGGGAACCGTTTCGTGGAAGACGGCGCGCATCCCCTCGATCGGCTCGATCGCAATGCGGGCGGCCCCGAGCGGCGCGAGGGCGCGGGTGAACTTGCCCGTACCGCTGCCGAGTTCCAGCACGGTGGTGCCGCGGCGGATCGGAAGGGCGCGCCCTAGGAAGCGGAGCGCCGCCACGGGATAATCCGGGCGCGCGTGCTCGTAGGCCGCAGCGGCGCGGTCGAATCCGCGCACGGCGGGATGGACGCGGGGCCGCGGTGTCGGCATCGGGGCTCCTCCTCCCGAGTTCCGGTCGCCTATAGTTTCTCCTCGAGCGCGAAAGGCTTACCCGCTCCGGATTCTCGCACCGCCGATGCCCGAAGGGAGCCTCGAGAGGACGCTCGTCCTCATCAAACCGGACGGAGTGAAGCGTGGCCTCGTCGGCGAGATCCTCTCCCGGTTCGAGCGCAAGGGCCTGAAGGTCCTGGCCGCGAAGATGCTCAAGGTGACCCCCGAGCACGCGCAGCGCCACTACGCCGAACACCAGGGGAAGCCGTTCTACCCGTCGCTGATCCAGCACATCACCTCCGGCCCGGTCGTCGCGTTCGCCCTCGAGGGCCGCTCCGCGATCGCGGTCGTACGGCTCCTCACCGGCGCCACGAACCCCCAGACAGCCGCCCCGGGGACGATCCGCGGCGACTACGGCCTCGGGATCACCGCGAACCTCGTCCACGCTTCGGACTCCCCGGAGTCGGCGGCGCGCGAGCTCGCACTCTACTTCACGGACGCCGACTACCTCGGATACTCCCGCACGGGCGAGGAGTTCTCATAGTCCGATGGGCGCGTCGCTCGCCGACGCCGTCCGGGCGATCGCCGCGGGCGAGCTCGTAGTCTACCCGACCGACACGCTGATCGGCATCGCCACGCGCGCGACCGATTCCGTCGCCGTCGACCGGCTCGCGGCGGCGAAGGATCGACCGACCGACCTCCCCGTCTCGCTCGCGCTCAGCTCGACCGAGGAGATCGAGCCGTTCGCGACGATGTCGCCGGTGGCCCGGCGATTCGTCCGGGACCACCTCCCCGGCCCGTACACCCTGCTCCTGTCCGCGTCACCGATGGCCCGGCGTCGCCTCGCCGCTCCGCTCGTGAACTCCGCGGGCACCGTCGGGTTTCGGGTCCCCGACCATCCGCTCGCCCGGGAACTCGCGCGCCGTGCGGGCCCGATCACTGCGACGTCCGCGAATCGCCACGGCGCCCCGCCGGCGCGAACGATCGCCGAGGCGCGGGCCACGTTCGGCGGCTCGGTCGCGGTCTACCTCCCCGCCGCCCCTCGCCCGACCGGACTCCCGTCGACCCTGGTCGACCTGACCGGCGCGGAACCCCGCGTCGTCCCACGAACGTGAGTCCATGGCGCGGTATCCTCCCGACCTTCCGAAGTGGCGCGAAGCAGCGCGCATCTCCTCCCGCGCCCGCGACCTGGGGGTGCGGCTCGCGGTCCCCGGTGCGCTCCGGCGGGACGTCGCCGACGCGATCGAGGCGTTCATCCGGGAGCAGGGCGCACAGCCCGCGTTCCCGGTCAATCTCTCTCGCAACAATGAGGCCGCCCACTACACGCCGAGCCCCGACGACCCGGAACGACTCGAGACCGGCGACCTCGTGAAGGTCGATGTGGGTGCGCACATCGACGGCGCGATCGCCGACACCGCGGACACGGTCGAGGTCGGCGGGACCCGGAAGTACGAGAACCTCGTGAAGGCGGCGCGCGAAGGGGTCCGCGCCGGGATCGCCCACGTTCGCCCCGGCGTCGAGGTCGAGGAGATCAGCCGCGCGATCGCCGAGGCGATCCGCGCGCGCGGGTTCAAACCGATCGTCGACCTGACCGGTCACTCGATCGAACGGTATCTCCTCCACGCGGGAAAATCGATCCCCAACGTCCCCGGGCACGGGGACGCTACGCTCGAGGAGGGCGAGATCATCGCGATCGAGCCGTTCACGACGAACGGGATGGGCTCGATCGGGAACGGGCCGTACGGGAATATCCAGCGTTTTCGCCGAGCCCCCGACACGAACGACCCGGTGCTCACCTCGCTCTTCGAGCGGTTCCGCACGCTGCCCTTCACGACACGATGGGCGAAGTCGCCCGCGGAAGTGGAAGCGCTCGAGCGCGCGCGACGCACGCTCCAGACGTATCCCGTGTTCCTGGAGCGCGGCGGCGGATGGGTCGCCCAGGCCGAGCACACCGTGCTGGTCGGTCCCAACGCCGGTGAAGTGCTATCGGCCGCGGTCTCCGACTGACGGCGCGCTAGGCCCGCGGGTTCACAAAGTCGGCCCGGGCGATCGCCGCACCGCGCACGGTCGACTCGAGCTTTTTCGTCGCGACCTCGATCGAGCGGGTTCGCAGGCCGCAGTCCGGATTGACCCAGATGCGGGCGGGGTCGCCGAGGTACTTCACGGCGCGCCGGATCCGGTCGGCGACGAGCTCGGGGGGCTCGATATCGTCCCGGTGCACGTCGGTGACGCCGAGTCCGACCTCGCGGGTGTCGCCGTACTCGGCGAGCGCCTTCAGCACCTCGTAGCCGTCGCGACCGTCCCGGTCGCGGTTCGCGAACTCCCAGGCCCACTGGCTGCAGCGCTTCGCGTCGAGGATCGTCGGCAGGAGGTCGCGGTACTCCGAGTAGCAGATGTGCATGGAGAACTCGGCGTCGAGACCCTCGGTCGCCGCGTTGAATCCCTCGACGACGAGGTCCGCTTCGTCCGGGTGCGTGCCCGCTGCCGGCTCGTCGATCTGGATCACCTTGCAACCGTGCTCGATGAGCGCGGCGAGCGTCGGACGGATCGCGCGCTTCGCGATGTCGACCACGAACTCCCGCTGTGCGGCGCGACGTACTTGCGGTCCCTTCCATCCCTTCTGCCGCGCGAGGTAGTGCTCGTTGTACGACCAGTCGGCGAGGGTGTACGGCCCGGTGATCGGCAGCTTCGGCTCCGCGTGCGCGTGGGCCTTGACGAAGTCGAACTCGTCGACGTGGTACGGTCGCTCGAGCCGGACCTCGTCGGTCACCGTCGCCTTGAGGTAGTACTTGTTGTCGAACGCCCGGACGTGCCCCTGGAACTGGAAGCCCCGCATCTGGCGGATCGGGTACTCGTACATCTCGATGCGGCGCGCTTCGCCGTCGTAGACACGGGCGAGCCCGGCGGTCTCGAACAGTCGCAGCGCGAACAACGCGCCGAGGTCGCGGACCGCTTCGGCGCCCGCCTCGCGCGAGCGACCGGCGAGCAGCTCGGCGGTAGCCGGGTTCCCGTCGGCGAAATGCGTGCGCTCGTTGGCTCGGCGGAAATCCGCGAGCGCCTTCTCGTCGAGCGCGTCGCCGTGCTGGGCGACGATCTGCCAGCGGGGCTTCATCAGGCTCCCGATCTCCTGCGCCGGGAACAGCTCGCGCGTCACGGACGGCCCCCGTGGTCGTGGAGCAGCGCCTGACGGGCGGCGGGGAGAACGTGGAGTTTTCGCGTCGCGGGCTCCCAGGGAAGAAGGTCGAGCGAGCCCCCGGGGCCGAGCCAGAGCTCGGAGATCTTCCGACGCGCCTGCAGGCCCTTCACGATCCGAACGATGTCCCCGGCGTCCTCGACGAGCGTCGTGCGCGGGTCGACGATGCCGAGACCGAGACCGCGGCGCTCGGGGAACGCCGGGATCGCCTCCCAGTCCGTCTCGGCGAGGTCGACGCCGACCGCCGAGACCGGGAGACGGTCGAGGAGCGGGAAGGCGAGATTCGCGTCCGCGCCGTACGTCCAGACGACCGTGGACGCGCCGCCCGCGGCGGCTTGCACGGATTTGTACGCCGCGACGACCGCCTCGGCGATCGAGCGCTCGGGCGGTTGGTCGACCAGGAGCGGTTCGGTGAACTGGAACGTCGTAATGCCCCGGCCGGCGAGCTCCTTCGTCTCTTCGGCGAGCAGGCGGCCCAGCCGGTGGACCAGCGCCTCCTCGGTCTCGCCCGAACGGTTCTCGAGGAGGCCCGCGAACGTGTAGGGACCCGGCAGGATCACACCCGCCCGCTCGGGGGCGGCGAGCGTGGTGGGCGGGAGGCGCTTCGCGATGGCGCCGGCGACGCGGACCGGGGGCTCGTGGAGGATCGGCTGGCGGTAGAACGTGTTCGTCTCGAACCAGCGCGTGAGCGGGCCGACGGTGAACCCCTCCCACGTTTCGGCGAACGGGCGGAACAGGTCGGGCCAGCGGAGATAACCGGCCGTGACGGCGTCGAACCCGAGTCGCTGCTCGAGCGCCACGACCTCCGCCTCGGTCCGGGCGTAGAGCTCCTCGACGGCCTCGGCGGTCGTCCGGCCCCGGTCGAGGTCGCGCGTCGCGGCGACGATCGCTTCCGAGCGGGGGAACGGTCCGGTGAGACCGATACGCACTTCCATCGCTCAACCGACTCGGGATGCGCCTTAACGGCGTCGCGGCACGAGAGAAGCAACACCGTTGCGCTGGGGGTAACTCGGGGTTCAGCCTTCGAGATTCGTCCGCACGATCGAGTCGAAGTTCGTGGGCTTGGGAGGCCATCCTTCGGTCATGTACGCCACGAACGCCTCGCGGGTCCGTTGACCGAGCGCTTCGTTCGTCGCTCGCTCGAAGCCGATCGAGGAGACGTACCGCTCCACCAGTGCGTGACGGGGCCCATAGTGCGCGGGGTACACCTCGGTCGCATCGGGAAGGCGGAGCAACTTGTCGGAGAGGCTCTCCCAGAGGAGGTCGGGGGAACCGTCCCCGAGGTCGGTGCGCCCGCACGAGCCGAGGAGCAGCGTGTCGCCAGTGAAGATCTTGTCGCGGACCTGGAGCGTGAGATGGTCGCGGGTGTGGCCCGGGGTCTCGAGGACGCGGACCTCGTCCCGGCCGAACCGGATCGCCTCGCCCTCGGTCAGCCGGGAGTGCGGGTACTGCGCCGGGGATCGATGGCTCACGAAGATCGGAGCGTCGGTCGCCGCGTGCACCGCCGAATGGCCGGCGAGGTGGTCGGCGTGCGTGTGGGTCTCGACGATCGCGGCGAGCTTCCATTGCTCGCCCTTCACGAACTGGAGGTATCCCGTGACATCGCGGCCCGGGTCGATGAGGACGCCGACCTTCTCGTCCGGGTCGCCGACGAAGTAGCTGATGCAGCCAGTCTCGGGCCGGGGGATCTGCCGGACGAGGAGGTCGATCCCCTGGGAATCGAGGTCGTAGCGAGGGATCGCCGGCTCGACGATGCGGGAATACTCGTCCAACCCGCCTTCGAGCGCCGCCGAGAACGGGAACCCGTGCTCCTGCAGATAGCCGACCGCTTCGCGTGCGAGGAAGCCGACGTGGTCGTACGCGACGACGGGGCGGTCGCGCGGGAGCGAGCGGAGCGACCCCGCGAGCGAGTGGAGTGGGATGTGGTGGTCGCCGGGGAGGCGCGCGATCGTCCGCTCCGACTCCGGGCGAACGTCGAGCAGGTACGGCGGCGACGGGCTCGCGAGGAGGTCGGAGAGTGCCCGGGGGGCGATCAGCGGTACGGCGCCGAGTCGCGGAGGCCGGAAGAACGGGTGCGGTAGCGCGCTCGAATCGACCGCCATCTTCCCTCAGTGCGAACGAGGGGCTCCGGGTATTTATCGCGCGGGTCCCGCGCGGTTTGGGGCCCCCTTCGACCACTGTCGTTCGAATGCGTCAATCGCCGAACCCCCCGAACGTCCGCGCCAAGTGTTATTAAACGAGGTTCCGGTCGTTGCGATTGCGATGGCGGAGAGCTCGTCCGCGCCGGTCGTCGAGGGCAAGGAGCCCAAGCGGAAGCCGCGCTCCCGCCGGTCGACCGACGCCCGCGAGAAGCGGAAGACCGACGCGCTCGGCCGGCGCGCGGTCGAGCTCTCGCAGTTCTACCAGGGGAAGGTCGAGATCGTTCCGAAGGTTCCGATCCGCTCGCTCGCCGACTTCGCGCTGTGGTACACGCCCGGCATCGCCGAGGTATCGCGGGCGATCGCGGCGGACCCGGAACGTTCCTTCGACCTCACCGGTCGCTGGAATACGATCGCGATCGTCACGGACGGCTCGCGCGTCCTCGGTCTCGGCGACATCGGGCCTCGCGCCGCCCTGCCGGTGATGGAAGGAAAGGCGCTCCTGTTCAAGTGGCTCGGCGGGGTCGACGCGGTACCGCTGCCGATCGTCGCGAAGACGCCGGAAGCGTTCCTCGCGACGCTCGAGAGCCTCGCGCCCGCGTTCGGCGGGATCAACCTCGAAGACATCGCGTCGCCGAAGTGTTTCGGCATCCTCGAGGAGGCGCAGAAGCGGCTCCCGATCCCGGTCTGGCACGACGACCAGCTCGGCACCGCGGCGTCCACGATCGCGGGCCTGCTGAACGCCCTCGAGCTCACGAACCGCTCGATCCGGGAGGTCCGCACGGTCCTCCTGGGGGCGGGGGCGGCGAACCTCGTGACCGTGCGCCTGCTGCTCACCCTCGGGCACGACCCGAGTCGGATCTCGGTCGTCGATCAGAAGGGGATCCTTCACGCGGAGCGCCGCGACGTGGACGAATTGATGCTCCACAACCCCTGGAAGTACAAGGTCGCCCTGCGCACGAACGGCGGCGGACGGACCGGGGACCTCGCCAACGCCCTCGAGGGCGCGGACGTTCTGCTCGCTGCGTCGACCCCCGACCCGAACACGATCCGCACCGAGCACATCCAGGCGATGGCCAAGGACCCGATCGTCTTCGCCCTCGCGAACCCGGTCCCCGAGATCTGGCCCGAGGTCGCTCTCCAGGCCGGGGCGGCGATCGTCGCCACCGGCCGGAGCGATTTCCCGAACCAGGTCAACAACTCCCTGATCTTCCCGGCGGTGTTCCGCGGCGTCCTGGACGTCCGGGCGAAGTCGATCCCGGACGAGATCGTGCTCGCCGCCGCCCGGGAACTCGCCGCGCATGCGCGCGATGTCGGACTCTCTCCGACCCACATCCTCCCGACGATGGAGGAGTTGGACGTCTTCCCGCACGTCGCGGCCGCGGTCGGCACCTCGGCCGTGCAACTCGGGATCGCGCGCCGCCATCTCTCTCACGACGAACTCCTCGAGCGAGCTCGCGCCATGATGGGCCGGTCGACCCGGCTCGTGAAGGCGCTCGCGCGCGCCAAGCTCACGCCGAAGATGCCGAGCGCGAAGGCGCTCGGCGGGAAGAAGGACCAATGAACGCTACGAACGAAGGGAGCCCCCGGAGCCACGAAGAGCCGACCATCCCGATCCACCTCCGCCCGGCCCGGCCGGCGGACATTCCCGCGCTCGTACCGCTCCTGCTCCGGCTGAAGCGGCTCAACGAGGAGTTCGACCCGCTGCTCAAGGTCCGCGACGATGCCGAGACGCAGGCGAACGAGATCCTGCGCGCCCAGCTCGCCGACCCGAAGGCGGTGATCCTCGCGGCGGAGGGGATCGGAGCCGACAAGGACAAGGTCGTCGGCTTCGTGCGGGCCCTCGTCCGCGAGCGCCCTTTCTACACGCCCGAGTGGGAGGGCGTCATCGTCGACATCTATCTCCTGCCGCTCTACCGTCGCCGCGGCGTCGGCGACTACCTCCTCCGGGAGATCTCGGCCGCCCTGAAGGCGAAGGGCGCGGGCGTCGTCACCGCGGAGTTCCCGGCCCAGAACGAGATCGCGATCCGGTTCTACGCGAAGCGCGGATTCCGACCGATCCAGCTCCTGCATGCCCGCTCGGTGACGTAGCGCGACCTACGGACCTCGGGGGCCGGGTCGCCTCCGCGAACGTTAAGCGAACCGAACGTGGTCCGGGGTCATGCCCAAATCTGCCGCGGCCGCGGCGCCGAAGTTCCTGCGCCGAGGGAAGGTCAAGGAGGTCTACGAGATCTCGCCAACCGAACTTGAGTTTCGGTTCACGAACGACATCTCGGTCTTCGACAAGCACATCCCGAGCGAGATCCCGAACAAGGGGGAAACGCTCGCCCGGACCGCCGCCCACTGGTTCGAGGTGTGTCAGCGCCTCAAGATCCCGCATCACTACCTCGGGCTCTCGGGTCCGACGTCGATGCGCGTGAAGCGCGTCCAGGTCGTTCCGAACCCGAAGACGCTCGGCCCGAACGCGAAAGGGTACCTCGTGCCGCTCGAGCTGATCGTGCGGTACTACCTCGCGGGCTCGATGTGGGACCGGGTGAAAGCCGGGAAGGTCGGCGCGAAGGACTTGGGGTTCTCCTCGGACAAGACGCTCGAGTACGGGGTCCCGCTCCCGGAGCCCCACTTCGAGGTGACGACGAAGCTCGAGCCGATCGACCGCCTCCTGACGATCACGGAAGCGCTCACCTTGTCCGGGCTGGACAAGAAGCAGCTCGACTCGATCCGCGAGACGATCCTGAAGATCGATAATGCGATGCAGAAGGAGATCGGCCCGCGCGGACTCCTCCACGTCGACGGAAAGAAGGAGTTCGGCGTCGACACCGAAGGTGTGCTGATGGTCGTCGACACGTTCGGCACCGCCGACGAGGACCGATTCTGGGACAAGGACGCCTACGAGCGCGGCCGGCAGGTCGACTTCTCCAAGGAGTTCGTCCGGCAGCATTACCGGACCACCGGCTACTACGACCAGCTGCAGAAGGCGCGCGAGGCGAAGGCGGCCGAGCCCCCGATCCCTCCGCTCCCCCCGCTCCTGGTCGACGAGGTGAGTCGCTTGTACACTACGGTGTACCAGCGCCTGACCGGCGAGCCGTTCGCGGCCGCCGGGGCCGAGAAGTAGGGGCGAACGGACCACCGTTCACCGTTTCGCTACCTCTCTAGCGCGCGCTTATCTCCCCCGGACCCGGTCGCATCCTCGTGCCGCCGAAAGCCGCGACCCGCGCTGCCCCGTCCGAGAGCCCGCCCGAGCCGAAGCCCGAGATCGCTCTCGAAGACCTCGAAGGCGTGGGGTCGGCGACCGCCGAAAAGCTCCGCGAGTCGGGGTTCACGGACCTGATGGAGCTCGCGGTCGCCTCCCCGAGCGACGTCGCCGAGGCCGCGGAGATCGGCAAGGCGACCGCCGAGAAGATCATCGGCGAGGCGCGCCGGCACGCCGACGTGGGGCAGTTCGAGAGCGGAACGACGCTCCTGGAGCGGAGGAAGAAGCTCGGCCGCGTCACGACGAACTCGAAAGCGCTCGACGAGCTCCTCGGGGGCGGCGTCGAGACGCAGGCGATCACCGAGTTCTCCGGCGAATTCGGAACGGGCAAGACGCAACTCGCCCACCAGATCGCGGTCGACATCCAACTCCCGCCCGAGCAGGGGGGCCTCTCCTCGGAGGTCGTCTACATCGACACCGAGAGCACGTTCCGGCCCGAGCGGATCGTCGACATGGCGAAGGGCGTCGGTATCGACCCCACCGAGGCGCTCAGCAAGATCCACGTCGCCCGCGCGTACAACTCGAGCCACCAGATGCTCCTCGTGCAGAAGGCGCAGGAGCTCGCCCGCGAGAAACCGATCCGGCTCCTCGTCGTCGACTCCCTCACCGCGCACTTCCGCGCCGAGTACCTGGGACGCGGCGAACTCGCGCCGCGCCAGCAGCTACTCAACAAGCACCTCCACGAGCTCCTTCGGTTCGGGGATGCCTACAACGCCGCGATCGTCGTCACGAACCAGGTGTCGGTCCGGCCGGACGTCCTCTTCGGCGACCCGACCCGCCCGATCGGCGGGAACATCGTCGCCCACGCGGCGACGTACCGGATCTATCTGCGAAAATCGAAGCCCCCTCGCCGCATCGCACGCCTGATCGACTCGCCGAACCTCCCCGAGGGCGAGGCGGTCTTCTCGCTCACGACCGAAGGGATCCGCGAGTAGGCTCGCTAGAGCTCCGCGCGTCGAGTGCTCGGTGCGTACCGGCGGTACGCCACGCCGACAATCGCCGCGATCGGGACCGGGCCGAATTGGCGGCTGTCGCGGGCTCGATCGGCCGCGTCCCCGCGCACCTCGACGGTCGCCCGGGCCGCGTCGACCGCTCCCACGCGTTTGATGAGCCAACGGGTCGGGGCGATCGGGTCGCGTAGCACGACGATCTCCCCGATGCGGGGAAGCCGCGCGCGCAGCACCCGGGTGTCGACGAGGAGTCGGTCCCCCGGCTCGAGCGCCGGCCGCATGCTCTCGTCGCGGACGATGACGCGCCGGCTGAAGAGACGACGAGCGACTCCCGCCCCGGCTCGGTCCTCGTCAGGAGATCGTGACGTAGGCATCCTTATCCGACCCTCGGGGCTCGCGGGACCATGCCCGCGAAGAGCTCTCCTCTTGGACTGTTGGAACGCCTGTTGGACACCGTACATCCCCCCCGACCGGTGTACGCGCACTGCGACATCCCGTGCGGTATTTACGACCCGCACGCGGCGCAGATCTCGGCGCTGACCGTCCTGCGGATGGACCAGCTGATCGGCGAACTTCCGATGCCCGCGATGGACGCGAAGCCGGAAGACCGCGCCGCCTATGCCTCCAAGCTCGCCCGGTACACGGTCGTCAAGGAGACGCACGCGGAGCACGTGAAGAGCGAGGTGCGCGTCATCTGGGGTGACTACTTCACCCCGGACCACGCGAAGACGTACCCGCAGGTCCACGACCTCTCCTGGAAGATCATGAAGGCCGCGTCGAAGGCGCGCCAGGGCACCGCGGTCGCGGACGCCCAGGATCTTCTGAAGCTCGTCCAGGAGTTCAGCGAACTGTTCTGGCAGACGAAGGGCGTGAAGACGCAGCGCGTCCCGTCGATGCAGAAGTCCGGCGGCGAACTGGTCGTCCCGGCACCGGCGTAGGGCGGAACCGGTTGCCGCCTCGGCCGTCAACGTTGGGCCGGAGAGCCCGGTCGTGACCGACCCCCTCCCCCTCGACGGGCGGTCGCTGAAGCTCGACGGCTTTCTCGACGTGGTCCGGCACGGTCGCGAGGTCGTGCTCGCGCCCGCGGCTCGGGCGGCGGTGGTCGAGAGTCGGCGCGCCGTCGAACGCGCGGCCGCCTCGGACCGCGCCGTGTACGGCGTCACCACCGGTTTCGGGGGCCTCTCGCACCATCGTATCTCGCCGGGCAAGATCCCCGAGCTCCAGGTATCGCTCGTCCGGAGCCACGCGAGCGGTACCGGCCCCGCCCTCTCCCGAGAGGTGGTGCGGGGCCTCATGCTCCTTCGTTTGAATTCTCTCGCCCGCGGTCGTTCCGGCGTCCGCCCCGAGCTTCTCGACCTCCTGGTCGCGTTCCTGAACCGGGGCCTCGTGCCGTGGGTCCCCGAACAGGGCTCGGTCGGCGCCTCGGGGGACCTCGCTCCCCTCGCGCACCTCGGTCTCACCCTGATCGGCGAAGGGGGGTTCGTCTCCGCGAAGACGGGAACGGCGGAAACGGCACGGGTCGTCCTCGAGCACGAGGGGATCGCGCCGATCACGCTCGCCGCGAAGGAAGGCGTCGCGCTCCTCAACGGGACCGCGCTCATGGCGTCCTACCTCGCGCTCGCCGTTGAGGACCTGCGCACGGCGATGGACGCGGCGTCGGTCGCGATCGCCCTCTCGTTCGATGCGCTCGAAGGGGACCCGGAATCGCTCGACGACCGGCTCGGCGAGGTCCGGAACCTCGAGGAGCAGCGCGCGGCCGCGCGGGCGATCCGTACGCTGCTCGACGGCTCGAATCTCGCGGTGCGTCGCACGGAGTGGGCCGGACAGGACCCGTACACCCTTCGCTGCGTCCCCCAGGTGCTCGCGGCCGTCCGTCTCGCGATCGGGTTCGCCGACGGGATCGTCGGCCACGAGTTGAACGCGGTGACGGACAATCCGGTCGTCTTCGACGACGAGTTCGTGAACGGGGGCAATTTCCACGGCCAGCCGCTCGCGCTCGCCCTCGACACCCTCGCGATCGCCGCGCAGTACCTCGCCGCCTTCTCCGAGCGGCGGACGGCGCGCCTCCTCCACCCCGCGCTCAACCGGGGGCTCCCGGCGTTCCTCGCGCCCGAGCCCGGTGTGAGCTCGGGGTTCATGATCCCCCAGTACCTGGCCGCCGCGCTGGTGAACGAGAACTCGACGCTCGTCCATCCGGCGAGCGCGGCGAGCCTGCCGACGTCGGCCGACCAGGAGGATTTCGTCAGCATGGGCCCGTGGGCCGGCGCGAAGCTGCGAACGGTCCTCGCGAACACACGCAAGGTCGTCGCGGTCGAATGGATCGTCGCCGGCGAGGCGCTCGAGCACCGTCGCCCGAAGACGGGCGGGAAGGGCAGCGAGGCGGCGCTCCACGCCCTCCGTCAGCGGGTCGCGCCGTGGACGGCCGACCGCAGCCCCGCCGCGGACATCGAGCGGATGGCCGCGGCGATCGCCGACGGCAGCGCCGTCCGCGAGGTACGGGCCGCCGCCCCGTTCTAGGACCGGGGTACCGGCGCCGGTGGCGGCGCGGGAGGCGCGCCGGAAATGGACGGGAACTTCACCATCTGACCGCACGCCGGACATGCGTACTCGCTCACGCCGCGGTGCCGCAGCGGGCTCCGGCACTTCGGGCACGGGATCGGCTGGGCCGTGACCCAGGCCGCGAACATCTCCTGGGAACGCCGGTCGGTGAGCGGGAGCGGAGCATCGCCCGCCGTGGTCGGGGTCGCCCTCGGCGCCGGTGCGACATTCGTCGGCGTGGGTTCCGCGCGCCCGGAGCTTCCGGAGCGGATCGAGGAGAGTCGCCCGCACTGCGGGCAGACGGCGAGCGAACCCGAGCCGGTCGACTGGAGCGCGACGTGGCAGCTGGGACAGAGCGTCTTCACGCCCGTGGGGGTGAACACGGGGGCGGGGGCGGCCGGGGTCCGGATCGCCGCGGAGCGCGACGTGTCCGGGACGGCGGCGGCCGGGGCGGGAGGCACCGGTAGGGAGGCCGTGGCCCAGCGGACCGTCCGACGGCCGGGGTCGTAGGTGAGCGGGGTCCCGGGCCGATGCAGCTCGTAGGCGAGCAGTTTCTCGGCCTTGCGCTCCCGCCAGGAGAGCGCGGCGGCGAGTCCCGGCACGCTCGTGGTGCCCAGGGATTGAACGGTCGATCGGAGACGTTCGAGGTCCTGTTCGGACGGACCAAATAGTGCGGCCATCACGGCGATTCGCGACCGGGTCGCAAAAGAACCTATCGCCGCATGGGAGAGGAGAACCGGGAAGGCACCGGTAGAGCGGTCCCTGGTCTCTTGGACGGTGCCACCAAGAGCCGCTTCCACCGATGCCCGAGGCCAACTATAGCAATCCGTCGACCGAGTATATAGTTATCCGACCCCCCGGAACATGAAAGATAGGGTCCCGGAGGACCGTCGCTCACCGGGGAACGGGGGTCCGCTCGAGGAGATCCACGACCTTCTCGGTCGCTTTCGGAAGCGGGAGACGCTTGAGCTCCGAGGGGGTGACCCAGCGCTGTTCGGGTCCGAGACGGCGACGCGGCGGTCGGGGGAGCGCCCCCTCGAACACGTGGAGCTCCACGGTGAAATGGCTGTAGCCGTGCTCGACCACGCCGCGGAACTGAAGCTCCTCGGTGCGGAAGCCCGTCTCCTCCGCGAGCTCGCGCGCGGCGGCCTCGACCGGGCGCTCCCCGTTCTCGATCTTCCCGCCGGGGAATTCCCACAGTCCGCCGAGGAGTCCGGTCGGGGCCCGGCGCTGAACGAACCATCGGTTACCGTCCGTGAGCGCGACGACCGCCGCTCGCACGTGGGGTCTCGGTTTCGCGGCCACCCGGACGGGTAGTACGCCGGGATCGTCGAGCTCCCGGAACGCGCGGCAGTAGCCCGAGACCGGGCAGGTGTCGCAGCGCGGGGAGACCGGTAGACAGACCGTCTCGCCGAGCTCCATCACCGCCTCGTTGAACTCACCCGCCGCGTGCGGGGGCATCGCGCCCGCCAGCGTCGCCTCGAGGGCGTGCCGGACCGCCGGGGACCGAATATCCCCCTCGGTACGGGTCCATCGGGCCGCGACCCGGAGGCCGTTCGCCTCGAGCGCGACCACCGGGGTACCGTGGGCGAGACTGGCGATCGCCCGCGCGACATACGGACCGATCCCGGGGAGCTCCTCGAGCTCGGCGACGGTCGTGGGAAGTTCCCCGGAATGCCGGGTGACCACGACCTGGGCCGCTTCGCGGAGGTGCCGGGCTCGCGCGTAGTACCCCGCGCCCTGCCAGGCCTTCATCACGTCCTCGAGGGGCGCCGCCGCCAGGGCTCCGACCGTCGGGAACGCGCGGAGGAACCGCTCGTAGTACGGCCGGGCCTGCTCGACGCGCGTCTGCTGGAGCAGCACCTCGGCGACCCAGATGTTGTACGGTTCGCGGTCGGCCCGCCACGGGAGGGGCCGGCTGTGCGCGCGGAACCACCGCACCAGCGTGGCCCCCAGCGAGGCGGGTACGCCCCTTCGGCGCGCGGTCGACGTCACCGGAACCACCGAAGGAACCTCATGCTTAAAGCACAGGGCGAGTTCGAACGCGGTGGGGGGAGCGTCATGCCCGTTCTGACCGAGCCGGTTCGAGTCAACGACGAGACGTTCGAGACCGAAGTGATCCGCTCGCCGATCCCGGTGGTCGTCGACTTCTACGCGGACTGGTGCGCCCCGTGCATCGCCATCGAGCCCGTGATCCGGGACCTCTCCGAGCGGCTCGCGGGCCGCGTGAAGTTCGCGAAGGTCAACGTGGACGAAGCCGCGCTGGTCGCGCGGTCGTACGGGATCCACTCGATCCCGACGTACGTTTTCCTCAAGCAGGGAACGGAGCGGGGCCGCGAGGTCGGACCGGTCGACCCGGTGCAGTTCCGCGCGATCCTGAAGCGGCTGTTCCCGTAGGCGCGCCGGCGCGTCCGACTCCGTTATCCCGTCGGACCGCGTACCGGTCCCTATGACGGACGACAAAGCAAAGCGCCTCAATCAGGCCAATCAGGAGCGGGCCGAGGCGGCCGTGCGCTGGGAAGACGCCGACGCCCGGGCCGAAGAAACGGGTGGTGCCGCGAACCGGGCCGAAGCCGCGAAGGACGACCAGCAATTGGACGCGGCCGACCGCAAGATCAAAAAGATCGAGGCAGAGCGATAGCCGCCCTGCCCCACGACGCACGACTAGTTCGAACGGTCCCGCTTCAGGTCCTTGCCGGCGCGGGTCCAACCGCGCTTGCCCGCGTCATCGGCTTTCTTGCCGGTCTTGCGGACGTCGCGCCCCAGGGTGTGGGCGCCCGCGTCGATCTTTCGACCGGCGCGACCGAGTCCCTTCTTCACGTCGCGGCCGAGCGTCTTCGATCCGCGCACGACCTTCCTCTCCAGATCCTTTCCACGTTGTTTGACTGACATTTTCTTTCTCCGGTGTTACTGGGAGAAAGGAGTCGGAGCCGGGGGTTAACCGTCTCCTGAAATCCGTTCAAGGGGCACGGCCCGCCGTACGGAGGGTGCGTCGAGGACCGGTGCGGCTCACTGGGAACCGACTTCGCGTTCCGGCACGAACGCTCCCACGAACATCAGGACCGCGACCACCGTCAGGATCGCACCCGCCACCTCGAGCTCGCTCGCGGCTCCGCAGTTCGAGAGGGTGGGGTTCGCGCTGGACCCGCCGACCGAGCAGCCCACGCCGACGTAGCCGGCGAAGAGCAGGAACAGTCCCAGCAGGATCGTGGCAAGTCCGAGCGCGAGCCAGAAGGTCCTCACGAAAACTGACCTCGGGATGCGAAGGGATCCGGGGATAGGGGCCCCGAGAGGTGGGAAAGGGGGAAGGGGTTCGGTCGAGCCGTCGGCCGAGTCCGCACGGAGGAACTCGGCCGGTGGTGTTCGTTCAGTCCGAGCGGTAGTCGAGGAGGAGCTCGTTCTGAGGCATCGGCGGGCCCGCGATGTCGATCCCGTTGATGTCCTTCAGCTGCTGGAAGTACCAGTGGTGGAACGAGTCCGTCATGCCGCGCAGTGCGGTCAAGGCGGCCGTCTCGCTCTCGGCGTCCTGGACGAGGACGACCATGTCGCCCTTCGTGGTCTTCTGCAGGAACATCGCTTCCTGGCGGAAGCCGGCGTTCTTTCGGGAGGATTCGTACTCCTCCTTCCGAGAGCCGTTCAACTCTCCGATGAACGCTCGGAACTCTTCGGTCTTGTTCGGCTCGATGGGTGCGACAAATGCAAACAGCGGCATTTTTTTCCTCGAGTGAAGAGTCCCGGGATGGGGGATAAGCCGCTGCTTAACCGGAATACAGGGAGACGTCCTCGTCGAGCCTGACGGCGGTCCCGGGAGGAACCCGCCCGGGCACCGGGACGTTGACCCGCCGTCCCGGGGAGGCTCGCGGACGATCCCGGCGCGCGATGCCGGCCTACTGGGGCGGGGGCGAACGCTTCCGGAGGAGCGCTGCG
>Ga0070761_10000795_pt1 | contig 20007 bp, 23 predicted proteins | sample HubBroMetageREF1_FD_66724 | JGI IMG/M metagenome (GOLD analysis project Ga0070761, IMG submission 66724) | Reference soil microbial communities from the Hubbard Brook experimental Forest, New Hampshire, USA - Hubbard Brook CCASE Soil... | ecosystem: Environmental > Terrestrial > Soil >... | reverse complement strand
GATCGTCCGCAGCGCGCAGGAGCTCGCGAAATCGAGCGGCGCAAAGATCTCTTTCACACGTTCACCGGCCGACGCGGCCCGGGGCGCGGACGCCCTGTACACCGACGTCTGGGTCTCAATGGGCGACGAGGCGCAGCAGGCCGAACGCGAACGAGCGTTCGCCGGTTTCCAGATCAACGCCGAACTTGTGAAGCTCGCCCAACGCGACGCGTTCGTTCTGCACGACCTCCCCGCGCACCGGGGACTCGAGATCACCGACGACGTGATGGACGGTCCGCAGTCCGCGGTGTGGGACCAGGCGGAGAACCGCCTCCACGCACAGAAGGCGATCCTGGAACTCTTGCTACCGCCGCGCGCGGCCGCGTAGGCGGACGGTCGTTTCGAACGTCAGGCCGGTGCGGCCGGGTCGGCCCGCAACCGTACCTTGAGCAACCGCTCCACCCGTCGCACCAGGTCGTCGGGCGGGTGCATGCCCCCGGATTCGAGTTTCAGCACGACCGACTTCTTCTCGTTGAGCTTCTTCGCGAGCTCCTCGGGGTTCCACTTGAGCGCCTCCCGCGCGATCCGGATCCGCTTCGCCCAATCCGGGGCGAGCTCCATCTCTCCGATGTCGGTGTAGAGGTCGCGTTCCTGGAGCGAGCGGCCACCCACGGTCGCCCGAGAGGCGCTGCCGCCGTACTCGACGCGGCGAGGCGCCGAGACCGGCGCCGTGGGCGGAGTCGGGGGAGGATCGATCGCTTTCCCGAACTTCGCACAATCGGCGCAGACCCGCAGCACGGACCCTTCGACCCGGACCCGGTTCGTCAGTTCGACTTCGTTCCCGCACATCTCGCACAACATGTTACTCCTCCTTCCTCTCGGCGCGCGCTCGCGCGCGGTGCCGAGCTTCCATCCGCCGTCGACCCTCGTCGAAGCGCCGGCGCTCCTCCTCGGTGGTGGTCGCGAGCGGCGGCACGGGGGTCGGCCGCCCGTTCGCATCGACCGCGACCATCGTCACGAACGCTTCCGCGACCGGTTCGCGCGAGCCACCGGCCAGCGGCTCGGCCCGAATGCGGACCCACACTTCCATCGAAGTGCGGCCCACGTACGTCACGCGCGCGTCGAACTCGACGACTTCGCCCACGTGGACCGGGGCGAGGAAATCGACGCGGTCGAACGACGCGGTGACGCAGTTCGTCTGGCAGTGCCGCGTGGCGGTGATGTACGCCACCCGGTCGACCTCGTTCAGGAGTTCGCCGCCGAAGACGTTCCCCGTGAAGTTCGCATCGGTCGGGATCGTGAGCCGTACGACCGACGCGCGGCTCTGCTCCACCGTTCGAGGGGCTGGATCGGTCACGCGGGTTGCCGCGAGGAGCGCGGAGGTCAGGCGACCGATCTGCTCGCTAAAGGGGTTTCGATGACGCGAGCCGCCCGAACGGCGTTATGCGACCTACCGCGCGGCTTCAAGAGGACCAGAACGCCTCGGGTCGACCGGAGATCCCGATGCCCGCAGCGCGCAAGAAGTCGTCCCGGTCCTCGAAGAAGCCGACCGCCCGCCGCTCGCTCCCGAAGGCGGAGTTCGTGAGCGTGGCCGTGGTCGTGGCCAGCCGGAAGAAGTCCCTCGAGTGGTACACGAAGCGGCTCGGTCTCGACGTCATCGAGTCGATCGACCACTGGGTGACGGTCGGACGGGCGGGGAAACCGGGCGTGATCCACCTCTGCCAGACCTCGGAGTACGACCCGTCGATACCGCTCGAGCGCGGGAACACCGGCATTCAACTGCACGTCTCGGGGGACTTCCCGGCGGCGTGTCGGGCGTTCGAGGCGAACGGCGTGAAGTTCAGCTCCCCTCCGAAGAAAGAGGAGTGGGGCTGGTGGGCGACCGTCGAGGACCCCGACGGGAACGAAATCTCGCTCACGCCCGGGTGAGCACCGCTCGTATCCCCCCCGGGGAGGCGATTCCGCTCCCGTGCGGCGTCGTCTCTCGGCGAGCGGTTCAATAACGCCTAAATAGGGGTACCTTTTGGGCGCGCCCGGAGCCCAACGCAATGGCAAACAAGCCCCACCTCAACATCGTCTTCATCGGCCACGTCGACCACGGCAAGTCGACGACGGTCGGGCGACTGTTGCTCGACACCGGCGTCATCCGTCAGGAAGAGATCGACAAGTTCCGCGCCGAGGCCGAGGCGAAGGGGAAGGCGACGTTCGAGTTCGCCTGGGTCATGGACGACCTCAAGGAGGAACGCGAGCGCGGTGTCACGATCGACATCGCGCACCGCCGCTTTGACACTCAGAAGTACTACTTCACCATCATCGACGCGCCCGGCCACCGGGATTTCGTCAAGAACATGATCACGGGCACGAGCCAGGCCGACGCGGCCGTGCTCGTCGTCTCCGCGGCGGAAGGGATCCAGGAGCAGACGCGGGAGCACATCTTCCTGACCCGAACGCTCGGGGTCACGCAGTTGATCGTGGCGGTCAACAAGATGGACCGCCAGGAAGTCAACTACGCCGAGGCGAAGTTCAAGGCGATCGAGGAGGAGGTCACGAAGCTCCTCAAGAACGTCGGCTACAAGGTCGCGGAGCAGGTCGTCTTTCTGCCCATCTCGGCGTTCAAGGACGACAACATCAACAAGGCGAGCCCGAACATGCCGTGGTTCAAGGGGCCGACGCTCCTCGCGGCGCTCGACAACCTGAAGGTCCCCGAGAAGGCGACGGGCAAGCCGCTCCGCCTGCCGGTCCAGGACGTCTACACGATCACGGGGATCGGAACCGTTCCGGTCGGCCGCGTGGAGACGGGGACCCTCAAGATCGGTGACAAGATCATCTTCCTGCCGAGCGGCAAGTCCGGCGAAGTGAAGTCGATCGAGATGCACCACGAGGCGGTCACGGAGGCCGGCCCCGGCGACAATGTCGGGTTCAACGTCCGTGGCATCGACAAGAACGACATTCGGCGCGGCGACGTCGCGGGTCCGGTCTCGAACCCGCCGACGGTCGTCGAGAGCTTCACGGCAAACATCCAGGTACTGAACCACCCGAGCGTGCTGACGGTCGGCTACACGCCGGTCTTCCACGCCCACACGGCGCAGGTCGCGTGCGAGTTCACCCAGCTCCTGAAGCGCCTCGACCCGAAGACGGGCCAGACCGCGGAAGAGAACCCCACGACCCTGAAGACGGGGGACGCGGCGGTCGTGGTCATCACGCCGAAGCGCCCGCTCGTGCTCGAGAAGTACAAAGAGTTCCCCCAGCTCGGCCGATTCGCCGTGCGCGACATGGGTCAGACCGTCGCCGCGGGCGTCGTCATCGACGTCAAGAAGCGGGCCGCGTAACGCGGACCCCGCACGGTTCGAGGAGAGGGAGGGGCTATCGATGCAGAAGGCCCGTATCTCCCTCAGCGGAACCGACTCTCGGAAGGTCGACTCGATCTGCAAGCTGATCCGCGAGATCGGGACGAAGACCGGCGTCTACATCGCCGGCCCGATCCCGCTCCCGACGAAGAAGCTCAAGGTGCCGGTCCGCAAGGGCCCCGACGGCGGCGGGACCAGCACGATCGACCACTGGGAGATGCGGATCCACAAGCGGCTCATCGACATCGACGCGGACGAACGCGCGCTCCGGCAAGTGATGCGGATCCAGGTGCCGGACGGCGTCAACATCGAGATCGTCCTGACCGGTTAGGCGCGTGTTCGCGCGGGGCGCGGGCCGTCCGCTGGGGATCGTTCTCCTGATCCTGGTCGTCATTTCGATCCTCGTGGTCGTCGGGGGGCTGCCCCATCCGTGGTACACGATCGCGGCCCTCGCCGTGGCCACCGCGGTCTGGCTGTTCCTCGCGTCCTTCTTCCGCGACCCGGAGCGGACTCCCGGGGCCGGTGTCGTTTCGGCGGCGGATGGCCGGGTACGCGCGGTCGAACGGGAAGGCGACCGCTGGCGCATCTCGGTGTTCATGAACGTCACCAACGTCCACGTCAACCGGCTTCCCACGGACGCGCGGTTCGAGGGCATCGAGGACGCGGGGACCGGCTTCCGACCCGCCTACCGGCCGGACGCCGACCACAACGTCCGGCGCGCGTACCGGTTGAGCACACCGTACGGTCCGATCGAGGTCGTTCAAATGACCGGGGTCGTCGCTCGACGTCTGGTGTCGTTCGTTCGTCCGGGCGCCGAAGGCAAGAAGGGCGACCGGTTCGGGATGATCGTGCTCGGCTCGCGCGTCGACGTACTCCTGCCGGCGGCCCGGCTCGCGCCGACGGTCGCGGTCGGTGAGCGCGTGCACGCCGGAACGAGTACGATCGCCCGGGAGGCCGCGTGACCGACCGCTGGCGGGTCTACGCGAACCTGGCCACGCTCGCGAACGCTCTCCTCGGCGTCGGGGCCATCCTCTACGTTCTCGCCGGCAACCCGCTGTGGGCCATGCTCCTCGTCGCCGCCGCGATCGCGTTCGACGGTCTCGATGGGATCCTTTCGCGTCGCAGTACCGCGCCCCCGTCGCCGTTCGGACGGTACGCGGACTCCATCGCCGACGGGATCACCTTCGGGCTCGCGCCCGCGTTCTTGGTCGCGGTCCACACCGCGAACCGGAACCTGTGGGACCCCTGGGCGACGTGGGCGCTCCTGCTCGGCGCCCTGTACTTCGCGGCGGCGGTCGCCCGGCTCACCTACTTCACCGCGCGGGGCTTCGAGCGCGGATACTTCCTGGGCGTCCCGTCCCCGCAGGCGGCGCTCGCGATCGTCGTCGCTCTCCTCTTCCACGCCCAACCGGCCTTCCAGACCGTTCAGCCGCTCGCCGTGCTGATCGGTACGGCGATCGTGGCGACCTTGATGGTCGTGCCGATCCCGTACCCGAAGATACGGCGCGGCTCGGTGCTTCGGTGGCCGATGGCCCTCACGGGCCTCGCGACGGCGGTCGCGCTGACGGTACTCCAGTTTCGTCCCGGGAGCGGTTCACCGGTCTACCTCCTCGGCCTCGGGGCGTCGTACTCGATGTTGATCGGCGTCGCGATCTACTACTTCATCGGTCCCTTCACCGTGGACCGAAGCCCCAAGCCGGAGGCGCACGGAGCATGAAGCGAGCTTCGGTCCATCGCGCCCCGCTCTCGCGACGGGAGGCGCTCCTGTTCGAGGCCGGCGTCAAGCTCGGCGGCATCTTCCACCAGTATCTCGGGATCCCGATCACTCCGGGCACCGCCGCCGGGGTGGCGCGCACGATCGAACGCGCCGTCGCCCTCCAGCCGTACGTCGAGGAGACCCGAGTGCGGATCGACCCGGCGCGCGGGGGTCCGGTCGGCTCCGGCCGGTTCGCCTACCGCTACCTCACGGCCGAAATGATGGACGTGACGGTTCGCCTCCGGGACGGTCCGGAGGAGGTCGAGGCGCGACTCGCCCATCGTTCGGACCTTCGCTATCCGCTGATGAGCGTCTCGCGCGTCGGCGCTCGCCGACGGGCTACGCCGGGCGCTCGTCGATCGGGACGTACTTCAGGTCGATCGGGCCGACGTACTTCGCGGTCGGCCGAATGAGACGTAGGTCCTGGTATTCCTCGAGCACGTGGGCCGTCCAGCCCGACACGCGGCTGAAGGCGAAGATCGGCGTGAACAGGTCGTGTGGGATCCCCAGGAGCGAGTAGATCGAGCCGGAGTAGAGGTCCACGTTGGGGTACAGCCCCTTCTCCCGGTGGACGACCTCCTCGACCTTGCGCAACAGCTCGTAGTAGCGGAGGTTCCCCTTCGCCTCGCCGACCTTCCGCGACCACTCCCGCAGGATCGTGGCACGCGGGTCCTCGACCTTGTAGACGCGGTGGCCGAACCCCATGATGCGCTCGTGCCGGGCGAGCTTGTCGCGAACGACCGTCTCCACGAGCTCGGGCGTTCCGATCTGGTCGAGGAGCTCCATCACCCGCTCGTTCGCGCCGCCGTGGAGCGGGCCCTTGAGCGTGCCGACCGCGCTCGTCACGGCGCTGTAGAGGTCGGAAAGGGTCGAGGCCGTGACGCGCGCGGCGAACGTGGAGGCGTTGAGCTCGTGGTCCGCGTGGAGGATCAGCGCGACATCGACCGCCTTCGCCTCGAGCTCGGTCGGCTCGCGGTCGAGGAGGGCGTAGAGAAGGTACGCCGCTTGCGAGAGCTCGGGCCGGTCCTTCAGCGGCGGCAGTCCGGCCCGCTTCCGGTGGAAGGTCCCGACGATGGTCGGGAGCGCCGCGGTGAGGCGTTGCGCTCCGCCGATCGAGCCGGATCCCGGCTTCGACTCGTCGGGCTCGAACAGGGCGAGGGCGCTGACGCCGGTCCGGAGGACGTCCATCGGAGCGCTCTCGGTCGGCATCGACTCGATCTGCTGCGCGAGCGGGGGCGGGAGGCTTCGGAGCTCCCCCAATCGGGCGCGCAGGTCATCGAGCTGCGACCGAGAGGGAAGTTGGCCGTACCAGAGGAGGTACGCCACCTCTTCGAAGGTCGAGCGCGCGGCGAGGTCCCGGATGTCGTACCCCTCGTAGATCAGGCGCCCTTCTCGCCCATCGATGAAACAGATGCGCGACTCCAGGGCGACGACATCCTCGAGGCCCCGCTGGACCTCGGAAGGCTCGGGCATGAGAGTGTGCTCGAGCGGGGCGAGCCGGACCGGGTTAAAGGGGCTTTGCGGTCACGGACGGGTCCGCGGGTCGCCCGCTGCGTTCCGGCGCCACCGGCGGTGGAACCACGACGACGGGGATTCCATGCTTGCGGCGGTAGTAGGCGACACCCGCAGCGGTCCACAGCGGAAGGGACACGAGGAGCGCCCCCGCGGACACGAAGAAGACGAGTCGGTAGCTGCCGTAGACCGCCAGCACGCCGGCCAGGGCGGCCCCGAGGACCGCCGCCAGGCCCCCGAGCGAGCTGTTGAGGCCGAGCAGCCCACCCGCATCCCGACCTTGAATGCCACGGAAGAGGATCAGCGAGCTCGCGGTCGTGTAGATCGCGATCGCGCCGCCCAGCACCGCATAGAGCATCACGTTCGCCGAGAAGTCACCAGATCGCGAGAAGACAACGAGGGTGAATCCGGCGGTCGCAAGGTAGCCGACGCCGCGCAGGTACGTCGACCACCGCACGAGGCCGTCCGGCCCGAAGCGCGTCGACAGTCTCCCCGATACGGGGTAGACCAAGACCTGCGTGAAGTTGTTCGCCACGTTCACGAGGAAGATCGCGGAGACGCCGAGCCCGATCGAGTAGAGATACGGAATGTAGGAAATGTTGTAGAGGTTGGACGCGAGGTTGAACAGGAACATCGCAGCCATCACGAGCGGCAACTCGTGATGCATTTCCTCGCGCGCCCACGTGCGGAAGCGGGCGAACGACGCGCGGTTGACCTTCGGTCGCTTGGGGAAGAACGGAATCGCGATCCGGAACGAACTGGAGATGTGCAGACGGGAGGCGAGACTTTCCGGGTGGCGGGCGACGTGGGCGGTGGAGAGCGGGTGGGACGCCTCTCGTATGAGGAACCATAGCGCGACCGCACTGACGGCCGCGAGGGCGGCGAGCACCACGAGCAGCGAAACGAGCGCGTCGTTCGCGGCGGTCCAGAAGTAGCCGACGACCAGGCCCACGACCGACCCGATCATGCTCATCTCCTGGAACGAGGCGAACGCCGTCGCGCGCTCCGTTTCCGAGAACTTCTCCAGGATCAGCAGGTTGGACGCGCTCGTGCCCGCTGGCGCGAGCACTCCGATGGCCGTGTAGATCACGTAGAGGAGGGGGAGCGACGCGACGTGCGCGAGCGCGAGGTAAAGCAGGGCAAAGCCCCCGTAGTTCAGCACCAGGAACGCGCGCCGGCCGCGGAGCTTGTCGGCCAGGTGACCCCAGATGACCGAGGATAGGATCACCGCCGAGTTGAACAAGGTCGCCGCCACGGCGACGTCCGCCCAGCTCCCGTGGAGCGAGATCAGGATCAGGAGGGGGAGGACCACCCCGAAGCCGGCCGTCGCGGCATTGATCGGGACGAAGGCGAGGAGCCACGGTCGTGCGACGAGCCGGGCCGGCCACGTCCGGACGGAGATCGCCATCGTTCGGTCCCGGCGCTACGAGGGTCCTACTAAAGCGACCCTGCGTGGAGTGGAAACGCTCGGCGTGCGCGGCTCCACCGATAGGGACGCAATACCATCCCGAACTCAACGCTTATTAGGGGGGGTTCTTGTCTCGCCGCGTTCAGAGGGTGTTTCGAGCTTGGCCATCGGGTTCGTCCTGATCAGCACCGCCCCGGCTAAGGAGCACGAGGTCTACACCGAGCTGCTTCGTGTGAAGGGGATCGTCGAGCTCCATCCGCTCTTCGGCGAGTACGACCTGATCGCCAAGGTGGAGGCCGAGGACTTCAACGCGCTCGGCCAACTGGTCGTCGACAAGATTCGCTCCGTCCCCGGTGTGATCGACACGAAGACCCTCACGGGCATCAAATTCTGAAGGGTGCGCAATGATCGGACTACTTGGTTCCGCGGTAGCCATTGGCGGCTGGCAGTTCCTTACGATTCTCCTGCTGGTCTTCGGATTGTTCCTGATCCTGGCCGGTATCTTCACCGCGTACTTCGGCAGCGGCAAGAGCCGGACCATCGGTGTCGCGCTCCTCGTGGTCGGGCTGGTCGTGGGCATCCTAACGGGCTACCTCTACCATCAGGGGACCTTCGGCGGCGCTAAGGACCAGTTCGGTAACCTCCTCTGGGAGTCCTTCCTGATCATCGTCGCGGCGGTCATCGGCGCTCTGGTCGCTATCGGGATCTTCCTGGTCGCGATCATGAAGTCGTAACCGAGGACCCCCGGACGACCCGTAGGGTCGGAACCATGGCGCGGCGTTCGGCTCCGCGGCTCATCACGCTCACGAGCGATATCGGTTCGGCGTATGCCGCCCAGATGAAGGCGGTCCTTGCGCGGCATCGGCCCGCGGGCACGGTCATCGACCTCGCTCATGACCTCCGTTCGCACGCCATCGGCGAGGCGGCGTTCCTCCTCCGTGCCATGGCGGTCGGGTTCCCCGCGGGCACGGTACACGTCGCTGTGGTCGATCCCGGGGTCGGCGGCCGACGAGCCCCCATAGTCATCGTGTGCGCGGACGGTTCCGCGTTGGTCGGACCGGATAATGGTGTCCTCCTGCCGCTGGCGGAGGCGCTCGGCGAGCCGCACGCCTACCGGGTCGACCCCGACCGGCTCGCCACCGAGGTACGTGTCGGAACGACGTTCGACGGCCGAGACGTGTTCGCCCCGACCGCCGCGCGTCTCGCCGACGGCACGCCGGCCGAAGAACTGGGAACGCCGATCCAGCCGCACCACTACGCCGTCCCTCAGGCGATCGTGGCGGGGACGACTGCCCGCGGCGAGGTCGTGCACGAGGACCGGTTCGGAAATCTGATCACCAACATCGCCACGGACACCGTTCCCGCCCGAATCAAACGAGTCGCGGTTCGACTGGGGTCGGCCCGAGCGAGGAACCTCCCGTTCGTCACGAGCTACGAGTCCCTACGAGGCGGACGCGCAGGATGCCTCGGGTCGAGCTTCAGCCTCCTGGAAATCGCCGTAGCCGAACGGAGTGCAGCTCGCCGATTCCGCGTTCACGTGGGGAGCCCCGTCGAACTCCGATGGGGGCCCCGCCTACGGTCGCGGTAACCTCGGGGCGGCCGGGCGAGTGAGAGGGTAAATAGGGCCGACCTTAGAGCCGACGGGCGGTCCCTTTCTCGTCCCGTTCTACATGGCGAAGCGCGATTACTACGAGGTGCTCGGGGTGGCGAAGTCCGCCTCGCCCGACGAGATCAAGTCGGCGTACCGCAAGCTGGCGCGCCAGTACCACCCCGACGTCGCGAAGACCGATCCCAAGGCGGCCGAGGAGAAATTCAAGGAGATCTCCGAGGCGTACGAGGTGCTCGCCGACCCCCAGAAGCGAGCGAACTACGACCAGCACGGGTTCGACGCCGTGTCGAGCGACTTTGGTCCCGGCGGTTTCACCTGGCAGAACTTCACCCACGCCGGCGATATCGAAGACCTGCTCGGCTCGAGCATCTTCCAGCAGCTGTTCGGAAATTTCATGGGCGCCCAGATGGGACGCCCCACGAATTCGTTGCGCGGAGGCGATGTCGAGATCGCGGTGCGCCTTCCGCTCTCGGCGGCGGTCGAAGGGGCGCACCCGACCCTCGATGTCCCGAAGACCGGTCCGTGCCCCGACTGCCATGGGACGGGCGCCAAGGACGGCACCGCGCTCGAGACGTGTCCGGAGTGCGGCGGCTCGGGACAGGTTCGCCGAACGCGCAGCCGGGGCTACACCCAGTTCGTCACCGTGGGCCAGTGTCCGAAATGTCACGGTCGGGGCCAACTGATCCTCGAGAAATGCCCCCGCTGCGGCGGGAGCGGTCACCTGCGGTCGACGGAACACATCGAGGTGACCGTCCCTCCGGGGATGGAGGACGGCGCGGTCCTCCGGATCCCGGGCCATGGAGGTGCGGGGATCGACGGTGCGTCCGCGGGGGATCTCTTCGTCCAGGTGCTGTTCGACGAGTCCGACCACATCCGACGGGAAGGGACCGAGGCGTTCACCGAGGTGAACGTGCCGCTCGCGACGGCGCTTCTCGGCGGGGAGGTTCGGGTGCGGACGATCGAGGGGCATGCTGAGCTCAAGGTCCCGGCCGGAACGCAGCCCGAGACTCAGTTCCGCATGCGCGGGCTCGGATTCCCCCGGTTCCGCTCGAATGCGCGCGGGGACCTCGTGGTCACAGCGCACGTGGAACTCCCACGTTCGCTGACATCCCACGAAAAGGAGCTCCTCCGAGAAGCGCTGGCCCCCGGCGCCGCGGCATCGGGGAAGCGCGACTCGTTCTTCCGACGGCGCACGTAGCGGCCATGGACGACGACGACGCACCGGTTCCGACCCCGGACCAGTACTTTGCCGAACGTCCCCGCTCCCGATCCCATCCGCGTACCCTGAGGTTCCTCTACCGGGGCGAACTTCTCACGTTCGTCGTCGACCAAGGGGTGTTTGCGTCGCACGGGCTGGACCCCGGCACCGCGCTCCTGATCGAGAACCTCGTGCTCGCGCGGACCGACCGCGTCCTCGACCTCGGATGCGGGTGGGGTGCCGTGGGCGTTGCCGCAGCGAAAGCGGCGCGGAACGGTCGCGTCGTGATGACCGAAGTGAACCGTCGAGCCGCGCGGCTCGCGGAGAAGAACGTGGAGCGCAACGGAGTTCACAACGCGGAGGTGCGCGTGGGCGCCTTCTTCGAACCGATCGCCTCCGAGTCGTTCGATGTGATCGCGACGAACCCCCCCTACCGGGTGGGCCGGCCGCACGTTCTCCGGATCATGGAGGAGGCCCGCGAGCATCTGGGCGCGGGCGGACGACTCGTGCTGGTCGGCAAGGGGAGCCAGGGGATCCGCTTCTACCAGGCGTGGCTCGAGGAGCACTGGCCGGGGTCCGTCGAAGTGCTCGCTCGCGGCTCCGGTTACCGAGTCCTCGAGGCGCGGCTCGGCGGGTCGGACCCGAAAGGCTGAGGAACGGCCGCCGGAACTCACCTCGCCGATAGCGCCGCCGAAGCGCTTAATAAGGGGGTATTTCTCGGCGGCCGCACCCTCGGAAGGAGGGTCGAACGGTGGGCTCCGGCTCCCGCTCGACCACCGTTCCGGGACTTCCCTTCAGGGAGTGAGCACCGCGCCGAAGGAATCCCCCGAGACCAAGCCCGAAGAGACCGCGCGCGCCGCGGACGCCGGGGCGGAAGCCCCGACGGAGAAGGGCGCGAAGAAGGAGAAGGGCGGCAAGGGCAAGGACGCGAAAGAGCCCAAAGAAGGGAAGGAGGGCGGCAAGAAGGCGAAAGCCGCCGCGCCCGGCGCGAGCAAGGCCGCCAAGTACGTCCCCGACAACCCGAACTTCCGCTACATTGTGCGTGTTTCCAATTCCGACCTCGACGGCACTCGACCCACGGCCCTCGCCCTCACGGGTGTCCGCGGCGTCGGGCTCCGACTGGCCGAAGTCGCCTGCCGACTCGCCGACGTGAAGGCCAGCGAGCGGATCGGCAACCTGCCCGAGGCGACGGTCGATGCCATCGAGACGACCCTGAACTCGCTCCCCACGAGCGTTCCCGAGTGGATGATCAACCATCGGCACGAGCCGGCGGACGGGCTGACGGTCCACTACATCGGGCCCGAGCTCGAGACGCGCCGGCGCGACGACGTGAATCAGATGAAGATGATTCGGAGCTACCGCGGCGTGCGCCACGAGCGCGGGCAGAAGGTCCGCGGTCAGCGCACCCGCTCCAACGGACGCACGGGCATGGCCGCGGGCGTCCTGAAGAAGACCGCGAAGGAACAGGCGGCCGCCGCGGGCAAGGAAGCGGCGCCCGCCGCGGCACCGGCCGCCCCGAAGGCGGCCGAGACGACGAAGCCGGCCGCGAAGAAGGAGTGATCTCACGATGGGCGATCCAAAGTTTCTCCGCCGCACCTACGACACGCCGAAGCATACGTGGGAGGCGACTCGGATGGAGGAGGAGCGCAAGCTCCTCAACACGTACGGCCTCAAGAACAAGCGCGAGCTGTGGAAGGCGCAGTCGATCCTTCGACGGATCCGGGGACAGGCCCGGGAACTGCAGGCGCGGCTCCGCACCGGTAGTGGTCAGGCCGAGAAGGAGACGCAGCTGCTCCTGGGGCGACTGACCCGGCAGGGAATACTCTCCGTCGCGACCCCGACCCTCGACGACGTGCTCGCGCTCACGACCGAGGATGTGCTCCGCCGCCGGTTCGAGACGGTGGTCTTCGGACACGGCCTCGCGCCGACGCCCTCCAGCGCGCGGAAGTGGATCGTCCAGGGCCACTTCGCGATGGGCGACCATCGCGTGACGCGACCGGGCTACCTCGTCCGGCTCGACGAGGAGTCGCAGATCGTTTACGCTGGGACGAGCCCGTTCGCCGCCGACGATCACCCGATGCGGGTCGCCCTGCGCGAGCGCCTGAGCGCGAAGTCCCAGGCCCCCGAGGCACCGCCCGTACCGCCCGAGGGAGGGACGTAGGCGATGGTGAAGATCGGCATCGCGCACATCTTCGCGAGCTACAACAACATTCACATCACCGTCACGGACGTCACCGGCGCCGAGACCCTCGCGAAGGCGACCGGCGGGATGGTCGTGAAGGCCGCCCGCGACGAGTCGAGCCCGTATGCCGCCATGAAGGCGGCCGACCAGGTCGCCGCCGCGATCAAGGAGAAGGGGTACGACACGCTGCACGTCCGCGTCCGTGCGCCGGGCGGCAACCGCTCGCGCTCGCCCGGGCCGGGGGCCCAGGCCGCGATCCGCGCGCTCGCGCGCGCCGGAGTGAAGATCCAACGTATCGAGGACGTCACCCCGGTCCCGCACGATGGGACCAAGCCGAAGGGAGGCCGCCGCGGGCGGCGGGTGTAGACCGATGCCCGTCACGATCAACGAGCTCAAGCCGCGCTCGACGCTGCTCGAGTTCGAGGGCCCGACCGCGTCCCAGATCAACGCGATCCGGCGTACCCTGCTGTCCGACGTTCCCAAGCTCGCCATCGAGGACGTCGAGTTCCACCTGGGTCCGATCCGGGACGAGACGACGGGGAAGGACTACGATTCCTCGACCAGCATGTTCGACGAGGCGGTCGCGCTCCGGCTCGGTCTCCTCCCGATCCCGACCGACTTGGGCGAGTTCCGCCGCAAGTCGGAGTGCACGTGCGGGGGTACGGGCTGCCCGCACTGCCAGGTGATGTACTCGGTCGACCGAAAAGGACCGTGCACCGTCTACGCGAAGGACGTCATCCCCCTCGGCGACGCGACGCTCGCGATCCTTGAACCGGACGTTCCGATCGTTCGGCTCGGCGCCCGCCAGGCGCTCCTCGCCTACGCGACCGCGACCGTCGGTTCCGCGCGCGACCACTCCAAATGGCAGGTGGCGCACGCGGTCGGCATGTACCCGCGGCCCCACGTCCGCATTCAGAAGAAGGAAGGGTGCACGGACGCGTGCCTGAAGCGCACCGCCGCCTCGTGCCCCGTGGATATCCTCGAGTTCGGCAACGGGAAGCTCACCGTCACCGACGAGACGAAGTGCATTTTCTGTGGCGCGTGCGAGAAGACGTGCGAGCACGGCTCGATCAAGATCGAGGCGGACCCCGAGAAGCACTTCCTCCGGTTCGAGACCGACGGCTCGCTCTCCCCGCGCGAGGCCCTGCGCTACTCCCTGAAGGAGCTCAAGCGCCGCTTCGAGGATCTCCGCGAGGCGGTCCAGTCGATCCCATAGCCGCGGCCCGCCGCTCGCTGACCCAGTCGTAGCGCAAGAGCGCCGCGACCTTTCCGAGCGCAGCGAGCCGGTGGCCGGCCTCGCCCTCGTCGCGGACCACGAAGATCTTCGCGCGTGCCGACCGCGCGAGGTCCAGGGTCGGGGCGAGCACCGGGTCGACCAACAGGGACTCGGAGACGAGCAGCGTCTCCACCGCTCCGGCGTCCACCGCGTCCCGCACTTCGTCGACCCCGATCGCGGCCCGCGTACCCCCGGCCATCGCACGGACGAGGTGCTCGACCCCTTCCGCCTCCTCGGCGGCGACGCTCCCGCGGAGCGCTTCGGTCGCCTTGCCCGAGCGAAGGAGCTCGTCCACGCCGACGCGGCCGGACTCCGAGGTGGAGTAGACCTTGACCTTCCGCTTCAGCTCCGGATCTTCTTCCGCGATACGCTTCTGGATCTGCTCCTTGAGGAATCCCGGTCCGACGACGAGCACCGCGGTGGCGGTCCCCCCTTCGCGACGAAGGAGTCCGAGGAGCTCCTCGACGTAGGCCGCGCGGTCCTTCTCACCTTGGCCGCCCTCGTACTGTTTTCCCGCGATCGTCCGGCGGACGTCGGCGACCGGCTCGATCGACCGACCCCGCACGCGGACGAGCGCAGAATCCCCCCAGTCGACCGCCGCGATGAGGATCGTCGGGTCGTCGGTCCCCTTCAACCCCTCATCGAGGATGGTCCGGTCCGCGGCGCTCGGGTGCTCCTTGGCGACGACCAGGTCGTCCCCGACGTCGAGGTCGAGAGTGTGGTGACGTCCGATGTCGAACGGCCCCTCGACGATCGGGCCGGTGATGCGGACATGCTTCGAGAACCCGTGGAACTCTACCTGCTCGGCGCGGACCGCGAGGAAGACGCGGCGACGCGTCCGTTCGGCCCCCGCGACATCGAGCGGCGCCTCGGGATCCCGTCGGGTCGTCGAGGCCCCGACGATCTCGCCGGGATGCACGAACCGCGCGACGCGCCATAGATCGCTCGGGGTCTCGAGACGGAGGCGAAACTGCCCCGTCGTCGCGTCGTGATGCAGAAGTCGCACGGAAGAACTCCGAGAAGGGGAAGGACGGGAGCCGCCTACAAGCCCGTTTCGCTCGCTGCGCACCGCCCGGGTCGGGCTCGACCTTCGGAAGCCTTATCGCACATGCGCGGGGTCGGGTCGAACCGGGGGGACAGCTCGCCCTGAGTCGCTACTCCGATCTCCTGCGCCGCCCGTCGTTCGCGAGCTTCCTCGCAGCGGGAGCCCTCCAGTTCGCGGCGCCGTCCACCGTGCTGGTGGTATTCATCTTCGAGGTCGTGCTCGCGTACCCCGCCGCGGACCGTACCTCCTACGGGGCGATCGCGCTCACGTTCCTCGGGCTCTCGTCCGCGCTTCCCACGTTCGTGGCGGCGTTCTTTTCGGGCGCCCTCGCCGACCGTCACGATCGCGCCGCGCTCATGCGCGTCGTGAACCTCGTCTCGATCCTCGGCGTCACGGCCGCGGCGGTCGACCTCGTGCTCGCACCGGCGCAGACGATCTCGCTCCCGATCACGCCGGGATTCTACCTGCCGCTCTGGGTGCTCCTGCTGTACCCGTGCTGGGCGATGGTCGTCGCGAGCGCCACGCTCTTCCGCCCCGCGTACAACACCGCGATCCCCCGCCTCGTCGAGACCGCCCAGCTCGGCTCGGCGAACGGACTCATCTACGCGAGCGCCGCGCTCGTCAGCGCCGCGGGCACGCTCGTCGTCGGTGCCCTGCTCACGTTCTACGCTCCCGTCTTCGCGCTCGGAGTCGCCTTCCTGCTCTTCTTCGCGACTCAGGTCACGCTCCTGCGCGTGCGCGGAGACTTCGCCGTGCGGCGGACCGGGCCGATCCGCTCGGTCGCCAAGGAAGCGGTCGAGGGGTTCGCGTACCTTCGAAAGCGCCGCGAACTCCTTCAGATCACGATCGCGGCGCTCGTCGTGAACTTCTTCTCCGCGATCGCGCTCGTCGAGCTCGGGCTCTACGTCGCGAGCTGGCTCGGCCTCGCCGAGGGGATCTGGTACGGCGCGATGCTGACCGCGTCCACCCTCGGCGTCGCGCTCGGGTTCGCGCTCATTTCGCGGTTCAAGTTCGAGCCGCACGCCGGCCGCGTCATCATCGTCCTGAGCCTGTGCATGGGCATTCTGTTGGTCGCGCTCGGGCTCGTCCGGTCCGTCTGGTTCGCGCTCCCGATCATCTTCCTCTACGGGATGATGCCCGGCATGATCGTGACCGTGTTCCTCTCCACCGTGCAGGCGACCGTGCCGGATTCCATGATGGGTCGGGTCTTCTCGGCCGACGAGGTCGGGAGCTACTCGCTCGTGCCGTTCGGGCAGACCGCGGGAGGCGCGATCACGGTCGCGTTCGGCGTGCAGGGAACGTACCTCGGCGCCGGCGGGGCGATCATCGTCTTCGGGCTGATCATGATCACGTCGTTCGGCGCGTTACGCCGTCTCGGCTACCAGCCGCACGCCGAAGAAGAGACCGCCGCGGCGGCCTCCGCGGCCTAGCCGCCCGCCGGCCCGCGCGGGATCCGTTCCTTCGAGTACCAACCGCGCGACGGGCCGAGCGACCGAACGAATCCCAACCGGCGATAAAGTCGCAGCGCTCGCTCGTTCCCCTCGGTCACGTTCAGCACGGCGACCGACTCGCCTCGGCCGCGCAGGGACTCGATCGAGGTCGCGACGACCGTCCGACCGAGGCGCTGTCCCCACGCGCTCGGGTCGACCATCACGTCGGCGATCAGGGGCCCGTAGGGGGCCCGGACCACCAGCGCCGCGGCCCGGATCTCGCCGTCCGCCTCGACGATGGGCGACGCCCACGAGAGGAACTCGCCCCATCGTCCGGTGAGGATCTCGCGGGTCGCGAGTTCCGCGTCCTTCGCCGGGTCGGCGAAGACCAGGAACAGGTACCGGTCGAACTGATCGCGGTACGCCCGCTCGTGCAACCGAGCGAGGCGGGGTAGGTCCTCCATCGAAGCGACGCGGGTCGCGACGGCCGAAACGGCGGGTCGTGGGAGAGCCCGCAGGTCGAGCCGCATCTCGGAGCGGGAGAAGCGGGCGAACCCGAGCGATTCCAGGGCACGAGCTTCCTCGACTTCCGGAAGTCCCGAGAGGAATCCGGGGGCGAACACCAGGGGTCCGGTCGACGCTCGGATCTCCTCGAGGAACGCGCGGTACTCCGCGCGGGTCTGCCATCCCGGCGCGAGATACAACACCTGGACCGTCGCCCCCAACTCGCCCGACGTTTCCCAGACGGCCACCCCCACGGGCCGGCCCGCCTCCATCCGAAGCGCGCCGCTCACACTGCCGGCCGCGATCTCCCGCTCCACGGCCGCGCGAAACGGGGCCACCTCCTCGTCATGGAGCCCGGGACTCTCGAGTGCCTTCCGAACGAACGCAACGGCGGTCGCGGGGTCGGTGGCGATCGGGTGGAGCGTGGCCATCCCCCGCCCCTCGTGCGCTGCCGGTTCTTGTCCCTGCCGCCTCGGTATGGGACCCCCCGAAACGTAGTTAGGGGTCTGCCGACTCCCCACTTTATGCATCGCCGAGTCGCCCCCATTGACCGTCTGCTGCGCGAGCGCCACCTGCTGAAACACCCGTTCTACCTCGCCTGGACCCGGGGCGAGCTGCCGCTCTCCACGCTCCAGAACTACGCCGGCCAGTACTATCACTTCGAATCGAACTTCCCGCGCTACGTCGCGGCCGCGTACGCTCAGTTGCGCAACCCCGCCGACCGGCGCGTGCTCCTCGAGAACCTCACCGACGAAGAAGGACGCGACCCCACGCATCCCCAGCTCTGGCTCGACTTCGCGGAGGGGATCGGAGTTCCCCGGCGGGCCGCTGCTACCGCTCGTGCGAGCGCCCCGACCCGGAAGCTGCTCTCCACGTACGAGCGGCTCACCCGAAGCAGCCCCGCGAACGCCCTCGCGGCGCTCTACTCGTACGAATCGATCTTCCCGGAGATCGCGGCCGAGAAATCGCGCGGTCTTCGCGCGATGTATGGTATCGAGGACCCGAAGGCCCACGAGTTCTTCCGGGTCCACACGGGCGCCGATGTCGAGCACTCGCGCGCGGAACGCGGGATCCTCGAGTCGGAGTTGCGGCTTCGTCCCACGGCCAGCGGGCCGGCACTTCGCTCGGCGCGGAACGCGATCGACGCCTGGTGGTCGTTCCTCGACGGGTTCCCCTGCGCCTAAGCGAAGGACGGTACGCTCGTCCCCGGGACGACCGTCCGGGGCCCCAAACCGGTGTAACCGGGGCATCCAAAGACGGTTAACCCCCCTCCGACCATACAGACGGCGATGGGTGCCGCACTCCCCATCCCGCGCGAGCTCGTTGACTTTCTGAAGCTGCCGGGACCGCAGTCGATGCTGTTGCGCGGACCTCCCGGGTCCGGCAAGTCGAGCCTGTCGCTCGCGCTCCTCGAGGCCTTCAACGGCGCCCGCTTCTACGTGACGAACCGGGTCCCCGAGGATGACGTCCTCATGGCGTTCCCCTGGCTCGGCGAGAGCGGACATCACGGGATCAAGATGCTCGACAACACCGAGGCCGACGGTGCGTCGCAGGCGGCCCGAGCCCTGCTCCGAGGCTCGCCCGCCCTGGTGAGCGACCTTTCGTCCGAGACCCGAGAGTTCACGGAGTTCCTCTGGCTCCCCGAACCGCTCCAGGAGGCGTGGGGCCATCTGGACCCCGACAAGCCGTCCCTGATCGTCATCGACTCGTGGGACGCGCTCGTCGATTCGTACCTCGGCACCCCCGGTCCGGTGGCCGGCGCGGAACTCCCCTCGCGCGCCGACATCGAACGCGCCCTGCTGCGGCGCATGGGGCGCGCGAAGACCCACTTGCTGTTCGTGCTCGAGCGCGAGGAGCAGACGCAACTCGACTATCTCGTGAACGCGGTCGGCGTGACGAGCCGCGCGGTCGTGAACGGGCGACTCGAGCGGTGGCTGACGCTCTTCAAGCTCCGGGGGGTGCGCATCGAGAACGCCCACTACCCGTTCTCCCTCGAGGGGGCCCACTTCGAGTGTATCGTTCCGATGCGCCCGTACGGCCACATTCGCGGCGGCCGGTTCAACCCGGCTCCGGACCACCTCCCGGGCCAACTGTGGCCGGGTTCGAAGGCGTTCGCGGAGAGCTTCGGGCGCCTGCCGCTCGGAAAGTCGAGCCTGATCGAGGTCGAGAACGAGGTGCCGAACCACATTCCGTACCTCCTGCTGGCCCCGATGATCGCGAACGCGGTCGAGCGGAACGGCCACGTGATCGTTCTCCCGGACGCGAGCACCCTTCCCGAGGACCTGTGGGACGCGCTCCACGGTTCCGTGGAACGCCGGCGCTTCCTCGCGCAAGTGCGCTTCCTCCTGCCGCCGGCGGGCCCGAACGAGGGGAAGTCGGAGTTCGAGCCGACGATCGTCCGTCTGGGGCAGCCGTCCACCGACGGGGTCGCCACGCCGGGCGCCGACAACATCGGGATGGACCAGTTCCTTCGCTCGGGCTCGACGCCGGAGTCGCCGGGTCTCTTTGTCGTCTTCCTGAACGGCCTCGTCTCGGTCGCCTCCGGGCTCGGGCTCGCGATCACGGCCGACCTCGCGCAACGACTGCCCGGGCAGATCCAGGCGGCCGTTCGCGGCGCCCCCGTGCACGCGATCGCGGTCGGCTCCCCGACCTCCCCCCTGATGGACCCGCTCCGCGCGACCGCCGCCCTGCGCCTTCACCTACGGCAGGTGCAGGGGCGGATCTTCCTGCACGCCTCGGACCCCTGGACCCCGACGTTCGT
>Ga0070761_10000793_pt1 | contig 20028 bp, 16 predicted proteins | sample HubBroMetageREF1_FD_66724 | JGI IMG/M metagenome (GOLD analysis project Ga0070761, IMG submission 66724) | Reference soil microbial communities from the Hubbard Brook experimental Forest, New Hampshire, USA - Hubbard Brook CCASE Soil... | ecosystem: Environmental > Terrestrial > Soil >... | reverse complement strand
GACGAAACCATCACGCCAATCACCAGCGCCACCTGCTGCCAGTAAGGCGTCGCGCCCACCAGGTAGCCCGTCTTCAAATCCTGCGATGTTGCGCCCGCAATCGCCGAAGCGATACACACCACGCCGCCAATCGTCAGCGCCAGCACCTGATAGGAAGTGGACGTCCAGTGAATCACCAGAAACACCGCGCAAGTCGCCATCAAAGTCGCAATCGTCATCCCGCTGATCGGATTGGACGAATTCCCAATCAATCCGCTGATCCGCGACGCCACCGTCACAAACAAAAATCCAAACACCACCACAAACAGCGCCGCCAGCAAATCCGAAAAGCCGCTGGTCATCGCTCCCGGAATCGGCTTGAACTTCAGCAGCGCCCACATCATCGCCACAATCACCGCCGACCCAATCAGCACCACGCGCATGGACATATCGCGTTCCGTGCGGTTCACCGCAGCCGACGCCGCTGCCTGTTTCGCGCGAATATCCTTGATCCCCGCGTTCAAAGCCGAAAATATCGTCGGCAAAGTCTTGATCAGCGTGATCAACCCCGAAGCAGCCACCGCCCCCGCGCCAATCGAACGAATGTAACTGCTATAAAGTTGATCAGACGTCATCTGCCCGATCGGAATCGTCGAGGGATACAACGCCACACTCCCCGAAAGCGATCCGAAAAATTTGATCGCCGGCATAATCACCAGCCACGAAATCACGCCACCCGCAAACAGCGTCCCAGAAACGCGCGGCCCGATGATGTATCCCACTCCCAAATATTCCGAAGTGATGTTCGCGCGGAACGAAGCCCCCGGCAGCCATTTCGGCTGATACTCCGGCTGCGACGGCCACATGCTCAGCGTATTCATCGCAAATGTGTAAACGCCGCCCAGCCCCAATCCCCAGAACACCCGCCCCGCAAACGATCCGCCGCGCTCCCCCGCCACCAGCACGTCCGCGCACGCCGTGCCCTCGGGAAAAGTCAAATTCCCGTGCTCTTTCACAATCAGCTGCCGCCGCAGCGGAATCATGAACAGCACGCCCAGCCACCCGCCCATCAGCGCCAGAAAAAATATCCGCCAATATTCCGCGTTCAGCGAAAACCCCAGAAAAATCAGCGCCGGCATGGAAAAAATCACGCCCGCCGCGGCAGACTCACCCGCCGACCCGGTAGTCTGCACAATATTATTTTCCAGAATCGTGGAACGCCCGAACGCGCGCAAAATACTGATCGAAAGCACCGCAATCGGTATCGAAGCCGACACCGTCAACCCCGCGCGCAATCCCACATAAACCGAAACAGCCCCGAACAGCACCCCAAACAGCGACCCCAATATCACCGCGCGCAGGCTGAATTCCGCGACGCTCTCCTCCGGCCCCACATAGGGATGAAACTCCCCCGGCGGTGCCGTCGAACTCCACTGTTTCGTCGCCATCTCGCCCCCATTCCCAACCACGCGAACCAATTTGGCCCGCTCGCCGCCGGGCAACTTAGCACCACCGGCACACCCAAGCAAGCCGCATTCCTGCGCACCACTTCCTGGCGCGCTACGGTAGGGGCGCTGCTTGCTGCGCCCCAGCTTGCCACGATGCAAGCCCTTCGACTCTCTGCAGTTGATGTTGAATCTGTAGCGGCCGGTCTGTCCCGCACATCCCTCTTTCCACCCCAGAACCCCAGTCCCGCAGTCCTGTTGACACTGTCGCCATCTCGAGGTACCGTGGCGCTCACGTCACCGCTTGAGAACTGGGACCCCAGGCCCGCGGCTCAGCGCACCACCGCAGCCCGGCCACCCGTTCTCACTACAACTTGGGAGCGTGCTTTTCCATGAATCGAACCCAGCGATTCTTCTGCGTTATTACCTTTGTGCTTGTGCTTCTTGGCGCCGTTGCCATCACTCCGCGCCCCTCTTCCGCCGGCGACGATTGGCTCCCCGTTCCTCCCGCCGACCTCGCCCTGAAAGACAATCCCGCCAGTCCCGGCGCCCACGCCATGATCCTCTACCGCTCCAGCGACATGGACTCCAAGGAATCCTCAGTCCGCGAATATATCCGCATCAAAATCTTCACGAAGGAAGGCGCCAACGAAGCCGACGTCGAACTGCCCTTCAACAAGAAGTTGACGAACATCGTGGACATCCACGGGCGCACCATCCACCCCGATGGCAGCATCGTCAATTTCGATGGCAGTGTCTTCGAGAAAACCATCGCCAAAGCCGGCGGCATGAAATATCTCGCGAAAACCTTCACTCTTCCCGATGTTCACCCAGGCAGCATCATCGAATACAAGTACCGCGAACAGAGCGACCCTAATTATTACGTCAACGAAAGTTGGACGATCACCGGTCACCTCTACACCCGCGATGCCCATTTCACCATTCGGCCGGACACCAGGGCCTACGCCGCCCCCCTCATGTATCGCCAGTACGGTCTGCCGCTCGGCACCATGCCGGTCAAGCAGCCGAACGGCACCTACGCCATGGATATTCACAATATCTCCGGCCTCGAAACGGAAGAATATATGCCGCCGGAGGGCGTTCTGCAGGTCCATGTGGACTTCTATTATGTAAGCGTGAGCGAGCCGCAGAACGAGACCCCTGAGACTTTCTGGAATCGCAAGGGCAAGGCCTGGTCAGAGGAAGTGGATCGCTTCGGGAATAAAAAAGGCGCGCTCGAAAGCGATCTGGCCCACACCATCAACGCCGATGACCCGCCCGAGGTAAAGCTCCGTAAAATCTACGCCCGCGTGCAAAAAATCCGCAACCTCTCCATCGAAGGTTCGAAATCGGAAAAGGAACAAAAGCAGGAACAACTTAAACCCAATAACAACGTCGAAGACGTCTTGAAACACAACTACGCCAACGACCGCGAGCTGAACTACACCTTTGTCGCCCTGGTGCGAACGGCGGGGTTCTCGTCCAGCGAAGTCTACGTCTCGCCTCGCAACGTCGTCTTCTTCCTTCCCGATATGAAGGACCCTTCGCAACTTTCCGACGACATCGTTTGGGTTCATGCCGGCACGCAGGATTACTATCTCGATCCTGCCGCCAGCTCGTTCCCCTTCGGAATCCTTCCCTGGTACGAGACCAACACTCGGGGTATCCGTTGCACCAAGACTGGCGGCGAAGTCGTCAGCGTGCCTCCTTCTCCGCCTAGTCAAGCCACCACTGTCCGCAGCGCTGAACTCGAAATCGATTCCGACGGCGAAGCCACTGGAAGGCTCGTCGTAGATTACACGGGCCACTTGGCCGCCGCCCACCGCGAAGAATCCCGCGAGGAGGATGAAGCTGGCCGCCGCAAATCCATTGGTGAAGAAATTCAGGGCTGGCTGCCCGCCGGATCCTCGTTTGAAGTGACGGCGATCGCCAATTGGGAGAACAAAGACGTGCCGCTGCGCGTCGAAGGCACCGTAAGAGTCTCCAATCTCGGAACGGCTGCCGGTCGCCGCATGCTTGTTCCCGCTTCGCTGTTTCAAACCCGGCAGGCGGCGGCCTTTCACGCCGAAAAACGCCTCTACGCCGTATATTTCCACTGTCCTTACGAGGAAATTGATGACGTGAAACTGCACGTTCCCGCGGAGTACAGAATCGAATCCGTTCCGCCGGCCAAGCAGGTCAAGCCAGGTGTGGTGTCCTACGAAATTTCCGCAGCCCAGCAGGGCAACGTGGTCGAGGTGAAACGCCTTCTGGTTCTCGATGGCTTGGCGTTTCCGGCCAACCTTTATCCTACGTTGCGGAATTTCTTTAACGTGGTGAAAACCGATGACGACGCTCAAATTGTTCTGCAAAATTCCGAATCCGCTAAGAATAATTAGGCCCGCGGCGGTTGCGGCTCTCGCCGCTATCTCCGTCGTGGCTTTGGCGTCGATCTTCGGCCGGCTGTCTTCGCGTGTGCTTGCTGATACCGCGCCCGACTGGCTCCGCGCCGCCGCGCACCAAACCCTGCCTGAATATCCCAAGGACGCTGTCGCCGTCATCCTCCTCGACGAAGAACAAACCACCGTCAAGGACAATGGCGATATCGAAACCAGACATCGCCGCGCCTATAAGCTCCTCCGCCCTGAAGCCCGTGAACACTATGGTTACGCGGGCGTTCAGTTCGACAACGAAACGAAGCTCTCCTTCTTCAAGGCTTGGACCATCACTGCCGATGGCAAGGAAATGGAGCTGAAGGAGAAGGACGCCGTCGAATTCAGCCTCACCAGCTTCGAGGTCTTCACTGACGCGCGCGCCAAGGGCATTAAGTTCTCCGCTGCGGACCCGGGAAACATCGTCGGCTACGAGTACGTCCAGAAACATCGACCCTTCGTCTTTGAAGACGATTGGCAGTTTCAAAGCAAGATTCCCACACGCCGCGCCCGCTTTTCGCTGCAACTGCCTCCCGGTTGGGAGTTCTCCGAATACTGGGCAAACTTTCCAAAACAGCAGCCGCAATCCTCCGCGAATAATTTCTACGTCTGGGAAGTCGAAAACGTTCCCGCCGTCGATGTTGAGCCCGATATGCCCCCTTTTCTCACTGTCGCTAGCCGCATGGACATCAAATACTTTCCGCGCGAGCCCGCTCTGCGCGCCAAGACCACCGGCAGCTGGAACGACATCGGCGTCTGGTACGCCAACCTGACTTCTGCCAGCCGCGTTCCTTCACCCGCCCTCCAGCAAAAGGTTGCCGAACTTACCGCTGGCATTTCCGATCCGCTCAAGAAGATGCAGGTCCTCGCCGCCTATGTCCAGCAACAAGTCCGCTACGTGGCGATCGAAATCGGCATCGGTGGATATCTGCCGCACGCGGCTGCGGAGGTGTTCAAGAATCAATACGGAGACTGCAAAGACAAAGCCACGCTGATGAGCACTATGCTCAAGCAAATCGGCATCGACTCCTACTATGTCTATATCAACACCGAGCGGGGCATTTTCGTGCCGGATTTCCCTTCACTGCGCGGCAACCACATGATCATGGCCATCCATCTGCCGCCGGACGTCCCCACCGCCAATCTTTACGCTACCGTTGACGATCCTCAACTCGGTCGCCTCTTGTTTTTCGATCCCACCGACGAATTCGTGCCCTTGGGATATTTGCCTTCGCAGCTCCAGCAGAATTACGGCCTGGTCGTCACGTCCGATAGCGGCAAACTGTTCCTGCTTCCCACGCTGCCGCCCGCCACCAATCGCTTGCTGCGCACGGCCACCCTCACGCTGACTCCTACCGGCAACCTCGGCGGCGAAGTGAACGAGTTGCGCTGGGGCGCGCCGGCAGGGGATAGCCGCGCGCAGTTTATCGGCTCCTCGCCCTCCGACCGTGCGAAGGTCTTCGAAAAATTCCTGGGAACATTCCTCAATAATTTCACGCTCACCAACGCATCCGTCGGCAATCTCGATCAGTATGACGCGAACTTCACCCTGCATTATCAATTCATCGTCCAAGGCTATGCCAAGACCGCAGGCGACTTGCTGATCCTCCGCCCCCGCGTCGTCGGCGAAAAAGGTTCCAATATCCTCACAGGAAAGCCGCGCAAGTATCCCATCGAATTCGAGGGCACCACTCTGCAATCCGACGTATTCGATATCACCCTGCCCGCCGGTTACGTCGTGGACGAGCTACCCCAGCCCGTCGAAGCTAAATGCGATTACGCCACCTACAAAAGTGACGTCGAGGTGAAAGACAACATCCTGCACTACAAACGCACCTACGAAATTAAAGGCGTAGTAGTCCCCACGGAAAAACTCCTCGAAGTCCGCGACTTCTTCCACCAGGTAGCCGCCGCGGAAAAATCCAGCGCCGTCCTCCGCCGCGCCAACCCTTAGCCACCGCGTAACAAGCGTCCGCGCCCAAACGCCGTTCTTTCGTGACACAGGCAATCTTGCCCGTGCTCTTCGCCATGCCCGCGCACATCCGCCGCCGTGGCCAGACTCCCTCCAAAATCTTTGTAGGTCGTGGCTTCAGCCACGACAAAAAAAGACGGCGCGTCAGCGCCGTTCCTATCGCGGTGCCGTTGCCGCGTGTTTTCGAGTTGCGTACAGCCCACCGAGCATTCGATCGAAGCATCCGGTTTCCGCGTGCGCTCCGACGCCGATCAATTCCTGAATCGCCCACCCTCAGCAAATCATCACTTCTCAATTAACGTGCCCATGCATAATGTTCCAGAAAAATCCGCGCCGAGCGCACTCCACACGATGCGCAAAGCTCAGGGCCACACCCCACAGGAGACTCACATGAGAGCGATCGTCACAGCAGCGAGCGCACGACTCAATTTTCTCGCAGCAGCACTCGCCCTAACCTGCGCCGCACTAACCTTCGCCGTGCCGCAATCCGCCGCGCAAATGCCAAAACAATACACCCCGCCCACCGGCGAGCCCGTCCCGCAAAGCAGCACGCTCGAAGACGCTCCGGCCGCCCCCGCCCTCCCCGCCGACTGGACCAAACAGCTCGCCGACCACCACGAATCCATCACCACCGACCGCCTGCGCATCCACGTCTTCCGCCTGCGCCCCGGCGACGACCTCCTCGGCGGCATCCGCGCCTACGTCAGCGCCAATCACATCCAAGCCGCCGTGCTGCTCAGCGCCGTCGGCAGCCTCACCCAAGCTTCGATCCGTTACGCCAACCAGCCCGAAACCCACATCCACACCGGCCACTTCGAAATCGTTTCCATCACAGGCACAGTCGAAGAAGGCGGCGAACACGTCCACCTCTCCATCGCCAGCGGACAAGGCACCATGATCGGCGGCCATCTAATGACCGGCTGCAAAATCTACACCACCGGCGAAATCACCCTGGCCGAACTGGTGGGCGTCCACTTCACCCGCGAAACCGACACCCAAGGCAGCGGCTGGGACGAACTGAAAATCTACCCAACCAAATAGCAGTAGAGGCAGGTCTCAGACCCGCCCACCTTAGGCGGGCACTCTTGCCTGTGCTTTTTTGCATCGCGCGAAAGCGCGATGCAGCCTGAGACCCCGCTGCGCGAGATCGAAGGGTCGCGCCGTCACCCTGAGCGCAGCGAAGGATCCGTCTCCGACTCTCCACCGCCGCCATAGTGGCTCAGACTCGCTCGACTGAAGTCTTTGTAGGTCGTGGCTTCAGCCACGACAAAAAAATACGGCGCGTATGCGCCGTACCTTTCGCGGCGTCTTTCCCGCGTGTTTTCGAGTTGCGTACGACCCGCCTAGCCGCCTGCCGCCATCACCTCACTGCGCTGCCGGCAAACTATATTCAAACTCATAAGAATGTTTCCCCGCAGCAACAATAATAGTTATCTTCCCCGCGATGCCCAGCAGCTGCCCCGTCCCTGAATCCGGCACCACGGTTACGGACAGTTGCGACTCCCCGTGCGCCATCGTGCCGCTATGCTGCAGCACAAAACTCCCGCTGCGCCCTTTCAACGTCCCCGTAACCCGCTCGAGCGCCACGTATCCCGCCGAGCCTTTCACATCAGTCCCAGCCGTCAGCGCCATTCCCTTCGCCGTACCTTCCAAATCGCCGTGGTACTGCTTGTCGAGCGAATACCTCGCCAGCGTGGACCCGTTGCCCTTGTCCGCCTCGCCCTGCGCCTCCATCTTCACGTCAAACGCCCCCGCAGCATGGTCTGCCACAGTCTTCTCCTTTTGCGCGACACTCGGAACCGCCGGTTGTGCCTGCGCATCAGCTACGAAACCCATGCCAGCCGCCGCGCCGTTCCCAACTCCCAAAAATATGCAGATAGCTGCAAGCGCAATAACTTCGCTCAGTACTAAACGCGCCAGACTCGCGCCAACCCCGCTCCCGTATTCCTTCTTCATTTCTGCTCCATAAACCTGCCGTGAATTCCGTCCATTCTACCCGCTCATTTAATGGGCACGCTGTAATGCGACGCACTCACTTGCCAGCGGCCGTCCATAAACATCCACGTGTCGGTGAGCCGGTCGTGGTATTCGTAGCGCTTCCCTTTTTCGGTTCCCACTTCGTGATAGTGCCCGGTGACGACCGCCGTGTTCCCGTGCAGCCGCACTTTCATGTCCGGCAATTCCGAGCTGTTCACTTTCGTCCTGCTGTCCCCCGTATGCGCGATATATCCGGACTTGCTGTAGGTGTGCCGTCTTCCACGGTGATGATGAAGTGATCGGCAGCAGCGAGCTCATGGCCGCGACATCCCGCTGCTGGTAAGAGATATTCCGCTTGTTCTCCAGCGCCAGAATCTTCACCGCCGCGTCAGAACCTTGCGCCGCCGTAGCAGACGCGGCGAAAGGGACAACCAGCAAAACGGTAAGCACCATCGCAGCAAAAAGCCGTGAACGTGTTCTCATCGGGGGCCTCGCACGCATTGTGCCGTCCGCCCGCTCACATTTCAACGCTTAGAATCGTGGCCGATGCCTGCGCCACATCACTGGCTCAGCGCACCGCAAACTTTTCCGCCCACTGTATGCGCGCGGTCGTTTGCATCGCAATGAACAGCGTCAGAATCGCGCCAATGGTAATCGCCAGTCCCGTGAAGCCCTCAAAAAAGAAAGCGTACGAGAACAGCACCAGGTACACAAATTGCGCCAGGGCAGCCTCCAGCAACGCCGCGCGCATCCCCGCAACCAATCTCAGATAGCTCACCAGCAGCGCTATCGAAACGGCGGAGCAAATCACGAAAGCCGCATGAATCGAGACGTGATCCACCAGATACGCCATCAGGAGATGAAAGGAAAAAAAAGCGCACGCCAGAAAAAAATAATTCATGGGATGCAGCTCGATACCCCTCACGGTCGTCAGCAGAAAAAGCGCAAAAAAGAAAAACAACAACGAAACCGGCGCGAAATAGCTGATCCGTCCCGCGAGCGGCCCCGGCTGCAGTTTCTGTGGCAGCGCAATGCCCACATGGTAGCCCGACACCAGGTTCTTGTAGTTCCACACCAGATCCCATCCGTTCGCCTGGCGGACCTCCTCCGTCGGTGAAAGCGTATTCTCCAGCAGGTCGAAGCCGGCAAAATTCGTGGTGACGTGCAGCTGAAAATCCTTTACCTGCGTCACCTCATCCCCGAACCCGTAACTCCAGTTGTCCAGCCCGTGCGAGCGATAAGCAACTCGCAGTGCCGCCGTCTCGCGCGGCTGCAGCAGTATCGTCGCCACCGCATCGTTTTTCTCACTGGTCGTGGCCACGGAAACGTCGTTGACGGAAAAATTTAAATCGTCGTACACCGCCTGGCTCGCCGGCAAATGCATCCGGAACGTCACTTCTTGCGCCTGATCACTCGAATTGCTGAAGCGATACACTCCGGAAAAATCCACCTGATACGTGCTGTACCAAAGCAGCCCCTTCTTGCGGTAAACAAGCCGCAGCGCCGCGTTCGCGCGCGTTTGCTCCAGCGGCAGTGTAATCCAGGTCTTGTGCTCCACCGTGCGAACGGCGGCCGTCCCGTTTTCCGTCGCAGTGAACGGTTTCTGAGAAATAATTTGGTAAGCGGCGGTGGGCGGCGTTTGCTCCTGCGCCGTTCCCCAAGCCGACGACACGCGGCCTTTCAGCTGCTCATCGCTGTAATTCGTGCGGTAAAGAATAGTGCTGCCAAGAATGGCCCAAGCTATCGAGGTACACACCACAATGAAACTGATCGCAGCGATGCGCTTTATCATTTTCGCTCACTCCGGAATTGAAGGATTCCTTCCCCGCCGCAGAGCCATTCTGTCGGATTCAGTTCATTCTGTCAAGTACTTTGTATAACAAAGTCATGAGTCGAATTTCGCCCACTAAGTGCTAGCCGAGTTCTTGTTACAGCAGGCGGGTCGCACATTTCGCGACTCGGACATAGCGGCTCGCGAGCCGCGCTTCACTAATCACTACTCACCAATCACGCCGGGTCCCGCGGCAATCCGTCAACGCTGCTGCGGAACTTTCGTCGCAGCGCCCCGCGCGAAATCTTCCAGCCGGCGCGCGAGCGATTCCGGCAGCTCAGCCTCGAGATGCATATGTCCGTCGGCGACTTCGGAGTGCAGCACACGGCCCGTCGCGTGGACCAGCGAAAGATTGCGGCCATCAGAAAGCGGAATGCGTAGATCCACGTGGACCAGCGGGTCCACCGGCAGCGCCGCGTCCATGCGCGCGAGCAAATCTTCCAGCCCCGCGCCGGTAACAGCCGAAGTGAAAATTTTATTTTCGCTGCGGCCATTGGCTTTCACCAGCGCCGCCAGCTCTTCCGCCGACAAACGATCGGTCTTGTTGAAAACTTGCAGCCGCGGCCGATCCTGCACGCCCAGGTCGGTCAAGACTTTCAGCACGTCCGCATCCTGCTCCGCATGATGAGGATTCGAAATATCGCTCACCTGCACAATCAGCGCCGCCTCCTGCACTTCCTCCAAAGTGGCGCGAAACGCAGCAATCAAATCCGGCGGCAAATCGCGCAGAAATCCCACCGTATCGGAAAGCAGCGCACGCCGCCGCGAAGGCAGCCGCACCGCCCGCACCGTGGGATCGAGCGTCGCAAACATCTTCGCGGAAGTCAGCACATCCGCATGAGTAAGTGCATTAAACAAAGTGGATTTCCCCGCGTTGGTGTAACCCACCAGCGCAATCATTCCCAGCGGCACAGCCTGCCGCGCGCGCCGTCGCGTGGTGCGCTGCCGCCGCACAGTTTCGATCGCTTCTTTAATCTTGCTCACGCGGTCGCGTATCCGCCGCCGGTCGGTTTCCAGTTTTTGTTCGCCAGGGCCGCGCGTGCCGATACCGCCGCCCAGCCGCGAAAGTTCCTCGCCGCGCCCGGTAAGCCGCGGCAGCAAATAATTCAATTGCGCCAGCTCTACCTGTAGTTGGCCTTCGCGCGTACGCGCGTGCATCGCAAAAATATCCAGGATCAGCTGCGTGCGATCAATCACCCGTGTGCCGATGCCCTTCTCCATGTTGCGCAGTTGCACGGGAGTCAGGTTGTGGTCCACGATCACCAGCGGCACATGGCGCAGTTCGGCCTCCGCGCGAATTTCGTCCAGCTTGCCGCGGCCAACGAGCGTCGCCGGATCCAGCGTGTCGCGCACCTGCAGAATGCTCCCTGCAATTTTCGCGCCAGCCGATTCCGCCAGCTCGTGCAACTCCTCCAGCGAATCGCGCCCCGCAGCCGAAAGATCACCCGCACGCCCGCGCGGAGATTTCTTCAAGCTCACACCGACAAGCAGCACGCTTTCGCGATTGTCCACCGATTGCGCGGTTTTCATGCGGATGGAATGGCCCTGGCCCCAAGCAAATTGCGGGGAATTTTATTCATTGGTAACCCAATTATACGCCGAATGTGCAAGGAACAAGCGCTGCGAATTTCAGCCCGAAGTCGCGGCGGCAGAACGCCCAGAGGATTCAACTCGTTCTGGAGAACCGGCACACGCCGCCCCAGGGTCGCTGCGGCTGCGTCCCGTGTGAATCGGGAAGCCAGGAAATGGGAACCAGAAAAAACGGCAGGCGGTGGAGGCGCGCTGCCACACGGAGCAATGAATTTGCTTCCACCACAGTCCAGCCGAATTTGGCGAAAAAGGCCGGGCCCTCTTCCGGAGCGAATTTGAACGGCGCGGCCTCCTTCAAGTTGGAGGTCATGCGCTTTTGAAACGTGGCCAGCAATTTTGGCGACACCATATCCAGAATCCAGGAACGAAAACTGGGCTGGGCAGTGAGGTCCTGTGCCAGAAGGGCCACTTCGTCGGAGGAAAGATAAACGACCAGGCCCTCGGTGATGACCAGTGCTTTGCCGGCCCCCCGGCCCAGGCGCGCGAAGAGTTCGCGGCGCACAGAAACGTCGGAAAGATCGAGGCGAATGCGTTCGAGCGAGCAAACTGGTTTTTCGCCGCGCAAAATTTCTTCTTTGTGCGCAAGTATTTCGGGGAGATCCACTTCAACCCAATCTAGCGAGGGAGGCAGCTCCATGCGATACGGGCGTGTGTCCAGCCCGGCGGCCAGATTGATGACCAGGTCGCCGCCCTGCGCGATATGCGCCTGAATCATCTGGTCGATCACGTACGTGCGCGTGACGATGGGCCAGCCGGCCGCGCTATTGCGTGCGCCCAGCGGGTTGGATTTGGCAATCCTCGCCCCGCGCTCACCTGCGAGCCGCCGCGCAAAGGGGTCGCGGAAAAGCGCGTCGGGCCGCTCGGATTCGACAGCGCGGTCAACGGCCACCAGACGCGCGGTGTCCGAAACGTTGCGAATGAGACCGTCGTCAGCCGGCGCCGAAGAAGATTCCGAAGGAGCGCTGTTGCGATCGGGGAGCTGCATGCCTGTCCTTATACGTAGGCAAGTCTAATTGCTGGAGTTCTTGGTCTGAGCCACCGGATGGAAGGAATTGTATACCCACTTGCCCTGATTCGCGGCGAACTGCTCATGCGGGCCAACTCAGCGCGCGGTCGCCGCAGAAAAGCGCGCCGAAGCAGCGAGAATCAGATCGGAGAGGAACTGGCTAAGCCCACGGCCGGAAACCTGAAATTCGAGATCGCGCGTGGCCCGATCCAACCAGCCGAGATACACCAGCAGCGCAACTTCCGCCCACGATTCCGCCGCTTCCGGCGCGAAACCGATGTCGCGCAAAACGCTGGACACATGCGCCGAGCGTTTTCTCTCAATCGCAGAAATCCGCGCAGCCACACGCTCGTCGCGCCGAGCCCACGCGCGCAGCGCCGCTTCCCGACGCGCGCAAGAAAGATCCGCGCAATGTTCCACGAAGCGCGCCCAACGCGCCGCCGCCTGCGGCGTGACCACAGTATCGTCCAGCCAAGCAGTCTCGTCGCCTTCCCAGCGATCCAGCATCTTTGCCAGCAGCTCTTCGCGATCCTGAAAATGCCAGTAGAAGCTGCCCTTGCTCACGCCGAGATCGCGCGCCAGCAATTCGATGCGCACGGATTCAATTCCCTCGGTCGAAAGGCGCGCGAACGCCGCACGAATCCAATCGTCGGGCTGCAGTGGAGAAGATTTAAGCGCAGCTGCGGTAGCCATGTGGTGTTCTCTGTGTGCTGCGGAACAATACCGGAGTGCGTCGAGCGCGTCAAGTTACGGGGTTGTTACGATTTTACGATCGCGAGAGCCGCGGCGAAAATTTCCGGCGCGTCGCCGAAGCCCGCGAGCCAATGCACGCCGGTTTCCTTGCGAAACCAGGTGAGCTGGCGCTTTGCGAAGCGCCGCGTCGCTTGCTGAATTTGCTCCACCGCGTGTTTTTCGCTCAGACGGCCGGCGAGATGCTCGCGCAATTGCGAATAGCCGATGAACTGAAATGGTTTCGCCTCTGCCGCAACGCCGCTCGCGACCAGCGCGCGCACTTCTTCCCGCCATCCGGCCGCGAACATCGCATCCGTACGCGCATGAATGCGCGCGTAGAGCGCAGCGCGCGGCGGCAGCAGGCCGATTTTCACCACCTCGTATCCCTGCAAGGCATCGCGCCCGCTGCGATGGATTTCGCTCACCGGTTTTCCGGTAAGCAAGCCCAATTCGATCGCGCGGATCACCTTTTGCGTGTCCGCCGAAGAAATGCGCGCAGCGGATTCGGGATCGAGACGCGCCAACACGCGATGCAGATGCGCGGACCCACGCTGTTCGGCCCGTTGCCGCAAACGCGCGCGAATTTCTTCAGAGCGCTGCGGCGCATCCGCAAGCCCTTCGAGCAGCGCGCGCAAATAAAGCCCGGTTCCGGCGGTGAGTATCGGCAAAACCTTGCGCCGGCGCAGATCCTCCAGCACTTCCAGCGCGCGCCGCCGGTAATCCCCAGCCGTGAAAGTCTCCGCAGGCTCGCAGAGATCTACCAGATGATGCGCAACGCCATGCTGCTCCGCCGCAGAAACCTTCGCCGTGCCGATATTGAAGTGCCGATACACCTGCGTGGAGTCGCAGACCAGAATTTCGCCGCCAAGTTTTTCCGCGAGCCGAATTCCCAGCGTGGATTTGCCGGAAGCGGTAGGACCAAGTATGACGACGAGCCGCGGCAGCGCCCTCATCCCGAAAATTTCCAGTAGCGCAACCGCAATCCGAGCAACACCGGCGCGGCGAGAAGAAGAGCGCCAATTACCTGCCTACGATTGAGTTTCATGAAATCGCTACCACCTAAGTTATCACCGCAGGGCATAGCAAATGAAGGCTACGTGAGCGGATCAGGCGGGCGCGATGCAGCGCACACTACCGCGGCGCGTCACCAATCGGAATGTTGTAATAAAACCCGATGCGCAGATCGATGAACTGCCCCTTGAATTGCGGCGGCAGCGGCTCGAAAGGGCTCGTCGCGCGAATCGCGGACGCCGCCGCGGTATCGAGCGGCTCTTTGCCGGAAGTCCGATCCAGGCTGAGGCTCTCCGCGGGAAAACTGCCGTCGCGATTAATCCGAAAAGAAATCGCAACAATCCCCTTGTCGCCCAAATAAAAAGATTCCGGCATCACCGTGACCCAATTCTGTTTCAACTTCGCAAGCAGCCTGTTGATATAACTCTGAAAATCCACGCCCTCGGTGGGAGTGAGAATCGTGACGCCGTTGCCCGCCTGCGCGCCGCCTCCACCTCTTCCGCGTCCACCGCCGCTTCCCCCACCACCAGTAACTGTGCCTTCCGAACTGTACGTGCCGCCGCCCGGGGAACGCTTGATCGCATCCTGCATATCATCCTGCATCGCTTTGCCAGGCGAAGCGTTAGGTATTCCCAAATTCAAGTGTCCGGGCGTCGTCGGAGGAAGCATCGGCATAATTTTCGACGGCTCGGGAGGAGGCGGCTGTGTCGGCGCGGTATTCGGAGTCGGACTAGTGTTTACTTTCGGCGTAGGCGCCGCGGGCAAATCCAGCGGCGGCCGCTCCGAAGCCACAGGAGGCGCTTCGATGCGATGCTCCTCAGCCCGAGGCGGCGCCACTTTGTTCAATGTCTTCGGACTAATCTTTACCACGGGCCCGGGAGGAGGCGAAGGCCGCCGCGACACCGCCCCTTCATCAGGAGGCAAGTACACAACGCCAAGTTCCTTGCTCGCAAGTTCGATCTCATCGCGCGTGGGCACATGCGTAGGAAAAATTTTCGGCAGAAAAATCAGAAAAATTATGAACGCGATGTGCGCCGCGACGGAAATCACGCGCGTGATGGCGTCCCACTTGGCGTCCCTGCGATCTTCAGGTTCGACAAGTAAATTCGCTTCGCCGGTATTGAAAATATCCGGCGACACAATTTCGCGCAGCTGCGCCGTCATCTGCGGCGGCTGATCGAATTTATCAATCTCGCGCTGCTCCGGCGGTTCCACATACGCCGGAACCACCACGCGCTGGTCCAAAATCGCCAGCGGCGCGTATTCCGATGGCGGCAAAAATTGTTCGAACGGCTTCACGCCCATTCCGCGCGGCACCAGGCTGCGCTCGATCAGCACATCCAATGGCAAATGTTCCGGAATATTGGTTTTCCCAGTGAGCGGCGGCGCCTCCGACAAATCCGAAGGGACGACCGTGCGATCGTCCATGTACGTCGTCAGCCGCCGCGCCGGCTTCTTCGCCGGATCGTCGGTGAACGGGCGCACATCGGTGGGAACCAGAGTTCGCGGAATCATCTATCTATTGTCCTGGGGAACGACAGCATCCAGTTGGACGCGCTGCGCGTGTTCCTGGATGCCCGCCATCACGCGATCGGCCAGCTCAAGCGCGGCGCGCCCCGCCGCGCCATCCACGCGCGGAGGCCGCCGATTGCGCACTGAGCGCGAGAATGCGCCCAGCTCGGCGCGCAGCGGCTCTTCCGGCGACGTCGGAATTTTCTCGAAATTAATCTGTGGCTGCGGCGAGCCGGGCTCCACGCGCACCCGCAGCAAATCCTGGCGCGTAAAATCCAGCGAAAAATATTCGTGCGCCTGGAAAAATCGCATTTTGCGCACGCGCTCCGTGGAAACGCGGCTGGCCGTAACGTTCGCCACCGTGCCGGTCGCGAATTCAATGCGCGCCTGCGCGATATCCACTTTGTCGGTGATCACCGGTATGCCCACGGCTTTCAGATCCACCACCGGCGCGCCCACCAGCGCCAGCAGAATGTCCAGGTCATGAATCATCACGTCATACACTACGTCAATATCCAGGCTGCGCGGCGTGAAAACTCCCAGGCGGTGTACTTCAAAGAACATCGGCTTGGAAACAATCTTCAAAGCCGCGGTGACGGCCGGATTGAAGCGCTCTAGGTGCCCAATCTGCAGAATGCGATTCTTGCGCTGCGCCGAAGCGATCAAGCCGTCCGCTTCGCCCAGCGATGAGGCCATCGGTTTTTCCACCAGCACATCCATGCCCCAATCCAGCAAGCGGCAACCGATGCGCGAATGTTCCTTGGTCGGCACGGCCAGACTGATCGCATCAATTTTTTCCACCGGCAGCGATTCGAAATCGCGGATCACGCGCGTCTTGAATTCAGCTGCCACGGCGGCGGCGCGTTCGGCATTGGTATCCACCACGCCCACCAATTCCACGCCTTCCATTTGCGACCACACCCGCACGTGGTTGCGCCCGAAATCTCCGACGCCGACCACCGCAACGCGCATGGGTTTTTCAGTCACGATTTCCTTTTGGTTGCTGATTTCTGCGGCGCATCGTCGCCGCTGCCGACCACGCGCTCCGGCGCAAACGCTTCAATGGCGATTCCAAAATCATCCGCCGCGCGAATCATGGCATCGCGATCGAACAGCAAAGTTCGCCCTGCATCAATCGCTAGCGCCGTCGCGTTCGACTGCTTCATCACCTCTATGGTTTTCAATCCCACCACTGGCACATCAAATCGCATATCCTGCCGCGGCTTGCTCACCTTCACCACCACCAGCCGCTGCCCGCCGGCAATGCGCGCCGCGCGCTCGATCGTTTCGTCAGTGCCTTCCATCGCTTCAATCGCCACGCATGCGCGATCGCGCACCACCACCATCTGTCCCAAATCCAGTCCCGCAATCTGAGTCGCGACTGCGCGCCCGTAAGCGATGTCCGCCGCTTCGGATTCATCCGGCACGCGTCGCGTCAGCACGCCGGCCGCAGGCAGCAGCGGCCCCAGAAACTTCGTCGAATCCACTAGCTCGATGCCTTCGTCTTCCAATACGCGCGCCACCGCCCCGATCAGCGAATCCGTATTTTTCGACGGCAGCGAAAAAAGTAATTTCGCGAGGCGCCAATCTGGGCGAATCGAACTGAAAATCTTGTTGTGCTTCACTTGCCCGGCCATCACCGCGCGTTTCACGCCTTCCGAGTGCAGCAATTCAATGGTCCGGCCCAGTTCCCCCAAGCTCACCCAGTGCAGACGTTTCGCCACGCGCTCCAACCCCAGCGAAGCTTCTTCCTTGATCGCGATCACCGCCATTTCGATGCCGCGGCTGCGCGCCCCTTCCAACACCAGAAACGGAAAATCTCCGTTCCCCGCAATCAATCCCCAGTTCGCGGAATTCCCGGAGCTTGCGTCTGCCGCATGATTGTCCGCGTCAGGCAGCGTCATGCTATTTCGTCAGACCTCGGTCGGAGGAAGCCGCTTCGATGAATTGCACTAATGTTAAGACGTCCGGCGAGTCCGCCAGGGATGCACGCATCTTTTCCAGCGCCTGCGAGGTGTTCAACTTCGAACGTAGCAGCAGCCGGTAAGCCTTTTCAATCGCCGCAATGCGCTCGGCGGAAAATCCCTGACGCTCGAGGCCCACGCGATTCACGCCAAAGCAACGCGTGCCGCGCGGCGCCACAATTTTCGAAAATGGCGGCACGTCCTGCGTGATCACCGTATGCGCTGCGATGTAGGAATGCTTGCCGATGCGGCAGAACTGATGCACCGGACAGAACGCGCCCAGCTGCGAGTGATCTTCGATGGTCACATGCCCTGCGAGCGTCGCGCCATTTACCAGAATATTGAAATCCCCGAGCTGGCAGTCATGCCCCACGTGCGCGTAAGACATGATCAGATTGTTGCTGCCCACACGCGTAACGCCGCCGCCCTTCACCGTCCCGCGATTCACCGTGGAAAATTCGCGAAACTCGTTGTTGTCGCCCACTTCGACAGCAACGCGCTCGCCCTTGTAAGTGAGGTCCTGCGGATCGCCGCCCACCACCGCAAAGGAATAAACGTGATTCTCGCGGCCCAGTCGCGCGGGACCACGCACGAGGGCGTGATCATCCAACACGCAGCCTTCGCCCAATTCGACTGAGTCGCCCACCACGGCAAAAGCGCCGATTTTTACATCCCTGCCGATTTTCGCGGTGGACGCAACGACAGCGCGGGAATCAATCTCACTCATCTACTTCTTCACCGGAACATGCGCGACGGAATTTGTGGAGCGTTCGGGCGTGCCATCGGCCTTGATGTCCACCATCGCGCACATCAAAGTGGCTTCGACGGCGAGTTCGCCATTTACCCGCGCCCACGCCGCGATTTTGCAGAAGGGCCCTTTGAAGCTCAGAACGTTCGCTTCCACCCTCAGCTGGTCGCCGGGTATCACCGGGCGGCGAAAACGCGCGTAGTCAATTCCAGCCATGTAGAGCAGCTTGTTGTCGCGATCTTCAATGTCCAGCAACAGCAGCAGCCCCCCGATTTGCGCCATGGATTCGATGATCAGCACGCCCGGCATCACCGGCTTGCCGGGAAAATGCCCCTGAAAAAAATATTCGTTGATGGTGACGTTCTTGATTCCCACAATCCGCTTCTTCGGTTCCATTTCTTCAATCGCGTCCACCAGAAGGAACGGGTAGCGGTGCGGCAGGATCTTCTGGATCCCTATGCTGTCAAGGAGCATCGTGTGTTAGCCTCTGCTTGCAAGTTGATTGTGTAAATTTCGCGTATCTGAACGCTAATTGATCGCCGATTCGTCGCTCACCGATCGATTGTCGAGCCGATTGATCGCCCACCGCAACACTGGGCGCTTCCCACCGTGCGCTATTTTCCCAAGCGCACAATCGAACAATTCTATACGAAACGCACGCAGGGGGGAATCGGCGATGACGCGTTTAGCAGCACTAGTAGGAAGGCGCTTGTCGAATCGCGGCTCAAGCATTCAAGGTCTGACCGCAAAGCTATCAACCATTTGAAGAAAGGTGTGGTAGTTCCCAACTTTCTCTAAAGGGAGCCCTGGCCTGTCCCCGCCAAACTCAATCGCAAATGTTTGAGAGCCCGAGACCAGGTAAACCGTTTCCACTTCTGGCGTATGAGCCTGGAGATCGCGATAGCGGACCTTTAGAGCGCGACGGCCATTCAGGGTAAGGCTTTGCTCCGTCAGGCCGTCGTTGAGATTCGCCGTCCGTTTTATTTGCGTGAACCATGCTGCGAGGTCCGTACCTGGCGGTTTGTCCGCTAGGTGCTCGATTATCACCCAACCCGAATCCCTATCTGCTGGAGGTAGAAAGTCGACAGAAACATCCGGCGCGGAAGGGTCCTTGCAAGACTTGCAGTTGGCAATCTTCCAGTCAACCGGGTATTTAATCCTCCACCCGGCGCGATTTGAGAACGTTTTCCACTTTGGATTTTCTGCGTGCGCCACCGCATCCAACACGTCTCCCGCTCTTTGAGATATGGTCCCCATGCCAGCGGCAAATTGTTTCATTGCCCGATTGAGCGCACTAATTCCAAACAGTTCCAATGCAATCAGAAAGCCACCAAAAGCCGAAACAATCGAAATCCTTCTGGTCGCGCTCATAACTTGCCTCTGACTATTTCGAAGGGGACGCGTATATCAGACAGTTGCAACGTCTGCCAATTACGCTGCAGCAACGGGCGGATTCGAATCGTCGACGGGCTTGAGTTGGAATTTGGATGCACACAGCCAAGGGCGCGGCGCAAGCCGTGGACGACTCATTGGATGTTCTGCAGAGATATAGAAACGAGGTTGTGAACCCAGCGCGCCGGCCGCTTATCTTCAGAAACAATCAACTGGAACGGCCCGGATTTCCCGAGCGGCTGGCCGTCGCGCGTGTCTGCCACCAATATTTCGCCGCCATGAAAATTGGGATCGGCTTCCGCAATAGACAGTACCACGGAGTATCCATCCGAGCCCAAAGCCACGATGTAACTCGCCAGCGCCTTGCCGCGCAAATGCTCACCAAGCGGCGCATCGAGTTTCGCGAGCAGCACAACCAGCGGCACGCCCGAATAGGTCTCATCGGCGTCGGCGTGCGC
>Ga0070761_10000791_pt1 | contig 20066 bp, 17 predicted proteins | sample HubBroMetageREF1_FD_66724 | JGI IMG/M metagenome (GOLD analysis project Ga0070761, IMG submission 66724) | Reference soil microbial communities from the Hubbard Brook experimental Forest, New Hampshire, USA - Hubbard Brook CCASE Soil... | ecosystem: Environmental > Terrestrial > Soil >... | reverse complement strand
AGCGGGTAGTAGTCTCCCTGGCCGGAGTCGCAGTTCCCGAACTCGTCCACGCAGATGCTTGCCGCGGGGGCGGAGTAATCCGATTCGTAGTACGGGAGGTCGTTGTACTCCGCGTCGGGTAGCACGCCGTATGGATTGTCGGCGAAGCCGTAGTCCCACCAGTAGTTGCCACCGGTGTAGTTCCCGCCGATGATGTTGGTCATGCCCCTATCGAGCGGGCCGTTCCATGCCTGGCTGAATTCGTCCTGAAACTGATCCGGGGCGAGACCGGTGTACGGGTCGATCGTGGGACTGTCCGCCGTGACCACGGTGTTGAAGGCGTTGTTGGCGATCTCGTCGCATTCGTCGCACGCCGTGAAGGCCGCCGCACCGTAGTCGTTCGCGTCGCCCCAGTCGGCGTCCACGAGCCCGATGGAGCCGTAGTACTCGGCCACCGTGGGGTACGGTTGGGAGGAAGTCGGGTCCGCACCCGTCGTGAACACGTTGCCGTAGATCTCGTTGTAGACGCCGCCGTAGAGGAACAACGCCATCCCCTGGGTCGCGAACGTGTTGTCGACGATATTCGCTCCCGAAGTGTTCCAGAAGACCGCGTTCGCCGATGACTGGCTGAGCCCAAAGTAGGAGACCGCCGGCCACCAGCCCGAGATCGCCGACGACTCGAGGCTCACATCATCGTCGTCCCAGAAGAACATCTGGAGGTTGTTCGTCGAGGGCCATCCGAAGTACGATGCGAGGTTCTGGTCGTAGCTCGGGGCGGGGGGAAGTGCGACGGTGAACGACGGGGCCCCGACAATGTCCACGTCGGTGAGGTCGAAGAGCAGGATCCCCGGAAAGACCGGGAAGCCGTAGTCGTTCACGAGCCCGAACCACGGGAAGTACGGGTTATCGATGAAGTCCGTCGTGAAGGGGACCTGCCCGATGTTCCCGAACTCGTTGTTGAACAGCAGATAGTTTCCGTAGCCGTCGATGGCGGAGGAGATGTTCTGGAGCCCGGTGACGTTGAACGCCCAGAGCGGGGTGTACACACCGTTCAGGGTGTCCACCGCGGGAGCGAGGGTGGCGCCGATGGAGTCGAAGTCGTTGCCCACGATCGTAAACTCGAGTTCCGTCGGGTCGAACTCGGACATCACCACGATCGCGGTGTAGTTACCGACCGGCAGCGCGATGTAGTCGTACTGCGAGTCGAAGTCCGGGACCCACTGGAACAGGGAGTAGTTCGTGGCTTCCCAACTCGAGAACACGAGGCCGTCCGCGAGGAACAGGAAGGCGTTCCCCGGTTCGAGCGTGGCGTAGAGATCGGACTGGGTGTAGAAGCTGGCTTCCGCGTACGGACTGTATCCGCCGACGCCCGCCCCGAGAACGCCCCAGAGCCCGTACTGGAAGGAGGGACCGTTCGAGAGGGTGACACACGGCTGGCAGCTCGCCGGGATCTCGGGAGGGAGAACGATGCCCTCGCTCGTGAAGCTGCTCCAGGCCGCGTTCACTCCGACCGACGTTTCGCCGGTGTCTCCTCCCGTGTTGAACGCCGAGGGTACGGTGAGGTAGGCGTCGGCGGTCGTGTTCCAGTACTGGAGGGTCATGTAGGTGTAGGACGCCTCGTAGACGTCGAAGTTGCTGCCGCCACCGGGCCCGCCCAGCGTGATCTCGAAATCGTCCGGCAGTCCCGCGGGGTTGTAGGCCGAACCGTTCGCGACGAACGCCGGCGCCTTCGTCGCCGCCGGGTTCCCGCCCGCCGCGAGCGAGTTGAAGATCGCGTAGTTGTAGCTGCCCGAGGTCGTGCCCGAGGACTGCGTCAGGCTGTAGTTGAAGAAGACCGCGTCCCGGCCGTTCTCGAGGGACGAGTTGAGGTACAGCTGGACGGTGAACGGAACCGTGGCCGGGATGGGCGCAGACTCGCCGTAGTAGTACTCGGGACACTCGTTGAACCCATTGCTCGAGTAGATCGAGTTGCACGTGAGGGAGGCATCGTAGGCGGAGAAGTTCCAGATGTTGCTGACGAACGTCAGGCTGCTGTTGGACGGAGAGTATTCGAAGACGTTCTGGGTCCAGAACTGGTAGCCGCCGGTTCCGAACAACGTGACGTTGTTGAGCACCGCGTTGAGTTGAACGCCCCATTCGTCCGGTCCGCTGATGTCCGGGGAGTACCCCGTCAGGCCATTGGTCGAGAAGTTCGCCTCGACGCTCGGGGTCGCGAGCGTGTACGGGGTGATGACGCCCGAATCGTTCTCCAGGCCGTACTCCCCGATCCCGTAGGGGGCGGGGCTGCTCGTGTAGGTGAGGTCGACGTGGCCGTTCGTCAGGGCCGGGTGGGGGCCGTTCATCAGGTACGGAAGAAAGACGTCGTGGAGGGGAACGCCTCTCGCGGAAAGGGAACTCAGGATCTTCTGGGCGGCGGGCGTGTTCGTTTCGCCCGCGGCGGGCGCCGAGGGCGGGGTGAGCGGAATCGATTCGGAGCCGAGGTGGGCGGTGGGCGTCGCGGAGTCGCCCGTGAGGGTCGTCGGGGAGGTGCTCCTCGGGGCGGCGACCGCGGGCGGGGCGAGCGACGCGGAACGGGGGGCCGCGGGCGGGGCGACGGCCGCGAGCAGTCCCATGGACGAGACGACCATGACCATGGTTACGAGAAGGGCGAGTCCCACCGTCGCTCGACGCGCGTTCATGCGTATCGAGTTGGCACCGCTCAGGGGATAAAGGTTCGTCAGGATTTACTGACGTCCGGTCGCCGGAGCGGAGCAGTTTCACGACGCGTCGCGCTCGTTCGCAAACCCTTTAGTCCGCGAACGCGGAACCCCGCCCAGTGCCCGACGAGGAGCTCGACGCCATCCTGATCCAAGTGACGGTCCCGCTGCCGATCCCGATGATCTACGCCGCGTTCACCGAGCCCGAGAAGTTGACGGGATGGCTGTGCGACGGCGCCGAGGTCGAGCCGAAGGTCGGGGGCCGTTTCCGGCTTCGATGGAACGAACCTGCCTTCGATAGCGGCGGAACGGTGCTCCAGATGCAGAACGACGTAGACATCGGGTTCAGCTGGACGGGCCCACCGCCGTTCGAGGGGCTGATGAACGGCCCTCCCCCGAAGACCCACGTCTACGTCCGGCTCGCCGAGTCCCCCGAGGGGATCGACATCACGCTCGAGCACTCGGGGTGGGTCTCGGGCGAGGCGTGGGAGGCGGCCCGCTCGTGGCACTTCCACTTCTGGGACGAGCGGCTGCACGGGCTCAAGGACTACCTGATCAAGGCCGCGTACGGGTAGTCGGGCTCACGGACCCGTCGGGGTGAACTTCCGGCAGACCCCCTCACCGCAGAGGGCGCACGGGCCCGACGGTTCGAGGCGGTAGTTTCCGCTCGAGGCCGCGGGCTGCACCGTCATGTGATGGGTCGGCAGGTGGCCGCACCGGCAATGCGCGTGCGCGGAGAGCATCGCGGCCGGGTCGACGCGCGCCGCCATGGGTTCGCCGAGGAGCGGCCGGGGCGGAAAAGGTCGTCGGAGCGCACGGCTAATGCGCGGCCGCGGCTCCCCCCGCTCCGTGGAGATCGGCGGCTGCACCGTCCCCGAGGACCGCCTCTACGACCTCGAGAACGAGGTGTGGTACCAACCCGAAGGGACGGACGGCGTCGCGCGGGTGGGTCTGCTCGGACCGCTCGTCTGGTTCGCCGGGCGGTTCCAATCGGTCACGTTCCGGCCGGTCGAGGGTCCGATCGCGCAGGGCCGCAGCGTCGCGACCGTAGAGAGCCAGCGGTACACGGGCGCGGTCCGGTTGCCCCTGGACGCCGAGGTCATCGAGCGGAACTCGTCGATCGTCGCGCGACCGCGCCTCCTGAACGATGCACCCTACGACGACGGTTGGGTGGTCCGCGTCCGGCCGACGGGTGGGGTGCCCCCGGGCCTGGAGACGGCCGCCGCGATCCAAGAGCGGCTCACCGAGCGGATCCGGGAGCGGCATATCCGGTGCTGGCCGATCACGCCGGACCTGGAGATCTACGAGATCGGGATCGAGTGCTCGGCGGTCCTGACGATGCTCAACGAGGAGCTCGCGCGATCGGCGGCCGGGACGGCGATCCTGATGGTGACCGACGACCCGACGAGCCCGATCGAGATGGAGCGATGGGCCGACCAAACCGGCCACACCATCCTCGCGAAGCGGCGGGAGGGGAACCTGCACCAATTCATGGTCCGCAAGGAAGCGCGCCCGACGCCGAAGCGGCGGCCGGGCGCCTGAAGAGGTTCGCGGCCCGGTCTACGGCTTCTCGATCGGGGTCCGGACGAGGTTCCCCCATTCGGTCCACGACCCGTCGTAGTTGCGCACGTCGGGGTATCCGAGCAGGTACGACAGCACGAACCAGGTGTGGCTCGAGCGCTCGCCGATCCGGCAGTACGTGATCACCGGGCTCGTGGGGACGATCCCCTTCGGCGCGTAGAGCGCCTCGAGCTCTTCGCGGGGTTTGAACGTCCCGTCGTCCTTGACCGCCTGGGCCCAGGGGATGTTCTTCGCGCCCGGAATGTGACCGCCGCGCTGCGCGTGCTCGGTCGGGTACTCGGGCGGCGCCGTGAGCTCGCCGGAGAACTCCTTCGGTCCGCGCACGTCGACCAAGCCGAACTTCCCGGCCTTGACCTCGGGAAGTGCCTTGCGAACATCGTCGAGGTAGGCGCGGAGCTTCGCGTTCGCCGGGCTCGCCTTGAACGAACCGGCCGCGGGGGTCGGAGCGTCCTTCGAGATCGCGCGGTCCTCGGCGATCCACTTCTTGCGGCCGCCGTTCAGGATCTTCAGATTCTTCGCGCCGTAGTAGGTGAACACCCAGAACGCGAACGCCGCGAACCAGTTGTTGAAATCACCGTAGAGGACGACCGTCGTGTCGGGGTTGATCCCGGCGCGCTGGAACAGATGGGTCGTCGCCTCCTGGGAGAGGATGTCGCGGGCGACGGGGTCGTTGATGTCCTTGCGCCAGTCGAACAGGACCGCGCCCGGGATGTGTCCGAGCTCGTAGTTCGCGGCGGGGTCGTAATCGACCTCGGCGATCCGGACCTTCGGGTCGTTCAGGTGCTGGGCCAGCCAATCGTTCTCGACCAGGACTTCGGGGTGCGCGTACGCCGCCATGGGTTTTCCTGACCGCCCGAGCCGCGCGGAGATATACCCTCAACGTCCCGCACAATCGGCGTAGAGACGCCCGATTTCAGCGCGAGATTTGAGCAGTAATGACGCGTTTATGCGCAATTCGGTCCCGCGGCGAGCCTATCCACGGCGACCGCGCTTGGGGAGCGGGGCGTCCGACACCTCGACCGTCTCCGGGTCGAAGCCGAGCTTGGCGAGCTCGTCGCGGATGCGGGCGCGGTGGTCTCCTTGCAGGTACACCTCACCGTCCACGACCGAACCACCGGTCGCGAGCCGGTTCTTCAGCGAGCGCGTCGTCTCTGCGAGGTCGACCCCGGGCGGGAAGCCGCCGATCACGGTCGCCGGCTTGTTGTACCGGCGGGGTTCGGCGCGTACGCGGATGCGGGCGGTCTCGCGGTCCAGTGCGGAGAGAATCTCGTCAAACTCGTCGTTGCTCATGGAAGATCAACTCCTCTCCACGCTCGAAGGCGGAGGAGAACCGGTGCAAGAATCGTGAGAAACCGACGCCCCCGAACGGCCGGGGCGGCTAGAAGATCCCTTGGGTTCCTTCGTGGGTAGGCGCACCACGAAGAGCATGACGCCACTGCGCTTGAACGTTTCCTAATCGACGGGTCACGACTCGCCCCACTTGTAGAGGCGGAGCGTGATCGTGAGCCCGACCAGGGCGCAGAGGGCGAGCAGCGAAGCGTAGAACACCATCTGGAGCGGGGTGGCCGGCGTGATCCCGAGGGCGCCCTGCACGAGCAGCGCGGCGTACGTGGTCGGGAGGAACCGGGCAACGTCCTGCCAGAGCGGAGGCAGGGCGGAGAGCGGGTAGTACAGGGGGGAGAGCATTCCGAGGATCGTGAACGTCAGATTGCCGACGGGCCAGATCTCCCGCTGGGTCTTGATCCGGCTCGAGATCGCGATCCCGATCGAGGAGAAGAGGATCCACAAGGTGAACAGACCCGCGAACAGGGCGAGCGCCGCGAGCGGCGTGAACGGGTACCCGTGCTGCGCACCCACGTACGAGAGGAGCACGAGGAGCACCGCGAGCGCCGGGAGCATCGCGATCAGGTTCGAGAACGCGATCCCGAACAGGTAGCGGATCCGGGAGAGGGGGCTCGCGACGAACATGTCCTGGAGCGAGCACTCGATGCGCCAGAACGCGCTGTCGCCCAACGTCCAGCTGCCGATGTTCTGCATCGTGAACAGCATGGCGCCGACGATCTCGAGCGGGAGGAGGGACGGCGGGCTGATCAGCGAGAGAAAGTACAGGAAGATGAACGGCAGCAGCACCGGCGTGATCGCGACCGCCGGATTGCGCGAGATCCACCGCCAACCGACCACCCCGAACGCCGGGAGCGCCCGGCCCCGGAGCGGGACGTTCGGGAACTCCTCCGCCACGGTCGCCATCTACGCCTCCCGCACGGTGCGCCGGGCCCAGTAGATTGCGAAGAGGAAGACCCCCACCGTTTCGACCGCGAGGCCGGCCACGGCCAGGATTACTTCGCCCGACGTGAGCGTGGTCGTTCCGATCGCGGCCTGGACGAGCGCCGCGGCCGCGCTCGGCGGGAGCAGCAGGGCGATCGGCCGCAGCGCCGCTGGGAACAACCCGAGCGGGTAGAACACCGGCATGAGAACGCCGAAGACGTTGAAGAACAGGCTCGAGTACGCCCAGATCGCGCGGTTGTCGCGGAAGAACGTCGAGAAGACGTATCCGGTGCTCGCCGCGAACAGCCAGACCGTGGCAGCCACCGCGAGCAGCAACAGGCCGACGTCGAGGTGGAGCGGCACCACGAACGTCGCGAGGATCCCGAGGAAGATCGTCGGGGTGAGGTAGATCACGAGGATGCCGACCGACATCCCGAGAAAGTACGCCTCGGGCATCATCGGCCCGGCGAGGTACATGTCGTTCGCTTTGTGGTCGATCCGGAGGTACGCGGCCTCGTTCAGCACCCGCTGACCCATCGTGAACGTCGAGAAGACGATCGCACCGACCAGCGCGATCGAGAACAGCGACGGGTTCAGGATCAGGACGAAGACGAGGATGATCCCGGGAACGACCATCGACGTGAGCATCGCCATCCGCTCGTTGCCCTGGACGAGCACCTCGGTCCACAGGAACGCGAGCGTGCCCGCGAACGGGCGCGACGGTCCGAGCGACACATCACTCTGCATCGATCGACCTCCCGACCGCGCGGAGGAACGCCTCTTCGAGGGTGACCGGTCCGACGGTCGCCATGAGCTGCGCCTTCACGGCGATGTCCATCAGCTCCCCGAGAGTGTCCGGTTCGAGGATGACCGTGAGCACCTTCCCGTCGACGACACAGTGGCCGAACGAGCGGAACCGGTCGACCTGCGCCGCCCCTTCGGGCATCTGCACCTTGAGCGTGCCGCCGACGGAGCGCTTGAGATCGTCCGCGGTGCCGCTCGAGAGCACACGCCCCTGCTCGACGATGTAGAGCCGGTGGCTCAGCACCTCCGCCTCGTCGAGGTAGTGCGTCGTGAGCAGGATCGTCGAACCCTTCTGAGTGAGCGACCGCAGGGACGCCCACACCTCCCGCCGCGCGAACGGGTCCATCCCGATCGTCGGCTCGTCGAGAAAGAGCAGCGGAGCCTCCGTGGCGATGACCGTCGCCACCATCGTGCGTTGGCGCTGTCCACCGGAGAGCGTGACCGAGAGACGGTCCGCGCAGCTCTCGAGGCCCATCCGCTCGATCGAGTCTTCGGTCCGCGCCTTGGCCGTCTCGCGGGTGAAGCCGCGCGCCCGCAAGTACGTGTAGATCTGTTCGCGCGGGGAGAGGTGGAAGAACGGCTTCCCTTCCTGTGGCACGACCGCGATGTACGGTCGCGCCTTCTCGGGCGACCGCGCGATATCGACACCGAAGACCTCGACGGAGCCCGAGGTCGGGCGTAGGAGAGTCGAGGCGATCTTCAGGAAGGTCGTCTTCCCGGCGCCGTTCCGACCGAGGAGCGCGACCCGCTCGCCGCGACGGACCTCCATGGAGACGCCGCTTAGCGCCTCGACCGGGGCCGTCCCCCGCGACTCGTAGATCTTGCGGAGGTCGACGCTCCGCAGGGCTTCCCCGCTCATGGGCGGGCGAGGACCGAGGAGCGGTACTTAACCAAATGGAGTTCGGAAACTAAACCGGCTGGCGCGCGCGGCGGATACCCACCGCAGAACGCCAAAATCCCCGAAGGCGAAGGGGCCGTCGTCGAATCCCGTCCGTCTAGTGGCTACCGCAGCCGCAACCGCCGCCGTTTTCGGAGTTGCTGCCGCAGGAGCCGCATCCCCCGGAAAGACCGGCCGAGTCGGGCTCGGGGAGCGTGGGGTTCGTGATCTTGAATCCGGACTGCTTCAGGTCCTCGACGTAGTCGATGACCGCACCGTCGACGAACTTCGTGCTGGTCGGGTCGACCAACAGCGCAAATCCCTCGACCTTCAGTACCTCGTCGTCCGCCCGCGGCTTGGCGAAGGCGAGCCCGAACTGGACGGCGCTCCCGCCACCGCAGCAGCCCCCGCCACCGGGTTGAGCATAGACTCGGACCCCGATCTCGGGCTTCTGCCCGCGGATGAGGGTCTTCACCTGCTCGACGGCGGCGGGGCGCATTTCAACGTGGACGGACATGGGCGATGCCTCGGTAGAAGGACCGGGCCCGAGACCATAAGCTCTCTGACGCGCCGGCAGCGACAGCGCGGGCCGACTTCGAGGTTTCTCTCTCGGAATGTTAGAGTAGCGCACGGGGTGACAACGGGGTTCCGGGGCCTACGGGGCGGGCCCGTTGGGCGGACGCTCCGACTCGGCGATTTCCTCTTCCGTCGGCGAGCCGATGTCGGGCATCTCGCGCGTGCCCGTGAACGTTTCGGGGAGCTCGGTGCTCCGCAAGGGCTGGAGCCCGGGGGCGCGCGCGAGGTCGACCGGCGGAAGGCCGGGGGAGGTCGGGCGCCAGCACATTTTCGAGAGGCCCTCGACGAGCTTCTTCGGAAGTCCGATCGAGCCGCCGATCCGGCGGACGTCCTCCTTCGATAGCTCCCCGACGAGCGCGAGGACGACAAAGTAGACGGCAAAACAGAGGAGGACGACGCCGAGGAGCTGGTACCAGGTGTTGACCGGGAGATACTTGTTGAGCCGCGAGATCGCCCCGAACGCGATCACCGCACTGGCGGTGATCCCCGCGATCGACGCCGGTCGGATCCGGACTCGGATCAGCTTCTCCAGGAAGTACGTGTTCAATGCGAACGCCGCGACGGAGGAGAGGAGCACCGCGACCGACGCGGCGACGAGCCCGTCGCTGGCCGGGTAGATGCCCCACGGCGGCAGGAAGAGGAAGACGGCAACGAGGAGCACCGCGACCTGGGTGCCGGTCAGGTAGAGCTCTAACTTCTGGCGACCGAGCGAACCGAGGGTGGTCTGAATGATCTGGCTCAGCGCGAGCGGGATCGCCCCGAGGGCGAGGATCGCGAGCGGGAGGGCGCCCGACCCGGCGTACAGCTTGTTCGCAAAGATCAGGAGGAAGTTCGTCCGATAGACGACGAGAGCGAGAACGCCGGGGACGAGCAGGATCGACGTGTAGCGTAACGCCTGCCACGCCCCCTCGCGGACCGCTTGGTACCGTTCTTGCTGGTGCAACCCCGCGATGTACGGAAAGAGCGGCGTCCCGACCGCCGCCGGTAACGACAGGACCAGGATGCGGAATCCGTTCGCGGCGAGGAAGATCGAGAGGTTGGCCGGCCCGAGCCCGTGCTCGACCAGCAACGGGACCATGTTGGTGACGAGGTAGTTCAGCGCGAGAGCGCCCATCAACGGCCACGCGAACCGGAACAGCCGGCTCCCTTCGCGCCAGGAGATCTTTCGCAGCCGGGCGATCACCGCCGGCGCTGCGAAGATGGTCGACGCCGTCGCACCGACGACGTACGCCAAGGTGAGCCCGAGGACCGAGTGGTCGTAGTACGCGACGAAGATGAGGACGGGGAGTCGAGCGCTCGCCTCGATCAGGGACGGGTACTGGGCCTTGACCGAATTTCCGAGTCCGATGAACAGCTGGTTGTACACCGTGGAGAACGACCAGAGGATCGGCAACGCGACGAAGATCCCGAGCGACTCAAGCTCGAGCTGGCTGTTCGTGAGCCCCACGGTCGGGGCCAGGGCGAAAATGATGGCGCCCGCGAGGGCGACCATCATCATCCGGACCACGAGGTAGACCGCGGTGTTGTCCGTCGGCTGTTTGCCGCGGGCGAGGAAGAACGTGTACGCGGTGCCGAGGCGAAGGTCGCCGATCCCGTTGATCGACGACCCGATGAGAAGGAAGAACTGGACCGTCCCGAGCAGGGCGATGCCCGAGGTGTTCACCCCGATGTGCTTGTACAGGAACAGACTGCCGATGAATCCGATCAGCTGGGTGAGCACCTGAGCGGTGAACACCGCACCCGAGCTCAGGGTCAGCGAGACCGCCGGCTTCGGGACCTCGGCGGCCGGTGCGGGAGTCCCCGTCGCAGGGCTCGGTGGATCCAAGGACGACCGAGGGACGGAGGCGGAGTTCCCTTCTTATGGACTGGGGTGGAGGGCGCTCGTTCCGCGCTACCGACCGCCGCGCGAGGTCGGCGGGACCTCTTCCGCCCGCGTCTCGTACAGCTCGACCCACGCTCCGTCCGGGTCGGAGATGAACGCGAGGCGCTCGTCGCCCTCCGAGAACGCCGGGATGCGCACGCGGCCCCCCAGCGACTCGAGGCGATGCACCGTTGCGTCGACGTTCTCGACCCGGAATCCGAGGTGGTCGAGTTCGTCTCCCTCCCGGTACGGCGGCTCGCCGGGGTAGAAGTTCAGCTCGAGGACGGCCCCCGATTCCGGGTCCTTGAGTTCCTGCCAGAGTCCGCCCGCGGACATGCGTCCGGACGGACCCACTCGGAGACCAAGCCCCTCGGTGTAGAACCGGACCGAGCGCGCCATGTCGCGCACCCGAATTCCCGTGTATTCCAGCACGTCGGGGGGTTCGACTTCCCGGTATTTGAGCCGTCAGTTCGGGCGGGTCGTGGTTTGTGAATCCCGTTAGTTCTTAGGTCGCGCCGCGTGCCGGGACAACTCGAGGAGGGAACGATCACGGACGGTCGGAGGGAGGGGGCGTATGGCGTCGTCCTCCACAACCGCCAGTACATGATCTTCCTCGCCTCGGCGAACGCCTCCACCGTGGGCTACTCGGTGTACACGATCTCGATCGTATGGCTTACCGTCACGCTGTTCCACAACTTCCTCGATGTCGGCGCGGTCCTCTTCGTCGAGTTTGCCTGCTACACCGCGACGTTCCTCGTCGGGCCGATCGTGGACCGAGTCCGGAACCAACGAACGATCTTCCTGCTCTCGTACCCCGTGCAGGCGCTCGGCGTCGCCCTGATCGGACTCGGCTATCACGAGCGCTTCCTGACCATCGGGCTTCTCCTTGCGCTCGTCGCGGTGATCTCGCTGCTGTGGGACATGAGTTGGGCCGCGCAGAACGCGGCACCGGGGGTGCTCCTCTCGCCGGACGAACAATTCGCCGCGTCCGGGCTCGGCGGGGCCATCGGCGGGGTCCTCACCATCGCCGGGTACGGCGTGGGAGGCGCACTCCTTCTCTTCGTGGGCGCGGACGGCGGGATGTATCTCTACGCGGCGCTCCTGCTCGTGGCCGCGGCCCTGGCAATACCACTCCGCATCTCCCCTCCGTCGAAAGAAACCCGGCCGACGTTCTTGGAGAGCTTTCGGGACGGGTGGCGACTCGTGCTCGGAGGGGTGGGTCGGCCCCTCCTCCAGCTGGCGGCGGTCGATGCGATCGAGGGGTTCTTCGTGAGCGCGACGGCGATCCTCATCGCCCTGGTCGCGACCGTCGAGTACGGCGACTCCACGCTCGGCTATGCGATCCTGTTCACCGCGTCCGTCATCGGGGGTGTGGTCGCGGGCCTCGCCCTCGGGTCGTGGAATCCCCGGCAGCGGGTCGGACTCGTGCTGGCCGGATCCCTGTTCGGTGCAGGTGCCGCGTTTGTCGTCGCGGTCACGCTACCCCATATGCTGCTCCTCGCGGCGATCGCGTGGTTCGTGGTGGGCGCGACGACCACCGCGTACACCAGCGCCAAGTTCGTCTTCTTTCGGGGTTCGGTCGCGCCGGAGCAGATCGGCCGACTGTTCTCGAACATGTACCTGTTCCCCGGCATCGCCGGTTCGATCGGGGCGCTTGTCATCAGCGATGTGGCACTCGGAGGAAACCCGACTGCGCTCGGGATCGACGTAGGGATCGGATTCCTGGTCGCCGGGGCGCTCGCCTTCGCGCTGCCCGGCGTTCGTCGGATGCGCTACTAGGCGGGGGGAGGTGGGAGCAGGGGGATTTGAACCCCCATATGCGGGTCTCTCCGCGCGCTCCAGTCAATCGTCATGGGAACGCGAAACGCGTTCCTCCGCAGACCCATATTCACAGGAAACGGTTGCCCGAATCCTGACTGGAGCCCGCTGGTCTGCCAAGTTAGCCTATGCTCCCTCCGAGCGAGGGTCAGCCTTCGCGGAGATATCCTTTGTGTTTCGGGTCGAACGCCCGTCGGCAACCCTTATGTGAAAGTCTGTTTGACTGAAATCCAATGTCGTTGAACGGAGGTCCTGGGACCCCCACCCGCCCGCAGGCGAAACCAGCGCGCACCATTCCCGTGGCCCTCTTCGTCATCGCGCTCATCGTCGTGGCCGGCGCCGCCGTCGCGGTCACTTCGGTCCTGTACACTCCGAAGCCGGCGAGTACGCCCGGAGACCTCACCGTGACCGACGATCTCGGTCGCACGGTCCAGGTCCCCCGCGACCCGGCGCGCGTGGTCGTGCTGGGGCCGAGCATCGTGGACTCGATGTACCGACTGGGGCTCCGGTCCCACATCGTTGGTGTCGATTGTTACGCCGCGGCCTTCGGGGGCCTCACCGCCGACTATTCCTCCGACCAGATCGCGCTTTGGAACCTCTCCCAGTCGATGTGCGTGCAGACCGAACCGACGTTCGACTTCGAGGCGATGATCAACGAGACGCCCGCGCTCGTGCTCGCAACCACGATCGTCTCCGTCTCGGCGGTCGAAATGATCTCGAGCACCTACAACATTCCCGTGGTGATGCTCCAGCCCGCCACGTTGGGCGGCATCGAGGTCGATGTGTCCCTCCTCGGGACGATCTTCGGACTCGACTCCAATGCTACGGCGATCAACCAACAGCTCCAAGTGGAGCTGGGTGAGGCCACGACCGTCGCGACGAACCTTACGAACTCCGGTGCGACGTTTCCCACGGTCCTCGTGACGTACAGCACCGACAGCAACGGGTACTGGACATTTGGGCCGGGGACGTTCGGCGAGTCGTTGATCGAACTCGCCGACGCCACGAACATCGCGTCGAACTCGACCTTGCCCTATCCCGAACTTCCGGGCGAGGTCGTGCTCGTCGACAATCCGACCTTCGTCATCTACGGGCTCGGATTCGGGCTCAACCTCGCCTCGTACCAATCCGCACCGTTCTGGTCCGAACTGAACGCGACTCAGAATGGTCACCTCTACGGGATGGACTCGAACTATCTCACCGAACCCGACCCGACGATGATCCTCGAAGGACTCCCCGAGCTGATCGCGCTCTTCCACCCGGGCGTCACGCTCTAAGGCCGTGACGGAGGGCGTCCCCGGCTCCGCAGCCGGGGCGCTGTCGGTCCCGGGCACGAGGTCGCGTCGCCGGGCGCTCTGGGGCCTCCTCCTGGGGGTCGCCTTAGCGTTCGCGATCCTGTTCTCGCCGATCATCGGGTCGGTCGCCTTCGACCCCTGGCTGGTCCTCCGGATCGTGTTCTCGGGGGGTGGGGCGCTGTTCGCCCCCTGTACGGCCGGGACGGTCTCCTGTCACATTGCGAAGGTCATCGTCTGGCAGGAACGAGTTCCCGAGGTGCTGCTCGCGGTGATCGCGGGAGCGGCGCTCGGGATTTCGGGCGGGACATTGCAAGGGATCTTTCGAAATCCGCTGGCCGACCCCTACCTGCTCGGCATCTCTACGGGCGGCACCCTCGGCGCCTCGTTGGTGTTCGTCTACGGGATCGGGGAGACGGACGCGAACCTGGTGCTCCCGCTCTTCGCGTTCCTCGGATGCACGGCGACCGGCGGCGTCATCCTGCTCGCCGCGCGAGGACGTTACGGGTCGGTCGAGACGCTCCTCCTGACCGGAGTGGCGCTCAACGCACTCCTGTCGTCGATCCTGACGATCGTGTTGCTGTACAACCCGATCGCGAGCCTGCAGGTCGACTTCTGGCTGCTCGGAGGATTGGGGAGCGCCACGTGGCAGGTCGACGGCGTCGCCTTCGGCGTCATCCTCGCGGTCGGGGCGATACTGGCGATCCACGGTCGAGAGTTGAACCTGATGCAACTCGGCAACGACGTGGCACAGAGCGCGGGCGTCGACGTGCGTCGCGTCCGGGAACGACTGCTCTTACTGACGGCGCTGGCCACCGGAACGGCGGTAGCGTTCACCGGGATCATCGGCTTTGTCGGACTCGCGGCGCCGCACGTGGTTCGTCGACTGAGCAGCTCGAACTACCGGACCGTGCTCCCCGGCGCGGCCATCGCCGGAGCCGCTCTCCTCCTCTGCGCTCGCGACGTGGCGCTCTGGTGGTTGCCGCTGACCCCGCTGCCGATCGGGATCTTTACGTCGGCCGGCGGTGCCCCGTTCTTCCTCTACCTTCTCTACCGGCGCCGCCGAGCGACGACGATGGGGGGACTGTGAGCACTCCGGACCGTGTCGCCCCGGCCGTGAGCGTCGAGCATCTGACGGTCCGTTTCGATACTCGCGTGGCCCTCCATGACGTGAGCCTCGAGGTCCGGCCGGGAGAGTTCGTCGCGCTCGCGGGACCGAACGGCTCGGGAAAGACCAGCCTGCTCCGGGTACTGTTGGGCTTCCTTCCTCCCGACGAAGGGTCGGCGTCCCTCTTCGGCACGCCGGTCTCCGACCTTTCGGTCCGTGAGCGCGCCCGGCGCGTCGCATGGGTCCCGCAGGAGGAACTCGTCCGCGACGACATTCCGATCTTCGAGTACGTCCTCTACGGACGGTACTCGCGCCTCGAACCGTTCGGCGGCGAGTCGGACGAGGATCGCGACATCGCGATGCAAGTCCTGACCGACGTCGGCCTCGCGGACCGCGCTGAGGACGGCATCCTTTCGATCAGCGGGGGCGAGCGGCAACGCGCGACGCTCGCCCGCGCGCTCGCCCAAGATTCGCCGATCCTCCTGCTCGACGAGCCGACGTCTCACCTGGACATCGGTCACCAGCTCGACCTGCTCGACCGTGTTCGGCGATTGAGCCATTCCCGGAATGTCACCGTGATCGCGGCGATGCACGACCTCAATCTCGCCGCGCGATACGCCGACCGCATCTTCGTCCTCTCGCGCGGCCGCGCCTACGTCGACGGCCCTCCCACTGCGGTACTTTCCGAGGACCTGCTCGGACGGGTGTGGGGCGTCGCGGCCGATCTCCGCAAGGACCCTCGGTCGGGAACGCCGTACCTGGTCCCTCACCACCTGATCGGGCAACCCCGACCGTCCGGGATACCTCCCGAATGGGGACCCGTCCACGTGGTCGGGGGTGGGGGAGCGGCCAGCCGGTACTTGCGGGCGCTCACCGACCAGGGCTTCCGGCTCACGACTGGTGCCCTCCACCTGCTGGACTCCGACACCGAGGCCGCGGAGGCGCTCGGGATCCCCGCGGCCGTCGAGGTACCGTTCGCGCCGCTGGGGGACGAGGTGCGAGCCGCCCACCGTCGCCTCCTGGCCGCGGCCCGGGCGATCGTGGTCACGCCGTTCCTCGTCGGCCCGTCGAACGTTGCCAATCTCGAGGACCTCGCACCGTTCGTACGAACGACCCCGACCTTCCTCCTGACCCGGCCGCCCGGAGTGGCGTGGGACTTCACGGGAGGCCGCGCGACGGACCTCGAGGGTCAACTCCGGCGCGAGGGCGGTCGGACGGTCCCGGGCCTGGAACTGCTGCTCGGCGCTCTCGGAAGCGTGCTCGAGACGGCCCCGAACCGGGGGTCGGACTCAGCGAGCACGGCCGCGGGCTAGCGGGGAGACCTCGAACGGGGGCGGCTCGGGCGCCTCGAACTCGGTCAGCAGCCGCGGGAGCTCCGTCTCCTGAACGAAGATGGTGCTCGATACCCCGACCCGGGACGCCTCCCGCGCTTCGGCGGCGACCGCGAACCGGGCGGGCTCCCGGTCGAGGGCGGATCGGACGGCGTGGAACGCGGCGAGCCCGTATGTCGCGACCAGTCCGGGCCCGTCCCGACCCAGCGAGCGTCGGAGCCGTTCTCCGAGTCGCCCATCCCGGAGGTCCTCGTCGGATAGGGTACGCACGTGGACCGGAGCGGGCACGAGTGGGACGATCCCTTCGAGGTCCGTCACCTCGACCAGCGCCCCCTTCGCTCCGCCGCGGGAGACGCGACCCCGCGAGGGTCCTCGGGCGTCGGACCGGGCGGATAAGAGTCCGTCCACGAGTTCGAGGGACACCAGGTCGCCCACGGCGACCGGACCGAGCGCGACCGCGTGGGTCGTGCGAATGACGTGCAGACGCTGGATCCGATCCCGCACGTCGTCCGAGAGCCGCCCGAGCGAATCGTGGAGCCAAGCGACGCCCCGCACCGTGGGTCGGTAGCGCCCGCCTCGCTGTTCCACGAGTCCCCGGCGGACGAGCGCGCGGAAGGTGTGGGAGGCCGCCTGGACCGTGAGACCGAGCGAGTCCGCGATCGGGCGCAGTTGGGTCGGTTCGAGCGTCGTGCATTCGTAGAGGAAGAGGATCTCCGTGACCGAGCCACTGCGCCGGAGCCCGGCGAGACCTTCCGAGACGGTCCGGCTCCCCGACCGGGGCATCGTCCCGTCGAAGCGCTCGAGGATTAAACGTCTCTTTCCTGACCGCGCAAACCGACTTTACGCGGCCCGCGCGCGGGAGGCCGGTCGTTCCAGCGTCTTCTCTTCGGCGTTCCGCCGGACCTCCCGGATCCGGTCGCGGATCCGCGCGGCCTCCTCGAAGTCGAGCCGCTCGGCCGCGAGTCGCATCTCCTCCTCGAGATTCGCGAGCAGGAGCGGGAGGCGTTCCTTCCACTTCCGTCCGAGACCCGAGGTCGAGAGGTCGCCGGAGGCGGCCTCCTCCGGACCGAGGAGCGCGCGGACTTCCTTCTGGACGGACTCCGGCACGATGTGGTGCTCGGCATTGAACGCGATCTGGGCCGAGCGTCGACGCGACATCTCGTCCATCGCCCGCTCCATGGAGCCGGTCACCCGGTCGGCGTACAGGACGACTTTCCCGTCGACGTTGCGGCTCGCCCGGCCGGCGGTCTGCACGATCGACGTCTCACTGCGGAGGAACCCTTCCTTGTCGGCGTCGAGAATGGCGACAAAGCTCACCTCCGGTAGGTCGAGCCCCTCCCGGAGGAGGTTGATCCCGACGAGCACATCGAACCGACCGACCCGGAGGTCGCGGAGCACCTCGACGCGCTTCAGCGTCTCGACCTCGGAGTGGAGGTACCGGACCTTGAATCCCTGGTTCGAGAGGTAGTTGGCGAGCTCCTCCGACGTCGACTTCGTCAGGGTCGTGACGAGCGCGCGGTCTCCGCGCGCGATCGTCGCGCGCAGTTCGAGAACGAGGTCCGCGATATGCCCTTTGAGCGGCCGCACTTCGATCGGGGGATCGACCAGCCCGGTCGGCCGAATGATCTGCTCGACCAGTCCCTTCGATGCCTTCCGCTCGAACGGGCCCGGGGTGGCAGAGACAAAGACGAGTTCCGGAACGTGCTCCAAGAACTCGGGGAACCGGAGCGGTCGATTGTCCCGGCAGGAAGGGAGGCGCCATCCGAACTCGACCAGGTTGTCCTTGCGGCTCCGGTCCCCCTTGTACATCCCCTGGAGCTGGGGGACCGTCACGTGGGACTCGTCCAGAAAGACGAGGACATCGTCCGGGAAGAAGTCCATCAGGGTGTAGGGGGGCTCGCCCGGCTTCCGCCCGGAGAAATACCGGGCGTAGTTCTCGATCCCGGAGCAGTACCCCGTCTCCCGGATCATCTCGAGGTCGTAGTCGACCCGAGCGTTCAGGCGCTGGGCCTCCACGATCTTTTCGTGCTGCCGGAGCTCGCGGACCCGCGCCTCCTTTTCCTTCTCGATCTCGCCCAGGACGGCGCGCACGCGCGCGTCCACGGTGAGGAAGTGCGTCGCGGGGAAGATGGAGAGGCTCGACAGGTCCCGTACCTCGTCCTGGGTGATCGGGTCGAGCTCGGCGATCGCGTGGACCGTGCTCCCTTCGAGGACGATCCGGTGGATCGTCTCGCCAGCGCCCATCACGTCGATGGTCCCCCCGCGGACGCGGAACCGCCCGCGCTTGAGCTCGATGTCGTTCCGCTGGTACTTCATTCGGACAAGGTGCTCGAGCAGCGACTGCCGGCCGATCTCCTGTCCCACGGCGAGTTCGACCACTGACGCGCGGTAGTCGTCGGGCGAGCCCAAGCCGTAGATGCAGCTCACGGAGGCGACGATCAGCACGTCGCGGCGAGTGAGCAACGCCTGGGTCGCCCGGTGCCGGAGCCGGTCGATCTCGTCATTGATCGACGCGTCCTTCTCGATATAGAGATCGATCTGGGGAACGTACGCCTCGGGTTGGTAGTAGTCGTAGTAGCTGACGAAGTACTCGACCGCGTTGTGGGGAAACAGCGCCCGAAATTCGCTGACGAGCTGTGCGGCGAGTGTTTTGTTCGGGCTGACGACCAGCGTCGGGCGCTGCAAGCGCGCGACGGTGTGGGCCATCGTGAACGTCTTGCCGCTGCCGGTGACCCCGAGGAGCGTGACGTACTTCTCGCCCCCTTCGATCCGTCGAACCATTTCCTCGATGGCTTTCGGCTGGTCCCCTTGCGGTTGAAGGTCGGTTTCGAGCTGGAACCGGCCGGGCAGCGTCGACGCCGGACGGCCGGGTTCCACCCCGACCCTCATGCGCCCCTCGCCGCGCGGGCGGCGCCGTAGCCGTCGGGATCGATCGTCACCGGGGAAAATCCGAGGTCGAGGAGAGCGCGACGCATCTCGGAGGCGAGGGGCTCGCCCTGCAATCGAGCGACCTCGGTCGGGTCGACCTCGATGCGGGCACCGCTGCCCTGCGTACGAACTCGGACGCGCCGGAACCCCCGTTCGAGCAGCCAATGTTCACCGGTCTCGATGCGGGCGAGCAGCTCCGCCGTGATCGGGTCGCCGTGGGAGACGCGAGAGGCGAGACAGGCATCGGACGGCTGATCCCAGTTGGGCAATCCGCGCTCCCGGGCGGCCGCCCGGACGTCCGCCTTCGCCCACTGGGCACGCGCGAGGGGGTGGTCGAACCCCGCGGCGTCCATTGCCTGGAGCCCCGGACGGTCGTCCGCGAGGTCGTCGAGGTGGATCCCGTCGAGGTACTGGTGGATGCCCCGCTCTCGCCCGATCGCCAGCAGGGCGTCGGACTCGACCGAGCGACAGAAAAAACAACGATCGACCGGGTTCGCCCGGTATTCCGCCCGCGCGAGCGGGTCGACCGGCGCGACGAGATGCTCGATCCCGATCGCGTCGGCGACGCGTCGGGCGCGATCGACCTCGCGGTGAGAGACGGCGGGTCCCGCGAGCGTGACGGCGAGGCTGTTCGCGCCGAGGGCCTCCCGAGCGACGGCGGCGACGAGGGACGAATCGACCCCACCCGAGAGCGCGACGAGCGCGGAGCCCCGCACGGCCAGGTCGTGAACGAGCTCACGCTCCGACCACGGAGCGCGCAGTTGGAGAAGGGGGGTTTCCATCGGAGCCCGTTGGCATGGACTCTGAGGGTAAACGGTTTGGCCCTGAGGTCGTGAAACGGGCGAGCGAGCGCCGGCAAACCCCAATAACCGCGCGGGAGTGGGAGACTCGATGCAAGCGATCCAAGACGGATCCCGTTGGATGCTCCGGCTCGACGACGGGCAGGATCT
>Ga0070761_10000790_pt1 | contig 20067 bp, 19 predicted proteins | sample HubBroMetageREF1_FD_66724 | JGI IMG/M metagenome (GOLD analysis project Ga0070761, IMG submission 66724) | Reference soil microbial communities from the Hubbard Brook experimental Forest, New Hampshire, USA - Hubbard Brook CCASE Soil... | ecosystem: Environmental > Terrestrial > Soil >... | reverse complement strand
ATCCGTTACGGCCGGCAATATCTGGGCCTGGGCAGCGCAGCGGCGAAGACGGTCCAAGTGAAATTTCGCAAGCCCATCCGGCCCGATCGGCCCTTCGACCTGCGTCTCGACTACAGTGTCGGGCAGCGGCGGCTCTCCTTCGAGTGCCGGGATGAGGACGGCGTCTACTCCTCAGGCCAGGTCGTCTTCGACGCATGATCTTCAAGCCTTGCGCCGTCGTGCCGAGCCGCAATCATGCTGCGGCACTTCCGGGCATCCTCCAGCGGCTCCGCGAAGCCGGCTTGCCGGTCTTCCTGATCGATGACGCGAGCGATGTCCCGGCCAGAGACACCATCGCCGCCCTCGCCGCGCCGCGGCGCGGCATCATCGTCCATCGCTTCGAGACGAACCAGGGAAAGGGCGGTGCCGTCATCAAGGGTTTCGAGCTTGCCGATGCCGCCGGCTTCACCCACGCGATCCAGGTCGATGCCGACGGGCAACACGATCTCAGGGCGCTGCCAAGCTTGCTGTCGCTGGGCGCCGCGCATCCCGACGCTCTCGTCCTCGGGGCGCCGGTCTATGACGACACCATGCCGCTCGCGCGAAAGCTCGGCCGCTGGATCACGCATGTCTGGGTCGCGATCGAGACTCTGTCGCCGCGGATCATCGATACGATGTGCGGCTTTCGCATCTATCCGCTCGCGCCGGTCATGGCGCTGCTCGCCGAGGAGCGCATCGGCCGGCGCATGGACTTCGACATCGACATCGCCGTTCGCCTCATCTGGCGCGGCGTGCCCCTGAGCACGTTGCCGGTCAGGGTGACTTATCCTCCCGGAAATACCTCGAATTTCGATGCCCTCCGCGACAACTGGCGCATCAGCAGGATGCATGCGCGGCTGGTTCTGGAGGGACTCGGTCGCTTGCTCGGGATCCGGCGGCGGCCGGCGGGCGAGGAGGCGAACCATTGGTCGGGCTTGGCGGAGCGCGGCGCCTATTGGGGCCTGCGCGTCCTTGCCGCTGCCTACCGGTTGACGGGTCGTTACGGTTGCATGGCGGCGATGCTGCCGGTAGCGCTCTATTTCCACGTCACCGGGCGCGAGCAGCGCCGGGCCTCGCGGCTCTTTCTCGAACGCGCCTATGCGGCGCTCGGCGACACACACGGACCGCGCTGGAGTGACGGGCTGCGGCACTCGCTCGGCTTCGCGCAGCGGACAGTCGATACGTTCATCGGCTGGGTCGGTGGCGTCGACAGAAACAGCATCGAGGTGGTGGATCAGGCCGAGATCGATCGGGTGATCGCCGGCGGGCGCGGCGTCATGCTCATCGTCTCGCATCTCGGCAACGTCGAGTTGTCCCGCGCTTCGCTCGATGACGCCGCGCGCGCACGCATCACGCTGCTGGTGCACACGCGTCACGCCGAGAACTACGCCCGGCTGCTGCGCCGCTTTCGGCCGGAGGCGGCCATCGACACGTTTCAAGTGACCGAGGTCAATCCGGGGACGGTCATCGCTCTGAAGGAAGTGGTGGAGCGGGGTGGCTGGGTCGCGATTGCCGGCGACCGCACGCCGGTCGGCGGCGGCGAGCGGGTGAGCCGCGCCAAGTTTCTCGGCCATGAGGCCGCTTTCCCGCAGGGCCCCTATATTCTCGCCCATCTCCTCGAATGCCCGGTCTATCTCATGTTCTGCCTGCGCGAGAACGGCCGCCATCGCCTTTATTTCGAGCGTTTCGCCGAGCGCGTCGTCCTGCCGCGCGGCGACAAGGAAGCGGCGCTTGCCGCGCTCGCCGGTCGATACGCCAGCCGCCTCGAGGCCTATTGCCTGCGCGATCCCTTCCAGTGGTACAATTTCTTCGATTTCTGGGCGGAGGCCGGCGCGCGATGATCTCCGCCGAGGTGATCGTCAAAGCTCAATTCTATGATCTCGACCCGATGCAGATCGTCTGGCACGGCAACTATGTGCGCTTCCTCGAGCAGGCGCGCTGCGCGCTTCTCGACAAGATCGGATTCGGCTATCGCGAGATGGCGGAGACGGGCTATCTCTGGCCCGTGGTCGATCTGCGCATCAAATACGTGCGTCCGGTCCGCTTCGGCCAGGAGGTTAGGGTGACCGCGACCATGGCCGAATATGAATACCGACTCAAGATCGACTATCGTCTCGCCGATCTCGCGACAGGAGAGGTGCTGACGAAAGCGCATACGATCCAGGTCGCTGTCGATGCCGCCACCAACGAGCTGTGCTTCCAATCGCCCGCCGTGCTCTATGCGAAGGTGGAAGGCCACCGATGATGCGCGCGCTCGTGGCGTTGGCCATTCTGGCGGTCACGGTTGCGGCGGCTCCGCCGCGCCAAGTGCATCCGCTCGGGAATGGCGAGGTCATCGCCGGCCGCTTCGTCCAGGAGCGTCATTTGTCGGGATTGGCGGCGCCGCTGCGCAGCGAAGGGCGCTTCGTGCTCGCGGCCGGCCGCGGCCTGATCTGGCGCGGCGAGAAGCCGTTTGCGACGGTGACCGTCCTCACACCCGCGGGCGTCACGCAGAGCGTCGACGGCAAGGAGGTGCAGCGGCTGCCGGCGTCGCGCGTCCCCTTCCTCTCGCGCTTCTACCAGATGCTGAGCGGCGCATTGGCCGGCGACTGGACGGCAATGGAGCATGATTTCACGATCGATCGACAGGAGGGCGAGCCGCGCTGGACCATCGTCCTGCATCCGCGGTCATCGGACGATCCTGCGAGCGCCCAGCTCCAGTCGATCACCGTCACGGGCGACACGCTCGTCGAAGGGGTCGAGATCCACCGTGCCAATGGCGACTGGGAGCATCTGACCTTCCTCGACCAGGTGTTGTCCTCCGCGCCGCTTTCCGCCGAGGACGCGCAGCTCCTCTCGGCGCCTCCGCCGTGAAGATCGCTGGTGTGATCTGGCTGTTCATCGTGGCCGTAGCGACCGTCTCTCTGCTCGTCCGATTGCATGACGGCGTGCAATTTCAGAGCGATCTCTTCGCCCTCTTGCCCCAGGAGGATCGCGATCCCGCGGTCCAGCGGGCGAAAGAGAAGGCCGGGGCCCTGCTGGGCCAGCGCATCATTCTTCTCGTCGGCGACGAGGACCGCGCCAATGCGCGATCGGCTGGTGCCGAGCTTGCGGCCGCGCTGGCCGCTTCGGATGTCGCGTCCGCGGTCACCTATAGGCTGCCGCCCGACGGGCTGCGCCGGATCGCCGAAATCTTCTTTCCCTATCGGCGCGGTCTGCTGACCGCGGCCGATCGAAGCCGCCTCGAAGAGGGCCGCGGCCGCGAGATCGTTGCGCGGGCACTGGCCAGCGTCTATGGCCCCGCGGGTTTCGCCGACGCTGCCCTGCTGCAGCGCGATCCGTTCCTCCTGATGGCGACTTTCCTTGCCGCACTGCCGACGCCGCTGCCGCGATTGGCGCCCGATGACGGCGTCTTGTCGGTGCGCGACGACACGAAGACCTATGTCCTGGTGGCGGCGCAGCTCAGCGGCGATACCTTCGCGCTCGCGGCGCAGGACCATTTCATCCAGATCCTCGGCGCGGCCGAGGAGAAATTGCGATCCCGCCTTCCGGATGTCGAGATCCTGCGCTTCGGCACAGTGTTCTATGCCCATGCCGGCGCGGCCGCGGCGGTCGCGGAGACCTCGGACATCAGCATCGTCTCGCTGATCGGAACGGTCATTCTCGTTCTCGCCGTTTTCCGCGCGTTCCGGCCGCTCTGGCTCACCATGCTCGCCATCGGCGTCGGCGTGGTCTGCGCCTTCGCCGCGAGCCTGTGGATCTTCGGCACGTTGCATGTGGCGGCGCTGCTTCTGGGGGTGAGCCTCATCGGCATCTCGCTCGACTACTGCCTCCAATATCTTTCCGCCCGCTTCGATGCCACGGCCAACACGCCCTGGCGGCGCCTCTCGCGCGTGTTGCCCGGCATCAGCCTTGGCATCGCGACGACCTTGATCGGCTATGTCACGCTGCTGGTCGCACCTTTCCCCGGGCTGCGCCAGGTGGCGGTCTTCTCGGCCGTCGGCCTCGTCGCCTCCTTCATAACGGTGATCCTATGGCTGCCGGCGCTCGATGCCAGCCAGCCCTTTCGCCATGGACGGAGATTGCTCGTCGCCGCCGACTGGCTCTGGTCCTTCTGGGGAGCGCCGCGTTATCGGCGTCCGCGCCTGGTGCTGGTCGGCCTCGCCGTGCTGCTCGCGGTCGCCGGGGCCTCTGTCTTCACCGTCGATGACGATGTGCGCCGCCTCCAGACGATCTCGCAGGACCTGAAGCGACAGGAGGAGGCGATTCGCCGCTTGACCGGCCTCTCCGGCGCGACCGAGTTCCTGCTCCTTCGCGCGGCCGACGGCGAAGCCGCGCTCGAGACCGAAGAGGTTTTGCTCGTGCGGCTCGACGAAGCGAGGCAGGAGGGCGCACTCAAGGGCTATCAAGCGCTGGCGCAAGTGGTCCCTTCGATCGCGCGGCAGCGTGCCGACGGTGCTCTCGTGCGCGACAAGCTGAACGCGCCCTTCCTTGCCGAGTACTATGCGCAGCTCGGCATGCCTGCGGATGCGATGATCGAAGAGGCGGACGCTCGCTTTCTCGTGCCCGCCGCCATCCCGGACGATTCACCGCTCGCGGCGCTGCGCCAGCTCGCTATCGCCGACGGCCCCGCCGGAGCCATGCATCTGGTCTTGCTCAGTGGCGTGGCGGATCGCGACGAGGTGAAGCGGCTCGCCCAGTCCGTTCCGGGCGTCCGCCTCATCGACCCGGCGGGCGATGTCACGCGGCTCCTCGGCGACTACCGGCGCCGCGCCGTCCTGCTGCTCGGCCTTTCGCTGCTCTTCATGATGCCAGTGGTGATCTGGCGCTACGGCTGGCGCGGCAGCCTGCGCGTCCTGGTGGCGCCGACCGTCGCGGTTGTTCTCGCGCCCCTGCTCGTGGCCCTTGCGGGGATACCCTTCACCTTTTTCGGGGCGATGGCGCTCGTGCTGGTGCTGTCGATCGGTTTCGACTACGCGGTCTTCTGCAAGGAAACCGACCCGGCGCAGCGTCCGGTCACGATGCTCGGCGTCTGGCTGGCGATGGTCACGACGCTCCTGTCCTTCGGGTTGCTGGCCTTCAGCCGCGTCTTCGCAGTCCAGGCCTTCGGCGCGACGCTGCTCGTCGGCACCTTGCTCGCCTTCCTGGTCGCCCCGCTGACTGGCGATTCAAGCACGGTTCGCGCTAGGATGATCCGAGAAAAATAACGTGGTCACGCAGCGGTTTCACTCTTTGTCGACAAAGCGCGCAGGTTCTCATGTCGGGCGCGCGCAGCACCTTTTGATGGCGCTTGTTCTCGGCAGCATATCCGGCGCCTGCACTGCGCCGCCTCTCGAGCCCGGGGCCTATATTGCCCCGGAGCTGCGCTTCGCGCTGCCCCGTCCGCGCGACCTCGGGCATAGCGTCAATGCCGTGCAACTGGTGACGGCGCATTATCGCGGCGACGTGCAGATGTTCGAGGCGCATCTCAGCGTGTCGCCCGACCGCATGACGCTGATCGGCCTCGATCCCTTCGGCCGGCGGGCGCTCACCGTCACCTTGACCGACACCGGGATCGACATCGACAAAGCGCCCTGGTTCCCGCAGGCGCTCCGGCCCGAAAACATTCTGGCCGACGTCACCATCATATATTGGCCCGAGGAGGCCGTGCGCCGCGGCCTTGCGCGAACCGACGCGGTGTTGCGGAGCGACGCTCACGGGCGATCGATCATCGCCGATGGCCGCGAGGTCGTCCGCGTCGATTACGCGCCGACGGCAGGCGACGCCTGGGCCGGCACGGCCCACTATCGCAACGACGCCTTCGGCTATGAGCTCGATCTCCGTTCCGCGGTCGACGCGCCATGACGCTCTATCTCAATGCGCTCGGCATCGTCAACGCGCTGGGTCGCGGCAAGCGTCAGGTGGCCGCCAATCTCTTTGGCGGGTCGCGCGCGGGCATGGTTCTCCGCGACGATCTGATCCCCGGCCGCAGCGTGCGCGTCGGCGTGATCGACGGACCGCTGCCGAGCCTGCCGAGTCATCTGGCGGATTTCGATTGCCGCAACAACCGAGTGATGCTGGCCGCGCTCGAGGAGATCGAGGCCGCCGTCATGGCGGCGCGCCGCCGTTACGGCGGCGAGCGGATTGCCGTCGTCGTGGGGACGAGCACGGCGGGTATCGCCGAAGGCGAGCAGGCGTTGCGCGCTCGCCTGACAGAGGGCGCCTGGCCGCGTTCCTACCACTACAGCCAGCAAGAGCTCGGCAATCTCAGCGCCTTCGTCGCCGCATATTTCGATCTGTCCGGGCCCGCCTACACCATCGCGACGGCGTGCTCCTCGAGCGGCAAGGCCTTTGCGTCGGCGCAACGTCTCATCGAGGCCGGCATCTGCGACGCCGCTCTCGTCGGCGGCGCCGATACGCTCTGCCGTCTCACGCTCAACGGCTTCAACTCGCTCGAGGCGATTGCCGCCGACTACTGCAATCCCTTCAGCCGCAACCGGGACGGCATCAATATCGGCGAAGGCGCGGCCGTCTTTCTCCTCTCGCGCGAGCATTCGGCGGTGGCGCTGCTCGGCGTCGGCGAGAGCTCGGACGCCCATCATGTGAGCGCGCCCGATCCTGCCGGGCGCGGTGCGCTCCATGCCATGCGTCGCGCACTCGAGGCCGCCGGCCTGCCCGCGGCGTCGGTCGACTACGTCAATTTCCATGGCACGGCGACGACGCTCAACGACGTCATGGAGGGCCGTGTCGTCGCTCAACTCTTCGGCGGCGACATGCCCTGCAGCTCGACCAAGACCATGACCGGTCACATGCTCGGCGCCGCCGCCGCCGGCGAGGCCGGAATGATGTGGCTGGCGCTCGATCCCGAATATTCGGGTGGAGCATTGCCGCCCCATCTCTGGGACGGAGCGGCCGATCCGGAGATCCCGGCGCTCAATCTCGTGCCGTTGGGGACGCGCATACCTCTCGGCGAGACGTGCACGATGCTGAGCAACTCCTTCGCCTTCGGCGGCAGCAATGTCGCGGTGCTGCTCGGACGGGGCTGGTGAGATGAAGCCCTGCCGCTATGGCGTCGCGGAACTGCTGCCGCACCGACCGCCGATGATCCTGCTCGACGAAATCCTGGGGTATGACGAAGGGTCGCTGAGCGCCGCTGTCCGCGTGGGGCCGGCGAGCCTCTTCGTCGAGTCCGGCGCCGTGCCGGCCCATATCGGCCTCGAATACATGGCGCAGGCCTGCGGCGCCTTTGCCGGCGTCGTGGCGCGCGAGCGCGGCGCGCCCGTGAGGATCGGCTTTGTCCTGGGCACGCGGCAATACCGGGCCCATGTGCCTTCGTTCCGTTGCGGCGACCGGCTGGTCGTCACCGTCTCGGTGCTCTATCAGGACGAGCAGATGGGCGCATTCGACTGCCGGATCGAGATCGCCGGCAGGCTTGCGGCCGAAGCGCAATTGAGCGTCTATCAACCCGATCCGGCGCAGCTTGCGGCCGATGGCCGCGTCGCCGCGCCATGAGCAGGACCATCCTCGTCACCGGCGCAAGCAAAGGCATCGGACGTGCCATCGCCTTGCGGTTGGCGCGCGACGGCTTCACCGTGGTCGTTCACTACCGCGGTGACCGCGCCGGGGCCGCGGCGACGCTGGGGGCCCTCCAGGAGGCAAAGGGCACGGGGCGAATACTCGGCTTCGACATCGCCGACCGTACGGAATGCCGCGAGCGCCTCGCGGCGGACGTCGCAGAGCATGGGGTCTATTATGGCGTGGTGCTCAATGCCGGGATCGCTCGCGACAATGCCTTTCCCGCCCTCGAGGACGAGGAGTGGGACAGCGTCATCGACACCGATCTCGGCGGCTTCTACAACGTCCTGCGGCCCCTCGTGATGCCCATGGTGTCGGCGCGGCGCGGCGGCCGGATCGTCACCTTGTCGTCGCTCTCGGGCCTGGCGGGCAATCGCGGGCAGGTGAATTACAGCGCCGCGAAGGCGGGTATCATCGGCGCGAGCAAAGCGCTGGCCGTGGAGCTTGCCAAGCGCCAGATCACCGTCAACTGCGTGGCGCCGGGGCTGGTCGAGACGCAAATGACCGAGGGGCTGCCGCTCGACGAGATCGTCAAGACCATTCCCATGCGCCGCCTCGGCCGTGCGGAAGAAGTGGCCGCCGTGGTGAGCTTTCTTTGCTCGGACGACGCCAGCTATGTGACGCGGCAAGTGATCTCGGTCAACGGAGGCCTGCTGTGAGGCGCCGCGTGGCCGTCACCGGCATGTCCGGTGTCACCGCACTCGGCAATGACTGGCCGACCATCCGCGCGAAGCTCGCGCAAGGACGCACGGCCGTCAAGCGGATGAGCGACTGGGACCGCTATGGCAGCCTCAACACCAGACTCGCTGCGCCCGTCGAGGGCTTCGATGTCGAGGGGCGCTACGACCGTAAGAAGCTGCGCACCATGGGGCCGGTCTCGCGCATGGCGGTTTATGCCTCGGAGCAGGCACTCGGCGATGCGGGGCTGCTGGGCGAGCGCTGCCTCGCGAGCGGACGCACCGGCGTTGCCTATGGCTCCTCCTTCGGCAGCCACCAGGCCGTGCTCGGCTTCGCCGAGTTGATGCTGTCGGGCAATTCGACCAAGCTCACCGGCACGAATTACGTGCAGATGATGAGTCACACGGCGGCCGTGAATATCGGCCTCTTCTTCGGCTTGACCGGGCGCATCGTGCCGACCTCGAGCGCCTGCACCTCGGGAAGCCAGGGCATCGGCTATGCCTATGAGATGATCCGCCATGGCCAGCAGGACATCATGCTGGCGGGCGGCGCCGAGGAACTCTCGGTCGGCGACGCCGCCGCCTTCGACACGCTCTATGCGACGAGCGTGCGCAACGACGCGCCGCAGACGACGCCCCGGCCGTTCGACCGCGACCGCGACGGCCTCGTCATCGGCGAGGGCGCGGCGACGCTGGTCCTCGAGGAGCTCGAGCATGCCAAGGCCCGCGGCGCGCGCATTCACGCCGAAGTGCTGGGCTTCGGCACCAACTCGGACGGCCGCCACATCACGCAGCCAGCGCCCGAGACCATGCAGCAGGCGCTCCGTCTGGCGCTGGCGGACGCCGCGCTCGCGCCCGAAGCCGTCGGTTTCGTCAATGGTCACGGCACCGCGACCGATTGGGGCGACGTCGCCGAAAGCAACGCGACGGCCGCCGTGTTCGGGTCGCGCATGCCGATCCACTCGCTCAAGAGCTATTTCGGCCATACGCTGGGCGCCTGCGGCAGCATCGAGGCATGGCTCGGCATCACGATGATGAACGAAGACTGGTTCGTGCCCACCGCGAACCTCGCCAATGTCGACGAGCGCTGCGCTCCCCTCGACTATGTGATGGGCGAGCCGCGGCGCCTCGCGATCGAGCATCTGATGTCGAACAACTTCGCCTTCGGCGGCATCAATACATCGCTGATCTTCAAGCGCATGTAGCGAAGCACCACGGGCGAAAGAAGAGAGAGAAAACGCAGAGGGCGCGAAGGTTGCGCGGAGGGCGCAGAGGATGTTCGTTCCTCCGCGGTGCCACTGCGTCCTCTGCGTTCCTCTTTAATTTTCTCCGAACGCCTCTGGCCGATCTTTTTTATTGCCGCACGGCGACGAGGTTGAGCAGGGTTTCTTCGTGACCGGCCCGCGGCGTCACGCCGAACCAGCGCTCGAGGACGCCCAGATCGGGCCGGCTCCACCACAGATACGGATGGGAGATCGCGCCCGGAGCCACCGCGAAACCGGAGGCGCGGATCATCGCCAGATATTCCGGGGCCGTGCGCTGCACCTCCATCGGGTGACGGAACAGCAGCCGGATGATCCACGAGTGGATATAGGCCTTGGTCGATTCGGCGAAGAGGAGCAGGCCGCCCGGTTTGAGCACGCGGCGGAATTCCCGAAGCGCGCCCTCCTGGTCGACGAAATGATGGAAGGTCTGATGGCAGAAGATGAGATCGGCGGTCTCGCCGGCGAGCGGGAGAGAGGCGCTCGCCCCCAGGCGGAATTCCACGGAGAGGCCGAGCTTCGCCGTTCGTTCACCGGCAGCCTCCAGCATCGCCGGGTCGATATCGATGCCGACCATCCGGTGTGGCGCGAAGCGGTCCTGGAGCAGCTTGAACGAGTGTCCCCAGCCGCAGCCGACATCGACGATCACGGGAGCCGCGATGACGCGGCCGCCGATCAAGCGGCTCAGATCATCGATGGCCCGTGCCAGAACATGGGTTTCCCAGATCCCGGTGCCGAGGAACCATAGCCCAAAGCGGGATTCCGGCACGTAAACGCTCGAAGGCGAGCGGACATCGGCAAAATGCGCGAGCTGACGCATGGGCTCCCGTTCCGCGACCGTCGCGGAAAACGAGGTTAGTACAGCAGGCGCTGCGCTTCCAGCCTCGGCTACTTCGGTTGAACGTCCTGATTGCCGCCGGGGGTGCCTGGCGGCGGAATGACCGGCGTGCTGCGGCTGCCCGTGCGGGGCGGCGGCACGACACTCCGGTCGCCGGTCGCCGGCGGCTCGATCACACCATGCGAGCGGGAGAGCGCGTCGCCCGGTGCGTTGGGCGCGCCGTCGCCGGGCTCTGTGCTCGATCCGGACGATCCCGGGGGCGCGGCACCGGGCGTGGGCGTCGCTTGGTCCGGAGGTGCCGGGGTCGAGCTTTGTGCCGCCGCGGCAACGCCACCGAGCGCCAGCAGGGTGACGAGTAACAACATCGAGGCCGGGGCCCTCATGGATTGCTCCGTGTCAGGGTCGATCATCCCGTCAACGGCCCGGGCCCCCGACCGGGTTCCCCCGCGCCGCCGCGATTGCGCGCCACACGCGCTCCGGCGTTGCCGGCATGTCGATGTGGTCGACGCCACAGGCGTACAGCGCATCGACCACCGCGTTCATCACGGCCGGCAGCGAGCCGGCGCAGCCGGCTTCGCCACAGCCTTTGACACCCAGCACATTCGTCTTCGCCGGCACCGGATGGCTCGCGAAACGGAACATTGGCGCGTCATTGGCGCGGGGCATTGCATAATCGACGTAGCTGCCCGTCAGCAGCTGCCCTGCCGCGTCATGGACGGTGCGCTCGAGCAGCGCCTGGCCGATCCCCTGCACGATGCCGCCATGGGCCTGGCCTTCCACCAACGGCGGGTTGATGAGCGTGCCGAAGTCGTTGACCATCGCATAGCTGACGACGGCGACCGCGCCGGTCTCGGGATCGACTTCCACCTCGGCAATGTGGCAGCCATTGGGAAAGGAGGACGGCGGATTGTCGGAGACATGGGCGACATCGAGCGCGCGCGGCAACTCCGGCGGCGGTTGCAGCCCGGCGCGGAGTTGCGCGGCGAGCTCCATGAGGCCGACCGAGCGATCGGTGCCGGCGATTGCGAAGCGTCCGCGGGCAAAAACGATATCGGCCGTGGCCGCTTCGAGCACGAAGCCGGCGATCTCCTTGCCGCGCTCGATGACCTGCGCGCTCGCCTCGACGAGCGCGGTACCGCTCGCCATCATGCTGCGCGAGCCGCCGGTGCCGCCGCCGGCCGCCAGCGCGTCGCTGTCGCCCTGCAAGAGGTGGATCTGCTCGAAGGGGATGCCGAGCCGGTCCACCAGCACCTGCGCCAGCGGCGAGGCATGGCCCTGTCCGTAGTCGAGGGTGCCGGTGACGATGGTGACGCTGCCATCGGCCTCGAAACGAATGCCGCCCAGCTCCTTCGACGGCGGCGCCGTCACTTCGAGATAGCTGCCGATGCCCAGGCCGCGCAGCTTGCCGCGCGCCAGGCTCTGCGCGCGGCGCGCGGCGAAGCCGTTCCAGTCGGCGAGCGACAGCGCCTCGTCGAGCACCGCAGTGAACTCGCCGCTGTCATAGCTCATGCCGGAAGCGGCCTTGAACGGCATCTCGTCGGCGCCGATATGGTTGCGCCGGCGCAGCTCGATGCGGTCGATGCCCATCTCGACAGCCGCGCGGTCGATAAGCCGCTCCATGTAGTAATTGCCCTCCGGGCGCCCGGCGCCGCGATAGGCGCCGGTCGGGGTCGTGTTGGTGAACACGCCCTTGGTCGACACGTCGAGGAGCGGCACGCGATAGACGCTGACGACGTTCTTGACGGCATTGACGGTGTAGGGAAGCACCGCCACCACGAAGGCGCCGGCATTGCCATAGCCGGTGAGGCGAAGCGCAAGGAAATGGCCGGTGGCATCGAGCGCCAGCTCGGCATTCATAATGTGATCGCGCCCGTGGTGGTCGGAAAGAAAGCTCTCGGAACGCTCGTCGGTCCATTTGACGGGTCGGCCCAGCGCGCGAGCGGCGTGAAGCAGGCAGACATATTCGGGAAAGACCGACGCCTTCATGCCGAAGGAGCCGCCGACATTGCCGGTGAGGACGCGCACGCGCTCGGGCGGCACGGCGAGCACGTCACGCGCCAGCGTGTTGCGCAGCCCGAACACGCCTTGGCAGCCGAGGTGAAGGGTCCAGCGGTCTGCGGCGGCGGCATACTGGGCGACGGCGGAGCGCGGCTCGAGCGGATTGACGACGATCCGGTTGTTGGTCAGCGTGAGCCGCGTCCGGTGGGCGGCGCGGGCGAAGGCGGCGTCGACCGCGGCGGTGTCGCCGTAGTGGTAATCGACCGCGACATTACCGGGCGCTTCGGGATGGAGCTGCGGTGCGCCGGGCGCCACAGCCGCTTCCGGCGTGGTGACGACGGGCAAGGGATCGATCTCGACAGCGACCGCCTCGGCGGCGTCCTTCGCTTGAGCTGGGGTGGATGCGACCACGAAGGCGACGGCCTCGCCGGCAAAGCGCACGCGCTCGTCCGGAAGGGCGGGCCGCGGCGGCGGGCGCATGGCCGAGCCGTCGCGGTTGGGAACGAGAATTCCGGGCTTGAGAGCGCCATAGGCGCCGAGATCGGCCGCCGTGTAGACCGCCAGCACGCCCGGCATCGCCCGCGCGTTCGCCCCGTCAACGCGGCGGATTAGGCCATGCGCTTCGCGGCTCCGCACCATCACGGCGTAAGCTTGGCCGGGAAGATTGACGTCGTCCGCATAGCGGCCTTCGCCGCGCAGCAGCTTCGGATCCTCCTGTCGCGGCACCGGTTGGCCGATGCCGAATCTGGTCAGCGCCAGAGCGGCGCCGTCGCTCGCGTCATCCATCCTCATCCCCGCGCCAGGCAGCGTGAGAGTAGGGGCAGGGCACGCCGGACGGCAACGGGCCGAGCGCGCGGATCGAGGCTCGAGCAGGAATGGAACACGGAGTTGTGGGGAGGGCCGCCGGAAACCGTCGCTCGCTCCGGCCGTTAGACAAGGAGCAGGAGCGCCGCGGACGGCCCCGGCTCCGGCACAACTTCAAGGGAGCAGCCGATGGATCTCTATCAGCTCATCAAGCAGGATCATCAGAAGGTCAGGCGGCTGTTCGAGAGGCTGGCCGAGGCCGATAGCGGCACGCCTTCGCAAGCGCGGCTTTTCGCCGAACTGAAGCGTGAACTCGATCTTCATTCAACCGCCGAGGAGAAGTATTTCTATCCGGCTCTCCAGCAATATGACGAGGCCAAGAACCTGATCGAGGAAGCGATCGAAGAGCATGGCGACGTCAAGGCGACGCTCGAGGAGCTCGATCACTCGGACAAGGAGGACGAGCGCTGGGCCGAGGAGCTGTCGGAGCTCCAGCAGGACGTCGAGCATCATATCGAGGAAGAGGAAAACATCATCTTTCCGATCGCCGCCGAGCTGCTCGACGCGGAGCAGGCCGACGCCATCGCCCGCGACATCCAAAAGGAGAAAGCTGCGGCCCAGGGAACCGCGTAGCCCCGCCGCCAATGCCCGGCGGGACGAGCGGGCGGCACGGAGGCGCCCGCCCGCGGTGGCGGCGGCACGCGATGGCTCGGCGAGGGTTGGCGCCCGTAGGCGCCAACCAACCGTTAACTATTCTCAACTCTAATGTTCGGGTACAGGCAGGTTCTGCGCCCGAAAATGAAACGCCCGCGACTCAATCTGTCGCCAGCGAGGATCTATCCGCTGCTGGACTGGTTCATCCCGCCGGCCGTCAAGGCCGATCGCGAGATGCTGCAGCCTGCGCGCATGTTCCTGATCAGCCACCTGTTTGGCCCGTTCATGGCCAACACGATCGTCATCTACCTCTATGTCATCGATCCAAAGCCCGGCTTCGGGCTGGCCGTGCTGGCGCTCGCGCTCAACGCTTTCTGGGCCTTTCCGTTCGCCCTCAAGTATCTCGGCCATTATCAGCTGCTCGCGATGCTGTCCGTCGAGGACCTGATCTTCTCGATCTTCTGGGGCTCCTATCACTACGGCGGCGTGAACTCGCCGTTCCTCCCCTGGCTCCTGGTCGTGCCCCTGCTCGCCTTCTTCTATCTCGGTCCGGCGACCCATCTGCGCCTTCCCGCCTTGCTGCTGATCGCCATCAATTTCGGCTTCTTCTACCTGTCCTATGCGCTCGGCCATTCCTTTCCGGAGCATGTGCCCCTGGGCGCGCTCACCGGCATCGGCCTCATTTCGACGCTCTGCTCGGCCGTCTATGTCTCGATGATGGCGCTGTCCTATGCGAACACCGTCGCCAACCAGTCGGAGCTCGAGCGCGAGGCGCAGAACCATCGCGCCACCGCCATCAAGCTCCGCGAGGCCAAGGAAGAGGCGGAAGCGGCCAACCGCGCCAAGTCAGAATTCCTGGCCAAGATGAGCCATGAGCTGCGCACGCCGCTGAATGCGGTCATCGGCTACAGCGAGATGCTGCTCGAAGATGCGGAGATCGAAGGCAGCGAGGAGCAGCAGGTCGAGGACCTGCGCAAGATCAACGGCGCTGGCAAGCATCTGCTGTCGCTCGTCACCGACGTGCTCGATCTGTCGAAGATCGAGGCGGGCAAGATGGAGCTCTTCAACGAGCGTTTCGATCTCGACGGGCTCGTCGACGACGTTGCGGCGACCTGCCAGCCGCTCTGCACCAAGAACGGCAATGAGCTCGTGGTCGAGCGCAAAGGCGAGCTCGGCATGGCCGAAGGCGACGTGACGAAGCTGCGCCAGGCCGTCCTCAATATTCTGAGCAATGCCGCGAAGTTCACCCGGAACGGACGGGTGACGCTGACCGTGGCGCGCGAGCCCAGGGTCGGCGGCGCCTGGATCCGCATCGACGTGCGCGACACCGGAATCGGCATCAGCCCCGAAAATCTCGGCAAGCTCTTCCAGAACTTCAATCAGGCGGAAGCGTCGACGGCGTCCCGATATGGCGGCACCGGCCTCGGGCTCTCCTTGACCCAGAAGCTGTGCCGGCTCATGGGCGGCGATGTGATGGTCGAGAGCCAGCTCGGCCAGGGTTCGTGCTTCACCATCCGCCTCCCGGGCTCGCTCGTCGACTCCGTGGAGCGCCGCGCCGATCTCGACTGGACGACCGAGGCCATACGCGCCGACGCCGCCGGCCGGCAGAATACCGTGCTGGTGATCGATGACGATCCGGCGATGCTGGACCTGATGCGCCGCATCCTGACCCGCGAAGGGTTCCGGCCGGTCCTCTCCGACGATCCGCGCAAGACGCTGAGCCTGGCGCATTCGGCGAAACCGTCGCTGATCTTCCTCGATGTCCTCATGGCGGGCGCGAATGGCTGGGAAGTGCTGCGGGCGCTCAAGGCGGACGCGGAGCTCGAAGCTTGTCCGGTGGTGATGCTGACCATCGTCGACGACCGACGCACCGCGCTGGCGCTGGGCGCGGCCGAACACCTGCTGAAACCCATCGACCGCGACGTTCTAACCCGCGTGCTCGACCGCTTCTGTCCGCGTGACAGGGCCGCTCGTACCCCGACCGGCGATGACAACCAATCGGTGGCCGCCAATGCCTAAGATACTGCTTGTCGAAGACAACGAGATGAACCGCGATATGCTCGGCCGGCGCCTGCAGCGCCACGGCTTCACGCTCTGCTTCGCGGCCGACGGACCGACCGGCATTACGATGGCCGGTACGGAGATGCCCGATCTCATCCTGATGGATATCGCGCTTGGCGAGATGGACGGGTGGGAAGCGACGCGGCGCATCAAGGCGAACCCGCCAACCTCGCGCATTCCGATCATTGCGCTCACGGCCCATGCGCTGGCGAGCGATCGTGACAAGAGTGTCGAGGTGGGCTGCGCCGACTTCGACACCAAGCCGGTCGACCTGCCGCGCCTCCTCGCCAAGATCAATACCTGCCTGGCGAACGGCAAGACTCAATAACGAGCGGGGAAAACGCCTCGCGCGCCGCGAGGCGGACGGTCAGGAATCCTGGCGCAGCCGGCTCAAGAGCTGGCGCAGCGCGTTGATGTCCACCGGCTTCTGCAGATCGTCGACGACCTTGAGCCCGCGCACTTCGGCGAGCCGGCTCGCGGCTTTGCGGAACCAGCCGTCCTGACCGCTGATGATGACCAGAAGGCCTGCGAAGCCCGTCTCCTCGAGCATGGAGAGGAGGTCGATGCCGTCGGCCTCGGGCATGCACAGGTCGAGCGTCAGCACCTCCGGCTTCCAGCTCACCACCAGAGCCCGCACCGATTTCGGATCCGAGATGGCCTGGGCGTCGTAACCGCATTTCACGGCGACGCGGGCGACGAGATCGGCCGAGTCGGCACTGTCGTCGACAGCGAGTAGGCGGCCTCTGTTGGTGTTTGCCTGCATGGCTCTCAGTCTCCTGCTGAAGCGATGGCGCCCTTGGCTGCCAGTTGCGGATAGGAGCGCAGCGCGTCCTGCGCCTCATCATAGGCCACCCGGAGGCGGCTGACCGCCTGGTCGACGTTGTTTCTGCTGTGCATCGCCATCACCTGGAAGCGGAAGCGCGAGCTGTTCTTCGCCACGGCGGGAAATTCGACCATGTTGGCGAGGACGCCGAGGCTCGGCAGCCGGCGGGCGACCAGGCGTGCGAGGCTCTCGGAGCGCATCATCGCCGGCACGATGGCCGACGGCTCGCCGAGCACCTCGAAGCCGGCGTGCTGCAGCGATTGCCGCAGATATTCGACGTTGGTCATCAGCTGCGTGCGCAAGGCCCGCCCCTCAGCCGACTTCACGATCTCGAAGGCCTTCAACACGATCCCCGACTGGATCGGCGAGAGGGCATTCGAGAAGGTGTGCGGCGCGCTGTAGAATCTCAGATATTCCCTGACGGCGCGCTGGTTGCAGGCGACGAAGCCGCCATTCGAGGCGAAGGTCTTGGAGAAGCTCCCCATGACGATGTCGACAAGACCCAGCATATGCTGCAAGCCGATATGGCCCTTGCCGTCATCGCCGATGTTGCCAAGGTCATGAGCGACGTCGACCAGGAGGGTGGCCCCGAACTCACGGCAGAGATCCTGCAGCGCCGCCATGTCCGGCGTGTCGGAATCCATGGAGAACAGGCTCTCCGTCACCACCAGGATCGCGTTCGTCGTGTCGCGGGCGCGGATCCGGCTGAGGTAGCGGCGCACCGCAAGCACGTTCAGGTGCGGATGGAGATGCACGTTGCGGGTCGCCGCCGTCGCGCCTTCCTTGAGGCAGGAATGCGAAAGGGCGTCCATCACCACGTGATCGTCGGGGCGCACCAGCGCCTTGATGACGCCGAACCCGGCCGCCCAACCTGTCGGGTAGAGGAGGACGTGCTCCATGTGGAGGAAATCCGCCAGCACCCGCTCGAGCGCAAGCGAGGTCCGCGTATTGCCGAGAAGCGCCGCGGTTCCCGCGCTGTGGACCCCGTATTGGTCGATCGCCGCCTTGGCGGTCTCGTGGACCGCCGGATGCGAGGCGAGGCTCAGGTAATCCTGCGCTGCGAAATTGACGCCGGTGAAGCGCTCGCCGCTTTCATCCCGCGCGGCGCAGACCGGGGCTACCGCCTCATCCGTCGATCGCGAATAGGGCCAGAGGTCATGCTGTTGCCGCAGCGCCTCCCAGCGGAAAAACTGTTCGACCCGGCCCAAAAGGTCGGGGCCGTGCGGCTCGCGGAAGTCGCGCATGCTACCGGTCAAGGCTTCGATCGGTACAGTGCTGTCCGTCATGTCGGTGCCGCGCCGCCCTTCGCACAAGCCCGCTCCCCCGCGTCGTTCCGAGTTGCGAGGGGCCTGATATTTGCGAAGTCTAGCAAAGGGTCGTTAAAATAGCGTAAAAGATGGAGATTTGATTAAGTTACGGCCACCCATCCCCGGTCTTTGTTGGGGGTACTACTTAACCCGGGACCCCTAATACAGCGAGTGTTACTTCAGGTTACTCGCCCTGGGTGTCCGCGGTAATGCCGGAGGCTCGTGCGCGCTCCTCGGGCAGCGACTTCGGCAGGCGGATGGTGACGGCGGTCCCCTGGCGCGGCTGACTGACGATGGCGAGCGTGCCGCCCAGCATTTCGACATATTGGCGCGTCAGCGGCATACCGAATCCCGCCGTGCCCTTCGGCTTTCCGGAGGCGGTGCGCAGCTGGTCGAGCGGCCGCAGCATCTCCGGCAGCTCCTTGGCCGCGATGCCGATTCCCGTGTCGCGGACAACGATGATATAGGCGCCGCCGCCAGCATCGGGGCCGACTTCGACCGTGACGGTGCCGCCCGCGGGCGTGAACTTGACGGCGTTGGACGTCATGTTGACGACGATCTGCATGAGCTTCGCGCGATCGGACTGAACCTCCTCGACGCCCGGCTTGACCACGACCTTGAGCGCGACGCCGGCCTTCTCGGCCTGGGCCGAGATCAGCTTCACGCTCTCGTTGACGACGCTGCCGACATCGACGGCCGATACCGCGAGGGGCTCTTGCCGCGCCTCGGCCTTGGCCAGGTCGAGGAAGCCGTTGAGGACCTGCAGCACGTTCAGCCCGGCGCGGTGGATGTCCTCGGCATATTCGCGGTAGCGCGGCGGCAGCGGGCCGAATTCCTGGTGACGCATCATGTCGGAGAAGCCGCACACGGCGCTCATCGGCGTGCGCAGCTCATGGGCGAGCTCGGCCAGGATCTCCGCCCGGATGTGGGCGTCGGCTTCGGAGCGCACCAGCGAGCGCTTGAGCTCCGACTCGGCGCCAGTGAGCACGTCGAGCGCCTGCTGCAGGCGCTGGGTGCGGGCATTGACCGCCTCTTGCAGGCGCTGGTTCTGGTCGCGCATCTGCCGCTGAAGCGCGCGCATCTCGGCGGCGCCGGCGACGCGCGCCACCAGCACCGGGGCCTCGAAGGGCTTGGTCACGAAGTCGCTGGCGCCACGCTGGAGCGCGGCCACCTGCACATCGTGGTCGGCTTCTCCGGTCAGCATGATGATCGAGCAGCCGACCCGGTCGGCGTCGGCGCGCAGCATGTCGAGCACGGCGAAGCCGTCCATCCCGGGCATGTAGAGGTCGAGCAGCACGACATGCGGCTTGACCTCGCGCAGAAGCGAAAGCGCGATCGACGGCTCGCTGGTCGAATCGACGGTGTGGAACCCGGCGCGGGTTAACACCCTCTTCACCAACTCGACGCTGACCGGATCGTCGTCAATGACGAGAATGCGGCTCGATCGTGCGGTCTCGCTGATCATGCGGGGTGCATGATAACAAATTTCTTGTTCGCAAATGCTTAATGGTCGGCGCCGCTAATAGGGTGTGCCCCGTGCGGCAGGAGAAAGAATCATGATGAATACCCCCGCGCTCCAGGACAAGCGGGTCCTGATTGTCGACGACGATGAACCGACGCGCAGCCTCGTCCGACGTGTCCTGAAGCGCATGAAGATCGCCAATCTGCAAGAAGCCGCCGGTGCCGAGCAGGCCATCGCCTGCCTCAACGAGTCCTCCGAAGACATCGATCTCGTCATCTGCGATTGGAATATGCCGGGGATGTCCGGCATCGAATTGTTCGATCGCGTTCATGCGTTGAGGCCCGAGCTTCCGTTCCTCATGCTGACCGGGCGCGGCGACGCCACGTCGGTGATCGCCGCGAAGAAAGCAGGGATCCCCGCTTATATCGTCAAGCCGATCTTTCCGCAGGAGCTGAAGACGAAGGTCTCGTTCCTGCTGATGAAGGACGCCTGATCGCCGGTCCGGCGATCAGAAGGCCGCGGCGGCAGCGGTCGAGAAGAGCGGCGCCGCGGCGCCGTCGACGCTCGCGAGGCGCGGCGGCGGCGATATCACCGCGGGAACGCGGATCGTGAAGGACGAGCCGCGGCCCA
>Ga0070761_10000789_pt1 | contig 20078 bp, 13 predicted proteins | sample HubBroMetageREF1_FD_66724 | JGI IMG/M metagenome (GOLD analysis project Ga0070761, IMG submission 66724) | Reference soil microbial communities from the Hubbard Brook experimental Forest, New Hampshire, USA - Hubbard Brook CCASE Soil... | ecosystem: Environmental > Terrestrial > Soil >... | reverse complement strand
ATGACATTCGACTCCTTGCTCACACGAGCGATTCCGGTATTCATCGGAGTTATTACTATTAGTGGGCGCTGGTAAAGCTCATGAAGCCGATGGCCAGCGCTTCCTTCGAGTCCGGCGAAGCCCATAGCGCGCGTACGAGTTGCTTCCGGCTGGTCCTTAGCAGCGCCTTCAGGTCGACGCCGCATTCGAAGCGCATGTGATTCATCGCGCCCATGCTGTTGTAGGTCTCCGCTCCCGCCGAGGAGATGCCCATCGAACTCGGCATCGCGGCCCCGCCTTCAGGGGCGGTGGATGCGCCGACTGGGGAACCAAAGTCGTCCATGGGATGGAATCCGCGAGGGCCCACGCCAAATGGCGTTTGCGAGACCGGCGCGATTGTAGTCACCGTTGTCCGAGCCGTCCTCGGCGTGCTGAAAGCGAGACCGAAATGCCCGCTTTCGGCCGGGCCGTGGCCGATCGCCGCGCTATGGTAGAGCACGGGGTGAGCCGCTTGTGTAATAAGGCTGGGGCTCGACGCCGGCAGCGCCCCGCTGACCACCGTCAGCACTACGCTGCCCGCATTGTAGGCGATGGTGAAGTGCTCGTTTCCGTTGATCGCCAGGCCGTTGACGGTCGTGAACTGATCGGCCACATTTGATGCCGTCAGGATGGTGAACGTCTGGCCCAGCGATGGCGTAAATCCAAGCGTGATGTTTAACGTGCCGCCCAGCGTCGCGCCTTGCGATACTTTGAGTTGATCGTAGCTTGTGCCCGCCGTGGCGCCGTTGATTTGGATATTCAGAGCGCCGCCGGATTGTTGCGTGTAGGTGTCGGATACGGTCAGCTTGCCTGTCTTAGTGGCTGAAGTTCCGGGGTCGAGTGTGCTGTCGTCTACCAAGTTGTCCGCCACTGTACCGGCACCGCTCAGGGTTCCGCCATCGACCGACACGGTACCCAGGCTGGTCGAAGTCAAAGTTCCAGCGACCGTGGTGCTGCCACTGTTTTGCGTGAAGTTGAAACCGCTCCCGCCCACGGAGAAAGTCGTGCCCTTGGAGACCGTGAATGCCCCCGCGTTGGTGAAGTTGCCGCCGGAGGTCGTGAGGGACTCTCCGGAGGACAGCGTAAAGGTACCCGTCGCGGCGTTGGTGGTGAGGCCGGCCAGGACGTTGTTGCCGCCGTAGTCGATGATTTGCCCGCCGCTGAGGGTGATTTTAGCGGCGTTGGTGGCGATGGTTGTGCCGCTGGGACCGAACTGGAGAGTTCCGCTGATGTCGTAGGTGCCGCCGGTCAGCGTGGTGCCTAACAGATTCGTTAGCGAGACACTGCTGCCGTTGCCGATCTGCATAATGTCGCCAGCGCTCACGCTGATAGTACCCTTGTTGTTCAGGCCGGCGGAGGTTGGCAGGATGGTGAGCGTGCTTACATTCGAAGATAGAGTGCCGGAATTGGCGATGCCGAAGTTCGAAATGGCGCCTGTGCCCTGCACTGTGCTGGTCTTGGCGATAGTGAGGGTATCGCTAGTGCCGATGGCAGCGACGGAACCGTTCGCTAAAGTAATGCCGGCGGATCCAGTCAGGGTGAGCGATCCTTTGGTGTCGAGCGTGCCATTGACGTCGATCGCGCCCGCGTCGCTCGTCGCCTGCGTCAGGGTAAGGATGGCTCCGCTGTCGATCAAAAGCTGCCCGCCAGCGGGGTTAGTCAGCTTGTTGATTGTATTGTTGGTGCCGTTTAGAGCCTCGATCGTTCCGGTGGCGCTGTTGGTCACAGTGGTGTTGATGTTGGCTCCGGACAATTGCATGTCGGCCGCGCCAGTCTGGCTTACAGTGCCGCCGTTGATGGACACGTTCTGCAGCAGCATATTGCCCGCGTTCTGAATCGTGCCGTTGGTGTTGGTGTAGGTCCCACCAACGATCTCAAGGGTGCTGCCAGTTGCGGCTTCGATAGTCCCGGTATTGGTCGCGGCGCCGCTGGCTTCCACAAGTAGGGTGGCGGTGTTGGTGGCCTCCAGCGTTCCGTTGTTGGTCAATCCGCCGCTGACGGGTTCGATCGTTAGGGCCACGTTCTGATTGGCATTGATCGTGCCCGAATTGGTCAGCTTCAGGGAGGCGTCGCCGATGTTGCCCGAACCTTGGATGGTCTCCTGGTTGGTGAGCGTATCGGTGGAGGCAGCACCGTCAATGATGTTGCTGCCATTGCTGGACATGGTTAAGGTGCCTCCCCCACTGAGGGTCACATTGGCGGCTCCAATCGTGAGGTAGGCGCCGCCTCCGGCAGAGTTCATGATGATGGAGCCGTCGTTGTTTACCGCGCCGGTCAGGGTGAGAACGCCGCCGTTATCGATGGTGACCTGCCCGCCCGCCGGGTTGGTCAGCGGCCCCACCGAACTGCCGGGACCATTCAACACCTCGATGGTGCCGGCGGAACTGTTTGACACCGGCGCGTTGATTGTAGCACCGTACAATTGCATGCTGGCCGCTCCCGTTTGGCTTACCGTGCCCCCGTTGATGGTCAAGTTTTCGAGCAACATATTTCCGGCGTTGTTCTGTATCGTGCCGTTCGTGTCGGTGTAGGTTCCCCCGATCATCTGCAGGATGCTGTTGCTGGCGGCCTCGATGACCCCCGAGTTGGTCGCGGCGCCACTGGCTTCCACCACCAGCGTGCCGGTGTTGGTGGCCTCCATTGTTCCGCTGTTAGTCAATCCACCAGTGGTAGGCTCCACAGTGAGAGCTACATTCTGGTTGGCGTTAATCGTCCCGGAATTGGTCAGCTTCAGGGAGGCGTCGCCGATATTGCCCGAACCTTGGATGGTCTCTTGGTTGGTGAGCGTGTCGGTGGAGGCAGCGCCGTCAATGATATTGCTGCTGTTGCTGGACATCGTCAAGGTGCCACCGCCGTTTAGAGTCACATTGGCTGCGCCAATCGTGAGGTAGGCGCCGCCACCCGCGGAGTTCATCGCAATTGTGCCTGCGTTGCTTACAGCGCCGGTCAGGGTAAGAACGCCGCCGTTATCGATGGTCACCAGCCCGCCCGTCGGGTTGGTCAGCGCCCCCACCGAACTGCCGGGACCATTCAACACCTCGATGGTGCCGCTGCCGCTGTTAGTCACCGCGGTGTTTATATTGGCCCCGTACAATTGCATGTAACCCGCGCCGGATTGGCTCACCGTGCCGCCGTTGATGGTCACATCTTCGAGCAGCATATCGCCGGCGTTCTGAATCGAGCCGCTGGTGTTGGTGTAGGTCCCACCGATGACTTGCACGATGCTGCTGGCATCGGCCTCGATAACCCCCGAATTGGTTGCGGCGCCACTGGCTTCCACCACCAGCGTGCCGGCGTTGCTGGCCTCCATGGTTCCGGAGTTGGTCAAGCCACCGCTGGTGGGCTCGACCGTGAGGGCGACGTTCTGGTTGGCATTAATCGTGCCGGAATTGACCAGCTTCAGGGAGGCTCCGCCAATGTTGCCCGAACCCTGGATGGTCTCCTGGTTGGTGAGCGTGTCGGTGGAAACTGCACCTTCAATTATGTTGCTACTGCTGTTGGACATCGTCAGCATGCTGGGAGTTCCCGCGCCGCCCCCACTTAGGGTCACGTTCGCGGAGCCAATGATGAGGTATGCGCCGCCACCAGATGAGTTCAGCGAGATCGTGCCCGCGTTGCTTATGGTGTTCCCACCGCTCGCGCCTACGGTTAACGATACACCATTTGCGAAGTCCAGCGAACTGGTGCTGCCGACCGTCAGATTGTCGATTGTGGCAGATACGTCGAGCTGCACTTCGGAGACGGGCGAGGAGTTGTTGATGAATACGTCATTGCTGGCGACAGGAATTGCACCCGTGGACCATAGCCCGACATTGCTCCAGTTTCCGGGTCCGCCCAGCCAATTGTCGGCGGTGGTCAGCGGGCGCGCGAGAGGTTGGGCGCCGAAGGAGCGCGCAGTAAACCCTTTACTGTCTTCCATCCATGGGCGGGAAGCGAGCCAGCCAGTGCCGCTTAAGGCGGCCACCCCCGAATTGACCAGCCAGTCCTGTCCAGATTTCCATTTCGGCCGGAATGCCACGCCGGAGGCCTGCCCGGCAGGCAGGATCCTGAAAAACGTCGAACTGATCAATCGGCCGGAAAACCGCCCCGGCGCCTTAGCGGAGCTGCCGGTGGTCCCGGCGCTGCGCGTAAAGGCGTGGCCGGACCAGAGCGGCGCCTGGACGCTTTGGCCGAGAACCACCTCCGGTGCGGAGAGCGCTGCGACTGTCAGTAATATCTTCAACATGGAATCCTCCTGTCATGCACGGGCGGCGGGACGTACCCACCTGCTGTTCCATACGGACGCGCCGTCCGAATACGGGAGAGAAATTTATGATCCGAGGGTCACGGCCTTTCGGAAGGGGAGCTAGCGACCGCACGTTCGAAGATGGCCGCCAACCGATCGTCGGACAACTCCGCTGCCAGGTCCTTATATAGCGGTAGTCGCTCCGACGGGTTCTTCGACGAGATGTCTTGCGAGTGGTGCGCCAGCGCGGATGCCAGCGACAGGTGGTAGAGCAGGGTAGCAGCCGCGTTTTGGGCGGGGGCTTCGGCCGAAAACGGCCAAACGCTTGGCAATGCGTTTGATCGCAATCAAGTCCTCGACCGGCGTGTCCGCGGAACAGACGGCCTGCAGAAGTGCGCCTCCGGGCTGCTCTGTTCCGGTGCACATCTCCGTGAGCAGGCGCTCCAGTTGCTCCGCGTCGCCAATCTCCAGAAGCCAATCCCGCGTCGATTTTGCACTGGGGGACGCCAACGCGAGCAACTCCTTGAGTTGCCGGTCCGGAAATTCAGGGCGCTGGTCCTGCCGACTGTCGGATTGTCGATTGTATCGGATACGTCGAGTTGCACCACGGAGACGGGCGAGGAGTTGTCAATGGAAACGTCGTTGCCGGCGTCCGGCACTGCGCCCGTTGACCACAAGGCCGCGTTGCTCCAGTTGCCGGGCCTGCCCAAGCCAGTTGTCTCCGGTGGTCAACGGGCGTGCGAGGGGTTGGGGGCCAAGGGCACGCGACGCAAACCCCTTACCATCTTCAGTCCATGGGCGGGAGGCGAGCCAGGGGTGTCGATTAAGGCGACCGCCCCGAAGTTGACGGCCAGCCCTCGCCGGATTTCCATGCGCGGCGGGAGGACCCGCGGGCAACCCGCCCGCAGGTAAGTCTCTGAAGAATGTCGCGCGCATTAATCGGCATGGCAACCGCCCTGCGCCTTTGTGGGCACTGTAGTCGTTATCGCCGACCCGGTCGAGTTGACGGTGAAAGTGGCGGCCGGTGTGCCGTTAAATATGACGCTCGTCGCGCCGGTGAAATGGTTGACTCTAGGGCTCGTAGATCTGTACGTAGTCGACGGCTTGGTTCGAAGTCCCCCCTAGCCCACCGATGCAAAAAAGGCGTCCTCCTACCTTAGCAGAGCCCGACACGTAGATCGGCTGCGGTAGTGGAGCGAGGCTGGACCAGGATTTCGTCTTCGGGTCATAAGACTGGAACAGGTTGTCCTCTGCACCGTAAACTTCCGAATACAGCAGGCCGTTGCGTCCCATCGCGCAGCCGCCGCCCATGTCGTTTGCGGAGGAGGTTAGCGAAGCCCACGAATTCTTGGCCACATTGTACCCCTCGTTATCGTCGGTTAGCCCTGAGTTAGCCAGCCCGCCCGCTGCGACTATTATTCTTCCCAACAACCCCAACGCCATATCAGACTTTGCCACCAGCATCGGCGCCTCCTCCGTCCAAGTGTTGGTGGCAGGGTCGTAGCTCTCGACGGTGGCCAACCTGCCGCAGCACCCGTTGTAACCTCCGATTGCGTAAATGATGCCGCTGTCGACGGCGGCGCGGACGCTGTCCCTGGCCGTTGGCATCGGGGCCAATCCGGTGGTCCAGGTATCAGTGGCGGGGTTATACGCTTCGACGACATCCAACTGGCCGCCGTTGTTCCCGCCAATGACATATAGAATCCCGTCGACCACAGCCCCCGCGGCCCAAACGCGTGGCGTGGGGTCGGGCGCGCCGGTTCTCCACGTGTTCGTCTTGGTGTCGTAAATTTCGTTTACCGAGACAATCCCGCTGTCGGTAGCGCCACCGACGACGTAGATCTTATTCCCAACAGCGCCAACCGCTGGCCATTGCCGGGCGGTTGGCATAGGTGCTCCCATACTCCAAGTGTTTTGAGCAGCGGCGTGTGATGCCGCGACCAGGATCGCCAGGCCTGCGAGCGTTCTGGTTAACACCATGGTACGTATTTTATTGGGCATATCGTTTTTCATGGTCTTCTCTCCTTCTTTTCTCCGTGTTCTTACCTAACGCCCTTGACCACAGGCCCATATCCGGACAATTGACCGTTGGCATCGTTAAATCAAAATAGCTTGCGTCCGGCGGGACGTACCCGCCCGATCCTCTATACGGACGGGCCATCGAAATACGGGAGCAAAATTTATGCTCCTCCGGGGTTAGGGTTTTTCGGAAAGTAACCTGGCGACGGCACCTTCGAAGATGGCCGCCAACCGATCGTCGGACAACTCCGCCGCTAGATCCTTATACAGAGGCAGGCGCTCCGACGGGTTCTTCGACGAGAGGTCTTGCGAGTGGTTCGCCAGCGCGGATGCCAACGACAGGTGATAGAGCAGGGTGGCAGCGGCATTTTGGGCGGGGGCTTCGGCCGAAACGGCCAAACGCTTGGCAATGCGCTTGATCGCAATCAAGTCCTCGACCGGCGTCTCCGCGGAACAGACGGCCTGCAGAAGTTCGCCTCCGGACTGCTCGGTGCCAGCGCACATATCCGTGAGCAGACGCTCCAGTTGCTCGGTGTCGCCAATCTCCAGGAGCCAATCCCGCGTCGATTTTGCGCTGGGGGACGCCAACGCGAGCAACTCCTTGAGTTGCCGGTCCGTGCAATGGTCCAATCTCGAAATCTCCGCGTCTAACATGTTTCAGTCCTTAAGAGGCGAAAGCAGCGCCTTAATCTCTTCGTCGATAACCGCTTCCATCGCTTGGGGGCGCCATCGCCCGCCGGGGTCGGGAGGTGTAATCTCGTTGCGAAGCATGCGCCGCAGAATGAGACGGAAGTGGCGGGCAACCGTGTCGGCGCGCTCGCGGGCGGTCTTCTGGTCAAGGCTGTACGGCGCGCCCAGTTCCTCCCAGGAAGGCGCGGATTCCGCCTCGCTGAGGTACCGCGCCTCGAACAGATCGAGATGTACCTGCTGATTTCGCTTGAGGCAGAGAGTGCGTACGCGAGTCAGAGCCTCCGCCAACGTCACCTTTACCCATTCATGATGAAACGCCGCTTCGGCCGCGGGGTACCCGGGCAGCTCGACGACATCCCAACCTCCCGCGCTCGCCTGATCGGGATGCGTTTGCAGGGCTTGCGTGCGATTGTGACGGTAATAATCCCGCACCAGGTTCCTTAAGGATTCCCGTAAATAGTCTCGGAATGCGCCTTTCTCTGGGCGCGCGCGCTGCAGCAGTCCGCCCGGTCCGCTGAGCCGGGTGAAGAACTCCTGTGCCAGATCTTGCGCCTGTTCGTCCTCTTGAACCAGGAGCGAAAGAAACTGCCGAACCGGGCGATAGTAGCGTTGCGCGAAATCCTCTCTCGCACGCGCTCCTTGGTCACCCTGTTCACAGGCATTGGCCAGTAGCGTCCATGATGTTTCCGGGAACTGCTCGCCCACCTATCCGGACCACCTCCTTGAGTCACTCAAAGCAGCATAGCGCCACCAGGAGATTGGAAGCAAGCGGTCGGCACGCGCTTCGCGCCCACCGGTGAGCGGGTTCTGGAGAACCCGCGCAGGCCTGGAGGCCCGCCCCACCAAATGGCCAAAGTCCAGAGCGGTCAAAGTCCAGAGGCGCTTGGCGCCTCTTAGACTAAATTCCACCCATTAAGCTAAACTGGATATCCAGCGCACAAGGAAGCGCTTGCGCCATGTCGCCCCAACAAGCCAGTGATCGACGCGATCCGCTCGATATTTCCGCGTTATCCGGCGATCCGGCCGCCGATTCGCCCCAAGCGACGATGTGGCAGGCCAGGGGTTTGATCGGCCCATATCAGTTGTTGCAGCCCATCGGCTCGGGCGGCATGGGTGAGGTGTGGCTGGCCGAGCAGATCCGGCCCGTGCGCCGCCGCGTCGCCTTGAAGCTGATAAAGGCCGGCATGGATACCGGCGAAGTCGTGGCCCGTTTTCAGTCGGAGCGGCAGGCGCTGGCGCTGATGGACCACCCCAGCATCGCCAAAGTATTCGACGCCGGCTCCACACCGCAGGGGCGGCCGTACTTCGCGATGGAATACATAACCGGCATTCCCATCACGACGTATTGCGACCGGCATAAGATGACTGTGCGCCAGCGTCTGGAGCTATTCGTGCTCGTCTGCGAAGGGGTCCAGCATGCGCACCAGAAGGCCATCATCCATCGCGATCTGAAGCCATCCAACATTCTGGTGGCCGAAGTAGACGGCAAGCCGGTTCCGCGTATCATCGATTTCGGCGTAGCCAAAGCCATATCGCAGCCCCTGGCCGCCGAAACCTTGTTCACGCGGACGGGGGCGATTCTGGGGACGCCGGCCTACATGAGTCCCGAGCAGGCCGGCTCGTCGGGAGCGGACGTGGACACGCGCACCGACGTGTACTCCCTGGGAGTGGTGCTCTTCGAGTTACTGGTTGGCGCGCGGCCGCTCGATTTCCACGGATTGGCATTCGATGAAATATTACGGCGGTTGCGGGAGCAGGATGCGCCTCGTCCCAGCACGAAGTTGCGCACGCTGGGTGGCCAGTCCGGCGCCACGGCTCAAGATCGCGGCGCCGACCCTCCCACCCTGGCACGGCAATTGCGCGGCGATCTGGACGCCATCGCGCTGAAGGCTCTGGAAAAGGACCGGTCGCGCCGCTATGGCACGCCATCGGAATTAGCCGCGGACATCAGGCGGTACCTGAATCACGAAGCGGTGCTCGCCGTAGCACCCTCGATGGCATACCGTGGCCGTAAATTCGCGCGGCGGTATCGCGGGGCTCTGGCCGCTGTGGCAGCCTGCGCTGTGGTGCTCATTCTGGCAGCCGCGGTCAGCATCCAGCAGAGCCTTCGCGCTAACCGGGAAGCGGCCGTAGCCCAGGCGGTCAACGATTTCTTGCAGCACGATCTGCTGGCACAGGCCGGCCCCCGCGCACAGTGGGGACGGGGCGGCCAGACCGATCCGAATCTGAAGATGCGCACCGCGCTAGACCGGGCGGCTGATGGGATCACAGGAAAGTTCGAGCGGCAGCCGGAGGTGGAGGCTTCCATTCGGGACACTATCGGGCAAACGTACATGGACCTCGGGTTGTCCCTGAACGCACAAAAACAAATGGAGCGGGCCATCGATTTGTACCGCCGGACGCTGGGCGCGGAAAATCCGAAGACGCTCATAGCTGGGAGCCGCCTCGCGGAAGCCGTGTGTAATCAGGGCAGGTACGCAGAGGCCGAAGCGCTGATCGGCCCTGTTCTAGAGGTCCAGCGTCGCGTGTTAGGTCCCGAGCATCCCGACACGCTGCATTCCACATACAACCTGGCCATCAGCTACCGCGAGCAGGGCAAATACCCGCAGGCCGAAACGATCCTCGGCCAGATCCTTCAAGCCAGCCGTCGCGTCTTTGGTCCGGAGCATGTCCACACCCTCGATTGCATGGACAAACTGGCGGAAGCGTACTTCCGGGACGGCAAGTACCCGCAGGCCGAGGCGCTCGGCGCGCAGGTTTTGGAGATCCGACGCCGCGTGCTGGGTCCGGAGCATCCCGACACCACGGTTTCCATGAGCGACCTTGCCAATGTCCACGCCGCGCAGGGCAGCTTCGCGAGCGCCGAGGCGATCCACAGCCAGATTCTGGAGATCCGGCGCCGCGTTATGGGGCCGGAGCATGGCCTGACGTTGGGCGCCATGACTAATCTGGCACTGGCCTACTCCCAGCAGGGCAGATTCGCGCAGGCCGAAGCGCTCGACAGTCAGACTCTGGAGATCCGGCGCCGCGTCCTGGGTCCGGAGATTTCCGATACGATTTTGTCCATGGAGAACCTGGCCTACGACTACGCCAACGAGAGCAAGTACGCGGCGGCCCAGGCCCTGTTCGCGCAGACCCTGCAGATCGAGCGGCGAGTGTTGGGTCCGGAAAGCCGGCTTACTCTCCGCACCCTTTCGGAAGCGGCCTTCATGTACCAGCGGGAGGGCAAATCTGCCATGGCGGAGCGCTACGCCGCAGAGGTCTTGGCGGCGTGGCGGCACAACTTGGGCTCGGAAAGTGCGGTAACCACGCAAGCTGCGGCCGATCTGGCACTGGCCTGCCTGTCGCAGGGGAAGTTCACCGAGAGCGAACCGCTCGCGCGCGAGGCCGTAGAGTTCGATCGTAAGAACCGGCCGGATGATTGGCGGCGGTTCCGCGCCGAGAGCCTGTTGGGGGCCAGCTTGGCCGGACAGAAGAAATATACCGAAGCCGAACCTCTGCTGCTCGAAGGTTATCGGGGACTGGCGGCGCGGACAGACCGCATAGCAGTCCCGGACCGATATCATGTGGACCGCGCCCGCGAGTGGCTGGTCCAACTTTATCTGGCGTGGGGCAAGCCGGGGAAAGCTGCTGAGTGGAGGCGGAAGTGAGATTCCGACTGGACGGCTTTCGCACTGGTCGCGGTGTTGCTATCACCGTTCGTCCCCATCGAAATCGGATTCTTCTATCCGCAACAAATCGTCTGGAACCAAGGCCCACAGTGCCGCCAACCGCGTCACAGCTTGGACACCGTGCCAAGACGGATGTTAGACACCCATATGTTTGCCCCGTCGAAAGCCACCCCGTACGGGCCACCTTCCGAGAACGTCCCCAGCAGCGAGCCAGTGGCGGCCTGCAGCTTTACCACGCTGCCCGAGCAGGACACCCATATATTCGTGCCGTCAAAAGCCACGCCGCTCGATTGACTGCAGGTTGGGAAGGTCCCTAGGACCGTGCCGTCTGCAATGCGTACCTTGGTGACGTTGTTGCTGTTGCGATTGGCTGTCCATACGTTAGCGCCGTCAAAAGCCGCTCCGACGGGGTTGGATCCGACCGGAAACGAACCCAGCGTCGCGCCGCTGCCGCTCAACTCAGTGATCGTATTACCGCTGGCGTCCGTCACCCAAATGTTGGTCCCATCAAAAACTACCGCCGTGGGACCGGCTCCCGTGGGAAAAGTTCCCACGACCGCGCCACTGCCGGCATTGATTTCGGTGATGGTGCCGTCATTGTAATTCGCGACCCACATGTTAGCGCCGTCAAACACAATGCCTTTGGGAAAATGGCCTACCGTAACGGTTTGGAGCAGCGTGCCGGTGCTGCCTTGCAAGATACTGACGGTATTTGAGCCACTGTTGCTCACCCAGACCCTGGCTCCATCATAAGCGACGACCGACGGGTTCGTACCAACCGGAAAAGTGCCCACCACATTGCCAGTGGCAATATCCAATTTGCTGACCGTATTGCTGCCATAGTTGGCCACCCAAAGACTGGCGCCGTCGAAAGCCATGTCAATCGGGGTATTGCCAACCACAAAACTGGCGGTGTCGTTGGCGGCGTACGTTTGCAGCAACCCAATATCCAGTGTATTGGGTCCCTGCGGTCCCTGCGGTCCGATCGGCCCGGCGAGACCCTGTGGCCCTGGCAATCCTTGCGGCCCTTGAGGACCTGGCTGCCCCTGCAAGCCGGGCGGGCCTGGGGGGCCCTGTGTGCCTGCCTGACCTTGCGGGCCGGCTGGACCAGGGGCGCCGAGAATCACAGTGAACGTTGTCTTTTGATTCGCGCTCGTGGTCACGGTCAGGTTGTACGAACCTTGCAATCCGCAGGGTATGTTCGCCACAATCGTGGTGGAATTGTAAGACGTCAAGACCAGGTTGGCATCGTTGAATGAAACGCCGGGCGCTTCGCGGCTGGGACTAAAGCCCAGGCCGGCGATTGTGATCTGACAAGCGGAGAAGTTAACGGTGGCGCCATAAACAACGGGCGCCGCAACCGCCGGCGCCGCCGCGCCGGCAACCCAACCAAGCGCCGCTAGTGTGTTCAACGTCGTCAAAATTCTTATTGACATTTCTAGAGTCTCCTTTATTCTGGAATTCGTCTGCTTACAGCTTCGATACGCTGCCACTCACATTGTTCGCTACCCAGATGTTGGCGCCATCGAATGCAACGCCCTGCGGACCGTTGCCCACAGACACGGTCGCCAAGACCGCCCTGTTGCTTGAAGACAATTCTGTTACTGTCGCACTGCCGGAGTCGGCCACCCATATATTGGCGCCGTCAAAGCCGATGCCAATAGGGCTGGTCCCAACGGAAACAGTTCCAAGATTCACGCCGTTACTGATTTGCAGCTCAGTTACGCTGTTACTGCCATTGTTCGTTACCCAGATGTTGCCATCCGCCACCGCCAGGCCGATCGGATTCGTGCCGACCGGGAACGTTCCAAGCGTCGTCCCCGACGTGGAAAGCTCGGTCGCATTGTTGCCGGCGTAGCAAGCCAGCCAAAGGTTCGTCCCATCGAAGGCCACGGCAACCGGTCCGCCCTGCACCGTGAATGTCCCGATTATCGAACCATCGCCCACCTGCAGCTTATTCACGGTGTTGCTGCCCTGGTTAGCCACCCAGATGTACGTTCCATCAAAGGCGACACCATTCGGGGCTTGACCGACTGCGAATGTTCCAAGGACCGTGCCATCGCTGGTCCGCAGCTTTGTGATGGTGTTTGCGGTGTAGTTGGAAATCCATAAGTTGGCGCCGTCGTAAGCCATTCCGATTGGCGCGGTTCCCACGGAATAGGTGGCCAGGAGCGTCCCGTCGTTGGCGGCCAGCTTGGAGACCGTGCCGCTGCTGTAATTTGCCACCCAGATGTTCAAACGGTCGAATATTACCGCTGTTGGGTTCATACCAACCGGAAAGCCGATGCCCGATTGATTGGCGCCGTACCAACGCAGCAACGCCAAATCCAGGTAGTTGGGCCCGGATGGTCCCGTAGGACCTTGTGGCCCAGCAGGACCCAATGGTCCCGTAGGGCCTTGTGGTCCGGCAGGACCCTGCGGTCCCGTCGACCCCGTTGGTCCTGCGGGGCCCTGCGACCCTTGTGGACCCGTGGGGCCGGTGGGGCCCACGATGCCAAAGCCGACACTGAATGTGCCCTTGGCATTACTGCTGTTAGTCACCACGAGGTCGTAGGTTCCCAGCAGACCCGAGTGGAGCGTTGCGATTAAGACCGTATTATTGAACGATACCAACACCAGGTTCGTGCTGCCTAGCGTCACTCCCGGCGCGGCGCCAGTTGGGCTAAACGAGCTACCTGTAATGGTCATCTGTGTGCCGGCCGCGTTCACCACGGCGCTGTAGATCGGTAACGTGGCGGTCGCGTTCTGGCCGCTGGCCGTGGTGTGCACCACGGCCAGGATCGCTAAGATCCCTATCCAGTTCCTAAAAGCGTATTTCGCCATCTCTATTTCTCCTCTTCGTTTTCGAGCCTTTACAGCTTGGATACCGTGCCACTAATGTAGTTCGTAACCCAGATGTTCGAGCCATCGAATGCCATTCCAAACGGTTGAGTGCCCGCCGGGAACGTCCCAAGAACCGTGCCGTCCGCGGCCCGCAACTTGGTGACGCTGGCTGAAGACTCGTTCGCTACCCATATGTTGGTTCCGTCGAAGACCACGCCGTACGGGCCGTTGCCTACGGGAAAGGCGCCCAGCAAAGTTCCGTCCGAGGCCTGCAACTTAGCGACGGTATTATCGCCCGCATTCGCAGCCCATACATTGGCGCCGTCGTAGGCCAAGGCATTTGGATTGTTGCCAACCACAAAAGTTCCGAGAGCCGTCCCGTCGCTGGCGCGTAATTCCGTCACAGTGTTCCCTTGCGGGTTGGAGACCCAGATATTCGCGCCGTCGAATACGATGCCATACGGCGTTCCGGGGACGGAAAAGGTCCCCTGCACCGAACCGTCGCTGGCCCGCACCTTAACCACACAAGGAGTATTGCTATAGCTGGTCACCCAGATGTTAGCGCCATCAAAAGCGAGATACGAAGCTGGTGCACCGACACTGAAGGTACCCAGTAGGGCGCCCGTGCTAGCTTGTAACTTGATTATAGTCGGCCCGCCGCTTGCGACCCAGACATTGGATCCGTCGAAAACCATACCACCGAGTCCAGTAACGTTGAACGTGCCAAGCACGGATCCGTCGGAGGCCCTGAGCTTGGTCACCGTACCGTCATTTGAGATCCAAATGTTGGCGCCGTCGAAAACCGCCGCAATAGGTTGAAAGCCGACCGCGAAGCTGGTGATCCGATTGGCTGCATACCAGCGCAACTGAGCTATCGCTAACGGATTTGGGCCAGGAGTACCGGGCGGTCCGGCGGGTCCAGGCGGTCCACTCGGCCCAACCGGCCCTGGCGGTCCGGGCACGCCCGGCTGACCCGGCAAGCCCGGCGGTCCAGGCGGCCCTGGTGGTCCAGTAGGGCCTGTCGGACCGGTGGGCCCGTCCTGTCCCACCGCCGCGCTGAAGATGGCCGTTTGATTGTTGCTATTAGTCAACGTCAAACGGTACGTTCCCACAAGCGTGCCCTGCAGATCCGCGACGACGCTGGTGTTGCTGAACGACGCAAGCACCAGAGCGGTGTTATCCAAGCTCACACCCGGCGCCACTCCGGCGGGGCTGAAGTTCTTGCCGTCGATCGTAATCTGGCTGACGCCGGCATTTACTGTGGCGCTGTAGATAACGGGCGCCGTGGAAGCCGCCCAACTGGCCGTAACCGCCAACAGGACCATCGACAGCAACGCGGTCTTCCGTGCAGCGGCAAGTTTGGTGAGCGTATCAATCCTCATCGATTTCCCCTTGACTGACTAGCAAAGTTGTGGAAGAATTGATTTTCCTTTCATTTCTCCCGTCCAGTGATCCGGCCGTCACATCTTGGATACGCTTGTGGTTTCGCCGTTCGCCACCCAAATATTGGCTCCGTCAAACGCCATGCCATAGGCGCTTGCCACTCCAGTGAGGGGTGGTCCCACGGAAAATGTTCCCAGGATTGCTCCGGTGCTGGCTTGCAGCTTTGTGACGGTATTTCCGACGTAGTCAGAGACCCAAACATTGGCCCCGTCGAATGCGAGGCCGAAGGGGGCGATGCCTACGGAAAACGTCCCCAGGGTCGTTCCATTGCTAGCCTGTAGTTTTGTCACTGTGCCGCCCTGTTCATTCGCGGTCCAGATATTGGCTCCATCGAAAACGACGCTCTCCGGCTCCTCTCCCACGGCAAAGCTACCCAGAACCGAGCAGTTGCTCGCCTGGATCTTGGTCACGGTGTCGCTGCCCTGGTTAGCGACCCAAATATAGGCGCCGTCGAAGGCCACGCCGGCTGGAGCGTCTCCTACGGGAACGGTGCAGAGGTTCGCCCCGTCGCTGGCGCTAAGTTTCGTCACGGTGTTGTCGCCACTGTTGGTTACCCACATATTCGCGCCGTCAAAAGCTATCCACTGGGGCACGCTTCCCACACTAAATGTGCACGGTCCGACGCAGGCTCCGTCGATGGCGCGCAGCCTTGTAACGCTGTTGCCGAAGAAGTTTACGGCCCAGACATTGGCGCCGTCGTAGGCAATCCCGTATCCCGACACTGGAAACGTGCCCAAAATCGAGCCATCGGAGGCCCTGATCTTGATAACTTCGTTGGAGTTCGTTGCCCATATGTTCGCGCCATCGAAGACCACCCCAATCGTGCCCACGCCGACGTTGATGTTGGCGACTTGGTTCGCCGGAAACCACCGCAATTGCGCAATGGCCAATATATTTGGTCCTGGGGGACCTTGTGGTCCAGTTGGTCCAGCCGGCCCGGTCGACCCGGGAGGTCCGGGCGGACCGGCGACTCCGGTCGAACCGGTGGGTCCTGGTGGACCGACGGGACCGACCGAACCCATCGCACCCGCGGGTCCGACGGGCCCGTCCGGCCCCACAGCGTCACTGAAGATGACCGTTTGATTGTTGCTATTGGTCAACGTCAAACGGTAAGTTCCCACAAGCGTGCCCTGCAGATCCGCGACGACGCTGGTGTTGCTGAACGACGCGAGCACCAGAGCCGTGTTATCCAAGCTCACCCCGGGGGCCATTCCGGCGGGGCTGAAATTTTTGCCGTTGATCGTAATCTGGCTGACGCCGGCATTTACGGTGGCGCTGTAGATAACGGGCACCGTAGAAGCCGCCCAAGCGGTTATAACTGTCAACGGTATCGTCGATAGCAACGCCAGTAACCGCGTCGCGCTAAGTGTGCAAAAAGCTCTTATCGTCATTCCGCTGCCTCCTGACAATTCACGGATAATTCTCTGGGCGTGTGCTTCCTCCCCAGTGGGGCATCCGATGAACCTCCCATCTGGGGCACATTAACAATTGGTTTCATCTGCGTTCTCCTTTCTTCGCTCGTCATCGAGATGGCGACGCCGGTCACTCGACACCCGTGCCCGACAGCGCCACGGTCTGCGGGCTGTCCGGGACGTTATCGTCGAATCTGAGGGCTCCCGCCAGCGAACCCAATTGCGTGGGCGTGAACGTGACACTTACCTGGCACTTCTTGCCCGCAGCCAGTTTGGCCCCGCACGTGTTCGCGGAAATCGCGAATCCTGCGCTTACCGTAATGCCGTCGATGTCCAGGGTGGCTGTGCCCGTATTGGTCAACGTCACCGATTTGGCGGCGCTGGTCGTGTTGACGGCCTGCTGCCCGAAGCTCAGCGAATTATGCGAGAGCGTGACCTTTACAGCGCTGTTCACCAGCAACTGCACCGAATCCACCGCCGTTGAGTATTCAGCGGTGTCGCTCGGAGCGAGAGTGACTGATAAATTCTGCGGACCCGTCGTCAGCACTTTGCCGGCTTTCGGGTTATACGTAAACGTGCCGGCAACAGGCGAGGTTGCATCGAGTTGCGTGGCACTTAGGGGCGTGCCGTGGACGATGGACGCCGGGGTTGCCCAGGCGATCGCTGGCATCACCAGGCATGTGCCGAAACACAAGCCCGATAGGTTGTAGGCGCCAGTGTTGGTGTCCGAGCAGTCGCCCGCGAGCAAGGTATAGATGCCATCCTGTGTAAGCGTTACCGAATTCAGCGCCGTAGTGGAGCCGCTGCAATTTCCTGGATTGGCGGAAGCGATCAGCGCACCGGCGGGATCGTAAAGCCGGAGTTTCGGGCTGAGATCGCCGCTCGTAGTCACCATCGTAATGTCGACGACGTTGTTGGTGGCGCCGCTGAAAGTGAAGGTATTACTTTGCGACTGCGAAACGACACTACCGGGCTGTGTCTGACCGCCGAAGAGCAGCGGAGCGGGGCCGAAAGGATTGTTCGTCCGCTGCGCGTAGATCACATAATTGCCGATGTTCGTGTCTGAGCAGTCGGCTACGAGCACCGTATAGGCGCCGCTCAATGGAAGCGTGACGGTATTCAACTCTATGGCGCCACCGCTGCAATTTCCTGGGTTGGCAGAGGCGATCTCCCCGGGGTCGTAGACCCGGATTCTAGGGCTGAGATTGCCGCTGGTAGTCACTATAGTAAAATCGACCACGTCGCCGGCGCTGCCGCTAAAGACATAGGAAACGCTTTGCGCCTTCGAAGCAATATTACCGGTCTGCGTTTGACCGAGAAGAAGCATTGAGGCGCCGGAGGGATTGTTCGTCCGCTGCATGTAAATCACGTAGTCCCCGGTGTTCGTGTCCGAGCAGTCGCCCACGAGCACGGTATATATGTCGCTCGCCGGAAGGGTCACCGTGTTCAGCTCTATCGTAGAGCCGCTGCAATTTCCTGGGTTCGCGGAGGCGACCAGTATTCCCGAGCTGTTGTAAAGCCGGATTTTCGGAACAAGACTGCCGCTGGTAGTCGCCATGGCTACGTAAACTACATCGTTGGCGTTTGCGCCGAAGGTGTAGGTATTGCTCTGCGCCGGTGAACCGATCGTGCCGGCCTGAGTCTGACCATAGGGAAGGTTCGCCGCTCCGAGGGGATTTTCCGTCCTTTGCAGGTAAATATCGTAGTTGCCCGTGTTCGTATCCGAGCAGTCGCCGACGAGCACCGTATACGTGCCACTGACGATGAGCGTGACAGTATTTAGCTCTATCGTGGAACCACTGCAATTCCCAGGATTAGCGGAGGCGATCGCTTGTCCGGAAGGGTTGTAAACACGAATTTTCGGGCTGAGGCTGCCGCTTGTAGTCACCATGGTGAAGTCGACCACATCGTTGGCGTTGGCACTGAAAGTGTAAGTGTTGCTCTGCGCCGCCGAACCGATCGTTCCGGCCTGTGGCTGATCGAAGGGAAGATCGTTGGCGCCGGATGGATTGTTGGTCCGCTGCAGGTAGATGTCGTAGTTGCCGGAGTGCGTGTCTGAGCAGTCCCCGACGAGCACGGTATACGTGCCGGCCGCCGAAAGTGTGACGGTATTCAACTCTATGGTGGCGCCGCTGCAATTTCCAGGGTTGGCGGAACTCACTAGTTGTCCGGCGGGGCTGTAAACGCGGATCTTCGGGCTGAGACTGCCGCTGGTGGTTACCATGGTGAAGTCCACCACATCGCTGGCGTTTGCGCTGAACGTGTAGGTGTTGCTCTGGGCCGGGGAACCGATCACTCCCGTTGGCGTCTCACCAAAGGGAAAATTCACAGCGCCGGATGGATTGTTCGTCCGTTGCCCATAAAGCGCATAGTTACCGGTTTTCGTGCCGGAGCAGTCGCTTACGGTCACGGTATAAGTGCCGCTCACCGCAAGCGTAACGGTATTCAACTCTATGGTGGAACCACTGCAATTCCCAGGATTGGCGGAGGCAACCTCCTGCCCGGAGGGATTGTAAACCGTAATTTTCGGGCTTAGGCTGCCGCTGGTAGTAACCAGGGTGAAGTCGACTACGTCGCCTGCGTTGGCGCCAAAAGTGTAGCTGTTGCTGGAACCTGCCGAGGAGATCGTTCCGGTTTCTACGGCGCCGAATTGAAGAGTCGCGGCCCGGGCATACGAGGACAGGCTCGCAAGAACGCAAACAGCAACGAAGAAATGCAATCTTAAGCTTTTCATTTGAAATCCCCCTTTTTTGCCTTCGAAAATGGCATGAACGTAGACGCTGAAAACGCAGCCATCGCGAGGGCCCGACAGTACCCGCTTCCGGTTACTATACGGACGGATCATCCGAATACGGGAGAAAAATTTATTTGGGTAGAGCAGCGTGGCGGCAGCGCCCTGCGCGGAGGTTCGCTGGAGGACAAGGGTCCGCCTGGAGGGCGCGATCGCCACCCCGTGGCACACGCTTCGCGGAACGACGCATTCGCCTATGCGGCCAGGCCCGGGACCCAGCCGGGCCCTTCCAGCGGGCACATCGGCTTCCCGGCCTTGCGCGAGGTCCGAGTTGCCGCCTCAATAGGCCGAGCCGATTTCTGCGGTTTCCTGTACAATAGAAGGCGAAAGGAGACCGCATGGGAACCGCTGGCATGTTTTACGCCTTCGTAGGGACCTTCGGCACACAGGAGATTCTGCTGTGCGCCATAGTGGCGCTGCTGCTATTCGGCGGCAAGAAGATTCCGGAATTGGCCAAAGGCTTGGGCGCGGGAATCCGCAACTTCAAGGACGGCATGAAGGGCGACGACGAGAAGAAGCCGTAGGACTTCCGGAGACCGCCCGCAAGTTGGGTGGATCTCATTCGGCTCCGGACATCTCGAGTTCAAAAAGAATCCCCGCGGCCACTGGTCATGGCTCGCGGGGATTTTGCTATTGGCTTCGGTAGTCCTGCCTACTTGGCTTTCTTCGGCGGAACGATGGAGTCCTTAGCGGCTTTCGCCACGCGGAACTTCACCACTTTCTTGGCCGGGATCTTAATGGTTTCCCCGGTCGCGGGATTGCGGCCCACGCGGGCTTTACGGTCCTGGCGGACCAGGCGTCCGATACCGGGCAGCACGAATACGCCGTTCTTCTTCACTTCCGCGATCGCCAAGCCGGACAGGGAATCCAGGAACTGGCGGGCTACCTTGTTGTTTACTTCGCAACTCTCGGCGAGGTTTCTCACCAGTTGCGTCTGCGTCATACGTTGACTTGCCATAGATCTCCTTTGGTTCTCACCATCGATT
>Ga0070761_10000788_pt1 | contig 20090 bp, 16 predicted proteins | sample HubBroMetageREF1_FD_66724 | JGI IMG/M metagenome (GOLD analysis project Ga0070761, IMG submission 66724) | Reference soil microbial communities from the Hubbard Brook experimental Forest, New Hampshire, USA - Hubbard Brook CCASE Soil... | ecosystem: Environmental > Terrestrial > Soil >... | reverse complement strand
CCCGGAGCGCTCCTACCGTTACCTGCAGAACTCCTGGCGGCCGCGTGATGCCGGGGAGAACAGTGGCTGGACGCGCCTGTTCCGTAATGCGCGGCGCTTCGTCGACTGACAGCCCCAGACATCAGTGTCCGGCCATCAGCCCCTGGAAGTCGGCACGCTCGCGCAACGGGTTGATGTCCGGGTCCTGCCGGATCCAGGCGTAGTTGGCGTACCCGGCGGTAATCGCCTGGCCCAGCGTATCGACGGCGCGCTGCGGCTCGCCGAGCTGCGAGTACAGGCAGGTGACGTTGTACAACATCACCGGATCGCCCGGGCTCAGCTCCAGCGCCTGGGTGCCTTCCCGCAAGGCCTCATCCTTACGGCCCACCTCGGCGAGCTTGATCGCGTGGATGACATGTGCCCGCGCGTCATCCGGGTTCTGCAGCAGGTGGTTAGGTAAGCGTTCCAGCAGCTGGCTGCGTGTGAGATCCGCCTCGTCCTGCCGCCCGAGCCGCTGGCAGGTCATCTGCAGGTCCGCATAAGCGGACAGGAACCCAGGTTTCAGCTCAATGACGCGTCGGTACAGCGAGTGCGCCTGCTCAAATTCGGCGCTCGTGAAATGAATCCGCCCGAGCGTCCAGTGCGCGATGAAGTCGTCCGGGTCGAGCTCGATGGCTTTGCGGCTCGAGGCGCTCGCCTCCTCGAACTTGCCCGAGATGAAGTAGGACAGGCCCATCGCGGTGTAGGCTTCCGCCAGGTTGTTGTCGTACATCAGCGCCTTGAAGCTCAGCTCCTGCGCCCGATCGCGGTACTTCTCTTCCCGCGCGAACAGCCAGTACATCTGCCCGTAGGCGCTCGAGCAACCGGCGTAGGCGGCCGCGTAGCGCGGATCGAGCTCGAACGCCTTCTCGAAGAGCTGGATCGCGCGCTCCACGCTGCGCTTGGTCAGGCGATAGAGGTAGTCCTGGCCGCGCAGATAAAGATCGTAGGCCTGGGCGTTGGTCGTCTGGCGCTTGGTGAGTGAGACTTTCTCGGAGAAGGACAGCTTGAGTTTGAGCGCTTCCACGATCTGCTTCGCCACCTGCTCCTGGATATCGAAGATGTCATCGAGCTTACCCTTGTAGGTATCTCCCCAGATCTGGCGGTTGGTTCCGATGTCGACCAGCTGCACCGTGATGCGCACCGAGTCCTGGAAGCGGCGGACACTGCCGCCGACGATGTAGCGGGCGCCGAGTTCGTGGCCCATCGCGCGGATGTCCTGCTTGCTGTCCTTTAACTGCATGGACGCCCAGCGCGAGATCAGCTCGATCTCGCTCACGATCGAGAGCCGCGCGGTCAGTTCCTCGGTCAGCCCGTTGCTGAAGTAGTCGGTCTCCTCGTCGGGGCTGATGTTGTCGAACGGCAGGACCGCCAGCGCACCATGTTCGAGGGGCGCTCCCGCCGCGCTGGTAGTGCCCGCCCCGGTATGTCCGGCAGGGACGGCCGGCTTGCTCACGGGCGGTGGCGGCGGCGTAATGTTCACTCCGATCCGCTCAAGCGAACGCAGGATCGCCTTCACGCCCCGGTCGGAATCGGCGCGGTTGAAGCACTCGACGTGCTGGATGCCGGCCAGCTGGTACTTCAGGCTCGCGGGAATCTGGGTCGGCTCCAGGTGCACCGGCAGAATACGGCCCTTGCGCTCACTGACGAGCACGACCTCCTTGGCGACGTTATCCGAGCGGACGGCCGATTCGCTGACCATCAGGAGGAGCACTTTGGCGCTCTCCAGCGCGTTGACGATCTGCTCGCCCCAGAGTGTCGCGCCATCGATGCCGCTCGTGTCGAGCCAGACCGAGACGCCGGCCGCGCGCAGCTTGCCGGCTAACTCGAGAACGCGATCCTTGTCATTCCGGGAGTAACTTACGAAGACTTCGGCCGGCTCAGCCACGGATGTTGCCTTCTGCGGGAGTGTCGATTGCGTTGGCGCTTATGACTTTGGCGCGCAGGGTACCACGAACCACGCGTGCCCAGGACTACCGGCATGCGTGCCGGCGGCGCTACATCACGACGGGGCCGCCGGTGCCCCCGGATGCGCGAGTTAGCCTAGCTTGCTGAAACGAACGGCGTGACGTTGCTGCCGGTCTCATCGAGAAAGAAGCGCCGCACCATGATCGCCTGTTGCAGCTTGCCCTTGCGCACGTAAGCCTCGTACAGCAGATCCTTGACAACTTCGACCATGATGCCGGCCTCGTAGCCATCCAGCAGCGGCAGGCGCGCCTGCGGCTCAAGCTGCGCGCCGAAGAGGATGTTCTTCATCTTGGTGAAGACCTCGGGCTGGATCGGCGCGAGCTCCCGTACCTCGTTCAGCTCATCGAACAGGCGCAGCTTGCCGGTTTCTCCCAGGTCCGCAAACATGGCCTGCGCGGCGCGCCGGCACATGGAGGCAAAGGCGTTGAAGGCCCCGGTGGAGAAGCAGGTGAGCGCTTCGCGAAACAGCGACTCGACCTCCTCGGGAATGTAGGCGAAGCTGAATTTCTCGCGCGCGCGTTCCACTTCCGTGAACTGCGGTGACAACTCGATGCGCACCGCGCCATACAGCCGCACCGTGAAGCGCAGGAAGATCGGCATGTGGCAGGCGTCGCACAGGTACACCAGGCCCACCTGCTTCGGCCGGTACAGCTGCAACTCCTCAAAGCGCGGCACGGCGTTCACCGTCAGATGGGCGACCGCCTGGCAATGGGGGCACGTGACGACCAGATTCTTGTCCTGGTCGTGGTGCAACTGGCTCGCTGAATCGATGTACAGGGACATGGGTCCAATGCGGGCGGCTCGCTGTTTTTGTGCGCCGCCTTCACACCATGTTAACTGCAAAGCGTGGCCGCAGCGATTCGTGACACGTTATGTAACAGGGCGCGGTGAGCGTGCGAACGCGAGAATGCGCTCCGCCAGTGTGGCGTACTCGCCGCTGAAGTGATGGCCCTTGCCGATCTGCATGCGGGCCGCGCCGCCGGCCGGCAGACCCGGGCAGATCGAGTCCGTCTCGCCCTCCCCATAGATGCACAGCACCGCCGTATTACCCAGGGCCGCAACTTCCGGGCGGGTAGGCGGGCCGCTATCGGCGCTGCCCACCCAGTCCGCGATGCTCACCTCGAAGGAGGCGTTGGAGTCGATGCCGAGCAGACTCACGCTGGCAATGCGCGCGCGCAGATCCGCTGGCAGGCGGTTGACGACGAACGGCAGTACGTCGGCGCCGAAGGAGTAGCCCACGAGCAGCACGCGCTCTTTGCCCCAGGCCGCCAGATAATGGCGCAGCACGCGCGCCACATCGTTCGAGGTCTGAACCGGCGTGCGCGCCGTCCAGAAGTACTTCAGTGAGTTAAGACCCACCGTGGGGACACCCGCGGCGGCAAGTCGGGCGGCCAGCTCCTGGTCAAGGCCTGCCCAGCCGCCGTCCCCCGTGAGCAGCAGCGCGAATTCATTGCCAGATCCGGCAGCGCGCACTTCCTGCACCGGCAGGTCGCTGATGTCGGCGGGACGCTCGGGCGGGGCCTCGACCCGCGCGGTGAGCCGCGCGTAGGCGTCCCGAAACTGCGGCATCCAGTTGCGCTCGACCGAGAAGCCGTGGCCGACGAGCGGCAGCCTCACCACCTGTGCGCCGGCAACCTGCGCTGCGAAGGTATCCACCGCATGCGCGGAACACACCTGATCCTTCTGGCCCTGGAAGGCGATCCAGGGTTGTTTGAGAGCGGCGGCGGGTTCGAGTACCAGCTCGTGCTGCTTGTTTGGGGTGTAGTGCAGGCCTGCGCCCGGACAAAGGGTGGCGCCGGCGAAGTCCTGGTCGGCGCAGAAGCCCAGGCTGAGCGCGCCGGCGAAAGTACCCGGCGGTGACTGCACCAGCGCCGCATACACCACCGTCGCGCCCGAGGAGTAACCGACCAGCACCGGCACGTGGTATTCGCTCAGGCCGATTTCTTTCTGCACCTGGTGGCTCAGGGCCTCGAAGTCGGCGGCAATCATCTGGCAGGGCGCGTCGGCGCGCTGCGCCGCGCTCTTCAGGCTCCCCAGGTAGTGGCGGATGTCGGCGCCGATGACGACCGCGCCCATGCCGGTGAGCGCCTGCGCCATGTTGATGACGCCCAGCTCCCAGCCGCCGTCGCCGGAGAGAAACACGGCGACGCTGTGCGGTTTGCCCTCAGGAATGTACACCGTGACCGTGCCGAAGCGGCCGGCGGGCAAGTGCGTCGCGTAGGCCGTGTCGGCGCTGTGCGCGACGCCGTGCGCGTGGGCTGCTGCGCCCCCCGGGGCGCTGGAATTCGCGCTGGCGGTGGTCGCGGGCACAAACAGCATGCCGGGCAGCGCGAGACACAACACGCCGGCCCGAACAGCGGCGCAAGCCTGGTGCAGATTCATCGTGCGAACAGCTCCTTCATGCCACCTGCGATCAACACCGACACATCGACCAGCACCCGTGGCAGGGCGATGCCGCCGCGGGCCACCAGATAACGCGGCTCCCACAGCGGCGCGAACTTCGTCTTGTAGCGCCGCAGTCCGTCGAAATTATAGAAATGTTCGCCGTGACGGAAGATGAAGTTGCCGACGCGGTGCCAGGCCGGCGCGAGCGGATGGGATTCCAGACCCGCCAGCGGCGCCATGCCGAGGTTGAACCAGCGATAGCCTTCGCGCTGTCCCCACAGCATCAGCTCGATGAACAGGTAGTCCATGGCGCTGCGCGGTGCGTCGGGGCTAAAGCGCATGAGATCCACCGACAGCTCCGCGCGCGTCCCGGTGGTCCACAGGTTGGCAAACGCCGCGGGAACTCCCGCGGCGCGCACGATCGCCACCGGGAACTGCCGCAGGTAATCCGGCGAAAACGCACCCACCGAGAAGCGCTTCTCGCCGGTTGACTTGGCGGCCAGCCAGGCGTCGGAAATGCGCTGCATGACCGGCAGCAGCGCATCGACGCCTGCCGGCGGCACTACTTCGAAAGTCGCGCCGTCGCGCTGCGCGCGCCGCTGCGCCTGCCGCAGCTCGGCACGCGCGGCACCTTCGAGGGAAAAATCACCCAGCGGCACGCGCGCCTCCTCGCCGATCTTTAGCGCCGCGAGCCCGAGGTCGACGTACAGCGAGAGCCGCTCGGCGCCCACCTGGTAGAACACCGGCTCGCCGCCGTGGTGATCGGATATCTCGCGCAGGCGCCACACCAGCTCCTCCGCACCCGCGCGCGCGCCCACCGGATCGCCGAGCGCGATCCAGCTGTGGCCGGCGATCTGGTACATGAGGAAGGTGTCGCCGGAGTCGCTGAACAGCAGGCGCTTGTCACCCGTCAGCGCAGCGTTCGCCACCGTGACGTCGCAGCTCGCGATGAGGGCGCGGGCGCGCGCCAGATCCTCCGGGCTTGCTACCGCCGGCTCGGGACGCGCCGGCCGCAGCATGTTGAGCAGCATGTAGGCGGCACCGATCACGATGACGGCAAGCGAAGCGCGCAGCATGCGTGGCGCATTGCCGTCCAGGGCGAAGGTCCACCACAGCTCGTGGGAATAGCCCACGTGACGGTAGGAGATGACGCCGATCCATGTCGCCATGGCGATCACGCCGGTGATGCTCACCACCCACACCGGCGTGAAGCGCTCCGAGAGAATCGCGGTCGGACGGTAGAAGGCGCGTCGCCCCAGCGTCAGCACACCGAGGACCAGCACCAGCAGGCTCGCCTCCTCGAAATCGAGGCCCTTTAAGAGTGAGGCGAAGATGCCGGCGACCAGCAGCCAGACCGAAATGTGATAGGCCGCCTGCACCCGCCGGAACAGCGCGCGCGCCAGCACCAGCAGGCCCAATCCCACGACGCTGCCCACCAGATGCGAAACCTCCAGCACCGGCAGCGGCAGGAACTGGTCGAGAAATGCGAGTCGCTCATCGACCGCCGGGGTCGCGCCGGAGAACAAGAGCAGGCTGCCGGCGAGGAAAGTCAGGGCACCGGCAATCTGCGGCACGACCGGCGCGATGTAGATGCTCGCAAGTTCCTGCGCCCAGGCGATGCGGCCGCGCTGCGCCGACAGCTCCTTGGAACCGAACAGCAGCGTGCCGAATACCAGCGGCACGAGGTAATACACGGCGCGGTAGGCGAGCAGGGAACCGAGCAGCGCATCCGCGGGCACCCCGGGCAGGGTGAGCAGGATCACCGCCTCGAATACGCCAACGCCGCCGGGGACGTGACTGATGATGCCGGCGATCACCGCGGCCGCATACACACCGAGGAAGCTGATGAAACTGATGTGTGCCCCGGATGGCAGCAGCCACCACAGCACTGCCGAGGACAGCGACAGATCCAGGACCCCGAGCGCAATCTGCGCGAGCCCGATAGCCGCTCCCGGGGCCCGCAGCGCCCAGCCGCGGATCTCGAACGCGCTGCGCGCGAGACACGCCCATAAGGCGTAAGCGCCAACCACGACGAGCAGTGCGGCGCCGACCAGCAGCGACCAGTTGTGATGCAGTCGCAGTACCGCGGCGGCGTGCGCGGGCGAGAGCAGCAGTGACAAGCCCGATACGGTCGCAAGCCCGATGCCGAGCGACAGGCTGCAGAAGGCGGAGACCGTGGCCACCTCGACCGCCGTGACCCCGGCGGTGGAGTACAGACGGAAGCGGATCGCCGCACCCGTGAACGCCGTGAATCCGAGGGTGTGGCCGAAGGAGTAGGCGATGAAGGAGGTAAAGACGACGCGCGTGTAGGGGATCGCGCGGCGCAGATACGCGAACGCCAGCACCTCGTACGTCGACAGCAGCCAGTAACTCGCCGCCGTGAATCCCAACGCCACCAGCACCTGGCGGCGGGGAATCGAGTGCAGGTGCGCGAACACGCGGCTGACGTGCAGCTGCGCGAGCTCATGGTGCAGGAGCAGCCCTACGCCGGCAAACACCAGCAGCGCCGCGAGCGGTCCCGCCCAGCGCAACAGCGGGTACTCCTCGTCAGCTGGCGGGGTTTGCGCTGGCAACGGGGGAGACAAGGCCTGCCGCTCCCTTCAGCGCGTCAGCGGCTTGTACCTGATGCGATGCGGCTGCGCGGCATCCTCGCCCTTGCGCCGCTTGAAGTCCTCCACGTATTCCTGATAGTTGCCCTCGAACCACACGACCTGCGAGTCGCCTTCGAAGGCGAGCATATGGGTCGCGATGCGGTCAAGGAACCAGCGATCGTGGGAGATCACGACGGCGCAGCCCGGGAAGCTCAGCAGCGCCTCCTCGAGCGCGCGCAGGGTTTCCACGTCCAGGTCGTTGGTCGGTTCGTCCAGCAGCAGAACGTTACCGCCGGAGCGCAGCACCTTGGCAAGATGCACGCGGTTGCGTTCGCCCCCAGAGAGCTCGCCGATCAGCTGCTGCTGCTGAGTGCCTTTGAAATTGAAGCGCCCGACGTAGCCGCGCGACGGGGTCTCGTAATTGCCGACCTTGATCATGTCGAGGCCGCCGGAGATCTCCTGCCAGACGGTCTTTTTGTCATCGAGCGTCTGGCGGGACTGATCAACGTACGCCAGGCGCACGCTTGGACCTAAGCGAATCTCCCCGGCGTCGGGTTTCTCCGCGCCCGTGAGCATGCGGAAGAGCGTGGTCTTGCCGGCGCCGTTCGGGCCGATGATGCCGACGATGCCGCCGCGCGGCAGGTTGAAGCCGAGGTTGTCGATCAGCAGGCGTTCGCCATAACCCTTGCGCAGTCCGGAGGCCGCAATCACCAGGTCGCCGAGGCGTTCGCCCGGCGGGATGTAGATCTCGTTGGTCTCGTTGCGTTCCTGGAACTCGCGCGAAGCGAGCTCCTCGTAACGCTGCAGCCGCGCCTTGCTCTTCGCCTGGCGTGCCTTGGGATTCTGCCGTACCCATTCGAGCTCATGCGCGAGCGTCTTGCGCAGCCCTTCGCGCTCGCGCTCTTCCAGTGCGAGGCGCTGTTCCTTCTGCTCGAGCCACGAGGAGTAGTTGCCGTGCCAGGGGATGCCGTAGCCGCGGTCGAGCTCGAGGATCCATTGCGCAACGTTGTCGAGGAAGTAGCGATCGTGGGTCACCGCGATCACCGTGCTGGGATACTCCTCCAGGTAGTGCTCGAGCCAGGCGATGGACTGCGCGTCGAGGTGGTTGGTGGGCTCATCCAGCAGCAGCATATCCGGCGCCGACAGCAGCAGCCGGCACAGGGCAACGCGGCGCTTCTCCCCGCCCGAGAGCGGACCGATGCTCGCCTCCCAGGGCGGCAGTCGCAGTGCGTCGGCGGCGATTTCCAGCTTGCGCTCCAGCTCCCAGCCGCCGGCGGCGTCGATCGCGTCCTGCAGCTGCGCCTGACGTGCGAGCAGCGTGTTCATTTGGCTCTCGTCCATGGGTTGCGCGAACTTCTCACTGATGCGATTGAATTCTTCGAGCTGGCGGAAGCTCTCACCGACGCCTTCCATGACGGTGGTGCGCACATCCCTGGCCGCGTCCAGCAGCGGCTCCTGGGGCAAAAAGCCGATGCGGATGCCGCTCTGCGGGCGCGCCTCGCCGTCAAAGTTCGTGTCCAGCCCCCCCATGATCTTCAGCAGCGTTGATTTGCCGGAGCCATTCAGCCCCAGCACGCCAATCTTGGCGCCCGGAAAGAACGACAGGCTGATGTCCCGGAGGATGACGCGCTTCGGCGGCACTACCTTGGAGACGCGATTCATGGTGTAGATGTATTGGGCCATAAACAATTATGGTCGAGGCCACCGCGCTTGGCGATGGGCGGCGCACGCTGCGGCGCAACCGGCGCGACGGTGTTAGGCTTGGCTCCATGAGCAGCGTGGCGGCCATCGTCAGCGAGCGTCTGGCTCGCTACGGGTTCGGCGACGGCCATCCGTTCGGGCCGGATCGCCTCGCGGCCTTCGTGCGCGAATTCGATGCGCAGGGACTGAATCGCCGCGTGCAGATCCTCGAGCCGCGCATGGCCTCGGATGAGGAGCTGCGCTCGTTTCACACCTCCGCCTATCTTGAGTTCGTACGCGAGGCCTCCGTGAGCGGCACGGGCGTGCTCGACGCCGGCGATACGCCGGCGTTCCGCGGCGTGTACGAGGCAGCCGCGACCGTCGTCGGAGCGACCCTGAATGCCATGCAGGCGATCATGCGCGGCGAGTGCCGCCGGGCGTTCGTGCCCATCGCAGGTTTACACCATGCGGCGCGCGGGAGTGCCGCCGGGTTTTGCGTATTCAACGACTGCGGGGTCGCGATCGAGCAGCTCAAGCGGGCGGGACTCAAGCGCATCGCCTACGTCGATATCGACGCGCACCACGGCGACGGTGTGTTCTACGGCTTCGAAGAAGACGCCGCGGTGGTATTCGCCGACCTCCACGAGGACGGCCAGTACCTGTACCCGGGCACCGGCGCAGCCAGCGAGACCGGCCGCGGATCGGCACAGGGCATGAAGCTCAACGTGCCGCTGCCCCCCGGGGCGGACGATGCGGTGTTCGCCGCGGTGTGGCCGACGGTGCTGGCGCACCTGCGCAAATTCACGCCGGAGTTCATCATCCTGCAGTGCGGCGCGGACAGCATCGGGGGCGATCCGATCACCCATCTGCGCTTTACGCCGCACACTCACGGGCGCGCCGCGCGCGATCTTGGCGCCCTGGCCGATGAGCTTGGGCACGGACGGGTGCTGGCCCTGGGTGGTGGGGGTTACAACCGCGCCAACATCGCCCAGGCCTGGACCGCGGTAGTGGAAAATCTGCTCTAGCCCATGGGCCGAAATCGCTTTGCAGCGATTTCGGCGGACAGTGGTTTCGTTTCCGCCGGCCAAAGCCGTGGCTCGAGGCAGATCTGCCCCGAACACCTCAGCAGCCGAGCACTTCATGGCCGGGCTGGGCGCACGGACTTTGGCCGGCTGCGGCCGTGCCATACGGTGTGCGGGTCGTTCCGGTACAATTCGCGCCCCCATTTTCGGCACACCTGAAGGCTTAAGCGCGCATGTTCCGTATGACCGATTCGATTGCAGACTTTGATCCGGAGCTGGCGCGTGCCATCGCCGGCGAGCGGCGCCGGCAGGAAGAGCACGTGGAGCTGATCGCTTCCGAGAACTACGCGAGTCCGCGGGTGCTCGAGGCGCAAGGCTCGGTGCTCACCAACAAGTACGCGGAAGGCTATCCCGGCAAGCGCTACTACGGCGGCTGCGAGTTTGTTGACGTCGCGGAAACGCTGGCGATCGAGCGCGCCAAGCAGCTGTTCGGCGCCGACTACGCCAACGTGCAGCCGCACTCCGGGTCGCAGGCCAACGCGGCGGCCTATTTCGCGCTGCTGCAGCCCGGGGACGCCATTCTCGGCATGAGTCTTGATCACGGCGGCCACCTGACTCACGGCGCGCGCGTGAATTTTTCCGGCAAGTTCTTTCGCGCGGCGCAGTACGGCATCCGTCCCGACACCGGCGAGATCGACTACGAGCAGGTGCAGCGGCTCGCCGAGGAGCACCGGCCGAAGATGATCATTGCCGGTTTCTCGGCCTACTCGCGCATCGTCGACTGGGCGCGCTTCGCGACCATCGCCAGGAGCGTCGGCGCGTACTTCGTCGTGGACATGGCGCACGTGGCGGGACTGGTGGCCGCCGGCATCTACCCCAACCCGCTGCCGCACGCCGACGTCGTCACCACCACGACGCACAAGACGCTGCGCGGGCCGCGCGGCGGGCTGATCCTGGCGCGCGCCAACGATGAGATCACCAAGAAGCTCAATTCGATGGTTTTTCCGGGGACCCAGGGCGGACCTCTGATGCACGTCATCGCGGCCAAGGCGGTGGCGCTGCTCGAGGCGCTGCAACCGCAGTTCCGCGACTACCAGCGCCAGGTGCTCGCCAATGCGCGCGCCATGGCGGCGCGGCTTAGCCGCCGCGGCTACCAGATCGTCTCCGGCGGCACGGACAACCACCTGTTCCTCATGAGCCTCGCGGACCGCAACATCACCGGCAAGGACGCGGACGCGGCGCTCGGCCGCGCCTACATCACGGTCAACAAGAACGCCGTGCCGAACGATCCGCGCCCGCCCATGGTGACCAGCGGCCTGCGTATCGGTACGCCGGCCTCCACCACGCGCGGCTTCAAAGAGCCCGAGGTGGAACTGGTCGCGGATCTCATCGCGCAGGTCCTGGACGCGGAATGCGCACCGGCCGTCATCGATCGCGTGCGTGCCCAGGTGCTCGAGCTGTGCGGGCGCTTCCCGGTGTACGGCAAGTAGCCTTAAGGAAGTAAGCCGCGTGCACTGTCCTTTCTGCGGCCACGTCGAGACCAAGGTGAACGACTCGCGCCTCGCCGGCGAGGGGCGGCAGATTCGCCGCCGGCGCGAGTGCCTGGAGTGCGGGGAGCGCTTCACGACCTTTGAGTCAGCGGAGCTGGTGATGCCGGTGGTCGTGAAGGGCGATCGTGCCCGCGAGGGGTTCGATGAGAGCAAGCTGCGCGCCGGGATGGAAAAGGCGCTGGAGAAGCGCCCGGTACCGCGCGAACAGATCGACGAGGCCGTCAGCCGCATCGTGCACCAGGTGCGCAGTCTCGGTGACCGCGAAATCACCGCCCGCGCCATCGGCGAGCTGGTGATGGAGGAGCTGCGGCACCTGGACGAGGTCGCCTATGTGCGCTTCGCTTCCGTGTACCGCCATTTCGAGGACGTCGAAGCCTTCCACGATGAGATTCAGCGGCTGCGCGCTACGCGCCGCGTGGCGCATGCCGCTCACGCGCGCGGCCACAAGAGCGCGGCAGCGGCTAACCGCGATCAGCTGCCGCTGTTGCCGACGGAAGCGGCGGCCGGCGGTGGTGAGCCGGGCGGGAGCGGCAAGAAATGAGCGCCGCGGCGCGCAATAGTCGCGGCATCCGAAGGGTCCGGTAGCGCCGTGTTTTCCGACTTCGACCGCTTCGCCATGCAACGCGCGCTGACGCTCGCGGCTCGCGGGCTCGAAACCACCGACCCGAATCCGCGCGTCGGCTGCGTAATCGCGCAGCGCGGCCGCATCAGCGGTGAAGGCTGGCACGAGCGCGCTGGCGAGGCGCATGCGGAAGTCGCCGCGCTGCGCGCTGCCGGATCACAGGCCGCAGGGGCTACGGTGTACGTCACGCTCGAACCGTGCAGCCATCACGGCCGCACGCCGCCGTGCACCGAGGCGCTCATCGCGGCGCGCGTCGCGCGGGTCGTGTATGCCATCGCTGATCCGAATCCGCTGGTGAACGGGCGCGGCGCCGCCTTGCTGCGCGCCGCGGGGATTACGGTGGAGGCGGGACTCCTGCACGAGGAGGCGCGCGAGCTCAACGCCGGTTTCATCAAGCGCATGCAGCACGGGCGTCCCGTGGTACGCGTGAAGCTTGCGATGAGCCTCGATGGGCGCACCGCGCTCGCCAACGGCGCGAGCCGCTGGATCACCGGTGAGGCCGCGCGCGAGGACGTGCAGCATTGGCGCGCCCGCAGCTCCGTGGTCCTCACCGGCATCGGCACGGTGCTCGCCGATGACCCGCGTCTTGATGTACGGCTGCCGGCCGGCGCCGCCGCGGGCAGCCGGCGCCAGCCGCTGCGCGTGGTACTGGATGGACGGCTGCGCACGCCGGCCGCTGCGCGCCTGTTCGGCAGCGGCGGCGAGGTGCTGATACTGACGGCGCTGGCGACCCCGGATGATGCGCGCGCCGCCAGTCTTACCGAGCGTGGTGCACGCATCGAGTCGTTGCCGGCGGTCGCGGACCGGCTGGTGCTGACAGCGGTGCTCGAGCGCTTAGGAGAACTCGAGGCGAACGAGGTGCTGGTGGAGGCGGGCGCGACCCTCGCGGGGGCGCTCTTGCGCGAGTCGCTGGTCGATGAGCTGCTGGTGTACGTGGCGCCGGTGCTGCTCGGGCCCGCGGCGCGGGCGCTGGTGGACTTGCCGCAACTGCGCGAGCTCACCGACGCGCCGGCGTTCTCGCTCATCGACATGCAGCAGCTCGGCGAGGACGCGCGGCTGCGGCTGCGGCCGCGCGCGCTGACCGGCGGGCAGCGGAGCTGAGGGCGTGTTTACCGGGATCGTCCAGGATGTCGGCCATGTGCAGGCACGCGAGAGCCGCGACGGCGACCTGCGGCTGGTCATTGCCTGCACGCGCCTGGAACTTGCGCGTGTTCGCGTCGGCGACAGTATCTGCGTGCAAGGATGCTGTCTCACCGCGACCGAGGTGCGCGGCCTCTGCTTCGCGGCGGACGTCTCGCGCGAGACGCTCGCCCTCACCACCCTGGGAGAACTGCCGGTGGGCGCCGCGGTGAATCTCGAGCCGGCGCTGCGGGCCGGGGATGCGCTCGGCGGGCATCTGCTTTCCGGGCACGTTGACGGGGTCGCGCAGGTCAGCGCGCTGCAGAGCGATGCACGCTCACGGCGCCTTACCATTGGCGTGCCGCCGGCGCTGGCCCGCTACCTTGCCCCCAAGGGCTCGGTCGCTGTGGACGGCGTGAGTCTCACCATCAATGAGGCCGACAACACCACCTTCGGCGTGAACATCATTCCCCACACCCAGGCGGTTACGACACTCGGCGCACTCACCGTGGGCGCACGCGTAAATCTGGAAGTCGACCAGCTGGCGCGCTACCTCGCGCGGCTGCTCGCGGTGCCGGCGCCTGGCAATCCTGCGTAACTGAAAGGTCGCGGCGGGAGCTCGGTTATACTGATCTGCCGTAGCAAGCTCGCCGCCCGTCATGTCCAAAGTCGTGTCACTTCCCGGTAAGGGCGCACCCGTAACCGGGCCCGCAGCGCCGCTGAACTCCGTTGCCGACCTGCTCGATGAGCTGCGCGCCGGGCGCATGGTCGTGGTGATGGATGATGAGGATCGCGAGAACGAGGGCGACCTGATCATGGCCGCCGAGCACGCCACCCCGGAGGCGGTCGCATTCATGATCCGCCACACGAGCGGCATCATCTGCGTGCCTATGGAAGAGGAGCAGCTCGCGCGGCTGGAACTGCCGCAGATGGTGCCGCTGAACAGCGAGTCGCAGCGCACCGCGTTCAGCGTGTCGGTGGATCTGCGCGCCGGCACGACCACGGGCGTATCTGCGGGCGACCGCGCGGCGACCATCCGCGCGCTCGCGGACCCGGGGTCTTCGTCCGCGGACTTCGCCCGCCCGGGACACATCTTCCCGCTGCGCTCGCGCCGCGGCGGCGTGCTGGTGCGCGCCGGTCACACCGAGGCCGCGGTTGACCTGTGCCGGCTCGCGGGTCTGAAGCCCGTGGGCGTGCTGTGCGAGGTCATGAACGACGACGGCAGCATGGCGCGCCGTCCGCAGCTGCAGGAATTCGCACGCCGGCAGCAGCTCAAAGTCGGCACCATCGCGGATCTGATCCGGCATCGGCTGCGCATCGAACGTTCCGTCGAGCGCATCAGCGAACAGAGCGTGTCGACCGAGTTTGGCGAGTTCCGCCTGTATGCGTACCGGGATTGCGCCAGCCTCGAGGTGCACCTGGCCCTGGCGCATGGCCGGCTCGACGGTGCGCACACCCCGCTGGTGCGGGTGCACCTGCCGGACACACTGCGGGATCTGTGCGGAGTGCGCGGCGCGGCGCGCGCCTGGACGCTGCGCGCGGCCATGCGGCGTATCGTCGAGGCGGGCAATGGCGTGGTCGTGGTGCTGCGTCAACAGGAGTCAGCGCGCGAGCTGGCCGATGCGCTGCGCTCCTTTACCACCACGGCTCCCGCGGCGCCGGCGCCGGAGGCAAGTGCCGGTGGTGAGGGCGCGGTGCTGCGCACCTTTGGCGTCGGCGCGCAGATCCTCAAGGATCTGGGTGTCAGGCGCATGCGCGTGCTGTCCGCGCCCAAGCAGATGCTCGGCATCTCGGCCTTCGATCTGGAGATCGAGGGCTACGTCGGGGAGGAGGCATGACGGAGGGGCAGCTCATCGAGGGTGAGGTGAGCGGCCGCGGCAGGAAAATCGCGATCGTCGCGGCGCGCTTCAACGACTTCATCGTCGCGAGCCTCCTGAAGGGCGCGACCGCCGCGTGGTCGGCTCACGGGGGTGCGCCGCAGGACCTCACGGTGGTGCGGGTGCCGGGCGCGTTCGAGCTGCCGGTCGCCGCCAAGAAGCTCGCCGCCAGCGGCAGGTTCGACGCTGTGGTGGCGCTCGGCTGCGTGATTCGCGGCGACACGCCGCACTTCGACTACGTCGCCGGGGAATGCGCGCGCGGCCTGCAGCTGGCGAGCCTGGAGAGCGGCCTGCCCATCGCCTTCGGCGTGCTCACGGTGGAGAACCGCGAGCAGGCACTGGAGCGCGCCGCCACCAGCGGCGCCAACAAGGGGGGCGAGGCGCTGGAGTGCGCGCTCGAGATGGCCGCACTCATGGCGCGCCTGTGACAGGCGCGCAGCGATGAACTCCACGGCCGCACGCGCCCTGAGCGGCACCCGCACCGTGGCGCGCAAGCTCGCGGTGCAGGCGCTGTACCGCTGGCAGCTGAACGCGTGCCCCTGGCAGGACCTGGTGAATGAGTTCGGCGACGCCGAAGACATCGGCAAAGCCGACCGCGAGTTCTTTCGCGCCCTGCTCGAGGGGGTGTGCGGCGCTCACGTTGAGCTGGACGCGCATCTGGCTTCATTCACAGACCGCGAGCCGCGACTGCTCGATCCGATCGAGCACGGCATCCTCCTCATCGGGCTCTTCGAGCTGCAGTCACGGCCGGACGTGCCATACCGCGTTGCCATCAACGAGGCGGTGGGACTCGCCAGGCGCTTCGGCGCGACGGACGGACATAAGTTCGTGAACGCCGTGCTCGATCGCGCCGCGCGCACGCTGCGGCCGGGCGAACACTAAAAGCTGAGCGCGCAGGCATGGCGCTCGGGGAATTTGCGCTCATCGACCGGTACTTCCGTGCCTGCGGCGCGCCGCGCGCCGATGTCGTGGCCGGTGTCGGTGACGACGCCGCACTGCTGCGCGTCCCGGAGGATGCGGATCTCGTGGCCGCCACCGATACCCTGGTCGCGGGCGTGCACTTTCCGCACGGCTCGCCGGCGGCATCCATCGGACATCGCGCGCTCGCGGTTAACCTGAGTGACCTGGCGGCGATGGGCGCGCGCCCCGCCTGGGCGCTGCTGGCCCTGACCATGCCGGAAGCGCAGGAGAGCTGGCTGACGCAGTTCACGGCCGGCTTTGGGGCGCTGGCGCGCGCCCACGACGTGGCGCTCGTCGGCGGCGACACGACGCGCGGGCCGCTGTGCGTGACGGTGCAGCTGCTGGGCTTTGCGCCGCGCGGCACCGCGCTCAGGCGCTCGGGCGGGCACTGCGGAGATGCGCTGTTTGTGTCCGGTACGCCGGGAGACGCGGCCGCGGGTCTGGCGCTGGAAGAGGCACGCATGAGCGCGCCCGCCGCCGTGAGCCGCTACCTGTGCGAGCGCTTTCAGCTGCCGAGCCCGCGGGTCGCGCTGGGCGAGCGTCTGCGGGAATTTGCCAGCGCCTGCATCGACATCTCCGATGGCCTGCTCGCCGATGCCGCGAAGCTCGCGCACGCGAGCGGCACGGGGGTGGAAATCAATTACGAGGCGCTGCCGGTGTCAGCGCCTCTGGAGCAGGCGGCCGGCGCCGAGCGTGCCCGCGAACTGGCGCTCACCGGCGGTGACGACTACGAGCTGTGCTTCAGCGTCGCGCAGGAAAATCTCACGGCGCTCGGGCAGGAATTGCCAGCGCAGCGCTGGGGCTACAGCCGCATTGGTGTATTACGCGCGTCCGCGGGCGCGGTGGTGCTGCACAACGGGTCTGTGATGCAGTTCTCGCATTGCGGTTACCAGCATTTCGGTTAAATGTGGGCGCCGCGCGCGCGCGCCGGACCGCGTGCGCTCGCACGTAACGCCCGGATCCCTTGAGGTGTACATCACAGTCGCACGGCGGCGCGAACCCGTATCCTCACTCGGGCTCGTTTGCCACTCCGCCGCGCCATGTCAGTATCGGCTAAAAAACCAGTTCCAAATCCGAAGCCAGTCGCGCGCGTGCCCGACAGGATCGGCAAGTACGCGGTCATCAAGGAAGTGGGCCGCGGCAGCACCGGCATCGTGTACCTGTCGCATGACGCCTACTACGGCCGCGACGTCGCCATCAAGGTGTACAACATGGACACCGGCGGCGACGAGGAGCGCGCGCGCATCGCGCGCAAGATGTTCCTCTCCGAGGCGCACCTGGTCGGCATGTTGCAGCACCCGCACATCCTGCCCATCTACGATGCCGGCGAGGAAAACGGCAACTGCTACATCGTCACCGAGCACGTGCACGGCGCCCGCACGCTGGCGGCTTACTGCCGCGCGGACAACCTGCTGCGCATCGACGACACCGTCGAAATCATGTTCAAGTGCGCGAAGGCCTTGCACTACGCGCACTCGCGCGGTGTCATCCATCGCGACATCAAGCCCTCCAACATCATGCTCACGCAGGACAGCGACGTGCGCATCATCGATTTCGGCATCGCCCTGGTGTCGGATTCGGACATTTCACGCATCGAAGGCATCGCCGGCAGCCCCTCCTACATGTCACCCGAACAGGTGCAGAGCCTGGAGCTCACCAACCGTTCGGATCTGTACTCCATGGGCTGCGTCATGTACGAGCTGCTGACCGGCACGCGGCCATTCCGGGCCGGCAACCTGCAGAAGCTGCTGCACCAGATCGTGTACGCAACGCCGGCACCGATTCACACGCTGCGCAAGGACGTGCCGGAGGAGCTTGAGACCGTAGTGGCCCTGGCCCTGCAGAAGGATCCGGAAAAGCGCTGCAAGACCGGACTGGATTTCGCCGCCGACCTTACCCGGGTGCACCAGAAGCTGCGGGAGGCCAACGCCCGCATCGACCGCCAGGAGCAATTCGGCGTGTTGCGACGCCTGAAGTTCTTCCACGAGTTCTCGCACGCCGAGATCTGGGAGGTGCTGCGCGCCAGCAGCTGGCAGGATTACGCGGCGGGTGAAGAGATCGTCAAGGAAGGCGAGATGGATGATCGCTTCTACATTCTGGTTACCGGCGGCTGTGCGGTGGAACGGCACGGACAGCGTGTCGGCGTGCTGGACACCGGCGACTGTTTCGGCGAGGCGAGTTACGTGCCGGGCGCCAAGCGCACGGCTACCATTCGCGCCGACGGCGTGGTCACGGTGCTGAAGGTCAGCTCCACGCTCCTCGAGCAGGTATCGGCCTCCTGCCAGCTGCGCTTCAACCGCGTGTTCTTAAGCGCGCTCATCGCGCGTCTGCAGAGCGCCGAGCGCGCCCGACCCTCGGCTGCCTGACGGCGCCGCGCCGTGCGTACTCACGCACGGCCTTCAGCGGAGCGGATTTTCCTGCCGCGGCCCTTGCGCGCGCACCGTGACGCCTCCTACTCTTCGCGCCGGTGCACGTACTCCTCATCGAAGACGACCTCGAGGCCGCACGCTTCCTGGTCAAGGGCCTGCGCGAGAGCGGCTACAGCGTCGATCACGCGGCCGACGGCCGTGACGGCCTGTTTCGCGCCACGGAAGGGCAGTTCGAACTGATCGTCACCGATCGGATGCTGCCGCACATCGACGGGCTCGCGATCATCGAGCTCATACGGGCCAAGGGCATCGGCACCCCGGTGCTGGTGTTGTCGGCGCTGGGGAGCGTGGATGACCGCATCCGCGGACTCAAGGCCGGGGGCGACGACTACCTCACCAAGCCGTTCGCCTTTGCGGAGTTGCTGGCGCGTATGGAGGCGCTGGCGCGCCGCCGCTCGGGCGCGCCGCATGCCACGCGCCTGAAGGTAGAGGATCTGGAGTTCGATCTGCTCGCGCGCCGCGTCACCCGCGGCGGGCGCGAGGTCGAGCTGACTGCGCGGGAGCTGAAGCTGCTGGAATTCCTCATGCGGCGCGCCGGGCAGGTGGTCACACGGACCATGCTGCTGGAGGGGGTCTGGGATCTGCATTTCGATCCGCAGAGCAACCTGATCGATGTGCACATCAGCCGGCTGCGCCAGGCCATCGATCGCGGCGCGGATCATCCGCTCATTCACACGGTGCGCGGCAGCGGCTACGTCCTGCGCAGCGACAGTTAGTCCCTTGAGACTGGACCTGTTCAACACCACGGCCTTCCGCATGTCGGTGGGCTACACGCTGCTCGTGACCCTTGCGGTCGGCGTGACGCTCGGCAGCGCCTACCTGCTGACCGAGAGCCTGATCACCGACGAAGTCGATCTGATCATCGATACCGAGCTGCAGAGTCTCGAGGAGAAGTATGCCCGCAGCGGCGTGCCGGGCGTTACCGACGAGATCAATCTGCGCATCGACAGCTGGGGCCGCATCGGCGCGGTCTACATGCTGGCCGACTCCACCTTCGAGCGCCTTGCCGGCAACGTGACCAACTGGCCCTTCGACGGCATGCCCGCCGAGCGCTGGCCGGAGTTTGAAATCGCCACCATCGAACCCGGACGCCGCGCCGTGCACCCGGTGCGCGCGGCGGTACGCACGCTTCCCGGCGGCGACCTGCTGCTGGTCGGCACGGACATTTCGCAGGGACGCCGCTTCGCCGAGAAGTTCCGCTTCGCCACCCTGTGGGGCATCGGCCTGTCGACGCTCGCCGCGGCGCTCGCCGGCTTTTGGTTCAGCTTCCGCCTGGCACGTCGCGTCGGCGCGGTGACCGAGACCTGTCAGCGCATCATGGCCGGAGATATCGGGCGGCGGCTGCCAGTGGCCGGCGCCAACGACGAGTTCGATGCGCTCGCGGTGGCCGTCAATCAGGTGCTCGACCGGCTCGAGCACCAGGCCGGCACGCTGCGCGCCACCTTCGACAGCACCGCGCACGACCTGCGCGCGCCGCTGCACCGGCTGCGCACCCGCATGGACGCGCTGTTGTTGCGAGCCCCGCCGCTGGAACCGGCGGTGCACGAGTCAATTGAATCAGCGCTGCGCGAGGTGGATCGCCTGCAGCGCACGCTCGCGACGCTGTTGCAGATCGCGCTCGCCGAGTCGGGCGCGCCGCTGGCGGAGCCTGCCGCGGTCGACATGGGCGAGCTGACAGCGGAGCTCGTCGAGCTGTTCGAGCCGGTGGCGCTCGCCCAGGGCCTCACGCTCACACTGCCGGGCGATGCCGCCGGCGTGGTGCAGGGCAACCGCCAGCTGCTCGCGCAGCTGATCACCAATCTCATCGAGAACGGGCTCAAGTATGTGCCTGCGGGCGGCCGTATCGATGTGGACGTACGGCGCACGGCG
>Ga0070761_10000787_pt1 | contig 20091 bp, 23 predicted proteins | sample HubBroMetageREF1_FD_66724 | JGI IMG/M metagenome (GOLD analysis project Ga0070761, IMG submission 66724) | Reference soil microbial communities from the Hubbard Brook experimental Forest, New Hampshire, USA - Hubbard Brook CCASE Soil... | ecosystem: Environmental > Terrestrial > Soil >... | reverse complement strand
CGCCCTTTTCCCCCAGGCGGCGGGCGGCAGCGGGGTAGAAGTCTTCGGTCGCCGGAAATCCGACGCCCGGCCCGCCGAGAACTCGCGTACTCGCCGGCGGTGGCGGCACACTGTTGCGATCCGCGGCCTGCGGCGCTACCGCAGGCGGTGGCGGCAACTCCGCGCTTACCGGCGGCTCGATGTCCACCTTCGGCGCGGGGGATCGCAGGCGCGGGTGCGCGTGGCTGGGAGCGTTATTCGCAGCTGGTGCCCGTGGTGCGACTTCGATCTCGGTCGGAAAGCTCACCTGCATTGCAGGCTCGGGAGTGATGGTTCGCTGCATCAGGCCGGTCGCCAGGCTATACAACACGGCAATGTGGATACAGGCGATCGTGAGCAGCGCGAGCGTCCGCCCGGACACAAAGGAAAGATCGACCGGGGCGCGGGCGGTGAGGACTTTCGGGCTGGTCGTTCCTGCCGCAACGACCCCCCACGCGGCATGTTCAGCGCCAATCACCCTTGCGGCCCAGCAGCAGCCCAGCGCCAGCCGCAGACGCGACAGCGAACCAGTGCGTGTGGCGAGATCCGCGAGCCACTCCTCCTCGAGCCGTGCACTCACAGCGGCCGGCACCTGCTGCGCTGCGCGCCGTATCAGGTGGCGCGCCACGGCGGCGCTGCGGCTGTCGGGCTGTAGGCGGTCCGGCGTCGTGGCGCGCCCCCGAGCATCTCGCTGCGAGCTCATGCGAGCACCCCGCGGCCAAAGCTGGCGAACAGTTCGCTCGCGCGCGCCAGTCCGCTCGCAGTGAGACGGTAGAGGCGCCGGCGCGGGCGGCCTACGCTGGCCGGATCCACTGACTCCCAGCGGCTGGTGAACCAGCCGGCGGATTCGAGGCGCAGCAGGATCGGATACAACGTTCCCGAGGCGATGCGACTGCGCTTCTGCAGGTCCGCGCCCGAGAGTTCGTCGGTGGGATTCTCAAGAAACGGCTCGAGCACGCGCAGTGTCTGCAGTGATATGCGCAACGGCCGCTCTGGCTTTCGACCCATAATCGTAAGTCTACATAGGGGTGCGCATCAGCGCAAGCGCAGAGAGTTCTTGCAGAACCGTGTGACCGTCATACGAGAGGTGCAGGGTGGGTGGCATGCCCTGCAGTGCTTGAAGGGCACGAGTGTGCGGCAAATCGGTTTTCTGCCATGCTGCTGCTTCGCACGCTGGTGCTTCGGCCGGGCGGAGCTTTGCGGCGCACGCAAGGGGTAGCAGAGTTGCAGAAGTCGCACACGGAACCGGCGCAAACGCTCGCTCCGCAGGCACGGCGCCTCTTGGAAAGCGTGCTGCTTTTGGTGGGCCTCGGCTTCTTCGGCGTGCTGTGCCTCGTGTGGAGCGTCATCGCTCTGCCGCTGATGCTGTTGCCGCTGCGCTGGGGGCGCCGCTGCGGACGGCTGGGTATCTTTGCGGGATTCCGTCTGTTGTTTTCCTGGGCCGGCCTGTGCGGAATCATGCGCATCGACGCGCGCGCGCTGCTGGCGTTGTGCGATGGGCCACCAGTGGTGCTGGCACCCAATCATCCGGGCTTTCTCGACGCATTGCTCATCATCGCCTACGTGCCGCGGGTCGCCTGCGTGCTGAAATCCTCGTTGCTCAACAACCCGCTGCTGGGTGCGGGCGCGCGCCTCGCACGCTACATCCGCCATGACCCGCCACGCTCCATGATCCGCAGCGCAGTGGCTGAACTCGAGCGCGGCGGCATCGTGCTGTTGTTTCCGGAAGGCACGCGCACCACGCGTGCGCCGATCAACGCGCTGCAGGCCGGGGTCGGCATCATTGCCAAGCAGGCCGGTGTCCCGGTGCAGACCCTCATCATTGAGAGCGATTCGCCGTTCGGCAGCAAAGGCTCGCCGCTGCTGCGCCCGCAGACGATGCCCATGGGTTACCGCTTTCGCCTCGGGCGGCGCTTCGATCCTCCCACCGACACGCGGGCTTTCGTCACGGAGCTGGATCGGTACTTTCGTCAAACGCTCGCGGGTGCGCCGCAGCAGCAGTGGCTGGAGTCCGGTACGTCGCGCGGTGAGTCGGCTGGACACCGCTGAGCACCCGTCACGTCGAAGTCACTTCGAGCAGAGCCCCGGGCGAACGGCAGGGTCAATGCGGTGGGAGCGAATCGCCGCAGCAGACCGGCGCGCGGCAATGACGACGCAGCGTCGATGCGCCCCACACGCGCGGTGCGAGCCTCAGTGGCTTCACTGCGCCGTGTCCGCGCGCTGCAGCTGTACGACTGGCGTGTAGGACCCCAGCAGCCGGCGCTGCCACCACAGACCCTGCGCCTTCTGCTGCGGTTGACTGTAAGTGTAGGCGTAGAAGAGCGCGCGCACGTACGTGGGCGGCTGATGGGGAAAGGGATTGCTCTGCAGTAATCCCATCACTACCGGATCGTTCTCCAGGATTTTCTGCAGGAAACGCCAGAACCAGCGCAGACGACGCGGGTCCTCGAGCGCTGCGAACCACATCTGCCAGTCGAGACGCGGCTGGTGCGGGATATTCCAGGGCGGCCGGCGCCCGAGATCACCCGGTTTGTAGCGAAATTCGTACGCGGACCAGGAGATGCCATCGCTCGAGCCTTCGATGACGATCTCATCACGTTCGGTGGTCATGACCGCGAACAGGCCGTAGCCGCTCACCACGTGCAGCGGCTCGACCCATGCCAGCAGACGCTCGGCCGCTGCCGGTGGCTGCGTGCCGAAACGCTCTGCCATCTGCGTGAGGCTGCAGACCACCAACAGCATGGCCAGCACGCCCAGAGCGACCCGCCCGGCACGTGACGGCGTGCGCGGCGCGTCGCTGCCGGGCCAGCGGCCGAGGCGTGGCGGCAGGATGCGGCGCAGGGCCGCGTCGTCGAACAGCAGCAGACACAGCAGCATCGTCTGCAAATTGAACCAGTTGTAGTTTCCGGTGAGCAGAATGCAGGTCTGCAACAGCAGAATGCCCCACGCGGCGGCGAAGCGCAGGCGCCGCGGAGCGAAGATCAGCAACGGCAGCAGCAGCTCGATCACGAGCATGCAGCCCGTGGCCACGCGCAGCAGCGCAGCAGGCAGCTGTGCCGCATACCAGGCGAGCGGGGTCGGCAACGGCTGCGTCACGAAATGGTAGGCGAGCGCCGAGAGATTCCACCAGTTCGCATCGCCACTCAGCAGCTTCACCATGCCGGACATGAACAGGAAGCGGAATAGCAGCCAACGCAGCAGCCACACGCCGGTAGTGCGCGCGAACGTCATGACGAGCGCAAGGAACCCCGCCTCCAGCAGGAACACATCCCACTGGTACGTCATGAATTCCTGACCGGCGTTGAGCAGCGACAGATACAGCAGGAACAACAGCGGCAGACACAGCCGCGGCAGCACATTGCAGACCAGCAGCAGTGCCAGCACGGCCCCACCCCAGCAGACCGCGTCAAGCGCGCGGTCGCTGGAATTCAACCAGAACACCATCGGCAGCTGCCTGAAGCGCTCGGCGCCTGCACTGTGATTCAGCGTGCTCACCAGATCGGCGACCGGCAGGATCCCGTGACTGCCAATCAGGCCCTGCGCCTGCACTGCGAAGGAGACAAAGGCGCAGAGATAAATCAGGCCGAAGAGACGCAGGAACAGGAACGCGGTCAGCGTGTATTGCGGCGGGCGGTGGTTGCGCCCCCACAGCCACAGGCTGATGCGATAAGCGCCACCGCGGTGCGCGGCGGCGATACGGTAGGCCCACTCGCTCAAGGGCGCAAAGCCCGGCAGCGTGCGGTACAGCCACAGCCAAATGCCCTTGCCCGGGGCGTGACTCAAGATGAGAAAGCTGGCTTCGGCGCCCGCGGCGCGCTGACCGTCGGCACCCAGATACTGAATGGCGTGCTCAAAGTCGGCCGGCGCAATCTGCGGATGCTGCGCGGCCACCTGCTGAAACGGCCGATAGGAGATCTGCTCTCCGGTCAGCAGCTGCCAGTAGCGCACCCAGTAATCGCAGAAGCGACAGTCGCCGTCGTAGATCAGCAGCGCTCGCCGATCGGGAGCCGTGACGGATGCGCTTCCGGCGGGCATAGCTTCCACGCTTAAATTCCGCCGGCGCGAAGGCGCCCGGGCGCGACGGCCGCCGCCGTCACCCCCTCGGCCGTGAGCGCATCAGGCACCGGGCAGCGACGGGCAAGCGCGCCGGCCAGCTGCGACAGCGCGGCACAGGTCTGGATCCCGTAGCCGCCCTGACCGCAGCACCAGAAGAAATCCTCTGCGGCGGGATCGAAGCCCACGACGGGGTTGCGGTCCGGCGCAAAGGTGCGCAATCCCGCCCAGCGGTGCGTGACGCGCTGCACCTCCAGATCGAGCGCCCTCTGGATGCGGTCGACGGCGATGGCGACGTTGAGGTCCTCGGCATGCGCATCGCAGGGCGGCGTGAGCTCCTCCTCCGCCGCAGAGATGAGTAGCCGGCCGGCGTCGGGTTTCAGATAGAACTGCTCATCGATGTCGAATACCGCCGGCCAGGTGCTGATCGCGCCTCCGCCGCGGGCTTCGATGAGCGCGGCCGTGCGACGCAGCGGCTGCAGTCCGAGCGGCCTGACGCCGCAGCGCGCCGCGACCTGGTCGCTCCAGGCGCCGGCCGCATTCAACAGCACCCGTGCGCGTAGCGACTGGTCCTGCAACCGCACCTCCCAGCAGCCGTGGCTGCGCTGCGCCGCATCGAGGCGTGCGCCAAACAGCAGCTGCGCGCCGCGCGTGCGCGCCCGCCGCAAAAATCCCTGCAGCAATCCGTGAACGTCGATATCAAGTACGCCGGCTTCGTAACTGGCGGCGGCCAGATATCGCCCGCGCAGCAGCGGTACCTTCGCGCGCGCGGCCGTGGGCGAGAGACTCTCGATGAGGCCGCCACGTGCGCGGATCTCGTCCGCAGCCTGCTCCAGGCGCGTGCGCTGATCGGCGCGGGCGATGTTGAGTGCGCCACGCGCACTCACCAGCGGTTGCGCGGCGAAGCCCGCTGGAGGTGCGCTCAGGAAAGCTCTGCTGGCGCGCGCCAGGGCGCGAAACGCGTCGCTGCCGTAGTTGGACGCGAACAAAGCCGCCGAGCGCCCGCTGGAGTGGTAGCCGGGATGCCGTTCAGCCTCGATGAGCGCGATGCGGCCGAAGGGTGCGAGCGCATCCGCAAGACTGACGCCGGCGATACCCGCGCCGATAATCAGGAAGTCGAATGCCGGCGTTGCCAAGCGCGAGTCGTCCCCAGACTGAGCAGTGCCTCTGCCGGAGATTACCCGAAGCGGTCGCCGGCCGACCGAAGTCCCGCAGGCGCGGCCGCTGCTGCCGGCGGGTCGCAGTTTGCAAGTCGGGTGGATCACATAAGATGCCGACAGTCGAACGACGGAAGTGTGACGTGCATGAGTCGGCAAGATAGCGGCCCGGCGGCGCCGGCTGCCGGGAGCGGCCGGGGCGAGTCTGTTTGCGGACCGTGAGATCAAGCAGCGCGTGGATGCGCTCATGATCGCGGTCATCGCTGCGCTGCCAGTGCTGATCTGGCTTTACCTGCTCGCGTGCCGGGGCCGGTTCTGGCGGGCGGACCCGGCAGAACGGGCGACCGTCGCGGTGCCTGGGGGCAAGCGGGTCATCGTGGTGATCCCGGCCCGGAACGAGGCGGCGCTGATCGGAGCAACGATCACTTCGCTCGCGCGCCAGAACTTTGCCGGCGCCATCGAGTGCATCGTGGTCGACGACGGCAGTACCGACGGCACCGCCGAGGCGGCTGCGGCCGCCGCGCGAGCAAGTGGCGTGCTGGCGGTCAGGGTGATCCGCGGCGAGCCGCTGCCGCGCGGTTGGACCGGCAAGCTGTGGGCGCAGGCGCAGGGAGTGGCGGCTGCCCGCGAGCTGCAACCGGATTTCCTGCTGTTCACCGACGCCGACATCGAGCATGGCCCTGCCAGCGTCGGCTCACTGGTTGCGGATGCCGAAGTGAACGGTCGCGACCTGGTATCCCGCATGGTCAGGCTCTCCACCGCCGGGCCTGCCGAACGGCTATTGATTCCGGCGTTCGTGTTCTTCTTTTTCAAACTTTATCCGCCGGCGTGGGTCGCAGCCCCGCGACGACGGGTTGCCGCGGCCGCCGGCGGCTGCATTCTCATCCGGCCTGAGGCGCTCGAGCGCCTGGGTGGCCTCGCGACCATCCGTTCGCAGATCATCGACGACTGCGCCCTGGCGCGCGCGGTCAAGCACCGCGGCGGGCGCATCAGTCTGGCGCTCGCCGGCGAGACCCGTAGCCTGCGTCGCTACGCGTCCGCAGCGGAGATCGGTGCCATGATCTCGCGCACCGCGTTCGCCCAGCTCGGCCATTCCTACCTGCTGCTGGGGCTGACCCTGGCCGGTATGTTCGTCACTTACCTTTTACCCGTGACGCTGCTGTTCGTCGGCAATCCGCTCACCACGGCGTGCGCAGTCGGCGCGCTGCTGCTCATGAGCGCATGCTATTGGCCGATGGTACGGTTCTATCGGCTGGCGCCGTTCTGGTGCCTGTGTCTGCCACTGATCGCAACTTTTTATACCGCTGCCGTGGTGCATTCGGCGCTGCAATATGCGCGGGGCCGCGGCGGGAGCTGGAAAGGGCGCGCCCAGGATGTATGAATGAGGCCGCGAGCGAGTCGCGCGCCGCTATGGATGCCAGTGCATGCCGTCCGCAGCAAACGTCACCGGTCCTGTGTAGTGTTTGCGGATGGAGGCGGTGACCGCCGCGGTTGCGGATTCCACCGCCGGCGACAGATGACTGAGCAGCAGCGCGTGGACGCGACAGCGCCCTGCGAGCGTGCCGATCGCTGCGGGCGGCGTGTGCAGCGTGTAGAGGATGGCCGGTGAGCCCGGCGGATCCAGCACCACCGCGTGAAAGACCAACAGCTCGGCGTTCGCCGCGAGCGTCGTGAGTGCGGGTAACCCCTGCGCATCGATGTCTCCGCTGAAGACGACACTGTGCGTCTGATATTCCACCCGGTAGGCAATCGCCGGTGCATCGCCGTGGTGGCCTGCGATGGAGCGGATCACGAGGCCCGCGGCGTTGACGAGGGTGCGGGGTTCTTGCGCGGCGGCTGCCGAGACCGGCAGGTCGATCGTGCGGAACGTCACCGGCGCGGCGAAGTCGGGCAGGTACGCGAAGATGCCTTCGGCACCGAACAATTGGCTCACGAAACGGCTGGTGGCGGGGAATGCCGCACCGTTGGCATCCGCGGCTCTGCCGCGCGGGCCGTAAATGTCGAAGTGGATGGGATGACCGGCAGAGACCGCGCGCGCCTTGACGATGCCGGGCAGCTCGGCTGCATGGTCGACGTGCAGATGCGTCAGCAGCACGGTGTCGAGCCCCTGCAGTGAGACCTGGGCTTCGCCCAGCCGCACAAACGCTCCCGATCCCGCATCGACCAGAATGCGAGGCTTGCCGTCGAGCAGCAGCAGATAGCTCGAGGACGCACGCCCGAGCGCGCCGGGTCCGCCCGATCCGAGAACGATCAGCTCGAGTGGAGCGACCGGCTCCACCGCCAAGGCTGAGCTTGCCGTGCCGCACACCGACAGCGTGAGCGCGAGCAGCCAGTGCCCCGGTACCCCCATGGCTCGGCTCGAGATAATCATGCACAGAACCTCGCGGACGAACGTGGCGATGCAGTCTAGCGCCGCCCAAAAGTCGCGGCGCACGGGCGCAGCGCCGGGTCGGTTATGCCTTGAACCGCAGCGTGCACCAAGGCAGCATCCCCTCCGGCGTGGGTGAGCCCGAGACGATGCAGTATCCACTTACAGTCGCGGTGAGCATCGATCCATGAGTGTTCTGCTGGAAGGGCGGCGTCGCAACATTGGCAGCTTCGAGGTAGGGCGCGTGTTGCCGAATGCGGTTCGCCAGATGGTCGGACCGTTCATTTTTTTCGATCATCTGGGGCCGGTGGAGCTGCCCAAGGGGCTCGCCCGCGAAGCCGACGTGCGGCCCCATCCGCATATCGGGCTGGCGACTGTGACGTACCTGTTTGCGGGCGAGATCATGCACCGCGACTCCACCGCGGTGGAGCAGGCCATCCGTCCTCACGAGGTCAACTGGATGACAGCCGGCAGCGGCATCAGCCACTCAGAGCGCTTTGAGCGTGCCCGACGCGAGGGTGGATCCATCCATGCGATTCAGGCGTGGGTGGCTCTGCCGCGGGAGTTCGAAGAGACGCCACCATGGTTCGCCCACCACGCCGGCGCCGATCTGCCGCTGCACGAGGAACGCGGTCTGGCGCTGCGTCTGCTCGCCGGAGAGGCTTTCGGGCTGCGCTCGGCGGTGAAGACACTCTCGCCGCTCTTCTATGCGCACATCACCCTCGAGCCCGGCGCCAGGCTCGGCTTGCCGCAGAATCATCCGGAGCGGGCGGCATACCTGGTCTCGGGAGCGGCGGTGCTGGATGGCGAGCCGCTCGCGCCGATGCAGATGCGCGTCGTCGATGCGGGCGCGCCCGCAGTCCTCCAGGCGCGTGACCGCAGTGTGATCATGCTGCTCGGCGGCCAAGCGGTGGGCCCGCGGTTCATCGAGTGGAATTTTGTGGGTTCCTCGCGCGAGCGGATCGAGGCGGCGAAGGCTGACTGGCGCGCGGGGAGAATGAAGCTGCCGGATGCCGACCACGCCGAGTTCATTCCGCTGCCGCCGGATCCGCCGCCGGCTGCCGGCGGTCTGTCCTGATTGTTGCGGCACCAGCACCGGCATACAGATGACACACGCGAGCGCAGACATCGGCACGCGGAATTATGCGACCCGGCTGAGCGCCGGGACGCACGAGCTGGTTGCGGACGAGCGCCCGCAGGCCGGCGGCGGCGACACCGGCGCCACTCCGCACGAGATCCTGTGCGCCGCACTGGCTGCCTGTACGGCCATCACGCTGCGCATGTATGCACAGCGCAAACAGTGGTCGCTACAGGGGTTGCAGGTGGACGTCGATCTGCAGATTCAGGGTGAGGCGCGCACCATCACGCGTCGCCTGCGGCTCACGGGCGACTTGAGCGACGCGCAGCGCCTGCGTCTGGCGGACATCGCTGAGCGCACACCGGTGACCGTCACCTTGAAGCGGGGCGCCGCGATCACCACTGTGCTGGAGCCAGCGGTTGCCGCAGCCCCTGCCGCGCCAACGACCCGCCTCTGAGGAGTGATCTCATGTCCGCATTCAACCTGCAACCACCGAGTGAGCAGCAACGTGCTCAGATCACCGCGGGGCTGACCCCGCAGGAACGCCACGTGCTCCTCGATCACGGTACCGAAGCGGCCTTCTGCGGCGTGTTCCTGGACAATCACAAGAACGGCGTTTACACCTGCAGGTTCTGTGGCCTGCCTTTGTTTCGCTCCAACGCCAAGTTCGACTCGGGAACCGGCTGGCCGAGCTTCTTCCGGCCTTTCGATGAGTCGCACATCCGGCGCATCCGCGACACCAGCTACGGCATGAGCCGCGTTGAAGAGGTGTGCGCACGCTGTGGCAGCCATCTCGGCCACGTGTTTCCCGACGGACCACCGCCCACCGGCGAGCGTCACTGCCTGAACTCGGTGTCGCTGTCATTTACCGAGGAAGGGCAGCCGCTTCCGGACATACTCGGTCGCGGGCCTCCCGAGGGACAGCCGGCTCGCGCCGACTGAACACTGAAGCGCGGCTCGCTGGGCGGTAGGGTGGAGCTCGAGTGGCCTTCAAGTGCGGGAGAGACCCATGGGGATGTCGCGTGAAGCTCGCATCGCTGCGGGCGTGACTCTGCTGGGCGTGCCGACAATCATGTACGGCGGCGCGGTTTTGCTCGGCGTCCTGACGCAGGGCGTGGCCGGGATCGCACCCGGCGGGCTGGTTCTCACCGAAACGCAATGGGCGCTGTTCCGCGCCGGCCACGCGCATGCCGGGGTATGGGTCGCGCTGTCGCTGGTGATCCAGCTGCTGCTGGATTCGGCGGTTCTGTCGGCCGCAATGAAGTGGCTGGCACGGATCGCCGCCCCGTTCGCCGCGGTGGCGGTGTCCGGCGGCTTCTTCGGCCTTGCCTACAGCGCGCGTTTCACCACGCTGCTCTTCTTCGGTGCCACCTGTCTCGCGGTGGCGGTGGTGCTCACCGGCGTGGGACTGCTGCGCAAGCCCGCCTAACTGTGCGCCGCTGAGTCGGCAAGCAGCGCCTTCAGTTTCTGCTCGACCTGGGCGTAACTCCAGTAAGCGCGCATCGACAGCAGCTTACCGCTGGGATTCACCCGATAGATGCTCACCAGATCGACGGTCACCCGGGCACCGCCGGGTAGCACGTTGGTCAGACTCCAGACGTTGGCACATTCGTCTGCGCAGGGGTACGACTCGCGGATGACGTAGGTCATGTTCCCCGGAGCGATGACCATGTCCCAGAAACGGCTGAGTGCTGCGCGGCCGCGATGCCCGTGCCCGGTCGGGTCGAGCGGCGAGATGCCCACCGGATCCTCCAGCACGGCATCCTCAGCATAGAGGTCCAGCCATGCGGCTTTCTCACGCCGCGAAGCATAGTGGGCCGACAGCGCTGCGGCGCGCTGTGCGGGATGCGAGCTGTTCTCGAGGTGGAGTCCGCCGTCCGGCTGCTGCATGGCTGTTCCTTCGGTGGTGATCGCAGGCGCGGCGCTCGCTACTTCTTGACGCGCAGCCTGCCGGTAAAGTCGCGTTTGCCGATGCGTGCGCCCTTCCAGCGCAAGATGTCGTACGCCGTCGTCGCGTGAAAGTAGAAGTTGGGTTGCGAAAATGACAGCAGGAAGTTCTCTGCGGTGAAATCCAGCTGGCGCTCGCCCGCGCTAAAGCGCACGTCCCGGCCGACGAAGCCGTCGATCTCGGCCGGCTCGATCACCTCCAGCGCCGCCAGCGTCTCGGCGATGCGCGCTTTGAGCGCCGCAAAGGTGGCCGGAGGGGGCGTGTGGTCCGGTGAGAAGGCGCCGCGCCGCACGCCTGCGATTGCGCCGAGCGAATGCACCGCGGTGGATTTGACCTGGTAAGCGAACGGGTGCATGTCCTGCGCCAGTCGCGCCTGAATCACTTCATCGGGGTTCCAGCCTTTCTCGACGCAGAAGCCCTCCGCGGTGTTCAGCAACTGCGCCACCGATTCAAGGATCTGCCGGTACGACGGGATCGTGGCAGCATAAAGCGAAAAGGCCATGTCATGCCTCGAACTTGTCCGTGTCAGGGCGCAGTCTAGACCGACGCTGAGCCGCTCGCACGCGGGCCGCCCGGGCGAGTCCCGACGACTTCCTCCGGACCCCCGCGATGAAGGGCGGCGCTGGCGTAGGGGAACGCCTACGTCAGCTTCATTGCCGGATGACCGAAGATTTCTGCCGCAGCTACAGAAGCCACGCGAGCCGATCGGCGAAGATCAGGTCGCTCAATTTACCGAGGGACTGATCCATGAAGCCATTGTTGATCGCGCTGTGTGCCTTGCCGCTGCTGTCAGCTTGCATCAGCAGCAGCAATCCGCCCCCGCCAAAATCGACGACCACTGTCGTGGTGCCGCCCAATTCCGGGACCACGGTGGTCTGCCAGGATGGCACCAAGCCGCCCTGCAACTGATCAGGGGCCGGTAACGCTGTGCCGCTGCAGCCGCTCGACCTGCGGCCATAGCTGCCAGGCAAATATCACGCCGGAGCTGTGGACCGGGAGCTGCGCGGCGCGCAGCGCTGCAGCGGCCCAGGTGTTACAGGTGCGCGCCGCCGAGTACGAGAGAGCGGAAGGGTAATACATGCTGCCCGCGTACGGCCCGGGCGCGAGACTCGTGGCAGCGCCCTGCTGGGTCTGCAGGCTCTGCCACACGTAGTTCTGCAGCGCTGTGCCTTGTGGCTGTGTCAGGTCGAGGGTGATGACCGCGCCCACATCGAAAGCCGCACTGACCGCCGAGGTGTGCAGACTCGTGATCAGAATGACCCCGGCACCCGGCCACAGCGCCAGCAAAAGATCTCCGCTGCCACCGTGCAGCAGGTAGCGCTCGTCCCCGAAACCGAACAGCAGATAGGTCGCCCCCGGGAAGGCCGCAGCCAGCGTTCGCAGTGGTGGCCGTAGATCGGCAGCCGCGAGCCCCACATCGACGTGCCAGCCGCGTCGCACGACGTAGACGGTGATATGTGAATCAGCCGGGGCTGGCGGTGCCTCGAGCGTGGGCCGGGGGGTGGTACTGCAGGCCGCGAGGCACAGGCAGAGGATTATTCCGGCAAGCGCGCGGCGGCCGCAGGGGAATTTCAACGCCTACCGCGCCTGCGCCGGGCGGGGCATCCTTGGCGCTTCACTCGTGTATCGCCGCCGAGCTGTCGCCGCGTGCGCAGAACTGCGCGAAGAAGCGCTCCAGCACCGGGCGCTGCCCTGCAGTGATTTTCAGCTGAGCGGCGCTGCGGTCAAACCAGCCGCCGCGATCCACTTCGGGGAATTGTGCGCGTCGTCCCGAATGCGGTGGCCACTCCATTTCGAAGAGGTTGCTTTTCAGCTCACTCGGGTCGCAGTCTCCTTCGAGCATGAAGACCTGCAGCTGCTTGCCGCTCGGCAGGCGAAATGAGCCGAGATCGCATTCCCGGCCGCTGGCGCCGGGCTGCAATCCGGTTTCCTCCGCGAACTCCCGCTGCGCGCCGGCGAGCGGCTCTTCGCCTGGGTGCAAGAGTCCCTTCGGGATCGACCAGGAGCCGGCGTCCTTGCGCGACCAGAAAGGACCACCGGGATGCACCAGAAAGACCTCGGTGCTACCGCGTTGGCGATACAGCAGCAAGCCTGCACTCAGCACGGACATCGATGGCCTCTGGGGGGCACGGTCTGCGTTACGTGCGCAGGAATTGCACGACCAATTTGCTGGTTGCCTGCGGATTTTCTTCCATGATCCAGTGTCCTGAAGCGGGGATGACGCCGCCGCTGACGTCGACGGCGACAAAGCGCAGTTCATCCGCCATGCCCGTGCCGAAGGACTTCTCGGCGCCGAGCGCGAGCACCGGCATCCTCAGCTTGCCACCCTGCGCCAGCAGCGCCTTGTTGTCGACGGCGTCCTGATTGAAGGCGGCGAATTGCTCGAAGGCGTCATGCATCGCGTGCGGACGTGCGTACAGTGCCGCGTAGTGCGCGCGGCTCTGCTCGTCGATCGACTTGGGGTTCGCCGACAGCTCGTTGTAGAAGCGGTCGAGGTAGATCCGCTCACGTCCGTGCACCAGCCGCTCGACGTCCGGTCCGCGGAAATTGAAGTGCCAGAGCAGCGGACTGCGGATGATCGTGTCCCAGTCGCCGATGCCGGGCAGCGGTGCGTCGATCACCACCCAGCGGCTGATACGCGCCGGAAACTGCGCCGCCAGGGCATAGCCCACCATGTTGCCGATGTCGTGGGTCACCAGCGCGGCCTTGTCGACGTGCAACGCGTCCATCACGCCGGCGATGTCCAACGCCTGATTCTTCTTCGTGTAGCCGGTGTCCGGATGCGCCGACAGGCCCATGCCACGCAGATCCGGCACGATCACGGTGTGGTCCCTGACGAGATCGGCCGCGAGCGGTGCCCACATGTCGCCGGTATCCCCGAAGCCATGCAGCAGAACGACCGCCGGCCCCTGGCCGCCGACGCGCACGTACAGCTCAGTGCCGTTGGTCTTGACCATCTGGTGATGAAAGCTGGCGGGATACGGCGTGATCCGCGCAGACAGCGCTCCGCACATGAGTGCCAGGGAAACTGCGATCAGCAGGTGGCGAAGCACGGAAATCTCCCGCGGGTGGAGCCGGGCGAGCACTGCGGGCGTCTCGCGCATGGCCCCCGGTGAACTGCCGTTAGGTACGGGCCTTGGTGTTGGGCGGATCGGCATCCACGATCTGCAGCGTCGTGCCGCTGGTCTGCGACGACAGGCGTGCACTCGTCACGAACACGGTCGCTCCCGGGGTGAGTATCGAGTTTACCTCGCTCACGAATTCAGCGGGAATCTTGATACGCGCGAGGTTCACGGCATCCGGTTGAGATCCGGCCTCGCCCATGTGCCCCGGAACCCCGATGCGCAGCCAGTGGAACTTACTCGCATCAGGCACGTAGGGATCGGGGCCGCTGCTCGCGCCCGTGGTGAGCACCAGCGCGTGACTCTCGAACGGTGTGTCGCCGCTGACGGTCAGACGCGCGCGTCCGATCTCGATGCCGTTGCGGTAGACGACGATGCGGCCGCTGCCCTGACTGAGCACGATGCTGACCGGACCGCTCGGCGACAGCTGCGGTTGCCAACGATCGTCCTCACTCGGGGCCAGCGGAGTGCGGTCGATGGGTTGACCAGCGCTGTAGCTGACGGGCGCAAGATAGCCTGGATGATCGACCTGCTGCGGTTCGGTCGCCTGGTTGGCGATGACGACCGTCATGCCCATGGGTGAGACCGCAAACAGCAGCTTGGCGAACTCGGTTGGCAGATGAATGCAACCGTGCGATTCGGGATAGCCCGGCAGTCCGCCCGCGTGCAGCGCGACGCCGCCCCATGTGAGCCGCTCCATGTAGGGCATCGGCGCGCCGTCATAGATGGTGGAGCGGTGCTCCTTCTGCTTCTGCAGCACGGTGAACACGCCCGTCGGCGTCAGATGTCCGGGCCTGCCGGTGCTGACGCTGGTAGCGCCTATCAAGACGCCGTTGCGATACACATAAGCACGCTGTTCGGTGATGCTCACGACCATGACTACCGGCCCCGAGCTGACCGCATCACCCATCCACAGGAACTGACCTTTCGTCAGCTGGTTCAGCGGTGTGTCGATCGCGACCGAGGCCTTGGCGCCCCAGAACGGCACTGAGTCGGCGTAGGCCGCCAGCTGCACCGCAAGAGAAGCGAACACAGCCAGCGCGCACGACCGGCGATTGATGCGAACCATGGCAGACCTGCTTAAGTCAATTCTGCAGCGACCGGCTCCGCCGGACGCATCGCAGAGAGCGTGACCCCGTTCCCTCGCGGCGTTGCGCGTTATGGTATTTGAGCCTCTGGCATCTGCGCCAGAGCACTTTAGTATCTTCGCAGGCGCTAAAATGAACCTTGCAGCCGGATTCGGGGTCGGAACGTGTATTCCCCCGCTAGGAACTGGTGATTTGGTGTTTTCGCGTCGTTTATTTCTTGGGACTGCGCTGACCGGACTGGCCACGGCGGCGGTCGCGCGTGCCCCGCGCATCGGGTTGCAGTTGACGGGCGGTCCGGTCGCGCCGCGACTGCTGCAGCGCGCACTCGATGCGCTGGAGCAACACCGCGCCAGCATTGCCCAACGCGACTTCATCGGCATCGCGGATTTTTCACTGCCCTCGCGCGCGCCGCGGTTGCACGTGCTGCAGGTGGCCAGCGGCCGCGTGGCCACACATCTGGTCGCGCATGGGCGCGGCTCCGATCCCGCGCGTACCGGCTGGCTCGAGCATTTTTCCAACGAGCCGCGCTCGAATGCCACCTCATCCGGTGCCTATCGGACCGATGATGTCTATGTGGGCGCCCACGGGCATTCGCTGCGTCTGCAGGGACTTGATGCGACTAACAGCAACGCTGGGTCGCGCGCCATCGTGGTGCACGGTGCCTGGTACGTGAGCGCGGACATGGTCGGTCAGTACGGCATGCTGGGCCGCAGCCAGGGGTGCTTTGCGATCGCCGAATCGAGCCTGCAGGAGATTCTGACCACGCTCGCAGCGGGACGTCTGATCTACGCCGACCGGGCCTGAATCGGGCTGGTGCGCGTTGCGAGCGCCCTTGAAAGCGCCACCGTGAGTCTCCATACGCGGCTTCATGGCCGATCCCCTGCACATCGTCTGCCCGCGGTGCTCAGCCGTTAATCGCATCCCGGCGGCCCGGCTCTCAGACGCACCCAAGTGCGGGCAATGCCATGAGGTTCTTTTCAGCGGGCATCCGGCCGAACTCAGTTCCGCGAGCTTTCACCGCCAGATCGGCCGCAGCGACATCCCCGTGCTGGTCGACTTCTGGGCCGCCTGGTGCGGCCCATGCCAGATGATGGCGCCCGAGTATGCGGCAGCTGCTGCCATGCTCGAGCCGGACGTGCGCCTGGCAAAACTGGATACAGAGGCTGCTCAGGCGATCGCAGCCGAATTCGCCATCCGCAGCATTCCAACGCTGATTCTGTTCAAGGGCGGCAGCGAAGTTGCGCGGCAGTCCGGCGCCATGCGTCGCGCCGAGATTGTCCGCTGGGTGCGCGAGCATCTCTGAGAGGGCGGAGGCGCGAGCCGGTATCACGAAGATGGACTGACCCAATCAGGGCGGCAGGATCGGACTGCCGATGTCGGCAGGTAGGTTCCGTCGCCCGCTGGCACTTGCCCTGGACGAATCACTGCGCCGCCGCGAGCCGGGCGATGTGCGGCTGCGCGAGGCCGGTCCGCACCGGGTGGACTCAGGTTTTCTTCAGATGCGGATTGAGTGTGTAAGTGCCACGGATATGCGCTTCGGCAAGCACGTGCCCGCGCAGCGCAGCGCGCACGTTCGCCCCGACCAGGGCGCCCGAGACGTTGAGAGCCGCTATGTCGAGCGCGAACACGGTGAAGATATAGTGGTGCAGGATGGAGTCGTTCCACGGCGGGCAGGGTCCATCGTAGCCGAAGTATTCGCCGCGCATCGCCGCATCATCCGCGAACCAGTTGGTGTAATCGTTCAGTCCGTGACGCATGCCGCCCGGGGCCTCGGGTCCTGGCTTGCCGTGCGCGACGACGCCGTTGCTGTGGCTGCCGGCGGCGATCTGGCGCGTCGTCGCAGGGATATCCCACAGCAGCCAGTGAAAGAAATCCACGCGTGCGAGCGTCGCGGGCACCTCGCGACCTTCCTGGTTCACGTCATCTCCGCGGCTCGGCACATCGGGATCGTGGCAGATCAGCGCGAACGAGCGCGTCTTGTCGGGTGCACTGCTCCAACTCAGGTGCGGGTTGCGGTTCGCACTCAGCTTGACGTGGTGCTTCGGGTCGATGACGGCGAAGCAGAACTCACCGGGAATGGCTGCGCCATCGCTAAAGCTCGTACTGATCAACTGCATGACGGAGTCCTCGCCCGCGACTGTCCGGCACCATGGTACCTCGGGCGCTCGGCAGACTGACGCTTGACTTAATGTCTGTTGAGGGACTCCTTATCTATGCCTCTTGCCGGTGCACCCCAAATCACCGGCGCTGCATTTCAGTACACGCCGTGTGCCAGCCGATTTGCCGGCCGCGCTGCGGTGTGGTCAGGAGCAGGATCACACTCATGACCACCAGCGCCGAGGCCAGAACCATGCGCAGCGTCAGTGTCTCGCCGGCCAGAAAGTAGCCGAGTGCCAGAGCGACCAGCGGATTGACGTAGGCATGACTTGCAACCTGTGTCGCCGGCATACGCGCGAGCAGCCAGACGTAGGCTGTGAAGCCGAGCAACGAGCCGCCGACGATGAGATACAGAAGCGCCCCGGCAACGCGCCAGGAAATGTGCGGCAGCGAGGTCAGCTCGCCGGTCGTCAGTGACAGTCCCATGAGTACGATCCCGCCCAGCAGCATCTGCGCACCGGCTGCCAGCGGTAATGATGGTGGTCGGGACATGGACCGGCTGAGCACCGCGCCGAATGACCAGACGGCACCGGCGCCGAGGATGACCAGACATGGGGCCCACAGGAACGGCTGATCATTGCGCACCAGGAGCCACGCGATGCCCACGAATCCCAGCACGACCGCAGCTCCCATACGCCAGTGGAATGGCTGCTGCCGGAATACAAATACCTCAAGCGCGATGGTCGTGATGGGTAGGGTCGCTTCGAGAACCGACGCCAGCCCGGAGGGTACGTATTGTTCCGCCCAGAAGAGTGCCCCATAGGTGGCGACAAACATGCACAGCGCGATGACGGCGATCCCAGCCCACTGCGAAGCGGTGGGACTCGGCTGTCCAGCGACGCGCATGAACAGGTAGAGCGCGCTTCCTGCGAGCAAGAACCGCAGCCCGCCGGCGAAGAAGGGCGGAACCTCCAGCACGGTCACGCGAATTGCGAGGAAGGTCGCGCCCCAGAGAACATAGATGGCGAGAAACGCGAGCAGCACGCGCACGTCGATGCGGCGCGGCGCGGCGCGCGCGGCCTTCATAACCACTGAACTGTTCATAGACGGTTACAATACAGCTAGACACTTCCCTTGTAACCGTTAAAATGATAATTAAAGGTTATGGGATCAGATGCAGCTGCGGCCGCCGATACCGCCACGTTTGATTTGAGTGGCGGCCATCCTGTCCTCGATCTCGTCAATTCGCTCGATAACCGCTTTCATCCAGACGGCCCGATTGACTTACTGAAGAGCTACGGCGATCTGCTGCGCTTCAGCGCGCAGACTGGTGTGCTGGACGAGGCGCGGGTACGCGCGCTGCAAGGGGCTGTGAGTCCGGCGTCAGCCGTCCGCGCTCTGCGTGCGCTGCGCGCATTGCGCGAGACCTTGGCTGCAGTGCTCTACCGCGTTGTGGATGGCAGCGCTCCACGGCCGGCCGATGTGCGCGAGCTGGATGCCTGTTTCCATGCGGCTGAGAGGCATCGTGAACTTCACTGGCAAAGTGCCGCGCGCGCCGATGCGGGCGGGCATTTTTTGTGGCACTGGGCGCCACCGCAGGCCGAGGCGGACTTGCCGCTGTGGACGCTGGCGCGGGCGGCCTCGGAGCTGTTGGTTTCGGGCGAGATGCAGCGGCTGCGTGCATGCGGCGCGGAAACCTGCCGCTGGCTGTTCCTCGATACCAGCAAGAACCATACACGGCGCTGGTGCAATATGAAGGTGTGCGGCAACCGCGTGAAGGCGCGGCGCTTTCAGGCGCGTCATGCCCCGTGAGCTGCCCGCGTTCTGGCTGGCGCTCGGTCGCAGCTTCAGGATGGTTTCAAGGCCGCCTGCGCGCCGCAAACGGCCAGGGATGTCAGTTCGCCGCAGCCCGTGAAGCAGACTGCGCGGGGTCCTGGTACCGCTGCACCTGCGTGCCGATGGCGTAGATCATTGGGGTACCATCGCTCGCACGCGTGCGGATTTTGTTGGCTCTGGGCGCAAGCGCCACCGGTGTCCAGGTGTGGGCGCCATCGCGGGTTTCGAAACCACCGGCCGCGGTTCCGACCCAGCCATGGCGTTCAGTGATGAATCCGATGCCGAATTCTTGCGCCGCATGATCCCGCACCAGCGGCAGTTCGCTCCAGTGATGGCCGCCGTCGGTCGTTTTCGCCACGCGTTGCTGCGTACTGGAGTCGTCATCACTCTGAATGGTGGCGTAGCCGACGCGGTCCGAAGGGAAGGATCCCTTCCAGATGATCTCCGCCAGTCGCGACGAACGGTAAACGTCGTGCCAGGTGCGTCCGCCATCGCTGGTTGCGAGGATCAGTGCGTGCGACTTGGCGACATCGCTGCTGGTGGCGGCGAATACGAACCCGCTGTAGCCGTCTAGAAACTTGACGTCGAGGATCATGCCCGCCCGATCGGAAAGGTCGATTGCAGTCCAGGTTTCGCCGGCGTCTTCCGAGCGCAGCAGTTGCGCCGGTCCGTTGGCGCGGCCGGCCGCGTGGATGAAGGTGCGGTCGCGCAGCGTCCCCTCGAATATGGCGCGCGTCCTGAGGATATCGATCGCGCAGACTCCGGCGATGGCGTGTTCGGGCAGAGGCACTGGCTCCCAGCTGGCACCACCGTCTCGCGTACGGTACAGGGGCGTTGCATCGCTCACGTCCCCCAGTCCCATCCCCAGATTTCCCAGAAAGCCGAGCCGCTGATCCACGAAGCCGAGTGAACGGATGAATGTTCCTTCGTGGTGCCAGACGAGCTGCCAGCTGCCGCCCGCATCGTCGGTCCGATAGAGATTTCCCTTGCCGGTTCCGTAAAAGGCGGTGCTGCGATTGACGAACACAATGTCGTCGCGTTTCTTTGGGTACGCCTCAGTCGTCAGGGTCACCCATGAGCTCGGCGGCTCGGTCGCGGCAACGAAGGCGGGTGCCGACCAGAAGAGGATGCTGCTGAGCGCGAGTGCACGCGTCGCGCGCCGCAAGAGGGGTGGTGGATCTCGGTCGACGAAAATGCGGGCCACGAAGCATCCTAGCAGGCCGCGAACAGGGCCAGCCGCTGCGTGCGCACGGGTCGTCTCACGCGGACCTCAACTCGCCGGTGCCGAGGCGCAGGCGTCGCGCCTCACTATGCTGGTGGCCGCCA
>Ga0070761_10000786_pt1 | contig 20101 bp, 21 predicted proteins | sample HubBroMetageREF1_FD_66724 | JGI IMG/M metagenome (GOLD analysis project Ga0070761, IMG submission 66724) | Reference soil microbial communities from the Hubbard Brook experimental Forest, New Hampshire, USA - Hubbard Brook CCASE Soil... | ecosystem: Environmental > Terrestrial > Soil >... | reverse complement strand
GGCCATGCGCCGATGATTCAGAGTCCGGCGGAGTTCCAGAAAGCCCTGCTGGCGGGACTGGCAGAGGGGCGCGGACGCCGATGAATGATCAGGGCCGGCACCCGCCGCTCGAGCCGCAACAGCCGCCGCAGCCGCGCAAGCCCGCGCCGGAGTCGCGCCGCGGAGCGGTGCTGGGCCTGTTGATCGCGGTACTGCTGGTCGTGGTCGGGCTCATTCTGGTGAAGGTGCTTGGCGATGCCGGCAGGCTGCAGGATTGCGCCATGTCGGGGCGCACCAATTGCGCCCCGATCGACTCCGCGCCGAGCCAGTGACCGTTGGACTTGGCACCCGTGTGCAGGAGGGATCGGCATGGATCTGAAACTTAAAGACAAACTTGCCCTGGTGAGTGGCAGCACTGCCGGTATCGGTCTGGCGATTGCAACTGCCCTGGCGCGCGAGGGCACGCGGGTGATCGTTAACGGGCGCACGCAGAGTGCGGTCGAGGAGACTGTGGCGCGCCTCGCGCAGACCACGCAGGCGCAGATCCGCGGCTTTGCCGGTGATCTCAGCAGCGCCAGCAACGCCGAGCGTCTGCTGCGCGAATTCCCCGGCATCGAGATCCTGATCAACAACCTCGGCATATTTGAGCCCAAGCCGTTCGCGGAAATCAGCGACGAGGACTGGCGGCGCTACTTCGAGGTCAACGTACTGAGCGGTGTGCGCCTGGCGCGGCTGCTGCTGCCGGCGATGCGGCGCGCCAACTGGGGACGGATCATTTTCATCTCCAGCGAGAGCGCCGTGCAGATCCCGGTCGAGATGATCCACTACGGCGTCACCAAGACCGCTCAGCTGGGCGTCTCGCGCGGACTCGCCGAGGCGGTCGCGGGCACGGGAATCACCGTGAACTGTGTGCTCCCCGGGCCGACCAAGTCGCGCGGAGTCAGCGACTTCGTCGAAGCGCTGGCGGCCAGCAGCGGCAAGACCTTCGCGGCCGTCGAGGCGGAATTCTTCGACAAGGCGCGCCCGAGCTCACTCATCAAGCGCTTTGCGACGCCGGAGGAGGTCGCCTCGCTGGTGGCATACGTCGCCAGCCCGCTCGCCTCGGCCACGACTGGCGCGGCATTGCGGGTCGATGGCGGAGTGATCCGCAGCGCGTTCTGAAGGAACGCAGCGCCGCGGGAGCGGCACAGGTGAACGCGTCGAGCGTGGACCTGAACTTGGCCCCCGGCGTTGGTCGCAGCGGCCACTCACCGTGCGCCCACTGAGGCAAGGCTGCGACCTTGCAGCGCAGAGCAAGGGTTGGGCGGCAATTCGCACGCGCCGGATACAATGGCTCGAAATGTGGGCAGACCACCCCGTGAGGTGTTCAGCAGTATGGTGGCAGCGAATGAGCCATTGCGGCCAGCGGCTCAATCGAGCGTGCTGGTGGTCGGCGTCGGCTCGACGAACGGGCTGGGAGCTGCGATCGCGCGTCGCTTTGCACGCGGCGGCCACCCGCTGGCGCTTGCCGGCCGCAACCCCGACAAGCTGGCAGGCACGGCGGCAGCGCTCGAGGCGGCGGGCGCCAGAGTGACTGTCGCGGTTGGCGATGCGGCCAGCGCCACCGATGCGCAGCGTTTCGTCGCCGCAGCGCAGCGCCTGGCGCCGCTGGCTGTTGCCGTGCATAACGCCGGCGGCAACGATCCGGCGCCGTTTCTCAAGGTGAGTGAAGAGAGCTTCAGCCGTCACTGGCGCGAGCACGCACTTGGTGGGTTCCAGCTGGCGCAGGCGGTGATACCGGTACTGCTGTCACTCGGTGGCGGCTCACTGTTTTTCACCGGCGCTTCGGCCAGCCTGCGCGGCAAGGCCAACTTTGCGGCTTTCGCTGCCGCGAAAGCCGCGCTGCGCAATCTCGCGCAGAGCATTGCGCGCGAGTTCGGGCCGCAGAACATTCACGTCGCTCACGTGGTTGTGGACGGAGGCATCGAGGGCGAGCGCCTGCTGACGCGCGTCCCGCAACTCAAGGAGCAGCGCGGTCCCGATGGCCTGCTGCATCCCGATGCGATCGCCGCGGCCTACTGGGATTTACATCATCAGCAGCGCAGTGCCTGGACCCTGGAGCTGGATGTGCGGCCATGGAGCGAGAACTTCTGAGCGCGGCGCCGCTGCAGCGCGCGCTTCAATGTTTGAGCTGCGCGTCGAACAGCCCGAGCAGTGTCTGCCAATGGCGTTCGCTGCAGGCCGCATCGTAAACGGGCGTATCGCGCAGCACCCAGCCGTGCCGGGCGGGATAGGTCTCGATCTCGTGGTCCACGCCCGCCGCCGTGAGTGCCGCTTGCAGACGCTGCTTCATGTCCTCCGGAAAGCCCGGGTCATCGCTGGCGCCGGCGATGTAAACGCGCGCGCGAATGTGCGCTGCCAGGCGGTGTGGGCTGTCAGGGGAGTCGGTCGCCAAGCGGCCGGCATGGTAGGAGGCCGCCGCGGCGATGCGCTCGCCGTAGGTGCCGGCAGCCGTGAGCGACATGAGGCCACCCATGCAGTAGCCGGTCGTGCCGATCGGGCCGGCGCGAACGTCGGCTTGGCCGCTCAGGGAGGCGAGCAAGCTGGCCGTGTCCGCCATGAGGTTCGCCGGCGTCGCTAACGATGCGAACTTCTCTGCGAGCACGCGTCGCTGCTCCGGGTCGGCAAAAATTCCGCGCGGATCCATGGGTGCATAAGGCCCCGAGCGGTAATAAAGATCAGGCACCAGGGCGTAGTAATCATTTGTTGCAAGCCGTTCACCGATCTCCAGCATGGCAGGTCGGATACCCAGTCCATCCATGAAAACCAGCACGGCGGGCCAGGGCCCCTGACCGCGCGGCCGATAGACGTACAGCGGGCAATCACCGTCGCGAGTCTTGATCTGCGTGCGCTGCATCGAGCCTCCGCGTGTTGAGCAGACGGGACAGCGGTCAGTGTTCTCCTACAGCAGAACGCGGGAAAAGCGCAAGCGAATCTGTGAATAGGTTCACGTCTGCCCGCACAGGCCGCGCCGACCATGGGGTCGCCGCGCGCCGCCTGGAAACTTTCTGCGCGCAGGCCGGTCGCAATGGTCGATAGTCGCAGGAGAGAGTGTTGATGAACGGACGAATGCAACACCTGTTGGACGATCAGGCGGAGGGAACCGCCGGCGGCGAACTGCTGCGGGCGGATCCCGTGGACAGCGCCATCAGCCATTGCGAGAAACTGCGCCGCGTACTGGAACTGGAGCAATGGATTGCGGCTTCCGATGATGACACGCTGCACATCAGCAGTTGCCGTGTCTGGCGGGCCGAGCGCGAGCAATTGCTCGCCGAACTCAATCTGACGCACTGAAGAACGCCGCGCTACTCCAGGCCGGCGTGGCGCAGTGCAAGCTCCGCGAGCGCTGACCAGTCGCGTTCCGGGCGTCCGGTGGCGAGCGCCTCCAGAAAGTGATCGCGCAGCACGCCGGCAAAGGGCATCGGTACCCTGGCCGCATCCGCGGCCTCGAGCGCGAGGCGCACGTCTTTGAGCCCCAGTGTCAGGGTAAATCCGGCCGGCTCGTAATGCTTCTCCGCGATCAGCCTGCCGTAGGTCTGATATACGGGGGAGGCGAACAGTGTGCTGTTGAGGATGTTGAGAAAGTCGCCGGCGGCGACCCCATGCGCCTGCGCCAGTGCGGCCGCCTCGCCCATCGTTTCCAGCGCGCTCGCAATCATGAAATTCCCGGCGAGCTTCACCGCGTTGGCACGCTCGGGTTCAGTGCCGACCGGCCAGACGCGCTGCGCGATCGCCGCGAACAGCGGTTCCAGCCGCCGCAGCGTGGTCGGGTCGCCTGCCGCAACGATGTTGAGCTTGGCGGCGGCCGCCACTTCCGGCCTGCCGAAGACGGGTGCGGCGACGTAGTCGACGCCATGCTGGCGCGCCGCCTGCGCCAGCTCACGGGTGAAGGCGACCGAGACGGTGGCGAGATTGACGTAAATGAGCCCACGGTTCGCGCGCGCGAACAGCCGCTCATCCAGCAGCACCTCGCGATGGGCTGCATCGTCCGCGAGCATGCTCAACAGCACCTCGGCGTGCAGTGCGGCGGCAGGGTCCGGGACCCGTTGCGCGCCGAGCTCCACCAGCGCCTGTGCCGAGGCGGGCGAGCGGTTCCACACCCGCACGTGATGCCCCGCGCGCACCAGGTTGGCGGCGATGGCTTTGCCCATTTGTCCGAGCCCGATGAATCCCACGTCCATGTCGCTGCACCTCAGATTTCGCGGCAACGGAACAGGCAATACCGTCGCCGGCGCGCCTCTGTCAAGCCTCACTTGTGCCGCAGTCCGGCGGCTCGCTCAGCCTGGCGCTTGGCGTGAGCCGTGCAGCAGCCCGAGCTGCAACAGACTGTTGGCGGCCGCGACGATGGCTTCCTCGTTGGAGCGTGGTGTCCAGCCGAGCAGGCGCCGCGCCTTTTCGTTGCTGGTGTTCTTGGCTTTGCCGAGCTCCGGCAGGATCTCGCGCGCGGCCCGATTGCGCAGTGCGGCGATGCGCACCAGCCAGTTCGGCGCTTCGCGCGTGGAGACGCGCTGCGCCGCCGTGCCCAGCCGCTCCTTGAGTACGTGCGCGATGCCGGCGAGTGACAGGCTGTCACCGCCGAGCGCAAGGAAGCGCTCGCCGTTGGCGGCAGGATGGCTCATGGCGCGCAGGTGCAGGTCGGCGACGTCGCGCACATCGACGACTCCGAAATACAGCCGCGGAATGGCGCGCAGCGCACCCTGCAGCATGCGCTGCAGCAGCAGAATGGAGGTCGAGTAGTCCGGTCCCAGCACCGGGCCGAATACCGCGGTTGGATTCACCACCGCGAGCTGTAGATTTCCCCCCTCGCGGGTGATGAAGTCCCACGCCGCCCGTTCGGCGATGGTCTTCGAGCGCACGTAAGCCGACAGCTGCGCGTGCAGGTTGGTCCAATCGCGCTCATCGAAGGGCGCGCTGCGCGCCGCGTGGCCGTAACCGACGGCGGCGAAGGAAGACGTGAGCACCACGCGCTTGACGCCGGCAGCACGCGCGGCGCGCAGTACGCGCAGCGCACCGTCGCGGGCCGGCGCGATCAGCTCGTCCGCGCTGCGCGGGGCAGTGGCCGGAAACGGCGAGGCCACGTGCAGCACGTAGTCGCAGCCGTCAGTCGCGGCGGTCCAACCGGCATCACCCTCCAGGTGGGCTTCGACGAACGACAGCTGCGAGCCCGGCTCGGCACCGCCCCGTTGCAGCATGCTGTGGACGTCGCCGACGCGCTGCAGACTGCGCAGTGTGGCACGCACCTCGTGGCCGGCGGCCAGCAGCTGCACGATGCAATGACCAGCGATGAAGCCCGATCCGCCCGTGACCAGCACTGTGCTCACGATTCTCTCCGCGCACTGCGAACTGACAACGTATCATTGTTGGGATGCTTGCGTCCCAGGAAATCGCCCTCGCCCTGTTAGGGCTGCACGTCGCTTTCGCGGCGCTGGCCGCCGGCCATGCGTTGCTGCGCAAGGCCGACCCGCGCAGCGCCACCGGGTGGATTCTCACCTGCTGGGTATTTCCGCTGGCCGGGCCGCTGCTGTATTTGCTGTTCGGGGTCAATCGAGTACGGCGGCGCGCGCGCTTGTTGCGCTCGGGGATTGCCGCCATCCGTGATGTCGACCAGCCGCCGACGAGCGATGATCTGGCGGCGCAGCTCACCCGCATCGGCGATGCAGTGACGCAGTGGTCGCGGGTGCCGGGTAACGCGATCGAGTCGCTGGAGAACGGCGAGAACGCTTTCCCGCGCATGCTGAGCGCCATCGATGCCGCACGTCAGTCGGTGTGGCTGGCGACTTACATATTTGAGACCGACCCGGTCGGGCGGCAGTTCGTCGACGCACTGGCGCGCGCGCAGGCGCGTGGGGTTGAAGTGCGCGTGCTGGTCGATGGGATCGGCGAATGGTACAGCTGGCCGCACGTCGTCCCGCTGCTGCGGCGCGCGGGGGTACGCGCTGAACGCTTTCTGGCGCCGCGGCTGCTGCCGCTACCGCGCCTGGCGATCAACATGCGCAATCACCGTAAGCTGTTGCTGGTCGATGGCCAGATTGCCTTTCTCGGCGGCATGAACATTGGCGGCCGCGAGGTGGGCAAGGCTGCGCAGCGGCGCATGGCGGATCTGCATTTTCAGGTACGCGGCCCGATCGTGCCGCAGCTCGAGCGCGCCTTCGCGATTGACTGGCAGTTCTCTTCCCGCGAGGAGCTGCGCCCATCCGCGCGGCCGCCGCAGGCGGCGGGTCCGGCAGTGTGCCGTGTCATTACCGACGGCCCGGATGAGGATAACGACAAGCTGCTGAACGTGATCCTCGGCGCGCTGTCGGTGGCGCGGCGGCAGATACTGGTGATGACTCCCTACTTCATCCCACAGCCGGAGCTCACAGCGGCGCTGCAGGCCGCAGCACTGCGCGGCGTCGAGGTCTGCCTGGTGTTGCCGGAGCGCAGCAACCTGCGCTACGTCGACTGGGCATCGCGACGCTGGCTGCCGCCGCTGCTCGAGCGCGGCGTGCGCATCTATCTGCAGCCACAGCCGTTCTCGCACACCAAGCTGCTGGTCGTGGACGGCAGCTACGCGCAGATAGGTTCGGCCAACATGGATCCGCGAAGTCTGCGCCTCAATTTTGAGATCGCGGTTGAGGTGTACTGCGTGCAGACCAGCCGCCAGCTGGTCGCCTACATCGAGGCGGCGCGCGCCAACTCGACCGAGTACGCGCCGACGCGTGCGCTGTCGCTGGTCGAGCGCGCACGTGACAGCGTGTTTTGGCTGCTGTCACCGTATCTGTAGGTCAGCTCTGCAGTCGCCCGGCGCCAATCTGCTGCAGGCGCAGCTCCTCCAGGTCCAATTCCAGTTCCAGCTTCTGCAGCACTGACTCATGGATCTCGCCGGCGCGGTGTAGCCGCAGCAGTTCCTGGCGACCGGCGCTCACGGCGGCCAGACCGGTCTGCAGTCGCCGCTGCAGCAGCAGCTCCGAGGCCTCGCCCGGGTCAGCGATGCTATGCGTCATTTGCAGCCGCTGGCGGTACAGATCCGCCAGCGGCGCGTAGGCGGCTGCCTCGAGCTGGTTTTCCGCGGCGCGGGTTTCCAGGTAGTTGAGCGAGGCGGTTGCCAGATGCACCCGCGCCGCGTATTCGTCGCGTGTCGGTGCATCTGCGCTGATCGCGCCCCTGCGCCCGAGCAGTCGAATGAGCGGTGCCAGCGTGGAACCTTGGACCAGCACGGTGACAGCGATCACGGCGAAAGTTGCAAACAGCACTAGATCGCGGCCGGGGAAGTTGCGCGGCAGCGCGAGGGCTGCCGCCAGACTCACCACTCCGCGCATGCCCGCCCAGCCGACCACCAGCGCGGCGCCCAGGTGCCGCGGTGGCGCGGCCGCGCCGCGGCCACTGCTCAGGCGCAGCAGAGCGATTCCCGGCAGCACCCACAGAAAGCGCGACACAATCACGGCAACGACCACCACGGCGGTCAGTGTGCCGACGCTGGCGAGCGCGGCGCCAAGTCCGCCGAAGCGATCGAGCACACCGCGCAGCGACAGGCCGATCAGTACGAACACCAACGTCTCGAACACGGTCACCGTGAAGCGCCACACCTCGCTCACCGTGGTGCGCGTGCGTGCGGTCATCAGTTCGTGCCGGCGCATGCTGATGTAGAACCCGCAGATCACCACTGCCAGCACGCCCGAGACGCCCAGCAGGTCGGAGACCAGGTAGGTGACCCACGCGGCAAGAAACGTGAGCAGCACCACCTCGTGCGGCGATCTGAGATAACGCGTCAGCCAGATCGTCAAACGCCCGGCGCAGTAGCCAAAGGCAGCTCCGCCCACGGCGAGCCACACCAGGGTGAGCGCCGCCGTTTTCAGCTGGAACACCCCGGTGAGCGCCGCGGCGACTGCGAACCGATAGAGCAGCAGTCCCACCGCATCGTTCATCAAACTCTCGCCCTCGATGATCGTCACCAGGCGGCGCGACAACGGCAACGTGCGCAGCACTGCTTTGGCAGAGACCGCATCCGGCGGCGAGACGATTGCGCCGAGCGCGAAGCACACGGCCCACGGCAGAGTGGGGGCGACCCACTTGGCGGCGCAGCCGACCAGCAGTGCGGTGAACGCGACCGCGCCCACGGCGAGCAGCACGATCGGGCGCAACTGCGCGCGGAAGTCGCTGAGCACGGTGCCGATGGCGCCGGACAGCAGCAGCGGCGGCAGGAACAGCACCATGATCAGCTCCGGATCGAGCTCGAATGCGTGCCGCGTGGGAATGACTGCCAGGCACATGCCACCGAGCACCAACGCCGCCGCCGACGGGATCGGCAGCCGCCGGGTCGCGATCGTCAGCATCAGCGCCGCCGCCACCAAGCCGAGAATGAGCTGAAACGTCTGCAGGGCGCTCATGTCAGGGGCGCGCCTCGCTGCGTGTCGGTATCACGGCGCTCAGAGCGCCTCGCCGAAGCAGCGTCGGCGCAGATCGGCGTACCAGGCGCTGGCGTCCGCGACCTGGCGTGCACTCGGGCCGCTGTCGGCGGACTCGCCGGAGTTTGCGCGCGCGCGTATCTCGCCGTCGGTCAGCATGAACTGGCCGCGGATGGCGAACGCCGAGTCCGGAGTGAGCAAGCTGTAGCAGACGCTGTCGAGTGCCGCGAGCGGAGGTGCGCGCCCATCGAGGAGCGCCGCAATGGCAGCGGCGCACTGCCGTGCCTGGCTGGCGGCCGCGGAAGCGGACTTGGGCATTGCCCCGGCGATGCAGGCATCGCCGATCACGTGGATGTGTTCCACCAGTTGCGATTCGAAAGTGTCCATCCTCACCGGGCACCAGCCGTGGCCCGTGGCCAGACCGGCGGTGAGGGCGAGCTGCGCAGGCGCCTGCGGCGGAATGACGTTGGCGACCGCCACGCGCTGGGCGCCAGCGGAGGTGAACAGCGTGCGCGAGGCGGCGTCGATGCGCCTCACCTCTCCCCCTGCGCTTGGCGGTATCCACTCGATCATCCCCGGGTAGTGCTCGCGCCAGGCGAGCTCGAACACGTCCTGACGCGGAAAATGATTGTTGGCATCGAAAATCAGGACCTTCGCGCGCGGTCGATGAATTCTAAGCCAGTTCGCGATCAGTCCGGCGCGCTCGTACGGGCCTGGCGGGCAGCGCATCAGACCGCTCGGAACGCTGATCGCGACGCTGCCGCCATCGGGCATGGAGCGCAGCTGCGCTGCCAGCAGCTCGGTCTGCGCGCCGGCCTGCCAGGCGTGCGGCAGCAGCGCGGTCGCAGCCTCGTCATAGCCCTCCGGGGTGCCGAAGCGGAAACGGATCCCGGGAGCCACCACGAGGCGGTCATACGGCAGGCGCTCGCCGGAGGCGAGCCGCACCCGCCGCTGGGTTGCATCGACAGCGGTCACGCGGGCGCGCACATAACGGATGCCGGCACGCGCGATGCCATCGCGCTCGACGGTGATGGAGCGCAGGTCACGCAGACCCACGAGCACGGCGTTGCTCATCGGACAGGTGACGTAGCTCGCAGCCGCATCGATCAGCGTGATATCGGTGTGCGGGCGCAGCCTGCGCAGTTCCAATGCGCAGCAGCCACCGGCAAAGCCACCGCCGACGATCACGACGCGCGCGGCCGGCGCGCCGCTGCCGCGACGCGCGAGGCTCAGGCCAGTGAGGGCACTCAGGGCCAGGAACTGCCGGCGCCGCATCACTCCCACTCGAGCTCCTGATAGACCCGGGCTACATTGCGCGGGTGGGTCTCGTCCCACAGCAGCCACTGCGAGCGGTCGGTGGCTGGTGCTTGTCGCAGCGCCTCCTGCAGTGATATGCCGTGCGCGAGTTCCGCACGCACCTGCGCAAGCAGCCCCTGCAGGTAGGCGCGCTCCGGGGCGAGCGCGGCGGGCAGTCCGGCGCTGGCATCTCCATGACCTGCGATGACGTGTTGCGCGGACAGGGAGCCGAGTTGGTCCAGTGCCTGGAGCCAGCCCTTGATGCTGCCATCGAGCGCCGGCGTGCGGCGCACAAATAACAAGTCGCCCGTCCAGAGCGTCCGCGTCGCGCTATCGAACACGGTCAGGTCACAATCGGTGTGCGCGGTCGGCCAGGCGCGCAGGCTGAGCGTGCGCCCGCCGAGATCGAGCGCGAGCTCGCCATCGAGCGCCACAGTCCGATCCGGTCCGACGATTTGTGCGGCGGTCGCCGGCGATTGCAGATCGGCGCCATAGGTTTTGAGGAAGAATGCGCGACTGCGCTCGAGCGCAGCGTCCAGGCGCGCGTGCCCGACGAATTGCGGCCGGTCGGGCAGAAAGGCTGCATTGCCCAGCAGGTGATCGACGTGTACATGGGTATTGATGACATAGCACACCGGCAGGGCGGTGCGTGCGAGTACGGCCTGGCGCAGTGCACGGCCGATGCGCACCGACCCGCCGGTATCGATTACCGCCACGCAGCGGCTGCCAACGATGAACCCGATGTTGGCGATGTCATCGTGGCCGGCAGCATCGAGCGCCACTGGCTGGCCGGAATGGACGTACACGCCACTCGCGATCTGCGTGACCGCGAAGCCGTCGGCGGCGCGCGCCGTCGCCGCGCTTGCGAGCAGTAGCAGCGCCGCCAGGCACGCCGGCCGGCCTCCGCGCGAATTCATGTCACCGGGGGGCCGGCCGCGTCAGTCGGCGCCGGCCGCCGCTCAGTTCGCCGCCGTGGCGGTGCCCTGCCAGGTTCCGCGGTACTGCGTCTGCGTCGGCAGATCGCTGGCCTCGACAGTCAGTGGGGCGCTGAGCGGCTGGCGCGTCGCAATCCGCAGCGTCGGGTTCTCGCTCAGCGAGATCCCGGTGTCAGCGTCCAGCACCGTCTGGCCGCCGGCAAGCAGGCGGATGTGCGAAATGAAATGTGGCGCAATGAAGTCCCCGGTGCGCGGGTCGACCTGAAATCCCGAGTTGTTCGGGTGACGGATGCTGAACTGCAGTGCGCGATTGTCATCGGCGGCGCGAAAGCGGATCTGACCGAGGACGCCGCCTTCGGCGGCGCTCGGCGGGGCAGAGCAGCCGCCGCTGGCATTCACCCAGGTGCTGCGCATCTCCAGCCGCCCGCCAGCGGTCTCTGCGATGGCGCGTACCGAGGTGAAGCGGTCGATCCGCACTCGCAGATCGATCTCATCGACCGGGAGCGCGGCGGTCAGATTCAGCGTGGCAGCCAGTGGCGAGGGATTGTTGTCGATCACCACCCGCACCTGCCTGACCTTGCCGACCAGATCCGCGCCGAAGCGCACCACCAGGGGCGTCGCAGTCGGGTCGGGGGTGCTGGCGGGCGCCTCGATTGTCATCAGTTGGTCGCCGCTTTCACCGATGTCACGCGTGCCGTATAGCTGGCCACGCATCAGCTGCCAGGCGCCGTTGGCGGGCGCCTCCGTGTCGGCGAGTGCGAGCGTCGGGATGAGGGCGAGCAGCCACCAGGCGCGGCCGTAGCCGCGAGCGCTGCGGTGGCGGTCGATGCCCGAATGCCCGTACTGGCGGCTGGCGGATCCCATAGGTCGACAAAGCATAACCTGAAAGTGCACCGCCGGCTGCAACGCAGGCGGGTGGGTGCCAGCTCGCGTTGCGCAGCGCGCGGGCGCAAGCTTATGACAGCAGCGAGCTCCGGGACGTCACAGGCGTGCAGCAGCAGAGCGCAGGGTTGGCGCAGCCGCGGTGGGTGATGCCGGACGGCTGGCGCTACCAGAGCGAATTCCTTGGCCTGGCGGAGGAAGCCGCACTGCTGCGGAGCATTGCCGCACTGCCTTTCCAGGCCGCCCGCTACAAGGAATGGACAGCGCGCCGGCGCATCGTCAGCTTCGGCGGCCGCTATGACTACAACCGCAACGTGCTCGAGCCCGCCGCGCCGATTCCCGCATTCCTCGAGCCGCTGCGGCAGCGGGCGGCCGAATGGGCCGAGGTGTCGACGGAGTCACTGAGCCACGCGACGGTCGCTGAATACCCGCCGGACACGCCACTGGGCTGGCACCGCGACGTGCCGCAATTCGAACTGGTCATCGGCGTATCGCTCGGCGGCCATGCACGCATGCGTTTCCGGCCTTATCCGCACGAGAAGGGCAGGCGTACCTCGTTCGCAATCGAACTCGAACCCCGCTCGATCTATCTGCTGCGTGGTGCGGTACGCTGGAACTGGCAACACGCTATCTCGGAAACGAAGGAGCTGCGCTACTCGATCACATTTCGCAGTCGACGCGCGGCACGCGCTTAGGCCAGCGCGGAAGACTCTGCGCGACCATGAGGGCCCACGATCGCATGGCTCCGCAGATGCATTCCGGAACCGGCAACGCATTGCATGCCCGTGCGGGCCACGGGCGTAGGAGACGCGCTGCTGGAATTCTTACGTCTAGGACGCTTTAGCGGTCCAGGACTGACACCAGCCGGTCGCCATCACCTCTTTGCCCGGGAACAGCAGGCACGGGCCCTGAGTAGAGCCGGCGGCACCCTGATACAGCTGGCAGGTTCCGCAGTGGCTGCCGGGCTTGGCGTCAGGGGACTTACTGGCATCGCTGACGTATTTCAGCGTCTTGGCCGTGGGGTCATCGGTCGTGACGAGAGGTGCTCCGGCGGCGCGCGCTTGCCGCAGGCTGGCCAGCGGTACCAGGGCGACTCCCATCGCCACGTTTCTCAGCAGTCGTCGGCGCGATTGATCTACCTGCTTCATGCGAGTCTCCTGCGTTGTTGTTGGCGGCAGCGAAGCCGGGCACCCTCCAGGGACTCATCCACTGGCAGGCCCGCGGAACCGAAGCGCTATTGTCTGAATTGACGTGCGGCCGTGCAACAGCAGCGGCCGTGCGCCGATGCCGCTGGGCGGATAGCCCACGACCCATGCGCAGGCAGCGCTTGGGCAGCTAGCCGGGGCTCACTGACGCGGGCGTAGCGTGGCTTCGTGACCGCGTGGTTCGCGTTTACGGCGCCGCGGACCGATGCGCTCAACCTCCGCGGCACCTTCGCCCGAAGTGGTGGCGACCGGCGCCGCGGACCCTTCCAGGGCGACCTCCAGTGCCTGCGATACGCGCTCCACCCAGACGAACTCGAGCGCGTCACGGGTACTCTGCGGAATGTCCTCGAGATCGCGCCGGTTGCGCGCGGGCAGAATCACCCGCTTGATGCCGGCACGTGCCGCCGCGATGGTCTTTTCCTTGATGCCACCGACCGGCAGCACCAGTCCGCGCAGACTGATCTCTCCGGTCATGGCCACGTCCGGCTGCACCGGCTCACGTCGCAGCAGTGAAGCGAGCGAGACGAACATCGCCACGCCCGCGCTCGGCCCGTCTTTGGGGATCGCGCCGGCGGGAACGTGCACGTGGATGTCACTGCCTTCGAAGATCTTCGGGTCAATGCCGAGCTCGGCGGCTTGCGATTTGACCAGGCTGAGCGCTGCCTGGGCGCTTTCCTTCATGACATCGCCCAGCTGCCCGGTGAGGATCAATTTGCCGTTACCCGGTAGCAATGCCGATTCGATGAACAGGATGTCACCGCCGACCGGGGTCCAGGCGAGTCCGGTGGCAACACCTGGAACGCTGGTGCGCTGCGCGATCTCGTTCTCGAAGCGCGTTGCGCCGAGCACCGACTCTACGTCGGCCGCGTCAAACGTCACGCTCGTCGTCTTGCCCTCGGCGATGCGCATTGCGGCATTGCGCAGCAGGGCACCGATCTGGCGCTCGAGGCTGCGGCAGCCGGCCTCACGCGTGTACTCGCTGATCACCCGGCGCAGTGCTGCATCGCTCACGGTGACCTTCTCGCCATCCAGGCCGTTGGCCTTGAGCTGACGCGGTACCAGGTAGCGTTTGGCGATCTGTACCTTCTCCTCCTCGGTGTAGCCGCTCAACTCGATGATCTCCATGCGATCACGCAGCGGACCGGCCACCGTGTCGAGGACGTTGGCGGTGGCGATGAACAGCACGTGGCTGAGATCGAAGGGCTGCGCGATGTAGTTGTCGCGGAAGGTCGAGTTCTGCTCCGGGTCGAGCACCTCGAGCAGTGCCGAGCTGGGATCGCCCTGATGGCTGGCCGAGAGCTTGTCGATCTCATCGAGCATGCACACGGGGTTGCGCGTACCGGCTTTGCGCAGCGCCTGGATGATGTTGCCGGGCAGCGCGCCGATGTAGGTGCGGCGGTGACCGCGGATCTCCGCCTCGTCGTGCACGCCGCCCAGGCTGACGCGCACGAACTTCAGTCCGAGCGCGCGCGCGATGCTCTGACCGAGCGAGGTCTTGCCGACCCCGGGCGGCCCGACGAAACAAAGGATCGGACTGCGACCCTGCGGGTTCAGCTTGCGCACTGCGAGGTACTCAAGGATGCGCCGCTTGACCTTCTCGAGTCCGTAATGGTCCTCGTCCAGTACCTGTCGTGCGCGCTCGATGTCGATGTCTTCGACGTCGGACTTGCTCCACGGCAGGGCTACGAGCCAGTCGAGATAACTGCGCAGCATGCCGTACTCGGGACTGGCCTCCTGCATGCGCTGCAGGCGCTTCAGCTCCTTCTTGGCGTGTTCCTCGACCTCGGCAGGCATGCCGGCGGCGCTGATCTGCTGCTCGAGTTCCGTGAGTTCGCCCTGGCTTTCGTCGCTCTCGCCCAGCTCCTTCTGTAACTGATGCAGCTGTTCACGCAGCACCGCCTGGCGCTGGCGCTCGCCCAGTGCCGCCTGCGTCTGCTCACTGATGTCCTTGCTGATCTTCAGCACTTCGATCCGATGCGAGAGCAGCTTCAGCACCTTATCGAGACGCTCCTTGAGATCGAGCGTCTCCAGCATTTCCTGCTTCTCGGCGGGCTTGAGATCCATGACGCTGACGATCAGATCAGCGAGCTGGGCGGGTGACTCGATCCCGGACAGCACGCGCAGGAACTCAGGCGGGGTCTGCGGCAGCAACTCGAGCGCCTCGCTGGCGCGCTGCTTCAGCAGCGTGAAGCGCGCCTCAATATCCGGGCCGCTGGTGGTGGGCTCGGCAATGACCTCGATGTGCGCGGCAAAGAACGGGGTCTCGCGCACCATCTCGAGTACGCGGAAGCGACTGTCGCCCTGGCAGACCAGATGATGGGCACCCTCCGGGGTTGTGACGTAGCGGATCACCGTCGCGAGTACCCCGAGCGGGTAGAGATCGGCCGCGGTGGGCTTCTCAGTGGCTGGATCGCGCTGCGCCAACAGTGCGACCTTGTGGCCGGTGCGCACCGCTTCCTGCGCGGCGGCGATGCTCTGCTCGCGACCGAGCGTGATCGGCATGACGGCACCGGGGAACAGCGCCACCACGCGGATCGGCACGATGGGCACCACCCCTGCCGGCAGCGGCGGCAATGGAGTACGGGGCTTTGCTTCAGTTTCCGGGGTGTCGGTCATGATGACTCGCCGCTTGCAGCGCGCACCAGGCGCACTTCCAGACAGCCATTCTGATAGTTGGAGGCCCCGACCCTGAGCTCGCCACCGGACAGGGCAATCTGCCGCACGAATCGGCCGTGCGGAATCTCGAGGCGGCGGATGAGCGCATCGCGCGGGGAGGGCAGACGCCGCACGGCACTCACCGTCAGCGCACTCGGATCGAGACGGACCTCGATGTCCTCAGCGGCGACGCCGGGCAGTGCGAACAGCAGCACCAGTCCCTCGTCAGTTTCGTGGATATCCACCGGGGGCTCCCAGTTGACGGCGTCGACCCCGGGCCCGAGGTAGCGCAGGAATCGCCGCTGCAGACGTTCTGCCTCGTCGGCAAGTTCCAACGCCTGCAGCCACATCCAGCCGTACTGTCGCTCGGTGCTCATGGTTGGGCCTTTGCTCGGCTTCGCAGCGCGTCCGCGTGCCTGGTCCCAAAGTATAATTGCGCGGCGCGGTTCCGCAGCGGTCCACCGCCAGCGTCCACCGCGCGGCGGACGATCAGATCGGTTGCGATGCGGACGCAGCTCATGGAAACGGTGCAGATAGCAGATTCACTCATGGACTCAGGTACTTGGGTCAAAGGCCCCGGAGGCAGGCGGGTGGGACCAGTGATTTATGGACACGCCCGTGCGGATTTCAATGGGGCGTCGCTCCGGGCGGCACCCCGCCACATGCCCTGCGGCACCTCGCGGCTGGGCGCCCTGACACGCTGATGTGGCCGAGTGCTTTCCGCACGGTGCGCTTCGGCGTGGAGACGCTGGCATCGCCAAACGCCGTGCGCCCGAGGCACCAGCATGGCGCCGGTTACGCCACGGTGGTGCTGAGCGGGTCGTTCGTGGAATCGAGCTTCGCCGGACGCAGCATCGCTGGCCCCGGTGAGGTGCTGCTGCACGCGGCGCTCGATTGTCACGCCAACTGGTCCCTCGGACGAGGTCGGATCCAGATCCTGCGCCTGCCCTGGGATGAGCCGCTCGAGGGCCACTTCCGGGTGCACGACCCTGATCGGCTCGCCCGCCTGAGCGAGCGCGATCCGCGCGCCGCGGCAGCCGAACTCGCGGCTGCGCTTACCGCGGGAGTGTCTGCGCGCCAGTCGCATTGGACCCATACGCTCGCGGCAGAGCTTGCCAGCGGCGACCCGCTGGCGCTGCGTCCATGGGGCGAGGCACGCGGGCTGCGCGCGGAGGAAGTGTCGCGCGGTTTCCAGCGGCATTTCGGCGTATCGCCCAAGCGCTTCCGCCTCGAAGCCCGCACGCGCCGTGCCTGGAATGCGGTGCTGTGCTCCGATCAGCCGCTGACGCGCATCGCCCAGGACCACGAGTTCGCCGACCTTGCCCATATGAGTCGCAGCATCCGCGACTTCACCGGTCATGCGCCCAGCCGTTGGCGCGCGGCGACCGGCGCGGCAGTCGCCGTACAAATCCGTTCAAGTTAGCTCAGCGTCAGCGTGGCACGCTGTAGGTCGCTTTCCGCGCTAACCGGAGATTGGTATGACCGAACGATGCTGCGCCCTGCTATGCGGGACTGTGCTGCTGATGGCTGGCGCGACACAGGCGGCGGACGATCCCAGCGCGTGGTTTCAGGCGACCACCCAGCGGCTCTACGATGCGGTGACTGCGGGCGACCCGAAAGTGTGGGACGCGGTTCTCGACCGCGACTGCATGGTCACGGACGAGGATGGAAACGTGTTCGACCGCGTGAAGTTTCTCGACACGCTGCGGCCCCTGCCCAAGGGATTCAGCGGGCAGATCAAGGTTCGCGGACTCACCGTGCGCACGCTGAGTGGCGCTGCGGTGGTGCATTACTGGCTGGACGAGTCGGAGGACATCTTTGGTCAGCAGCTCAAGACCGTGTATGTGGAGACCGATACCTACCGGCGCAGTGGCGCCGACTGGAAGGCGGTCGCCATGCAGGTGACGGTGGTGCCGCGCGATCTGGAGGCGGTCGATGTCGATCGTTCCGGCTGGCCGACACTGCTCGGGGAGTACGGCTACGATGAGCGGGCGAAGTCGCGCTACCGGGTGTTTCTGCGTGACGGCAAACTGTTCGGTGGCCGGGATGCGAACAGCGCGACGCAGCTGATTCCGCTTGCGCCGCTGGTGTTCTATCAGCAGGGCAGCATCCACATTATGGTGTTCGTGCGCGACCGCGGCGGGGCGGTCACCGAGGTACGCGAGCTGCACAAATACAATGAAGTGCGCATGAAGCGCATGGCCGCCGCGCCCGGCTGAGGCGTGGCAGGAGTCAATCTGGCCGTTCGCGCTCCATGATCAGCAGCGTAGAAGTGGCGGAGGCGTAGAGGCGGCCGTCCGCATCGGTGAGCGTCGCTTCGGCAAACCCGGCCCGCTTGCCCAAGGTCACCACGCGGCCCTCCGCCCGCAGTTCACCGGTCGCCGCCGTGATCGGCTTGTGGTAAGCGACCTTGAGCTCCAAGGTGGTGTAGGCCTGCGTGGCGCCGAGTTTCGAGTGCACGGCGCAACCGCAGGCCGAGTCGAGCAGTGTCGCCGCATAGCCGCCGTGCACGGAGCCGATTGGATTGTAGGCGTGCAGTCCGGGTTTACCGGTAAATACCGCACGACCCTCGCTGATCTCGCTCAGGTTGAAGTCGAGCGCGACGGCGATGCCAGGCCGTCGGCCAGCGACGATATAGGCTCGGAGTTGCTCGAGTCCGCTGAGCCCGGGCTGCGGCGCAGCCGGCGCGACCGGCTCAGTCACCGCTGGTGGCGCTTGCGACCGCCCATCACGGGAGCGGGTTAGACGACAGCCGCGCGTCGCGTCAGACGCTGCTTGACCCGGCGTCCGGCGATGACGCCGATGAAATTCTTGACGGTGGAGTGGGCGTGAAGCTTGGCCACCTCTTCGTCATAGAGGTTCTTCACGACCTCGTGCGAGGTATGCGTGGCCCTGGCAAGTGATGCGATCACCGAGTCCTCAGATTGCAGGGAATTACGACTCGACAGCGCTGCGTCCGGCACCACTTAAAGGCCTCTCAGGGAATGTGGGTGGCAAGGATACCCGTCCCGGGCGGCTCGCGTAAGGCGAGCCGGAGAAGGGCAGAAAGTTCCCCGCCGTCAGGCTGGTAGAAAGGGTCTGGGAAACCCTCGTATCTGTCTAAATGTCATGGAAAAAAATCGGCTCACGGCGCCTCAATCCGTCAGTTCCCGCAGGATCCAGCCGACCAGCAGCTGCGTGTGGCGCTCCATGGTGGAGTAGGGCCCCCCCTGGTAATAGCGGGACCGGATGCCCTGCTGGTTGAGCTCGATGATGCGCTTATCCGCGGCGCTGGTGACTCGCCAGAGCCAGGTGAGGCGCTCAGGGTCATAGTCGGTGCCGGCACGTGCTGCGCCGTGCACCAGCCAGATAACCTCCATGTCGGTGCAGTCAAAGCCGCGCGGAATGAACCGGTAAATCACCCCGTGGTCCGGATAGGCGAGGAAGTCATTCGTCAGGCCCACGTCGAAGAAGGTCACTCCGCCGTCGAAGTCGGTGAACTCACCCATGAGCGGTGCGAGTGCCCGACCATCTTCGCTGCCACTCACGCTGCCCTCTGCGAGCGCCGAGCGCAGACTGCCGGCGGCCTCCTGGCCCGGCGCGGCGTTCATGCCCCAGTAGTCGGACTCGCGGATATCGAGATGCTGCGCGCGTGTGCGCTGACGCAAGCGCTCGTCGGCTTCGCGGTTGAGTGCCGCGGGACGGGCATACAGATGAAAGCGCGAGTATTCGCGGTGCGCGGGCGCGCAGTGGTAGCACTCCATGTAGTTCTCCACCGCGAGCTTCCAATTGGCGTTGACCGTATAGGTTTCCCGATGCGCGACGCGAGCGTCGGCCCAGCCGTAGATGCGCGCCGAGCCGGCGAGCATCTCCTCGACGTGTGCAAGACCGAGCGGCTGCGCCGCGAAAGAGACGAATATCAATCCCTCGATGACCCGCGTATGCAGTGACCTGAGTGAGTACGCCGAGCGCTCGAAGTGTTCGTCCATCTGGCTGGCGGCACGCAGCCGGCCGTCCAGTTCGTAGGTCCAGGCGTGATAAGGACACACCAGGCCGGCGCGGGCGTTGCCGGCGGCTTCGGTGCAGATGCGCGAGCCGCGATGGCGGCAGACGTTGAGCAGCGCACGGACCGCCTGGTCCTGCCCGCGGACGATGATGAGCGATTCACCGCATGTTTCAGTGGTAAAGAATTCCCCCGGGCCACGAATCTGGCTGTGATGTCCGACGCAGTGCCAGTGACGCAGCAGTACGCGCTGCAACTCGCGTTGATAGAACTCAGGGTCGCAGTAGAAGGCCTGGCTGAGCGCATGGCCGGGACGCTGCGCGGCGATGGCCGCCCGCAGACGCTCGTCCACATTGTGGGGAGGACCCGCGCCCGGGATCGCTGATGTGTTCATGTGAGAACTCCTGCAGCTGCGGCGCCCTGTGCTGGTGTTGACCCGCGGGCCGCGGTTGTGCGCAGCCGCGGCCGAGCGTATCGATGAGCGCTGCACCGATGCAACTGCCGCAGGGCGAGCCTGGCGCGCCAGCGACGGCTGACGCCGCCTCAGTTGCGCAGTTCGAACCGGACCCGGATCGGGTAGCAGGAGTTGACCGCGCGCCCGTCCTCGATGGTGGGACGATAGTGGCCGCTGCCAGCACGAGCGAGCCGGAGCGCACCTTCATCGAGGCGCGCGCTGCCGGAGGAGGCTGCCAGCAGCGGCGCTGCATTCAGCTGACCGGTGACGTCCACACACACCTGCACGGT